>ODAK010007263.1_pt1 | contig 11125 bp, 12 predicted proteins | sample 1539591 | NCBI WGS metagenome assembly ODAK01 (sample SAMEA3539303, study PRJEB22396) | soil metagenome | biome: tundra; feature: field; material: soil | place: USA | collected 2010-05 | depth 0.15 m | reverse complement strand
AAGGCAGGCCAGGAGGCCCGCCCCACCGGTGGGGCGGGCCTCCTGGCCTGCCTTCTTGGTTTCTGGCTTATGTGCGCTTCTTCTCCGGTTCGAGACCCAGCTTGTCGATCTCGTTGAAGTACACCTTGCGGCCTTCGTCCATCGCAAGGTTGGAGAGAATGACGGCGATGGCGTCGTTCATGCCGATCTCCAGATTGGCGCGCGGAGTTTTTCCGTCGCGGCAATTCTGGAAGAAGCTCCGGAGCTCGGTATCGACCGCGTTGACGGGGTCTTCCTGCTCTAAAATACCCTTGGAGGTCAGCCAGCGGCGCGCGAATTTCGCTTCGCGTCCGAAGAAACTCTCATCCTTGCCAAACTCCAGATCGGAAGTCATGATGGGAATCGGCTTGACAACGCCGCCAGTCGCTACCATGGTGGCGCCCGCTACGAAGGGTTCGTTCTTCTTCTTCGCGTCCGTCGCGGCTACCTCTTTAGGCGGCTCGCGATACCACCATGCGATGCACGGCGAGCCGTGTGGCGTGTAGGTGTTCGGCCCGTCGCCCACGGTGATTTCGATGGCGCCATCGGTCCCCATGATGCACTCGGCCATCTCCGCGCGCGAACCGTTAAAGTACGGGCAGAAGGAACTGGTGCTGACGGAAGAATACGTGAGCTTCTGGCCCTTGGGGTACTTGTAAATCAGTTGAATGTTGTCGTAGATGTCGCGGCCGTCCTTGAGGGTATCGAGGCTGCCCAGGCCCATGACGAACTCGGGCGAGGAGCCGAACATCCAATCGGCGACATCCACCTGGTGCGAGGTCAACTCCGCCGTCAGACCGCCGGACATGGAGCGATAGACGCGCCAGTTGTTGATGTTCTTTTCGCCGCCCGGCTTCATGGTCCACAATGCGCTGGGCTTATTGATCATGTTGCGGTGCCACTGCGCGTGGATGTGGTGGACGTCGCCCAGGATTCCCTTGTCCACCATCTGCTTCACGACCTGATAGAAGTAGCTGTAGCGCCGCTGCAGGCCGGTCTGCAGAATCTGATTGGGGTGCGCGGCGGCATCCGCCCGCAGGGCATGCACCTCGTCCGGCTTGAAGACCAGGCACTTCTCGCAAAAAACGTGCTTGCCCGCCTGCAAGGCATCGCGCGTGACGGGGTAGTGCACGAACAGTGGCGTGGTGACGAAGACCGCTTCGACTTCCTTCATCGCCAGGAGGTCGTGATAATCCTTGAAGACTTTGGGGTTGCCGATACCAGTCGTCAGGGCCTTCTTGATGTTATCTTCCTGGATGTCGCAGATGGCGATGCACTTTGCGGTCTCGATGTCCTTCAGGTGCTTCATCAGGTAGGCGCCGCGGCTGCCTGTGCCGATGATGCCATACTGCACCTGGTCGTTGGCGGCTCTGACTTTTTGAATGGCGGGAGCGCCGACCGTGGCGGCGACCGCAGTGACTGCCCCGGCGGTCTTGACGAAGTCCCGGCGGGTGAGATCGTTATCCGGCGTAGTATTCAAGGAATCAACCTCGCGAATTGAGAGAAATCCGCCTTATTGTAACACCTGGAGTCAGGGCCGCGGAAGGCGAAAGGATGTATCCTAGACGGTCTGGGGCCGGCGCCATGCAGACTCAACTCACTGTCGAACGGACGGAATACCGCGGTTGGACCAACTGTTGGAAGGTCGCCAACGGAGAGATCGAGCTCATCGTCACCGGCGATGTCGGGCCTCGGGTGATTTGGCTCGGTTTCGCGGGCGGACAGAATTTGTTCAAGAACTACCCGGAGCAGATGGGGCGGTCGGGGGAGGCCGACTGGACGATTCGGGGAGGCGCGCGCATCTGGATCGCGCCTGAGGACCGCATGGCGACCTATGCCCCGGACAATCGCCCGGTCCGGATCGATGTGGAAGGCGGCGCGTTGATCGCCACGGCGCCGGTCGAAGAGACGGTCGGAGTGCAGAAGCAGATGATCGTCAGGATGGCGGCCTCGACGGCGCGCGTCGAGATGGTTTATCGCATCCGCAATGCCGGTCTGCTTCCCACGGAGTTTGCGGCGTGGGCTCCCTCCGTGATGGCCCCGGGCGGAGTGGGCATCACCGGCTTCCCGCCGCGCGGATCGCACGCGGACGTTCTGGCGCCGACGAATCCCTTGGTCATGTGGGCGTACACGGACCTCTCCGACAAGCGCTGGTCGTTCACGAAGAAATACCTCATCCTCCAGCAGGACCCCGCCGCCGGCGCTCCGCAGAAGCTCGGCCATTTCAACCCCAAGACCTGGGGCGCATACCTCTTGAATAGCGAACTCTTCATCAAACGGTACGACGCCGCGCCGGGCAAGCCCTATCCGGACTATGGGTGCTCGTTCCAGATCTTCACGAACAAGGACATGCTCGAATTGGAGACTATGGGGCCGCTGAGCCGGGTTGCGCCGGGTGAGTGGGTGGAGCACGTCGAGCATTGGTCGCTGCACCGGGATGTGGCCGCGGCCTGGACGGACGAGGAGTTAGATGGAACAATCTTGCCGTTGCTGTGAGCGGGGGCAGATCAAGCGTCTGCCCCACACGCGCCGCGGCGGCGATCTACTTGGTCACCAGCTCTCCGCTGGCGGCATTCACGTACTGCGCGTAGCCCCCCGACTTGGCGTCTCCCCACATCACGTACCAGACCGGCGCCGGGAATCGGGACGCGGACCCCAGTGTCATTGTGACCTTCTTGTCCGCGTGGTCCTTCAGCCAGTCGGCGGCCTTCCCGGCGGCCGTCTTAAAGGCGGCATCGGAGTCCACGGTGAAGTCGCTGTTCTGGAAGGGCATGACGTTCTTGGTTGCGCCGCTCCAAGTCTCCGCGACGCCCGCGGTGACTCCCTTTTGAATCGCTCCGGCATCGGCGATCGCATACGTGAAATGCCGGGCCTGCCGCATGCTGGGCGAGACGAAAATGGCGGTCCACAGCGCGGCCTTGCCGTCTTCGTTCTTGAAGCCTGGCAGCTCGCCGCTCGACAGACTCAACGCCACCAGGTCGATTGCCCAAGTGCGCGCGGGTTTATATATCGCGTAGAACGCCGTCTTGCCGGCAACGGGCCCGGCGGGCTCAGGCGCCTTCGTGGCTTCCGGCGCCGCTGTAGCCGCTGGTTGGGGAGCCGACGAGCAAGCCGCCAACGCCAGGGCCGCAGCGGCGACGGCAACCGTTTTTAAGAGGTATTTATCCATGTTTCCTCGCCACTCCATTGTACGGCGGCGCGGGCAGGGATGCCAGTGGAGAAAATGGACTAAGAGTCTCGCCACGAGATAACCCTACCAACCGCTCCCTGACGTTCGCGGCTCGGAATCGGGGGCGGAGCCGCGACCGTCAGGGAGCGGTCGAGTCCGGGTCACTTTTTTAGAAGGTCCTCGAAAAAGATCGCCGCGCGGGGGTCGCGGGACTGGCTGAGGCAAGACATGGCCTGCTTGCGTACTTCGGCGTTTTGGCTGGTTTTCACCGTTTGGATCAGCAGCGGGACGCCCGCGGCGCCGGGCAGGGACTGGAGCGCGGATACCGCGCGGCGCCGCACTTGGACGTCGGCGTCGTTTTGGATAGCCGCGACGATGGCGTCCACCGCCTTCGGCGCGGACTTGCGGCCGAGCGCGGAGACGGCTTGCGACCGCATCCGGGGATTGCGGTCCTCGCGCGCGATGGAAATCAGCAAATCGGTCGCTGCCGGCGGCTTTCCGGCGGCCAGTCCGGAGATGGCGCGCCGTTCGACCGCCTCGGGCATTCCAGCCGCGAGCAGCCGCTGGAGGATCTCGAGGCGGCGGCCGCCGTTGGCAGCCCCCAACCAGTAGACGGCGCGCTCGCGCAGCGATGCCGGCTGGGCCGGCGCGACGAAGCTTTCGAGCGCCGCATCGGCGCCGGGATCGGCGTGCAGGGCGATGGCCGTCAGGGCGCCATCGCTCGCGCGGCCGGGTCCGCCGGCCATCGCGCTCAGCAGCGCGACGCTCTCGGCGGGCCGGATGTCCGCAAGCCAGTGCACCGGCGCCCCGCCGGCATCGATTTCACAATCCGGCGAAAGCGCCCGCACCCGCTCCACGGCGTTGGATTCCACGCGGAACAGAACCACCATGTGGTCCGGCGGTTCGAGGTGTACCACGCCTGGCGCCCACCATCCGTTCGGGCTGACCAGTTCGCAGCCCAGGCTGCTTCCCTGGAGAAGCGGCGCCGTGTAACCGATCCAGGCGGGTTGCGGTTGCGCCGAGGTCAGCCTCTTGAATTCGCGCTCCAGGCCGGCGGCGGCGGAGCGGGTATCCACCTGGGCGTTGACCAGCAACTTGGGCTGTGCGGCCAGCGGCAGAGCGGCTGCCGCCAGCCAGAGCGCGAGTTTCATTTCTTGAGGATCTCCATCAGGTAATCGGATGCTTCGGGCGACTTCATGCCGGCCAGGCGGCCGACGATATACCGCACCATCTCGGGGTCGTGCTCGGTTCGCGCCACGGCCACCAACTGCTTGACGTTGTCTTGAGAGGCAAACGAATCGGCGATGGTGCGCTTAATCTGCTTATCCTGTTCGGAGCCATACATTGCAACCAGATAGTCGCCCAGGCTTGGGTTCCTCATCGCCGTCAACCGGCGCACGGCGTCCAGCCGAAGCTCGGGCGCCTTTTCCGTCTTGGAGATCTGCAACAGGCGGTCGCTGTCGCGATTCGCGGACAACGAGTTCAGAATGGCGCGCTTGACGTTGACGTCGTTGGTGGACCCGTAAATCTCGGAGAGCATCTGTCCGTTGTTCGGTTGGTTCTGCCCGTCGGCCTTCCGTCCCCTCGACACGCCGAGATAGTTGATGGCCTTCAATTGAAGATCGGGATTGCCCGAGCCGCGCGCCACCTGCTCCAGCATCTGTTGCGCCTTGGGCGAGCTGTTCTGGGCCAGGACGAACAGCGCCTGCTCCTTCAGCTTGGGCGACAGCGCGCTCTTGAGCAGGCCATCGAGCGCCGAAAGGGCGCGGTCCGGGTCGGACTGCATCAGGCCGTTGAGCGCCATCAGCTTCAGGTCGTCGTCGGACTGGCTGTCTGGCGAGACCGGCTGGCCGCTGGCTTGCTTGACTTCGAGTTCCAGCGCCTTGGCGTCGTCCAGCCAGCGGCTGGCGGCGTAGGACTTGCGCAGTTCGGCAATGGCGGCGAGGGCGTCGTCGCGGCGGCCTAACTTGTTCAGGGTGTAAGCCTTCCAGTAGAGCGCCCCATCGGCGCGGCTTCCGGCTTGGGAGGCGGCCTGGGTGAAGTCCGCCAGCGCCTCGTCCCAGCGATGCCGGTCCAGGGCGCTTTGGCCCCGGTCGTACAAGTTGTCGCCGTACGCCCGCATCGTCCTCGCCTTGATCTCGTCCGATGAGGCCATGGGACCCACCTGAGCCAGCAGGTCCAGGTTGCCCAGACGGATTTGCGTCTCTTTCAGCATGTCCTCGGAGCGCAATTGGAAGTCTTCCTGGAGCGGCGCCATTTCCTCCTGGATACGCTGTTGCATATCCTGCTGGGCCAGCGCCATTTTCTCCTGGGCCTCCATCATCTTCTCTTGAGCCTTCTCCTGCGCCTCCAAGGCAATCCCGCTCCAGTCCATGGAATCGGCCCCGAACCGCGGGGCTGGGTCGGGCACCGGAACGGGGGCGGGCGCCACGGGCGCCGCGGGCGGCTCGGGCGGTTGCGGCGGAACCGGCGCGACTCCTTGGGCCGCGGCTACGGCGGCGGCCAGCAAGCAGCCAATCGAAATCAGTGTGCACGTTCGAATCGTCATATCGATATTCCTCACAGTCTCTGGCGGGTGGCGGGCTCGGCCGGCTCTTCCTCGCGCCGGACGTTCGAACCCAGCACCCGAATCTTGAATAGGATTCCTTCGTTCTTGAGCCTGTCGCGCAGTTTCTCCAACGCTTCGGGGGAGATGCGCGAGGGCTCGTGCGTAATATCCAGCAGCACGCGCTCCAGTTGGTCCAGCACCCCGGCTACCGCAGCATCCCCGGTATGCGCGGCGGTCTGGCGGTAGAGGCGCGTTTCCGACACCAGGCCATGGGCGCGCTCCTGCTCGGCGGAAATGTCCAGGGCGCTCTTGGGATCGGCGTTGGCCAGTTCGATGAGCACCATTTGCGAGCGCTCCAGGTAGTCGCCCACGGCCACCAGCAGAATGCCCTCCCGCGCCTGCGAATCGGCTGCGGCCGTCGGCGCGGCGCGGTGGCCCAACGGGTAAAATCGCCCGGCCAGAAACGCCATGACCAGCAGCCCGGCGAGGGCGGCCCCGGCCGCGGCCCAGCGCCAGGGAAACCGCGGCGACCATAGGTGGAGCAGGCCTTCAGCCTGCCGCAACCCGGAAGGGCTGCCAGACAGCCGCCCTTCAATGCGCCGCCAGACCTGCGCGCCATACTCCGCGTCCCGCTCCGGCACGGGCATCGCATCCACTACGTTGAGCGTCCGCTGGAGCGAACCGTAGAGGGCGCGGCACTCGCCGCATTCTTCCAGGCGCCGGGCGGCGTCCGGCGAATCGCCCTCCTCGCCGTAGTAGTGCAGGATCAGTTCCTCTTCGCTTAAGTGGTTATGGTTCATTTCACGGGACTCACCGCGGGCTCCAGCGCCCGCCGCAATTTCCGCACGGCGCGGAATACGCTGTGCTTGGCCGCGCCGGGCCGGCAGCCCAACGCGCGGCTCACATCTTCCAGGCACATGCCCTCAAAGTGCCGAAGCACGAAGGCGGATCTCTCGGTGTCGCTTAAGCGGCTCATGGCCGAAACCAGGCGCTCGCGGATCTCGCCGCTCAGGGCCAGGCGATCGGGCGCGGGATCGGGCGAGGGCAGCGCGGCGATCGGATCTTCCATTTCCTGGTCCGCGGCCTGCAACTGCTCGGAACGCCGCCTGCGGGCGCGCATGAGATCGAGCGAGCAGTTCACGGTAATGCGATAGACCCAGCTACCGAAGCTGGCGCGCTCGTCGAATGCGCGGAGCTGCCGGTAGGCGCGCAGGAAACTTTCCTGCACCACGTCCTCGGCATCGGATTCGTTACCTGTCATACGATACGCCAGACCGAACAGAGAACGGCTGTGGCGTTCCACGAGGACGCGGAACGCATCGGCATCGCCCGTACGCGCTCTGCTGACGAACGCTGCGTCGGTCGGCTCCATCCGGCTGTTCTTTAGACTGCAACGGCGGAAAGCGGTTAGCAAGAAGAACATCTGCGTCGCTTCACGTCTTAAGTCTTACTATGAAGTAATGATTGCCAGGACCGGCGTTGTTTTCCTCTTATCGGCCGCCGCCTATGCGGCGCCGCCGTGCACGGCCGCGAAGCCGGAATGCACGGAGTGGATCGTTTTCGGCGGCGGCCCGTCGCGCTCGTTGGTCTACCGCACGCATTCCCTGGATACGAAGGACGAGCGGATCGCGCGCGCGCTGATCGTCGTCCACGGCATGAACCGGGATGCGGACAACTACTTCCGAAGCGCCACGGCCGCGGCCTTCGTGGCGGGGGCGCTCGACGACACGGTGGTGATCGCCCCCCGTTTCGCCTCCAGCGCCGGCGGCAGTTGCCGCGACGTCCTGGCGCCCAACGAAGTAAGCTGGCCTTGCGATATCTGGCGCTCCGGCGGCGCCGCCACCGGCGACGCCAAGATCACGTCGTTCGACTTTACCGACGAGGTTCTGCGCAAGCTGGCATCCAGGAAAGCGTTCCCCAACCTCAAGGCGATTGTGGTTACCGGCCACTCGGCCGGCGGCCAGTATGCCGAGCGCTACGCCATGGGCAATACGGTCCACGAGACGCTGGGCATGCCGGTGACTTATGTGGTTTCGAACCCTTCCAGCTACGCCTACCTGGACTCCACGCGACCGAACGCCGACGGCTCCAGCTTCGGGTCCTACGCCGAGGGCCGCAACTGCACCACCTACGACCGGTGGCCCTACGGCCTGCAGAATCGCGTCGGGTACACCTCCAAAATCGCCGACGACCAACTCAAGAAGCAACTGGCCTCGCGGCCGGTCACCTACCTCCTGGGCGAACTCGACACCCTGCCGCTCGCCGGTTTCGACAGCTCCTGCCCGGCCATGGCTCAAGGCCCGTCCCGCCTGGCGCGCGGCCAGTCCTGGGTGAAGTACGTGAACCAGAAGTTCGGCGCCCAGCACCAGGTGGTAGTCGTTCCCATGTGCGGCCACAACGCCCGGTGCATGTACACCGCCGACGCCGCGCTGCCGGTCCTGTTTCCGAAACCGTGAGGCCGAGGGCCGGCTCTACCGTTGCTCTTTCAGCCAATCTCGGAACTTCAGCATCCGGGGTAACGATTCCCGATCCTTCTGGCGATTCGTCGCTGTTTTGCTCCGAATGATGTCATCGATGTTGCAGACTGGAAATCCTTGCACTTCGACCCGCCTGGCCCACGCATCCCCAAACCGTTCGATGCCATCGGGCGCAAAGATCAGATCCAAGTCGAAAGGACCGTTCTTGAGCTGTATGAAGTCCTTCCCCCGGCGGACCTCTTCGGCTTGGCCATCCGTCAACTCGAAACCGGCTTCCCGTAACGCCTGCACGAGCGATTCGCAATTCGCCGCATTCTTCTCCACGAAAACATCGGCATCCTGAGTGGTGTCGGGATAGCCCAACAGAATCGCCCCAGACTTACCAATGAACAGGTACTTCACCCGATGACGGTTGAATGCGTCACGAATCTCCTCAGCCTGCTTGTAGTCAAACCCGGCCATATCCCAGCCAATCCGGCAGATTTTTTTCGCACCACTGCCGGTACTCTTCCATGGTGTCGAAGGAACGAAAAGGGGCGTCATCCAACACGGGTTTGTAAGTGTGGATGAAGGCGTACTTTATGCGCTGTTCCAGCGGGCGTCGGGCAGCCGCTTCAAATTCCTCTTCCCACTCTCTTTCGGTTTTGGGGTCCACCTTCGATTCCATAGACCGCTCCTCGGCAGCGCCAGCAATATCATTATCGATTGTATTACGGGCGCTTATCTGAGATAATCCATTCCATTCGAAAAGGAGAGACGTATGCCCGACGAAGAAGAGCAACCAGGTCAATCTAGCGGATCGCAGGTTACGGGCGGCCAGCCGCCATCGACTCCGAAGGTGTTGACGATCACGCCGGCTTCGGTATCGCTCGACGCGTGGGAATCCCAGGCCTTTAGAGTCGACCCGGCCAGCGAGAAGGTGACCTGGGAACTGCTCACCGGGGACAAACACGGCGACGGCATGCAGGCGGACGGCTTCTATCAGGCTCCGAAGTGGATTGTCCGTGGCCGAAGCGTGTTCATCATCGCTAGAAGCGCGGACGAGAATATCAAACCAGCGGTTGCCAAGATCGAGCTTTGCTCTTCGTCGTTCTGGAGCCTGGTCACCGGAGCATACTGGTTGCTGGCCGCGGGTCTCCTGGTTTACGGCCTGCTTACCGTCTGGCCGAAGTTGCGGGGATTCAATCCCTTGTCCGCCGTAAACCCTACGGTGGTTACGCTGCAGGCGAAGGGAACGCAGCAGTTTAACGCGGCCGGACTCGGCGCGCCCGGCAACCAATCGTCCGTTAGCTGGTCGATCAATCCCAACCTCGGTTCCATTTCCACGGGAGGGCTGTATCGCGCGCCCGATGAAGGCGCCGACCAGACCGTCACCGTCTCGGCTACCGCGGAGGGCAAACCCCTGGGATCGGCTACCATCCTGCTCCGAAAGAGCAGAACCCTCACAATCAGTCCATCGAGCGCCCTTGTGCCGCCTTCCGGAAAGCAGACGTTTACGTATACGCTCTCCGACCCGTCCAGGAAGCCCCCATCCCAGGCCGCGACGCCCGGGACGGCCAACCCGGCGCTAGCCAACCCGGCGCCCGCAACGGCGGCGGCCCCCGACGCGTGCGACGCAAGCGCGGGGGCGGGATGGAATTCGGAGCCGGTCTGGTCGGTGACGCCATCCGCCGGCAAAGTGGATAACAAGGGGACTTACGAAGCCCCATCTATGATCGACCGACCGCAAAAAGTATTGGTAACCGTTACCAAACAGTGCGATTCGGCCGCCGCAAGCGTGTACTTGTCCAACGACACGTCAGGCGCCGGTTTCGGCGATCCCACCGGGCTCATCATCGCGTTCGTCATGATCATGGGGGCGTTGGGCAGTTATGTGCGCGCGGTGTCGTCCTTTGTCGCTTTCGCCGGAAACCGGCAGTTCGTGAGCAGTTGGACCTGGTGGTACATCCTGCGTCCCTTCAGCGGCGGCGCTTTGGCGGTCATCGGGTACTTCCTGTTTGCCGGCGGATACATCGCCGCGGCGGGCGCGGATACGGGCAACCTCATCAAGATCGGCGTGGTGGCCGCTCTGATCGGTCTCTATGAAGAGCAGGCCTCCGTCAAGCTAGGCGAGATGTTCGACGCGCTGTTCAAGCCATCCGAAAAGGGCAAAGACCAACTCGGCGCCGCCCAGCCTGGCGCCCAGGGGCCGGTGGTCAAGAGCGTCAAGCAGGTCGGCCGCACCATCCAGGTGGAAGGCGCCGGCTTTGTGAAGGACTCCTCCAAGGTGCTGATCAACGGAACCGCGGCGAAATCCACCGACTTCGTCAGCGCCACGCAATTGAACGCCACGCTGAATGAAGGCGATAAAGGCCAGGTAACCGTCACCGTATCCAATCACTCGGCCGACGGGAAGGACATCGTCTCGGCGCCGTACACGCTCATCTTGTCGTAAAGTCTCCCAGCCAACGCAACAACGGGAACTTCGCGCCCAATTTCTTCACCAGCTTTTCGTCGGCAGTGACGAAATCGCAACCGTTCTGTTCCGCCAGAGCTACATACAGCATGTCGTAAACCGGGTGGCTTCGTTCGGTGGCGAGTTTCAAGGCCGCCGCTGCGATGGTCGATGAGGGCCGGAGTATCAAACCGAGCGCCAGGAAGTTAGCGTAACTCCGGCTCGCCTGCGTGGCGGATATCTCTCCACGAAGCGTGCTCCGCTTCCACAGAATGTTGCCTACCTCGGAAACGATGATATCGGGCGCGATCAGATCCAGTTTCTCGTCGACGAAATCGCGCAGGAGTCTTTCCGCCCTTTCCTTGTATGGCTCCGGAAGAAACCACTTTGCGGCAACGCTGGCATCGACGACGCACTGCATGAACTATCTTCCGCGATCCTCGCGAAGCAGTGGATAGCTCTCGGACAGAATCCCTTTG
>ODAK010007262.1_pt1 | contig 11125 bp, 10 predicted proteins | sample 1539591 | NCBI WGS metagenome assembly ODAK01 (sample SAMEA3539303, study PRJEB22396) | soil metagenome | biome: tundra; feature: field; material: soil | place: USA | collected 2010-05 | depth 0.15 m | reverse complement strand
CCCAGTCGTCCTCGTGAAGCGAGCGTGGGTCCATGCCTCATGATAGGAAGAACTACAACAAAATGCAATGTCTTATTTTAACGCCTATTGCGGGTCAGGAGACCCGCCCCACATTCTTGTAACCGAAACTGTCACCGTATTAGGCGAAACTCAATAAGTATATTATTTGCGCCGCTGGTTCAAGATAGACTAATCGAAATCGCGCCGCAGCGGGTAGTCGACGATGATGGCGCGGCCGTCGGTGAGGGCCTTCACCGAATGGCGGACATTGCCCGGCACGATCGCGACCAAGCCCGCTCGGGCGATATTGGCAACGCCGTCGATGGTCACCTCAAGCTCGCCTTCGATCACATTCCAGACTTCTTCCTGGGGATGGAAGTGCTCGTGAATGGACGAGCCACGCTTGAAGTCATAGTGCGCGAATGTCATGCTCGGAGAGTGGAAATAGCGTCCAAACCAGCCGGGCAGGCGTTCAATTACACGGAGGCTGCTCGTGTCGACGAAGGGCATCTGTTCCTCCCTTAAAGCATCCTAGCATGGGCCGTGGTATCCACCGCGAAATGCTATAGCAGCGCGGGGTCCAGGCCGTTAGCCGATAGCACGGCCGGCGCGGCCGGTTGGGTACGCGACTCGCCCTGCAGGAACTGCAGGAACTGGAGTAACTGGTGCTGGGAACTCTCGAAGTACGAATCCAGGAACTCCTGCAACGCCAGCCGCCGCATGGCATCGCGCGAGACGGCGGGAGCGTAGACAAACGCGCGCCCGGCTTTGCGGCGGGTGACGATCCCGCGGCGCGCCAGCCGGTCGAGTACCGTCATCACCGTCGTGTAGGCCAGCGGACGGCTGGAGGCCAGCAACTGCCGCACATCCTTCACGCTGCCTTGCCCCAGCGACCAGAGCGCGTTGAGACACAGCAACTCCAGCGGCGGCGGGACAGCGCGCGTGGCGGCTTTGCGCATCAGCCCTCTCGCTTCCCGTCGGCCGGCCGCAAGGCCTGCAGCAGTTTGTCGCCGAACGGGGAACTGTTCTTGAGCGCCGGAGCGGGCGCCAGTGCGGGCGTCGACGCGGGCATGGGTTTGGCGGGCGGACTGGCGGGAGCGCTGGGCGGCTCCGGCACCGGCCCCGCCAGATACCGGTCCTTCTTAAGCAGCACGCGCTCGAGCGTTGGGCTAAAGCCGGTGAAGTTCCCGGCCAACTGGCGGTCCGTCTCGATCAGGTGGCGCATGCACTCCATCTTGGAGTCCAGGTCGTCCAGATAGTGGAGCAGCATGGCTTCCGGGAATACCGGCGTCTTGGGCGATCCGAATTCCAATTGCCCGTGGTGGCTGAGGATCATGTGCTCGACCAGCGACCGCAGCCGCGGTGGAAAATCGGGAATGTCGCGCAGCTTTTCGCCGATCATGCGCACGGCGATCAGCATATGTCCGAGTAACTGGCCCTCGTCGCTGTAACTGAAGCCGCGCTCGTAGCTCAACTCGTATATCTTACCGATGTCGTGCACCATGGCGCCCGTCACCAGCAGGTCGCCATCGATCGAGGGGTAGTGACTGGCCGCCATGCGCGAAAGGTGGCACAGCGACAGCACGTGTTCGATCAACCCGCCCAGATAGGCATGATGGATCTGCTTAGCGGCCGGCGCCACACGATAGCGCCGCGCGATGTCCTGGTCGTCCAGCAGGGCGGCCAGCAGCTTATGCAGGTGCGGATTCGCGATCGCCGCGGCGAACCCGCGCAATTCCCGCCACATCTCCTCGGGATCGCGCGTGGAGGCCGGGAAGTAATCGGTGAAATCCACCTCGCGGTCGTCCAGCTTGTGGATGGTGTGCAGAGTCAACTGCGGCCGGTTGTGGAAGATCTGGATCAGTCCCTTGACCTTGACGAAGTCGTCGCGCTCGAAGGTCTCCATGACTTCGGCGACGTTATCCCACATTTTGGCGTCCAACTCGCCGGTGCGGTCGCCGAGCTGGAGAGACAAATAAGGATCGCCCTTCTTCTTCTGCCGGATCTCTTTGGAGCAAACCAGGAAGCTGCCGGTGACGATCCGATCCGGCTTGAGTTCGTTCACATAGGGCGATTTCATGGCAGCCGCCGTGCGCTCACGGCTTGATGGGCGCCGCGGCTGGTGGGGCGGAGGCGGAGGGCGGAGCGGCCGTGGCCTGCGTGGGCGCGGCGGGCTCCGAAGGCTTGCTGGACGGCTTCTTCTTGTCGCCGGTCCCGGGAATCGGGATCGCGAAGAGCAGCCGCTTTCGCCGCCTGTGGGCCGCCACCTCTTCCTTGGTGACGGTCTGCGGCTTTAACTGCGCGACATCCTTCCAGGACGTGTCTTTGCCGGGTGCGGCGCCGCTATCCACATAGCCGGGCTTGATCTCCAGAAACGCCTCCTGGCGAAGCTTGGTCAGATAGATGCGCACCTTGGCATTCATCTGCGGCATGACCATGCGCTCGCCGATCTCGTTTTCGACCTCTTCGTAAGTGGCCAGTCCTTTGTCGTAGCGCTCCATGATTCGGAAAATCACGAGCCCGCTCGGTCCGCGGATGGGATCGGTGACGTAACCTTTTTTCTGCTTGAAAACGATGTCCGCGAGTTCTTTTGTCAACTGGTCGCGCTTGTACGCCGGCAATTCACCGCCGTTGCGGGCGGTTTCCAGATCGTCGGAATTGGTGGCCGCCAGGTCCGCGAACTTCTCGCCCTTGCGCGCGCGGGTCACCAGGTCCTTGGCCTTCTTTTCGGCCGCGGCCACTTGATCGGGTGTTTTTCCTTCGGTCGAAATGACGATCTGTTGCAGGAAGACCTGCTCGTCGCGCACGAAATCGTTCTTGTGCCCTTCGTAGTATTTCCGCTTTTCCGCCTCTGGAACGGCGATCCGTTGGCTGACCTCCTCGCCGATGACGCGCTGGGTCAGGAGCGCATTCTTGGCCTGCTGCTTGTAATCCTCGAAGGGAATGCCCATCTGCTCGCGGATGAAGTCGTGGAATTTGTCCGGATCGGAGATTTTGCTTTGGACCTGCATGGCGGCCAGGCGCTTGGTGATTTCGGAATCCACGTTGATGTTGAGGTCCTTGGCTTTCTGGACCAGCAGGAGTTGGTCGATCTGGTCGCGCAAGGCGTCGGCGGCTTTCTCCTGGAGGGCTTGTTGCAACTTGGGGCCGGACAACCCCATCTGGCGAAGCTCCGCCTCGATCTCCAGGCGGGCATGCGCCAATTCGCCGCGCGTGATGATGTCGTTATTCGCTTTGGCGACGATCTCTTCGACGGTGCGAACGTCGGCCGCCGCGGCCACGGATATGGAGGCCGCGAGAAGGAGGATAAGCCTGCGATACATATATGGGACATTTTAGCATTGTGGGCGGTGCGGCGATGCTGACCACTCCCTGACGGTCGTGGCTCGGTAACGCTTTCAAAATATCCGCGCGTTACGATGGACAAGCGTCCCACGAAATGTCCACCCCAGGTCCCAACCTCGTAGTCGTCGCCGGCCCCAACGGCGCTGGCAAAACCACGGCCGCTGCGGACGTCCTCGCCGGCGCCTTGGCCGTGCAGGAGTTCGTAAATGCCGACATCATCGCCAAGGGTCTCTCCTCTTTTCGGCCCGAGAGCGTCGCCTTCGATGCCGGCAGAATCAATGCTGGCAGCGCCTGCGCCATCTCACCGCGGAGCGGGCCGATGTGGCGTTCGAGACGACGCTCGCCAGCCGCACATTCGCTCCATGGATTAAAACGCTGGCGGCAACCGGCTATGAATTTCGCCTGCTCTTCTTCTGGCTGCCGTCCGCCGATATGGCCGTCGAGCGCGTACAGGAGCGCGTCAGGGAGGGCGGCCATGCCGTGCCGGAAGAGGTCATCCGCCGACGCTACGAGGCCGGCTTAAGGAACTTCTTCCAAATCTACCGTCCGTTGGCCGCAAGCTGGCGCTTCTACGACAACTCCAATCCCGGAGGCCGGCGCCTAATCGCCAGCGGTGCTTTGCATCAAGCTGCTGTGGTCTTGGACCCGGATTTGTGGAACAATGTGAACAGGGACTGGAGATGAATACGGCAAAGTCGGAAAAGAAGGATCTGGATCAAATCTTTCGCGATGGCACGGCCATCGACGAGGCACTGGATCGGGCTTACCGCAAAGCTGTCCGTCAGCACAAGCAAAACGGCGTCCCCATGGTGTTCTGGGAGAACGGAAAAATCATCAAGGTTCCTGCCGACCAGCTCCCCGATGTTTCCACTGACTGACGAAAATTTCAGCACCGTAACACATAGAACTATTCCATAACCATGCGCGCGTGATTCGCGCTAAACTCCGAACTGATGACACCACTTCGCCGTGTAGCCGTGCTGGGAGCTGGCACTATGGGATCGCGCATAGCGGCCCATTTCGCCAATGCGGGCATCCCAGCTTTATTGCTCGATATCGTTCTTCCCAATCAGCCCAATCGCAACGCCGCTGCCCTGGGCGGATTGGAAACAGCACTGAAACAAAAGCCCGCCGCTTTCTTTACACCTGAAACCAAGTCACTGGTCACTCCGGGCAACTTCGAAGACGACCTCGCCAAGATACGGGACTGCGATTGGATCGTGGAAGCCGTCACTGAAAAGCTGGAGATCAAGCGCGCTCTGATCGAGAAGGTGTTGAAGCATCGCAAGCCAGGCTCCATCTTCTCCACCAATACCAGCGGCATTCCGCTGGCGAGCATCGCCGAAGGATTCCCCACCGAGTTCCGGCAGCATTTTCTCGGAACTCACTTCTTCAACCCGCCGCGCTATCTGCACCTGCTCGAAACGATCCCCGGCCCCGAAACGCTCCCCGCGGTGCGCGATCACATCGCCGAGTTCTCCGACCGCCACCTGGGCAAAGGCGTGGTGCCGTGCAAGGATACGCCCAACTTCATCGCCAACCGCATCGGCAGCTTCCTCGGCGGCACCGTTCAGAACCTGACCGCCGAGATGGGCTTCACCATCGAGGAAGTGGATGCCCTCACCGGCCCGCTCATCGGATTGCCCAAGAGCGCCAGCTATCGCCTTTTGGACCTCGTCGGCCTGGATATCTGGGCGCATGTCACCAAGAATCTCTACGACCTGGTGCCCGGCGATCCCTGGCGCGAGCGCTTCGTGTTGCCGCCCTTCTTCGCCCAGATGATCGAGCGCGGATGGCTGGGCGATAAGACCGGCCAGGGCTTCTACAAACGCACCGGCAAGGGCGACAAGAAGGAAATCCTGGCCCTCGATTTGAAAACGCTCGAATACCAGCCATCCAAGAAGGCGCGCTTCGCCTCCGTGGAAGTTGTCCGCAACATCGAAGATCTGCCACAGCGCCTGCGCGCACTGATGGCCTTGACCGATCGCCCCGGCACGTTCCTCTGGAGGCTCTTCAGCGACCTGGTGCTCTATTCGGCCAGTATGGTGCCGGAGATTTCCGATCGCATCGTCGAGATCGACCGCGCCATGCGCTGGGGCTATGCCAACTCGCTCGGCCCCTTCGAACTGTGGGACGCGCTGGGCGTGGAAGAAACTGTCGCGCGCATGCGCCATGAGCAGCGCCATATCCCGGAGAACGTCGAGAAGATGCTCTCGACCGGCGCGAAAGCCTTCTATGAGGCCCCCGACTACGACCGCCGCCCGCACCACGAATACTTCGACCTGCTCGCCAATTCTTATAAGTGGCTGGTAGACCGCCCGGGTCTTACCGTGCTCAAGGACGTCAAGCATGCGCACGGCGTGGTGAAGAAGAACGGCGGGGCATCGTTGATCGATATCGGCGACGGCGTGCTCTGCCTCGAGTTCCACAGCAAGATGAACTCGCTGGGCGACGACCAGGTCTCTCTGATCCGCGCCGGCATCGAAGAAACCAGCAAGAACTTCGAGGCCATGATCATCGCCAATCAGGGCGAGAACTTCAGTGTCGGCGCCAACCTGATGCTGGTGCTGCTGGCCGCCCAGGAAGAAGAGTGGGAAGAGTTGGAAGCCGCCATCCATCGCTTCCAGCAAGCCACCATGACGATCAAGTACGCGCCCAAGCCGGTGGTGTCCGCGCCGTTCGGCATGACGTTGGGCGGCGGCTGCGAAATCGCCATCCATTCGGCGCGCGTGCAAGCATCCGCGGAAACCTACATCGGCCTCGTCGAAGTAGGCGTGGGCGTGATCCCCGGCGCGGGCGGCACCAAGGAAATGCTGGTGCGCTTCGGCAGCGCGCAAAAGGCCTTCGAATTGATCGCCTACGCCAAGGTCGCGACCAGCGCCGCCGAGGCCCGCACCTTCGGACTGCTACGTCCCCAGGACCGGATCTCCATGAACCCGGAGCGCCTCATCGACGATGCCAAGGCGCTGGCGCTTTCCATTGCGCCCGGCTACGTCCCCGGCGTGCCGCGCACCGATGTGGAAGTGGGCGGCGCCGAAGATCTCGCGCTGCTCAAGACCGGCATCTACCTGGCGAGGCAAGCCAATTACATCACGGATTACGATACCGTAGTAGGAGAGAAGCTGGCATACGTATTGAGCGGCGGACGCCTGACCGGACGTCAGACGGTCTCCGAACAATACCTGCTGGATCTGGAGAGGGAGGCTTTCCTGAGCCTGTGCGGCCAGCGCAAAACGCAAGAACGCATGCAGCATATGCTGAAGACCGGAAAACCGTTGCGAAACTAACGGGACTAGGGACTAGGGGTTAGGGACTAGGGAAAAGACAAAACCCCAGCCCCTAGTCCCTAGTCCCTAGCCCCAGTAGAGGAGCCCATGCAAGAAGCCGTCATCATCGATTGTCTCCGCACCGCCGTCGGCAAAGCGCCGCGCGGCGCGTTGCGCACTTCGCGTCCGGACGATCTCGCCGGCGCGGTCATCAGCCGCCTTTTGGAAAAGCATCCGCAAGTGCCGAAGGGCGAGATCGAGGACATCGTCCTCGGTTGCGCCATGCCGGAAGCCGAATCGGGCAATAACATGGCCCGTTGCGTGGCCCTCCGCGCCGGCCTTCCCGACACGGTTACCGGTGTGACCATCAACCGCTTCTGCAGCTCCGGCCTGCAAGCCATCGCCATGGCAGCCGACCGCATCCGTTCAGGCGGAGCAGATATCATCATCGCAGGCGGCGCGGAGAGCATGAGCCTGATGCCGCGCGGCGGCCACAAGGTCGCCCCCAGCCCGTGGTTCGTCGACCATCGCCCGGAAATCTACATGAACATGGGGCTCACCGCGGAGTGCGTGCAGCGCAAATACAACATATCGCGCGAAGAGGCCGATGCGTTCTCCTACCGCAGCCATCAGAACGCCCTGCGCGCGCAAGCCGAAGGCAGGTTCGACGACGAAATCGTGCCCTTCGAAATCGAGTGGGTCACTCCCAACGGCAAGAAACCCAAAGTCACCAAAACGGTTTTCGCCAAGGACGAAGGGCCGCGTGCGGACACCACCGCCGAAGCCCTCGCCAAGCTCAAGCCGGTCTTCCACGCCAACGGCACGGTGACCGCGGGCAACTCTTCCCAGACCAGCGATGGCGCGGCGGCCGCCCTGGTGATGTCCGACCGCAAGGCGCGCGAGCTGGGCCTGAAGCCCATGGCGCGCTTCGTGAGCTTCTCCGCCGGCGGCGTGCCTCCGGAGATCATGGGCATCGGACCGGTGGTGGCCATTCCCAAGGCGCTGAAAATCGCGGGCCTGACGCTGGACGACATCGGCGTGATCGAATTGAATGAAGCCTTCGGCGTGCAGGCGCTGGCAGTGATGAAGGAAGTCGGCCTCGATCCGGAGAAAATCAACGTAAACGGCGGCGCTATCGCATTGGGACATCCCCTGGGATGCACGGGCGCCAAGCTTACCGCGACGATTCTGCGGGAGATGGCGCGACGCAATGTAAAGTACGGCATGGTTACGATGTGTGTGGGCGGCGGCCAGGGCGCCGCTGGTATTTTCGAACTCATCAGGTAGGACAGGCAGTGGGACAGGCCTCCTGGCCTGTCAGAGGAGCTTACTTAATATGGCAACGGCAACAGCAACGATCTCATTACCGAAAACCCAGGGCGGCGCATTCCTGATCGAAGAGCGCCTGCCAAACGAAATCTTCACGCCGGAGGATCTCACTCCGGAACACCTGGCGATCGCCCGCACGGTGGACGAATTCTGGGCCAAGGAAGTCGGCCCCAACGTGGAAGCCATCCAACGTCACGAGCCCGGCGTCGCCCTGGCATGCCTGCGCAAGGCAGCCGAACTGGGACTCACCGGCATTACCATTCCCGAGCAATACGGCGGCATGGAACTGGACATGGTTTCCGCCATGGTCGCGGTGGAACACATGGCCGGCGACGGTTCCTTCGCCGGCTGGTACGGCGCGCACGTGGGCATCGGCTCGCTGCCCATTCTGTATTTCGGCACCGAGGAACAGAAGAAGCATTACCTGCCCAAGCTGGCCAAGATGGAAATGCTCGGCGCGTACTGCCTTACCGAGCCGCACGCCGGTTCCGACGCGCTGGCCGCCCGCACGCGCGCAGACCTGAGCCCGGACGGCAAGCACTACATCCTGAACGGCCAGAAAATGTGGATCACCAACGGCGGCGCGGCCGATCTGTTCACGGTCTTCGCCAAAGTCGGCGGTGAGAAATTTACCGCCTTCCTGGTCGAGCGCAAATTCCCCGGCGTCTCCACCGGCGCTGAAGAAAAGAAGATGGGCATCAAGGGCAGCTCCACTGTGGCCGTCTACCTTGACAACGTGCCCGTGCCCGTCGAAAACGTGCTCGGCGAAATCGGCCGCGGCCATATCATCGCCTTCAACATCCTCAATGTCGGCCGGCTGAAGCTCGGTCCCGGCACGGTGGGCGGTTCCAAGAACGTGCTGGCGGTCTGCCTCAAGTACGCGAAAGAGCGCAAGGCTTTTGGCCAGTCTATCGCCGAATTCGGCATGATCCAGCACAAGCTCGCCGAGATGGCCATCCGCACCTACGCGGCCGAGTCCATGACCTATCGCGTGGTGGGCCTGATCGAATCGCAATTGGAAAACTTCTCCTGGTCGCAAGCCAACGCCGCGCAAACCATGCTGAAAGCCGTGGAGGAGTATGCCGCCGAATGCTCCATGATCAAGATTTACGCTTCCGAGGTGCTGGATTACGTGGTCGATGAAGGCGTGCAGATCCACGGCGGCTACGGCTACCATCAGGACTATCCGGTGGAGCGCGCCTATCGCGATTCGCGCATCAACCGCATCTTCGAAGGCACCAACGAGATCAATCGTCTGCTCACCACCGGCATGCTGTTGAAGCGCGCCGCGCGCGGCCAACTGGGCCTCGTGCAAGCGGCCACCGGCGTCCTCCAGGAAATTCTGGGCGGACCGCGCGGCGGCGAGGACGAGCCCACCGGTCCGTTCGCCGACGAAACCAAAATCCTGCTCAACGCCAAGAAGATCGCGCTCATGCTGATGGGCGTGGCTTACCAGAAGTACATGCTCGAGATGGAAAAGCAGCAGGAGATCCTGGCGAACATCACCGACGTGATCATGGATATCTTCGCCATGGAATCGGCGCTGCTGCGCACCCAGAAGCTCGCAGAATCGGGCAAGGGCGCCAACGCCGCCGACATGACCGCCGTCCTGGTGCGCGACGCGATGGCCCACATCGACGTGACCGCGCGCATCGTGCTGGCGGCCTGCTCGGAAGGCGACTCGCTGCGCACCAACCTGGTGGTGCTGCGCCGCTTCGGCAAGTACGAACCGGTGGACGCCATCGCGCTACGCCGTAAGATCGCGCGCCGGCTGCTGGACGCCGAGCGCTACATCGTCTGACCGTGCTCTAAATGAATCGCGTCGTTTTCTACTCGTGGCAGTCCGACCTGCCGAATCCCACTAATCGGGGCTTCATTCAGGCGGCGCTGGAGAAGGCCGCGTAGGGGATCGCCAACGACAACTCGAACGACGACGTACCGGTCATCGACCGCGACACGAAGGGCGTCCCAGGAGCACCGCATATCGCAAAAACAATACTTGCGAAGGTCGCTGCTGCGGACGTCTTTGTAGCGGATGTGTCGATAACTCAGGGCAGAGGAGAGCATCGTCCGACACCAAACCCGAACGTTCTCGTCGAGCTTGGCTATGCGCTGTCCTCCCTGGGCGATGCCCGAATATTGCTTCTGATGAATGACGCGTACGGCGTTCCGGGGGACCCGCCCTTCGACCTCAAAATATATCGGGTCATGACATACAGCATGCCGGAAGGCGTGACGGATCGAAGTACAGAGCGGTTGTCGCTGCAAAACAAGTTGGAGCGTGCCATCAGAGCGGCCCTCGATAGCTTCCGTCCCAAGTCGCCGCCCATCCCTTCAAAAGCCAACAGTTACCTTGCTGCGCTAAGCGACAATTGGCCCGACCTATACGTGATCGATCCGACAACATCCGCGCGAAGCGACCACTACTACCTGTTCGCATGCGCTCCCCACGCCGACAGTCTATCGCGCCCTCTTAGCGGCGCGGTCGAAGCCCAGTTCCGCGACTCTATCGTCCAAGCGTTCGGCAGCCCTGAACCAGATCGGCAGCCAATACGCAAACCGCGAACGACAACATTTGAGAGAAGGGGTGATGATTACACGAGTGGGAGGCAGCGGTTTTCGCTCACGGAGAACGGAGCGCTTGGTTTCGTTTCGCTGGCCTGCGCCCATACCTCGGATGGACTGCTGGTCTTTTTCCCGACTGAATTCCTTTACCACCTAGCGTTTTTTTTTGGCCTGCGCATCGACGTTTAACCGAATGGCCGGATATCGCGGCGGCGGCGCGCTAATGGCCGAACTACACGTACCCAGACGCGCGACTATTCTCGCAAACACTACCCGTGGGATACAAAGACCTGGTACGCACCTCTTCGATGAGCCGCTCCACACCATTGAAACCAACCCGGCAGTGAGTGTTTCTGACGACTTCAGCGAACTCACCGCTCCCGAAATCCGCAGGATTTTGCCGATGATCATGCATCATGTTGCGAGGAGTCTCGGCCGGGTCCTGAGCAGCACGTTCGAGGCAGATGTCAAGCCCGTTGTTGAAACCGTGGTGAAGCGCGTTGGATTGGCCTGACGGGTGGCCAGCGTCGCGTTGCAATACTGATAACATCGAATGTGGGGAGCATGCATGAGCCGGCGATACATTCTGACGGAGTATGTACACGAAGCCTTGGAACAGG
>ODAK010007261.1_pt1 | contig 11126 bp, 9 predicted proteins | sample 1539591 | NCBI WGS metagenome assembly ODAK01 (sample SAMEA3539303, study PRJEB22396) | soil metagenome | biome: tundra; feature: field; material: soil | place: USA | collected 2010-05 | depth 0.15 m | reverse complement strand
GAACGTGCAGGGCGCGCAGCGATGGATTGGGAAGGCGCGAGCTCACTTCGGAAGTTACTATCTGTGGGGCGATGTTGGGCAGGTGGGCAGGCGTGTGGTAGCCGGGTCGCTAAATCATTCATCAGGGATCGCACCCGTACGGGCCAGCAAAGTACCGGGCTTTCGATTCGATGGCAGCGGAGGCAGTTTGAAAACTGCCTCCGTCAAAATAGCAGGACAAAATTGGAGCCGCACGACTAGCGGGAAGGGACGTAATCCTGACGGACGCAAAGTTCGCGGTGATTGGTTTGGCCCTTACGAGGAAATGAAAGCAGCGGGAACTATCTCTCCTGGCCGATTGCATGGTAAGAATTCAGCCAAGCGCAAAGCCGCCTCCGCCGAGATCGCGAAGATACCCTTTCCTCTGGCGCAGTATATTGCTCGGTGTTTCAAGCCACAGGAGATAGCTCTGTGCAAGGCGTAACCATTCGTCAGATACCCGCTGACCGGCCAGGCTCCGGCATCCCTGTGATCAGATTGCATTATTCGGCCGATCCCAGCATGACACCAGAACGCCTGCAGTCGCTTAGGAGCAAGTACACGTCAGACGCGCGGTTCAATCGCGAGATGGAGATCCAATATGAAGCGCTTGAGGGAGTTCTTCTTTACCCCGAGTTTAACCGCGAACGAAACCTGGTGGATCCTTTCGATTGTTCTGATCGCGATCGCTGGACTATTTATATGGCTTTGGACCCTCACCCGCGGACTGCGCATGGAATGGCTTGGGAGGCGGTAAACAAGCACGATGATCGAATCATCTGCGGGGAGCTATGGCCAGAATTCGGGACAGCCTACGGCCCTACAGACGGCATACGCTGGCATACGCGCGAGTACGCCGAATGGATTCAGTTCTTTGAGTCAGACTCCAGGGAGAAGACAGAACCGTTCGAGTGGGCTCGGGGAAAGCGCTTGTACGTCGCGCGGCGCTACATGGACACCTTCGGGAAGGCGGCTAACAGCGACGAGGGCGAGGACTACTTCGAGACGTACCGCAGGCTTGGGCAGGAGCTAACCAAGGCCAATGTGTCCAATCCGGCAATGCACATCAACCTAAACTTCCAAGCAGCGCTCAAGGGGCACGACAACCTCGCCAAAGCTCAGGACTCGATTGGTCGAGCGCTTATGCCGCAGATGAACGAGCGCGGCGAGAACATAGGGCCACCGCGGATGAGGATATTCAGCAACCTGTACGAGCTGATCGACGAGATGGAGAACGTCCGCTATCCAGAAGGCGAAGCCGAGCGGCTATCGGACGAGCGGCCAATCACCTATCAGAAGCACGTGATTGACTGCCTGCACTACATCGAAACGGACAGGCCAGTATTCCGGATGCTGAATCGAGAGCGGGCAGCGCCACCTGAAAACCCGAACATTGTCAGATGAGAGACATCAGCTACAACCCGTATCCGGCATGGGACATCGTTCTGGACAGCCGTGGAACTCTCGATATGGAGATCGAGATTGAAACTCCATGCATCATACCGCTATATCTGCGGGTGGCTGAACGGGGTCACCCGCAGCCTAAGCTCGTGGAAGCTCTTTATCAGCAGGAGGAAATCAAAATGCACAGCGCTCATAGTGATCCATTGCCGCAAGGTCCCTACAGAAAATTCCATTACCGAACTGTGAAACAGAAGCCATCAACCATTCACGACGTTCGGCCTGCTCAAGTTATTCGTTGGACACAAGATGGGCTTGAGATTGTAAACATCTGATGATTAGCCTTGCGCTCGAACTCCATCCGCTGTATACCATGTGTGAAAGGGGACTTATGAAATTCCGAGTTAGTAAAGAAGCAGAGGATGAGCCATCCATTCCGGCCACACCCCCAGCGCCAAAGCCTCCCACATACACAGAACAACTGACCAAAGAACTACAGGACCTCGACGCCGTGATTAAAGGAGCGCAGGACGCGCGCGCGCACGTGGTCGAGAGCCTGATGTTCCTGAAGTTCACGCCGCGGGCTGAAGAGCAGATGAAGGCGATTTGGGAACATATCAAGCCGCGCTGAGGTGCTTCACGTTGCTGCGAGAGTGTTACTTACCAGAGTTTAGGTATCACAAGCACGCGTCCACAGCAGGCCAGGTGTGGACCCTATTCGTTCAAGACTTCCATTTCCTTCCAGACACAACCTCGGAGCCCGAGCGCCTCGCCAAGCTGATTCAGCACCTTATCTGGGAGCAGCGCAGGATCGCAGCGAAGCCCATGTGTTCCCGACACCAGATCTTCATGGTCATGCTGGGGCTCGCGGGATGGTCGCACGTGAAGCCAAAGCAGCGCTTGAGCATGTCTACGATCGGCCAGGTGGGCAATGGCGGTGAGCTGTTCGTGGCCAACGGCTTGTTTCGCTGCCCGCATCCGGGCTGCTATTTTGTTGCGCCGATAGAGAGTAATGATTTACTATCCCCCGCGTGATGGGAGGCTTTATGCATGTCATTCAAACGATGTAGCCTATTGCTCGCCGCATTCCTGATTTCCTGCTTGCCGATCTTTGCGGACCCAGACCCTCCGGCGCCGCAGCCTCTTCCCCAAGCCATCACGCGCGTCAAGCTGATCGAGCTGGACCCAGCCCCGCTTCCGTTTCCGCAGGGATCCACCCGCACGTTGGGAGCGCTATGGTTCCAATACTCCGACCAGAGCTGGCATTTCGTCATCAATGGTGTGGACACCACCTACAGTTCCAGTGGCGGCGGAGTTTCCAGCTTTAACACCTTGACGGGAGCGGTGGTATTGGCGGCTGGATCGAATATTACGCTAACTCCTTCTGGAAATACGGTCACGGTTGCGTCAACCGCTGGCGGCACCATCTCCGGCCAAACCACAGGATGCGTGCCTCTGGCCGCGTCTGCCACGACTAGCACATCCTCATCGAGTGTGTGCGACAACGGGACGACGGTGAGCACGACGGAAGCGGTTACGGCACCAAATATCAATGGTGCTCTAGTCGTAGGCACGGCGACTGGGCAATATGCATCCCTACAAGCCGCCCACAATGCACTACCAGCAGGCGGCGGCACTGTGTTCGTGACGGCAACTGGAAAACCTTTTGGCGCGGCTAACACGACGACACTCTCTATTTCTAAGCGCATTCACATAATTTTCGATGTTGCGAGCTATACATACGCGGGAACCAGTCAAGCGATTCTGACTCCTTCCGCGCAAGCTGGCGTTCAGATCGAAGGATCAGTAAGTTCAGACGCAAACGCTCCAACATTGGGAACGGTGATTAGCGTCACGGGAACCGCTGTAAATGGATTGGACGTGACCGGAGCGAGTTTAATTGTTAAGAATTTGGCTGTATATGGACCTGGTTCAGGTACGGGAATCGGTATTCATATCAGCGGCAACGGATTTGTTACGGAAAACGTTCAGGCTGACATGTTTGGTTCAGGCGGCGGTTGGCAGATAGACGGTACACGCGCAAACTCCAATGATTTTCGTATGGTGGGTGACAAGAGCTATCACAATGTCGGTACGGGATTCAGCACCTTTGGTGTGAATTCAAATAACGGCACCTGGATCAACACAGACGCGCAAAATGACACATACCTAAACTATTCGTTCAACGCCAGCCTGGGCAACACTTTTACCAACGTCCACGCTCAGCCAAGCACTGATGTCACTAGCGTAGCGTTTGTTGGTTCAAGCAGCAACATTGGCACGATCTACGTTGAGCCGATAAGTCCATTTGCGTCCAACTGCGTGACTTTTGATGCCACATCCGTGAACAACAATGTGGACCTGTTGAATTGCCGGGCTGTAGGAGATTCCGGGCTTATGAATCAGTGGTACCTTGCTGCTGCTGATGCCGGCACAGGGATAACTGCAACCGGCCTGCGACAAATGGCAACGACAACCAATGCTGCTTCTTTTAATATGTACGAATACATTCAGAGAGCCAATCAAACAGACACCTTCCTAAAAAAAGGAATCTTCTTTAAGGCTGCCACGTATTTTACAGGCCCGATGTGGACCGCATCCAAAACGATTAACTTCGTTTACGACACAGAGAATGTTAACTCGAATTTCAACATCTTCCACGCTTGCACAGGAGACATTTCAGCATGTACTCCAGTATTTAAATTAGATGTAAATGGCGCTGCAACTTTTTCAGTATCTGCCGCAGCGCCCGCCATCACCGATACAGGCCTATCTCAATACCGCGTTCCCGTGGTTGGTTCAGGTGGATTGTTAGCAGACGTCGCGCCATCGGCCAACGGCCAGTGTTTGATGAGCGGGGTAAGCAGTTACGCGACTACTACTCCGAGTTTTCAGACGTGCGCGACTGGTGGGCCAGGTACAGGCACGCAGTATGCGCCGTCTTACTGGGCGACAACCTCGACACTTGGAAGCTCGGCTCCTGGCACCACGAAAGGTCTTTATCAGATGGTTGAGAACGTTACGGGCAGTGCGGCGGTAGCGCCCACATTGACACTGGTGGGCCTCGCAGCGGATCAACTGGCCGGCGCAACCGTCCTGTATAGCGACAACAACAATGTTATCTACAATCCCGCTGCGGCGCTTGCGTTGCCTACGCCCACCACGCTCGGGAACGCCAACTTCTACACCACGATCATCAACAGCCAAGCAACCACGAGCACAATCACCCCTGTCACGTTTGACTGCTCTCTGAATGGAGGGACGCCAGCAGCAACGTGCATCGTTCCAGCAAATTCAAAGTGCTCTCTTGTTCTCGACCAGGTAGATGGAACGCAATGGAACCTGGACTGTGTGGCGATTGGCCCATCCACATCAGCTTTCCCGGTCACCGTCACTGGTGGCGTCTCAGGCGCGATACCTTGCTTCACCAGCACGACTGTTGAGTCAGCAGGTGCGCTCCTGACCAGCGACGTCGTTGTTTTAGGTGGCGGCGCGGGTGCTTGCCCGGACAATTCGCTGATCACCGATAACGGAATGACCGCGACGTATACCGGAACGGGCGGCTATGTCGCTCCATTGTTCACGGCGAGTGATTCATCTCATGCTGGAAATATCGACTTACCCCAAGGCCCTGATCCGACAGGAGTGGCCCCATGCAATACGGCAACAAGCGCTTGCCGTTATGCAGGAACATCGCAGACAGCTATGTGGCAGAAAATTCCTACTGCAGCTCCTGTGATCGCATCTTATGAGCAGACGGATGGATGCGGATCTGCGAAATGTACAGACACTTTCCATCCCGTTCCGGTAGCTCTTACGGTGACAACCGATTTCACCGACTCAACAAGCACCACACTACAACTTATTACCGGCCTAAGCACCACTATGCCCGTCAGTCAAGCGGTTGTGGTCACATTTCATTGTCATCTACTGTTCGATCAAGCCACTGCGGCGGTGGCCGATTCATTTGGAGTGGGCGTTACCGGAACGGCGCCAACAAACTTCAGCGCTGGCGGAATTTCATTTAGCGGTACGGCGGGGGTAGCGACAGTCGGTACGCTGATCGCCCTAGCATCCACAACTCCGACGGCGGTTGTTACCTTCACGCCCAGCGCGATCACAACCGTATGGAATGCGGAACTGGATGGCACAATCGAGCAACCCTCAAACGCTACGCCCGGTGTGTTTGGCGTTTATGTGGCTACCACAACCGGAGCGGATAACCTGATCGTCAAGCGTGGAAGCGCCTGCCAGGTGCTCTACCAATGAGATTGCGAACGATTCTTCCACTCTTAGGGCTGCTACTGTGCTGCGCGATGCCTGCCGGGGCGACGATTACGCTTAACCACGTCACCGCCCAACACACCACCTTTCCAAATACTCGAACGGTCACCACCTCAACCGGAAACGGTCCCTACGTAATCACGATGGTGGTGGATGCTGGGTCTACTCTCGCGGGATGCACGGACAGTGCTGGAAACACGTACACACTAAACGCCACCAGTGGATCGGACTCTGGTGGAGGAAATGTCTACGTTTGCTACAAATTCAGTGCCACGTCGGGTGTCACGACAGTATCTTTTACCGGAACAGGCGCAGGCGTTGGCAGCTTCCAGTTTTACGATTGCAGCAGTTCCACAGGCGGAGCGTTAGATACGATCACCGCTCTAAGCAGCCAAACTGCGTCATCAACGCCAAATCCAAATCTCACGGCTGCTGGGGCTGGGATAGTCGTGGCCGCCGTAGGATTCACTGCTGGAAATAATACAGGAGGAGTAGCCGGGCCATTTACATATGATACTCCAGATTTGACAGGACTTGTTCACCTCGCGGAATTTGCTCACGATGTTAACGGTGCAGGTGGATCGCTAACGGCCACATTTACCAACAGCTCTTCCGTAACATGGGCATCGGTGATTATTTCATTTAAGGAAGCATCTGTATCGAGCGGTGGCGGCGGTTTCGGAGGAAAAGGTGGCATAGGCGGCAAAGCTGGCTTCGGATTCGTGGCTAAGGGGAAAAAATGCGAACTCTGCTTCTAACCATCGGAATCTTACTCTGCGCGGGAATTGCTTCGGCACAGGCTCCAACGATCACGCCTGCCGTGGCTCCTGTAGTCAACGCAAGCGGCACGCAAGTCATCAACTGCACGGCAAACTGCACCAGCATCGTCTACACATGCCCCGGCTGCGCTGGGACGTTGGGCAGCGTCACGGGCACGCAGGTAACCTACACGGCACCGGCCACAATCCATGCCGCGCAATCTTATGGAGGCTATCAACTTTTCCCAAATGATTCAATTTTCAATCAGCGCGTGGACTCTCTGTCGGTCAGCGCAAGCTCTGCAACCTGGATTGCCGGGGCGGGAACAGTTCCTTTTTCAATTAAGGAGTTTTCCTTCCCGATCAATTACGTTAATGGGTCAACACCTACGCAAAGCATGGTGTTTGATTTTACAAGCGGAAATAATGGCTCTTTTCAGATCGTAGGCTATCCTGCAATGCGGGTTGAGAGCGGTGAGTTTCAAGGCTATAGCCAGGGGCCTGACCAGCACTACTTTGCAATCGACTCGACAAACGGAACCTTTCAGGAAATCTATGACCAGATCCCTGCCGGAACACTCAGCCCGACATGCTCAACCTGCAACGCGCTTAGCGGAATACGCTATCTAAACAGCACCTATGGCCTGCCAAACTCACAAGGCGGCGGGGCGGATGCGGCAGGCTTGTACATGATGCCCCTAGAACTTCGCCTGCAAGAGGTTCAAAACGCCATCAACACTTCGGGAACAATTAAACACGCCCTCCGAATGACGCTTGTAAATGGTTATATCTGCGGATCAAGCACGGCAAACGCTTGTGGGTGCAACGCTGTCGGCACTCGTCACTGCTGGCCTGCTACGTCTGAGGCGTTTGCTGGCTCCGGCGTTGTTCCCTACGGCGCATGGTTTAGGCTCAAGGCTGCTTATAATTGCGGTGCGTTTTCCTCGATTGCCCAAATTTTCTGTACTGAACTAAAACAATACGGAGTGATTCTCGCTGATGGTGGAACAAGCTGGGCAACTCAGACGGAAGATACTGCTTGGCCAGCGGCCATAGATTCCGCTTTCGCTGAAATCAGCAATACAATAGCTACATCTAACTTTGAAGCTATTGAGCCGTCTGGCCTAATGCTGTCCTCAACATCGATGGCAACGACGAATTCCGAAACCGTCGTAGCTACCGCATCTGGTGGCGTAACAAAGCAGCAGATTGTTTTGACAGGCGTGACCGTCGGATTTCTGGATGACGTGCTTAACATTCAGGCTGGCACTCCCGCGCAGACGCTTCGCATCGCCGTGCATGGCGGTGCAACCAACGCCTACGCTTGCACTATGAGTCCCTCGAATGGGGCTCTAGTTTCTGGAAGCTGCCTCTATACGCCACCTTCCACAATTGCCTCTGTCACCAAAGTAACCGTGACGGGAACAAGTTCTGACGATGGCACGGTAGCGGCAACCATGACCATCGTGCTCTACCCAACCGGAACGATTTATGCGCGTCCTGGTGCTACCGCTGCCTACACTGACGCAAGCAGTCACGTGTGGGCACCCGCAATAGGGAATTGGGGGCACCTTGGATGCTGCGGGAACCTGAGTGCCGGCGGCTGGCCAGGCACTACCGATATCGCTGAATACTACTTTCAGCAATATGCCATCAACGACAATTACTTTAACTTCACGCTTCCCAATGGCGTCTACCAAATCACGGCTAAATTCGGCACCGATGCCAGCGGCACAGGACAGATCATCGAAGACCTCGAAGCGCAAGGTACACTCGCTTACACCGACCTAGATATATTCACGGCAGCGGGAGGCTCTTACCTGCCTGTGGATGAATCATTCAACGCGACCGTCAGTACCGGGCAACTTTCTTTCGTGGTGCGGCAATCTGTGAATGGCGGCAACGCAACAATAAACGCTCTGCAAATCACTAAACTATCGTCCAGCGTCACCCCATCCGCGCCGGTGCTCAAGGGGCTGCTGGTGCAATGAGGAAATCTGTGAAAGGTAAAAATGCCCACTGATTCGAAGACGACCGCTAAGGAGGTCAAGCCGAAGCAGATTGTCTCGGACGTGGTCGAGCAGCGCAAGGCTTCGCTGCGCTATTTCAATGAAAATTATTATAAAGAATTTGCCGAAATCTATCGCAACATCAATGCCCGCGCGAAGCCGCTCCGTCGCTACAACGAGAAATCAAGCAGTTGGGAAGATGACACGGACCATACGAACGTGTGCGTTCCAGATCACTTCGTCATGCTGCGCCGCGGGACCGCGCGCCTGACGCGCAACCCGCCCAACCTGCGTGTGCGTGGTGGCCCGGACACGGACGAAAATACGACAATGCGGGAGAAGACCTCCGCAAAGCTGATGTTCAACTGGGACAGGTCAGAGTCGCAGCGAGCGTTCAAGAAGATCGTGAACGTCGGATACGGGCTTGGCTGGGCAATGGGCAAGGTCTATTACGACGAAGTGAACGTGATTCGCCGATTGCGGAAGCTCACGACGAGCCTCGCGCCAAAGGATTTCCAGAACTTAGCGAAGAGCAACGACCCGGAAGTTGCGCAGATGGTGCAGCAGCTGGGTCCTCGCATTCAGGACCCTACCCCATTCAGTCCAGATGAGATGTCTCAAATCGTTGCCACGATGGGCGATCAGACCTCACTAAACCAGGCAACGACGCGCTACAAGGGGCCAGTGCTCGACAATGTGTTCATCGGTGACATATTTGGGGAGCCTGGGTACCGCAGCGCCAACGAATCGGCGTGGTGGATTGAGAACAGTATGCGGGATGAGGAATGGCTAGAATACTGGCTGAGTCAGACGTCTATCGACCCGCGCACAGGCCAATCCAGCCCTGTTTTCAACAAAGAGAAGTGCGACAAAGTGCTGTCGATGGCCGGGAACCGCACCTACATCGACACTCAGGAAATGACTCTTCGGCGCCACATGCGCGAGGCGATCGAGATTGCCGACCCGATAACCGCGGGGAAGCCTATCAAATCCCCCAAGAAGCGATTCATGGTGGACGAACGCCACGCGATCGTTGACGGACATCTGTGCATCGACTTCGTGGGCGAGGAAAGCGCTTATCTCGGCCGGCTGTGGTATCCGTGGGAGACGTACGGACGGTTTCAGTATTGCGAGATGGTGATGATTCCCGACTGGCTTGGCGGGATTGGCATGAGCACGTTGCGGGTTACGCGGTTCCTGCACCAGCTCAGGAATGCGCGCATGAACCAGACCACCGACTTCATCAACAACAAGCTCCTGCCCATACTGAAGGTACGAGAGGGTGCTGATTTAACTGCCTACGATGTGGTGCGTACTGGTTTCGCTCGATTGTTACAAGTTGCGAACATGGGCGATATAGAATTTCAGCAGGATCCCACGTTCCCGGCAGAGGCGTGGAATGACCAAGCCTCTCTGCAGCAGCAGATGCAACAGGCAGACCCATCAACCATCGACTTCTCGCCTGGCACTGAGGACGTGTCGGGAGCTGGAAAGTTCGCCACCACGGCACGCATTGCTGACAAGAACGCGGACAGCGTGACCGCCGACACGCTCGACAACATGAACATGTTCATTCGGGATGCGGTTGAGCTGGCGCTCTGGATGGATCAGCAGGCGATGAATGAGCCGGTCGATGTGCCCAAAGAATACTTTGAGCGCATTGACGCGGTGAGCATCCGCAGCGCCGGGGCCAACGCCAAGGTGATTCGCGTGGACTGGCCGGACATTCAGGAGACGCTGGAGATTCTTCCCGAGGCGGGCTCGACGCTGGCATCGGACGACGAGTTCAGGGTACGCGGCTTGCAGCAGTTCGCGGCTATGGGCGAGCGGCATCCCGACATCGTGAACATGCGCGCGGTATTTAAGAAGCTGGCAGAGGCCACCCCGGGAATCAACGCCGAGGACATCATCCTGCCCGAGCCGAAGGCCGCACCGCCACCGCCTCCTAAGATGACCATCAACCTCTCGATCAAGTGGGAGACGTTGCCGCCGGATGTTCAGGCCGCTTTCTTGGCGAAAGAAGGATTGCCAGTTGAGGGAACTCATATACAGGGTGTTGGCGATGTGATACAACACGCGAGTGACACGGCAGATGCGGCCGCAAACCTAGAAAGTCCGGTCGATCACAGCCAACCACAAGGAAAACCGAATGGCAAACCTCCAGCCAGAAAAGCTAATCACTGAGGAATTTTTGGCGCTTCAAGAGATGCTTGGCAACGGCGCGCTGATGAGCGGCTTGCGGAAAATCTTCGTGGCGTCGGAGCTTGAGCGGCTGAATGCGATGCGCTCGGAAGCGTTGGGGCCCGCCAGGGCGGTAGAGATTGTTCGCCAAGCCGCGGAGTCCAGGGCATATTCGGAGTGGGAAGCGACTGTTCGCAAGGGGATGGAACGGTTAGGGCAGAAAATAAGATGAAGATTGTAGTGTTTTTCAGCAACAACCCCGCCGCGGGATGGAATATGGGCCAAGGGATCGTCAACACCTTCAAGCGCATGGGACACACGGTAATAGGCGTGCCGACCCCTACAGAGCGCGAAGCCCCGCAACACGTCCTCGACGCCGTAAAGAAGCGAATGCCGCCGCTGGAGCTGCTCAAGGGACAGGACGCCATCATCGTGAGCGGTCCCGAGCACATCAGCCCGTGGATCAACGCCGCGT
>ODAK010007260.1_pt1 | contig 11126 bp, 11 predicted proteins | sample 1539591 | NCBI WGS metagenome assembly ODAK01 (sample SAMEA3539303, study PRJEB22396) | soil metagenome | biome: tundra; feature: field; material: soil | place: USA | collected 2010-05 | depth 0.15 m | reverse complement strand
GGCCCGACGATCGAAACGAACTCGCCGTCGGCCAGCTCGATCGAGACGTCGGCGAGCGCCTCCACGCCGCCCGCAAACCGCTTCGCGAGCCCCGACGCCGCGAGCTTCACGGCAGGAAGGCGTTGGTGCCGAACCGCGCGATGCTCACCGGCCGCGCGATCAAATGGTTTCGCACGAGCCAGCTCGAGAGCGCGGCGAGCTTCGATCCCACGAGCGAGCCATCGGGAACCCCGCCGGGATCGAAGATCGGCAGGTATTCCGCGAGCGACGCGCGCGCAAGCCTGGGCTCGATCGAGGGGTTGCGCGCCAGCAGGTCGGCGAGGCTGCGCCGCGGGTCGCGCAGCGTGTCCTCATAGCCGTGCACCGTCGCGCGCACGAAGGCACGGGCCAGCGACGGGTCGCGGCGGATCAGCGAGCGCGTCGCGAAGGCGACCAGTCCCGGGTAGTCGGGGCCGCCGTTGCGGTCGAGCTTGAATGCCGTGATCGGGTAGCCGCCGAGGCGCAGCGTGACGCCGTCATCGGGCCAGTAGCCGGTGAACGCGGCGATCCTGCCGGCCTCGAGGTCGGCCACGCCGTCGAAGCCGATCGTCACCAGCTTGACCTTCGCCGGGTTGCCCCCGGCGTGGGCGACGACCGTGTCGAGCGCCGCGCGGTCGGAGGGCACGCCGGTGATGCCGACGGTCTTGCCGACGAGGTCGGCGGCCGAGTGCAGATGCTCGCTGGCAAGCGCGATCGGCGCACCAAGCGGACGCTGCACGATCGCCATGATCGCCTGCGCGTCGCGGCCCATCGCGATCTGCTCGGCCACGTCGATCCCGTCGGCGAGGCCGAACTGGGCCTTGCCGGCCTCGACCAGCTCGAGCGTCGTGGAGGTCGAGCTGGGCGGGATCACCTGCAGGTCGATCCCGGCTGCGCGGTAATAGCCGGCGGCGAGCGCGCGGTAGATGCCGGCGTGCACGGCGTTCGGCACGAAGTCGAGCACCAGCGTCGCGTGCACGGGGCCGGGCGCGCTCGAGCCACAGCCGGCGAGCGCGAGCGTGGCGAGCGCCGCGGCGAGGATGCGAATCGCGAGAGCGTGCATTGCGGCGCCTGGGATGATCCCGCAAGCGCGAGAACCCCGCGCGCAACCGGACCCCGCGTGCTCAACCGACTGCCCCCCGAGTTTCGCCCCCACCTGCGCCGCGTCGCGATGCTGATGGTGCTCGCGGCCGCGCTCGGCGTCGCGCTCGCGCTGCTGGTGCCCGGCGGGCACCACTGACCGTGCTCTAGGCCTTCGACGCGGCGTGGCGGTACACGCGCACCGACAGCGGCACGAACACGACGATGATGCCCACGCACCAGAGCACCGCGATCCAGCCGTGCGAATGCACCGGCGTGCCGAGGAACCAGCCGCGCGAGGCGTCGACGATGTGCGTGATCGGCTGGTTGTTCGCGAAGGCGCGCAGCCCGGCCGGCATCGACGAGGTCGGCACGAACGCGCTCGAGGCGAAGATCAGCGGGAACAGCCAGATGAAGCCGGCGGACTGCACCGCCTCGACGTTGCGCACCGCGAGCCCGATCGTGGCGCCGATCCACGAGAAGGCGAAGCCGAGCAGCAGCAGCAGCCCGACCGCGCCCGCGATCTCGGGCGCCCCGCCGTGGGGGTCAAAGCCGACCAGCAGCCCGACCGCGAACATCACCGCGCCGGTGAAGACGTTGCGCACGAGGTCGGAGAGGGTGCGCCCGATCAGCACCGCGGCGCGCGACATCGGCAGCGAGCGGAAGCGGTCGATCAGGCCCTTCTGCAGGTCCTCGGCCAGGCCGACGCCTGTGGTAAAGGAGCCGAACGCAACGGTATTGACGAAGATCCCGGCCATCAGGTAGTTGACGTAGGAGACGCCCGGGGGCAGCTTGATCGCGCCGCCCAGGACGTAGCGGAACAGCACGACGAACATCACCGGCTGGATCGTCGAATAGACCAGGATCTCCGGGCTGCGCGGGATGTGGCGAAGCGCGCGGCCGGTCAGCACGATCGCGTCGGAGACCTGCCAGTACAGCCAGCCGTGCGTGGGGACCTCGGTGAGGCGCTGCGAGCTCACGCCGCCTCCTCTTCGTCCTCGGCGGCGTGGCCGGTCAAGCTCAGGAAGACGTCGTCGAGCGTCGGGCGGCGCACTGCGAGGTCGTCCAGGCCGATCCCTGCAGCATCGAAGTCGCGCACCACATCCGCCAGGCGTCTTGCGCCGTGCTCCGCGGCGCCGGACAGATGCCGCGCGCGCTCATCGACGCGCACCGGTCCGTCGACGTGGGGCGCGAGCGTCTGCGCGCCGAGCGCCGTGTCGGAGCCGCGGGCCAGCGTCAGCTCGATCCGCTCGCCGCCGACCTGGCGCTTGAGCTCATCCGCTGTGCCGACCGCGATCGTGCGGCCGCGCTCGATCACCGCGATCAGGTCGGCCAGGTAGTCGGCCTCCTCGAGGTACTGCGTCGTCAGAAGCAGCGTCACACCGCCGGCGCGCAGCTCGTTGATGCGCTCCCACATCGCGAGGCGCCCGCTCGGGTCAAGCCCCGTGGTCGGCTCATCGAGGAAGAGCACGGGCGGCGTGGCGATCAGCGACGCCGCCAGATCCAGGCGGCGGCGCATGCCGCCGGAGTAGGTCTTGGCCGTGCGGTTGGCCGCCTCGGCGAGGTCGAACTGCTCGAGCAGCTCCACCGCCCGCGAGCGCGCCACCGCCCGCGGCAGCCGGTACAGGCGCCCCACCATCTCGAGGTTCTCGCGCCCGGTCAGCAGCTCGTCGACCGCGGCGTACTGCCCGGCCAGACCGATCTGCGAGCGCAGCGCGTGCGCTTCGCGCACGCAGTCGAGCCCCGCAACCTCCGCGCGGCCGCCGTCGGGCTCGAGCAGCGTCGTGAAGATCCGCACAGCCGTGGTCTTGCCGGCGCCGTTGGGGCCGAGCAGACCGAGCACGGTGCCGGGCGCCACCTCGAGGTCGAAGCCGTCGAGCGCGTGCGTCTTGCCGAAGTGCTTGACGAGTCCCTCGGCAAGGATCGCCGGCCGGTTGGAGTCAGCGGTCATCAGTCGCGGACCCTAGTGGTTGGCGGGGACCACAGACGTCGTCTCGACATCGACGCGGCAGCGCCAACCGCGCCGCCACCGAAACAGCCGCCACTCAGCTGGTGGCGGCCAGCCCGATCGGGCAGCTCACGCCGGTGCCGCCTAGGCCGCAGTAGCCGCCCGGGTTCTTCGCCAGGTACTGCTGGTGGTAGTCCTCGGCGTAGTAGAAGGGGCCGGCCGGCGCGATCTCGGTCGTGATCTCGCCGTAGCCGCTCGCGCGCAGCTGTTCGGCGTAGGCATCGCGGGTGCGCAGCGCCGCCGCCTGCTGGGTGGCGTCGTGGAAGTAGATCGCCGAGCGGTACTGCGTGCCGACGTCGTTGCCCTGGCGCATGCCCTCGGTCGGGTTGTGGTTCTCCCAGAAGAGGCGCAGGATCTGCTCGTAGCTCGTGGCCGCAGGGTCGAAGACGACGAGCACGGCCTCGGTGTGCCCGGTCGAGGCGGAGCAGACCTCCTCATAGGTCGGGTTGGGCGTGAAACCGCCCGCGTAGCCGACCGCCGTGGTGTAGACGCCCGGCGCCTGCCAGAAGACCCGCTCGGCCCCCCAGAAGCAGCCCATGGCGACGACGGCGGACTCCATGCCGGCGGGGAAGGGCGGCCGCAGCGGCGTGCCGAGGACGAAATGGCGCTGCGGGACCGGCATCTCGCGCTCGCGACCGGGGAGCGCCCGGTCGGCCGCGATCATGCGCGAGTTGTCCTTGAAGAGATCGCCGAGAAAGCTCATCCGATCAGGATACGGGGAGCAACACGCGAGGGCGGCCGGCGCGACTACGCCTGCGGTGCGGCGCCAGCCATCCGCGGGCCGATTGCGCTGCGCACGGCACGCGCCGAGCCCGAGCGCAGGCGCTCGAGGATGCGCCGCTCCTGCGCCGGCGTCAACCGCTCGGCGTCGACCGCCTCGTCGAGGATCGGCCGGGCGATCCCCGGCGCCGCCCGACGGATCGCCGCCAGCGCCTCGCGCAGCGTGCGGCGGGCAGCCTGACTGGATCTGGGAGAGGCGGACACCGCGTCGCCGGCCGAGCTCGTCGGATCGCTCAGCTCGACCAGCATCGCGTGGCGCTCGGCGCGGGTGATCGTGCCGTCGGCTACGGCGCGATCGAGGATCGGCTGGGCGATCGAGGGGGCGCTCCAGGCGATCGACTCGAGCACGCGTTCGAGGACGGCACGGGCCGCCGGCGAGAACGGTTGCTCGAGGTAGGGTGCGAGCGGTTGCTCGGCGGCGATCGACCCGAAGACTGCGATCCGGCGAGAAGGCTGGGGCGGGGCGGTGACGGTCATCTGGCTCCTCTGGATTGCTCCGGGGCAGTCTCTCCGGGCCGCGTCAGAAAACACTGAAGACTGGTGAAGAGTTGTCGAAGGGCCTCGGAGCGGCTTCGCCGATCCTGCGCCCCTATGCCGTGAGCGTGATCGCGCCGATCACGAGCGCAATGCCGGTCGCGTCGGCGGCCGAAGGGAGCTGACCGAGCACGATCAGGCCCATCAGCGTGGCTGTTGCCGGCAGCAGTGCGAGCATCACGGCGAAGCGGGGCCGGCTGAGCCGGGTCATCGCGAGCTGCTCGAGCGAGTAGGGCACGACCGTCGAAGCGATCGCGACGAGCAGTGCGCGAGCGAAGAAGTCGAAGTGCGTGAAGACCGGGCCGGCGTGCCAGGCGAAGATCGGCGCGAGGACGACGGCGCCGATCGCCAGTCCGGCGGCGAGGCCGTCCTGCGGCCGCAGCTCCGCCGCGAGCGCGAGGCGGTGCCCGAAGACGACGTAGCCGGCCCAGCCGACGCCCGCAGCGAGCGCCCAGGCGACGCCGACGGCGTTGCCTGACAGGTGCACGCCGCTCAGCAGCCCGACGCCGCCGACAAGCAGCGCCAGGCCCGCGAAGTCCCGGCGGCGGCGGGAGCCGATCGCCGCCACGGCCACCGGGCCGACGAACTCGATCGCCACGGCGGTACCGAGCGCGAGGCGTGCGATCGCGAGGTAGAAGGCGACGTTGACCAGCGCGATCGTGATCCCGAAGGCCGCCGCGCTCGCAAGGCGCCGGCGCGTCCAGGAGGACTGCCACGGTCGCCGCCAGGCACACAGCACGCCAGCCGCGAACAGCGAGCGTAGCCAGGCCAGCGATGACGGCTCGACTGAGTGAAAAAGCAGCACCGCGACGCCGGCGCCCGCGTACTGCGAGAGCGCGCCGACGACGAGCAGCAGCTGCGGCGGCGGCAGCGCCGGGCCAGTCGGACGCGCCGGCTCGCCGCGCTCGGGCGTCGCGGCGCTCAGCGGCCCGGGGCGGCGTCGCGGGTCATCGACACTCGGCGCCCGGTCGCACGCAGGCTCGGGCGCGTCGAAGCGTGCTCACGCGCGTGCCGATGCGGGCGGCGCCCGCCCGCGCACGGGGGAACACGCGCGCGGCTTGGTCGCTCGAGGATCGCCGACACCTCGGCCCCTAGCGTCCGGCCAGCCGGTAGGCCAGCGCCTCGAGCGCCAGTTCCTCGGTGACGTTGAGGGCGAGCCGCTCGCGGGTGTCGACGACCAGTTCGAGTGCGCGGTGAAGGGTTCGCGGCGTCTGGCCGACGGCGGTCGCCTCCAGCTCGGGGAGGCGGTCGACTGCGTGCACCAGCTCGAGCGCGCCCTCGAGCACCATCCCGGCGTCGCGATACCACAGCTCGACGAGCCCGAGCCCGATGTCGAGCGTGCTCGCCGAGCTTCGCCGCTGGGCCCGCTTGACGCGTTCGGCGTGCTCGCGCTCGTAGCGCGCCCGCTCCGAGCGGGCGACGAACTCCAGCACGTCGTGGTGGCGCTCATCCAGCTCCCGCGCTGTGCGTTCACCGGCGCGCTTGGCGAGCTCGAGCAGCGCCATCCATGGGTGATCCGCCAGCTCGCCGCGCAGCGCGCCGAGCGCGAAGGCCTGGGCGGCCGCCCGCAGCGCGGGTCCGTCGCCGAGCGCGAGGGCGACCGCACGCTCGCCGTCGCCGAGTGCGAGGCGACCGCACGCCGCAGCCACCTGCGCTGCCACGCCCTCCGCCTCGAGCCGCTGCGCAAGCCGCGCCGCGCTCGGGGCCTCGAAGCGGACCTGCTGGCAGCGTGAGACGACGGTCGGCAGCACCTCGCCCGGTCGCGAGGTGAGCAGGATCAGGTGCACGAAATCGGCCGGTTCCTCGAGCGTCTTGAGCAGCCGATTGGCCGTCGCGTCGTGCATCGTCTCCGCGCGCTCGATCACGAACACGCGCCTGCGCGATTCGAACGGCGTGCGCGCCGCCGCCGCGACGACCGGCTCGTCGACGTCGGCGACGAGCATCTCCGACGCGCCGCTCGGCGTCACCCAGGTCAGATCGGGGTGCGCACCGCTCATCACACGCTCGGCCGCCTCGGCCGGGTTCTCGGCGCCGTCGGCCAGCAGCGCGGCGGCGAAGGCCCGCGCCACGGCGCGCTTGCCCGCGCCGGCCGGCCCGTGGAAGAGATAGGCGTGCGAGGCCTCGCCCGGCGGCAGCGCGGGCACCAGCACCGCGCGCGCGTGCGGATGCTCGTCGATGCCGGGGAGGGTCGCGGGGATCACGTCTGCCAGCCTAGCCCGAAGGCCACGGTCGGCTTGGGCTCCCGGAGATGACGCGGCTGCGGCCGGGACGCGTCGGCGCGTCCGCCTCGAACGAGGGGTCAGGCCTTCTTGATGTCGAACTGCAGGATGCAGGGCCCGCCGTTGGTGCCGGTTGTCGTGTAGGAGATCTGGCCGTCGGACTCGCGCGCTATTGCCGCGAAGACGAGCCAGACCCCTCCCTTGACTTTGCGTCCCTTGAGCGTCAGCTCGACATGAAGCGGCTGAATGACCGGATCGGCGCCTGGGTCGTTCACGCCGGCGGCATACTCGTTATAGGCACCCTCGGCGTCCGTTCCGGACGCGTCGAAGATCTTCAGTTGAGTCGGGATCGTGACCTTGCCCGTACGGCACGACGTTTCGGCGCGGTTGGTGATCGTTGCGTGCAGCCCTGTGATGTAGCCCGCCGCCGTGACCGTGAAGGTGCCCTTGAGATCGCCCGTGGTCTTCCACGCTCCGGCTCCGGGCGGGGCGGGCGCCGCGGCGATCCGCGCCCCCGGAGCAGCGATCGCGGTCGCCGGAACGGCGATCAGCACGGCGACGACAGCGGCACGCGCGAAAGCTGTTCGTTTGGTCACGCGGCCACCCTACCAACCGCGACCCGTGCGGAAGTACAGGTAGTCCTCGTCGAAGACCTCTGCCGGCACGCCCACGCCTGCCTCGTTCAGCGGCGGGCCATCGAGGGCGCCGCGTCGCCGGTGCGGATCAGTGTGAACGCCGCGAGTGCACCGAGTGCCGCGATCGCCGCGGCGGCGAGAAAGGCCGCATGGAACGCAACGAGCGGCGCACCTGCGACGCTCGCGACCACGGCTGAGAGGAGCGCCACGCAGACCGCGACCGCGGCCTGGCGCCCGGTGTTGTAGATCGCCGAGGCGTGGCCAGTGTCGGCGCTCGAGATCGTCGTGAACATCGAAGCCTGAATCGAGAGGAAGGAGGCGCTGTTGGCCGCGCCGAGCAGGAACATCTGGCCGCGCACCAGCCAGAGGCTCGTTCCCGCGTCGACCAGCTGAAAGCACAGCAGTAGGCCGCACACGGCGAGCGCACCGCCGCACGCCATCCTGCGCGGCCCGAACCTCGGGTACAGGCGTCCGACCGACTGCGACGCTACGAGCACCCCGATCGCCTCCAGGAACGTGGTGGTCCCCGACGAGATCGGCGAGCGGTGCTGCGCCTCCTGCAGGAAGATCGGCGTCAGGTAGAGGATGCCGAGGAACGCGCCGCTGTTGAGGAAGTTGACGACCATGGTTGCGCGAAACAGACGGTCGCGGAGCAGGCGCAGGTTCAGCATCGGGTTCGGCTGGCGGTATTCCAGGCGCACGAACAGGACCAGCGCCAGCGCGGCCAGCGCGGCGGTCACGAGGATCGTGGGCGAGCCCCAACCTCGTACGGAGCCTTCGCTGAGCGCATACAGCGCGAGGCTCAACCCACCGCCCCCCAGCGCGAAGCCGCGCCCGTCGAAGCCGCCGTGGGGCTGCTCGCGATGCTCCCGCAGATTGATCGCGCAGAACACGAACACGACGACGCCGACCGGCACGTTGACGAAGAACACCCAACGCCACGAGAGATCCTGCGTGAAGACTCCACCGAGGATCGGCGCGCTTGCCGGTCCGATCAGAATCGGCATCACCAGCAGCCGCGTGATGCGCGCACGACGCTCGGGCGGGACGGCGCGGAACAACATCGCGGTGCCGGTTGGCGTGAGCACCCCGCCACCGACCCCCTGCAAGACGCGCGCGACGATCAGCTGGTCGAGGCTCTGAGCGGCGCCGCATAGCGCTGACGCGAGCGTGAAGATGCCCAAGGCGACGAGGAAGGTGCGCTTGGTACCGAGGCGATCGCCGATCCATCCGGATGCCGGGATCAGCACGGCAAGGCTCAGCACGTAGCCGAGGACAGCCCACTGCGCGGTCGCGATCGATGCGTGGAACACGCGTCCAAGCGTCGGCAGCGCGACATTGACGATCTGCAGATCCACCGCCGCCATGAAGATGCCCGTGACGTAGGCGACCGCCACGACGGCGGTCGGCGAGACCCTGTGAAACGGCTTCAATGTCCCATGCTCCGCCCCGCATAGTCGTGGGAACGGGGATCGCGCGCTTCTACGCGGCGGAGCCGGCGCTGCAAGCGCGTTCGAAACGCCCGCGCTGTTGGCTCGCGCGAGCTGCGGTCATGGCCGCGACCGCCGCCCACCGCACGTGCGTTCTGCCCAGAGCAGGCAGGCCACAACGTGACCTGCTCCAGGGAGCCACGACGGCGGCCGAGGACCGCGAGCAGGGGCGCCTTCTACGATGTCCGCATGAAGCGCATCGGGTTTCTTTCCTTTGGCCATTGGCAGCCGGTTCCAGGGTCGCTGACTCCGATCGCGAGAGATGCGTTTGTTCAGACGATCGAACTGGCCGTCGCGGCGGAGGCGATCGGGATCGACGGCGCCTACGTGCGCGTCCATCATTTCGCGCGGCAGCTGTCGTCGCCATTTCCGCTGCTTGCCGCGATCGGAGCGCGCACAAGCCGCATCGAGATCGGCACCGCCGTGATCGACATGCGTTACGAGAACCCCCTGTACATGGCCGAAGAGTCAGCTGCCGCCGATCTGATCAGCGGTGGCCGGTTGCAACTGGGCGTCAGCCGCGGATCACCCGAGCCCGCCCTGCGCGGCTCGGAGTCATTCGGCTACGTGCCCCGCGAGGGCGAGACCGATGCCGATCTGGCGCGATCGCACACGAGGGTGTTCCGCGCCGCGATCGAGGGTGCGGGCGTCGCGCGCGCGAACACCGGCGTGACCGGCTCGAGCGCGATGCTGGCGATCCAGCCGCAATCCCCCGGGCTGGCCGAACGGATCTGGTGGGGCTCGGGCACCCGTCAGTCCGCGACCTGGGCGGCGGAGCAGGGCATGAACCTGATGAGCTCGACGCTGCTGAGCGAGGACACCGGTGTGCCGTTCGATGAGTTGCAGGCAGAGCAGATAGCGCTCTACCGCGCCGCGTGGGCGCAGGCGGGCTGGGAGCGTGAGCCGCGAGTGTCGGTGAGCCGCAGCGTGCTGCCGATCGTGACCGATGTCGACCGAATGTACTTCGGCGATCGGTCCGGAAGAGACGGCGTTGACCAGGTCGGCTACCTGGAGGGAACGCTCGCACGGTTCGGAAAGAGCTACATCGGCGAGCCCGACGTCATCGCAAGCGAGCTGAGTCGCGACGCCGCCGTCCGCGCGGCGGACACGCTTCTGCTCACGGTGCCAAACCAGCTCGGCGTCGAGTACAACGCACGCCTACTCGAGACCTTCGCGTCCCACATAGCTCCCGCGATCGGGTGGCACCCAAACACGGAACTTCCAACCGCGAACCGGGGAGCCCCCGCGGACGACGGCCTGCATGCAACGAGCTCATCCGCCCATCGACCGAGTCGCCTCCGCAGCAGCTCTGCGGAGGCGGAACAGCACTGACCCACCTCTCGGACGGGATCCGCGACGCCCCGTCTTCGCCGACCCACCCATTCCAAAGGAGAACGTATGTCCCGCTTCGCCACCGTCAACCTGCTGGAAATCGAGGACTCCGTGGGCGAGCGCGCGCCCGGAATCCAGGGTCGGTTCGGCCGCAAGCACCTGGACTCACGTGACCTCGGCATCAGCCACTTCCGCTACGAGGCCAACCTGCGCAGCCCGATGGCCCACAGCCACCGCGAGCAGGAAGAGGCCTACGTCGTCGTCGCCGGATCTGGTCGGGTGCTGCTGGATGACGAGGTCCTCGAGCTTCGCCAATGGGACGTCGTGCGCGTTGCACCGGAGGTCGTGCGCTCCTTCGAGGCAGGCCCCGACGGACTGGAGATCATCGCTGTCGGCGGCCCCAAGCCACCGGATGGCGACGGCGTGATGGGTACCGCCGCTTGGCCCGACGCCGGCGCCGGCACCTGAGCGTGAGGGCAGACATCCGCGTCGAGCCGACGCGGACGGTCTGCTCGATCCTGCCGTTGGGGCCTTGAGTGTGGCTGGGCACCCGCAGCCTACGGTCGTCGGTTTCCGCGAGCGCCGCGGCTCAGAAGACGATCACCGCGCGGCGCGCAGGCCTCCGGCGTCGATCCCCCGCTGAGCTCGGCTACCCTCGACCCCGGGCGAGGCGGGATTCTCGGCACGGTCCTGGACGGACGCCTCCGGCCGGAGCGCCCCTGACACCGCACGCCCGATCAGCCGTCTAGTCTGAGCCCGTGCCCGCCCGCCTGATCACGATCGAGGGCATCGACGGCGCCGGCAAGACGACGCTCGCCGCCGCGCTGCTCGAGGCGCTGCAGGTGCGCGGCATCGATGCGGTGGCGCTGCGCGAGCCGGGTGGCGTCGCGCTCGCCGAGCGGATCCGCGCGCTCGTCAAGGACCCCGAGCTCGAGATCGGCGACCGCGCCGAGGCGCTGCTGTACGCGGCCTCTCGCGCGCAGCTGGTCGCCGAGCGTGTTCGGCCGGAGCTCGAGGCCGGGCGATGGGT
>ODAK010007258.1_pt1 | contig 11127 bp, 10 predicted proteins | sample 1539591 | NCBI WGS metagenome assembly ODAK01 (sample SAMEA3539303, study PRJEB22396) | soil metagenome | biome: tundra; feature: field; material: soil | place: USA | collected 2010-05 | depth 0.15 m | reverse complement strand
ATCGGCGGTGACCTCGTAGCCGACGTGGCAGATGAACAAGGTCACCGCGATGCCCGCGACCAGGTCACCCCACCGGAAGCCCAGCGCGACCGCGACCAGGCCGGCCAGCGCCCCCGCCGAGGACAGGGCATCCAGCCACGAGTGCCGGGCATCCGCGACCAGCGTCGCCGAATTGATGCGCCTGCCCACGACGAGCTTGTACCGGGCGACGACCTGGTTCCCGGCAATGCCCAGCGCCGCGCCGACGATGCCCAGCGCGACATGGCTGGTGGAGCCATGCTCCAGGAGCTTGCGCACGCTCTCGTACCCGGCGAACGCCGCGCTGGCCCAGATGACCACCGCGATCCCGATCCCGGCCAGATCCTCGGCCCTGTCCAGACCGTAGGGGTACTGCTCGGTCGGCCCTCTCCGCGACAGCCGGAACCCCAGGAACACCACCGCGCTGGTCGAGACATCAGACAGGTTGTGGATCGCGTCGCCGAGCAGCCCGACCGAGCCGGTCAGGACCGCCAGCAGCAGCTCCGCGATCCCCGTCGCGGCCAGCCCGAGCGCGCTGACCGCGATCGCCCGGTTCGCCTCCCGGCGTTCCTGAACATCATCGCGCGTGGCTGGCAGCGGAAACGCGGCGGCGGGATCCCGCAGTCCTGCGGTCTTATGTATCCCGCCATGATGACTGCCGGTCCCCCGGCCGGCAAAATCGCTCCGCCCGGCCGCCTACGTGTCCATCGGGCGTCCGGGCGGGCGATCTATCTGTCCGCTGGCAGGAGTTCTCTGCCCTGTTCGTGGCGGTGCCGCGCGCCAAGACCGCTGGGAAATCCGCCCGCGGATTCGCCATATCGCAGCGCACCCGGTACCGCAGCCAACCGGCCATATGCGAGCGGCGATCGCCGGATCAGCCCAGGCGATCAGCGGGCGAGCCACTCGGCGATCAGGTAACCGCCTAGCAGGATCAGGGCGGCCCCAGCGACCTGTTCGGCGCGCTCACGCCAGCTGTCGCTGATCCTGGTGCCGACGGCCAGCCCGAGCTGCGCGGCCACGAAGGCCTTTCTCATGGCCACGGACACCTGGCAGGGGTGAGCGTCGAGCAGCATTACGTGCGCCGCTGCCTGTGTGATCGTCCTAACGGCTGCGCCACCGGGCGTTCGGTGTGCCAGATGGCGCAGCCGTTAGGACGTTAAGGGGCTCTTCGAAGTGAGCCGGGGTCGCCGAAGGCGCTATATCCCGCGACCACCGCGTCGGCCGAGCATTGTGGCTGTCAGCCGCGAGCTGCTGATGGCGAGAGCAGCCGGCTCCGGTGAACCAGACCCCGTGATGATCCGTTACTCCGTGTATGCAGCTAGCTACATCACGTACACCTATCGGCTTCCGGCGAACCACCGCGCTGCTGAGCACCGGACGGCACTGCCGGGCTTGGCTCGCAGTAGCGCCTGTCATGCTCGGGGCGGCAGCCTGCTCGACATCCGCACGTCCCGCAGCCACCGGCCCCGCATCGGCTGCCGCTCTGGCCGGGCAGCGTCCCTACCTGCTGCGGTTCCATACCGTCAGCCAGATTGCCAGCACCGTGCCGGCGAACGGTGACATCAACCCATACGGGGTCGCCGTCGTGCCGCAGACGGCGGGCAGGCTGGTCCGGGGCGACGTCCTGGTGAGCAATTTCAACAGCAAGGCCAACGTGCAGGGGACCGGCAGCACCATCGTCGAGATCTCCCCGGACGGCTCCGCGCGGCCCTTTGCGCGGCTTGGCACGCTGCCATCGTCTGATCCGTGCCCTGGCGGGGTCGGCCTGACTACCGGGCTGGCGGTGCTGCCGGGCGGCTGGGTGGTGGTCGGCAGCCTGCCCACGACCAAGGGTGGCACCTTGCCCGCCGTGAACCCGACCGGCTGCCTCATCGTGCTCAACAGCCAAGGGGCCCCCGCGGCGACCTGGGTGAGCCAGGACATCAACGGGCCATGGGATATGGCCATGCGGGCGGACTCCAGTCATGCGGCGTTGTTCGTCTCCAACGTGCTCAGCCGGGCCGGCAGCCACCACTCGGTGCCGCCTCCGGCAGGGCTGTGTACCGTAGTGCGGGTCAACATCTCGCTGGCAGCGGGCCGCCAGCCCCGGATGACGAGCGTGACCGTGGTCGGCACGGGATTTCCCTGGCGGCAGAGCAAAGCGGCACTCGTCCAGGGCCCGACCGGCCTCGCACTGGGGCGCAGCGGGACCCTGTACGTCGCCTCGACGATCAACAGCAGCATCTCAGCGATCCCGGGCGCCGTGACCAGGACATCGCCGGCCAACCTGGGAACCCTGACCAGCGGCGGAGCGCTGAACGGCCCGCTGGGTCTGACCCTCGCCCCCAACGGTGACCTGATCGCCGTCAACGGCAACGACGGCAAAGCGATCGAGATCACCCCCCAGGGCCGCCAGACCGCGACTGTGGCTCTCGTCCCGCACGGTGCCGGTGATCTCTTCGGCGTGACGACCCCGGCTGACGGCCAGGGACTGCTGTTCGTCAACGACGGCACCAACGCGCTTGATCTCTTCAGCGCCTGACCAGGCAGGCGGGCGGCGCCCCGGCAGGAGCGGACGCGGCAGGCGGGGGCCCGTGCAGTGGCCGCACCTTCCCGGTTGCGGTCACCGCACGGGGATTACGCGGAACTCCGTTCCGCGCTGCCCGGGAAGCGGTCAGCGCCGGATGGTGATGCTGGCCGGTTCAGTGGCCTGGTCACCGGCGCTGTCTTTCACCTTGATCGTGAAGCTGAACGTGCCCGCTGTGGTCGGCCTGCCGCTCAGTTCGTTGCCGGTGACCTGCGGGGCGCTCGGTGAGCTGAGCGCCAGGCCGGGTGGGAGCGTGCCGGAGGCCACCGACCAGGCGAAGGGGCCGGTGCCGCCAGAAGAGAAGAAGTTCTGCAGGTAGACGGTGCCGACAGTCCCAGCGCTGCAGCAGGTGCTGGGAAAGCTCACCGCCAGCGGTGGTGACGGGCTGACCTTGATGCTGTAGGTCTCGTTCGCGCCCGGCGCGCTGGGGTTGGCGAAGGGGACGGCGTGGACGGTGAAGGTGAACGTGCCCTGCTTGGCGGGCGTGCCGCCGACGATCGTGCCGTCTGCGCCATAGGTTGCGGGCATGGACAGGCCCGGCGGCAGGCTGCCCGCGGTGATGGTGAAAGTGTCGACCGCGCCGTTGCTGGTGAGCAGGAATCCCTCGTAGGGCTGCCCGACGGTGGCGCCGGGCAGGACGCAGACCCCGTTGACCAGGGTGCCGCCGTTGGTGCTGGGTGAGCAGAGCAGCGTGAGAGGCGCGGCCTGGGCTAACGCCGGGCTGGCTGCGCTGATGCCGAGCAGCAGGGGTCCGGCCACCGCCATGGCGGCCATCATCTTTCTCATCGTGCCTCCTGTGTCCGAGCGATGGTTAGCAGGAACCGCGATCGCCAGATACTCGTCGGCGGCCAGTGCGGGTGGAGCCGCCTGCCGCGGCTCACGGCGTGGACCACACGCCGTTCGAGAGGGTGACGGTCTGCGGGACGCCGTCGTTCGAGGACCAGGATGCCGAGCCCTGGCCGCTTGAGTTCAGGGTGACTCTCAGGCCGCGCATGTGGTAAAGCTTCAGGGAGATATTGACCGGCGTGGACCAGGATCCGGTGATACTGCCGAGCGAGGCCTGCACATAGCCATCCGAAGGCCCCCAGGCGACCAGGATGCTGCCGTTGGGGGCCACCGCGATGGCCGGGGTGGCGTCGGTGATCGTGCCGAAGCTGAACGGGGTGGACCAGGAGCGGCCAGCCGGCAAGGTGGCGGCCTGTACTCCGTAGGACGTGCTGAGCCAGGTGGCGACCGCGTCCCCGGCGCTGTCGATCCCGATCCGGGGAGCCTGGCCGGTCGGCGCGACGTTGACCGGTGCCGACCAGGTGCCGCCCGGGGTGCGCGCGCTCGCGTCGATGCCCAGCGAGCTGGGCTCGGACAAGGCGTGCCAGACGGCGACCGCGACGTTGCCTGGGCTGAGGGCGGCTGCCGGCTCCACGCCCTGGCCGAGGGTAACCGGCGTGGTCCAGGCCACCTGGTCCGGGCTGGAGGAGGCATACGCCGTGAAGGTGTTCCCGGTCTGCGCGTACCAGACGGTGACGGCGGCACCGGAGGAGTTGACGACCACTGGCCCGTTCCCGGGCGGGGCCGACGCGTCTGCCGGGCTGCCCGCTGCCAGGCCGATGGCCGCGATCATCGCTCCGGCCAGCAGAGCCGAGCGGGTACGGCTAGCAAATCGGTGCATCGGACACTCTTTTCTCGCGTCAGCGGAATATCGGGGCGGTCCGGACGCAAGTCCGGGCGTCCGGCGGGGCGCCCCGGGAGGGGCGGCCGGCAGGTGCCGGGTTCGGCGTGTTCCAGGATTCTTCGGATGGCCAGCCCCGCGCCCGGCTCATTAGCCGCGACGTGCAGGCGCTCTGACCAGGGTCGGTAAGAGCCTCTTAAAGTGGTCTTAACGTCGTCACCGAACTCGATGTCCCCGAAGCTGGCGAGGTGGTGCCAGCCTGGCCGGGCGCGGCCAGCGGGATCCCTGCGATACGACCGCCAGGACCAGCGTGCGGGCATCGCCCGTCGCCGTTGCGGTGACTGCGTGCTGCCAGGCACAACGGCGGCGGCCCGCGCATGCGAGGTGAACATGCCGTAGCAGCGTGGGATGGCCGGCTGTGGCCGGCCATCCCACGCCTGACGTGCGGTCAGCTCACCGGCTCGGTGGATTCGGTGCCAGAGTTGATGATCATGGTCGCGTGCCCCGGGGCGATGATGAGGCCGCTGGCCTCGCCGCCGGGGAACGTGGTGGCGGTCCCGAAGGTGCCGCCGGGCGGGCTGGTGAGCACGCTGAGGCCACTGGTCGTGTCAAAGGCGGCGGCGAAGGTCCCGGCGGTATCGCCGACGACCATGGGATCGCTGCCTGCGCTGGCCAGCAGCACCGGGGTGCTCCAGGTGCTGCTCCCGGCCGGGAGCCGGGTGAGGAACACCTGTGAGACGCCGGCGGCGCTGGCCTGCGCGTAGACGGCCCCGACGTTACCCGCGCCGTCGACCGCGGTCTCGGTCACGAAAGGGATGGGGCCGGGCAGCGCTACCGGGGGGCTCCACGTCCCGGCCGGCGAGCGGGTGGCCATCTTGTGGATCATCGACGAGATGACCCAACTCACCGACGCCTCGCCCGAGTTGCTCAGCACGACCTGGGTGTGCCCGGTCAGGTAGGCGCCGCTGACCTGCGAGGCGCCGTCCAGGCCGGGCCCCTCGTAGGCGTCGAAAGTGAACCTCGCGGCGGGGCCGCGCTGGAGGGAGTCCCAGATCGCGCCGGTATCGACGGTGACCGGCGAGCCGAAGCCGCCCAGGACCGAGCCGGAGTCCGCCATCATGGTGCGGGCGGGCTCGGCCCAGGTGATGATCGCCGATCCGGCGGAGTTCACCGCGATGCCCACCGCGAAGCCCTCAACCTGGGTGTCCAGGGTATTGACCGCCGTCCAGGTGCCACGGCCGGCAGGCTCGCCGTCCTGATCTCCCCGGCGCCCCCCGCCCACGCGACGATCGCGTTGCCGGACCCGTCCATGCCGATCACCGGGCCACGGAAGGCGTCGGTGCTGACATTGACCGGGGCGCTCCACGTCCCGCCAGGCACCAGGAGACTGCCTGGATCACCGGTGCGGTAGCCGGTCCGCCTTCCCACGCGACGACGATGCCGGGCTTGCCGGTCACGCCGGTCCGGCGCCGCCAGCTCTTTTACCGGCGGCCAGCAGGCGGCGCACGTCTCGTTGCACTTCTACGTGTGGCCGTGCCGGGGGCGAATCAGCGCAGCGTGAAGCCCCCGGCATCGCTCCGTCACCATTCCTGCGCGCTTCCGTCGGCTGGTTCAACCCGCCGGCTTAGCCCCGCCCGGATATCGCATCCTTCGGATCGCCAGAGTGGCATGTCATCGCTGCTGGTCAGTACCCATTTCCGCCGCCGGCGGAGCTAGCTGATGGGCTCGGGGCGGGCGCGGCTGCGCCGGAGGCGGTCATCTCGTGCCATACCCCGCCGGACAGGTTGAGCCCGTTGCCCTTGGCCTGGCCAGGGGAGGTGTCCCCGGTGTAGGTGTAGAGGGGATGCCCGTTGTAGGTGGCCTGCGTCGAGCCGTCCGACCGGGTGATCGTGGCCAGCGCGCCGGTGACGCTCGTGCCAGCCGTCGCAGGGCCTTTGACCGGCGGCCAGTAAGTGGCGCACGACCCGTTGCAGTTCGACTTGGCAGCCGTGTCCGGGACGAACCAGTACAGCGCGAAGCCTTTCGCGTTGGTCAGCACCGTCGCACCGCCGATCGTCGCGGTCTTCAGCGCGCTGGACGAACCCGAGCCTGGCGAGGAAGCCGCGCTGGACGAGGAGCTAGCCGGGCCGCCCGGGCTGGCCGTGGATGTGCTCCCGCACGCCGCGGCAATCAGGGCAACAGCGGCCAGGCCCGCCGGCGCCCACCATCGGTTACGCATCACATATCTCCGCTCACAAAGGTTGCCCTACTCCCCAGCACGTAACGCGCGGCGGTTTCGTTCATGACCCGACCGGAGATCCCCAGGCAGGGCAATGGATGGGAACGTCCATCCGCGGCTCAGTTCCCCGTCCCGGCACAGGCCGCGCCGATCTACCCGCCCGTCTACCGCTCGCCGCCTGTCACGTCCGCGTGCTAGCCCGGCTAGTGGTCACCCGGGCCAGGAGGAGCCCGGGGCCGCCAGCGGGCCGGCCGGGACGCTGACCAGGGTTTTCCCGGCCGCAGTGACTTCAAAACTGCGCACGCTGGAAGCAGGGAACGATGCTGAGGCCGGGTACCACGCCGCCGGGTTGCCGGGGGCGACAGTCCAGCCGCCCGCGACTGCTTCCTGCCCACGTGAGTTCGTTACCCGCAGCCGGCAGGTGGTCCCGGCGGCGATCTTGCCAACCCGCACTTCCAGCGCGGTTCCCCACGCTTCGGCCCGGTAGTCCACAGTCGCACTGGCCAGCGTCAGGTCGTTGCGTGCTGAGACCGCATTCCAGGCCATCTGGCCGGACGCCGGGGACACCGCCGGGCTCAGCATTTCCTGCGTGGCGACCGCCGCGCCCGCGACGATGAGAACCGCAGCCGCCGCTGTGGCCACGCCCCGCCCCCTGCGTATCCGGCGGATCGTAGCCGCCCGGTCAAGCAGTCGCGGCAGGTCGGTCCCGGGCTGAGGATCAAAGGGCCTATCCCATTCGATCTCGTCCGGGGAGAGGCCGCCTGCCTCGGCGGCCGCCATCCGACCGAGCAGCGCCGGCAGGGGGGCCAGCCCGGCCAGTTCTTCCCGGCACTCACTGCAGAGGGCCAGGTGGCCGTCCACGGGTGCCCTCTCGGCAGGCTCAATGGCACCCAGCAGATAGACGCCCAGCATGGGCCGGATCCCTGCGCACTCGCCGGCGCCGGTCACGGCGGCAGCCCTCGTCCCGTCCAGGCCAGCTTCGGCGCGCGCACGAGTTCCTGCCGGAGACTGGCCGGGGTGACCTCCTTGCTCCTCGTCTTGCCGGATGTTCCCATGCCAGGTACAACGTCCCGTCTTGGCCTGCGGGTTCATCACCGGATGCTCCGCTGTCCAGCGCCGCAGCGTCCCGGGCCCTGGCATCGTCCCAGGAAGAGCCGCCAGTGGACCGGGCCGCCAGCACCCAGCCGGTGACCGCGCTGACCCGATCTGGCGGTCCCCGGTTTCCCTGATGCCCCAATACATCCGGGCCACCCCAGGCGCATCAGGCTGTCCGTTGCGGAATCGGGGTGTCTTCAAATCACGTACGCCTGCGGAACTCCAGGTCGATCACCGGCCTTCGCCGTCGCCGCGGCATGCGAAGGTCCTGCGCCAGGCAGGGGGAAGCGATGCCAGCGACCGGGCCCGCGGGCGCGACCAGGGTCCTGAAGATCATCTGGATGGTGATCGTCTGTCCTGGCCAAATCGCCCACGGGCCCTGCTGCAGCGGGCGGCTGAAAGACATCCCAGGAGCCGCCCGTGTTTAGTATCTGGTGTTCACGAGTATTTGAGGCTTACGGTGAGCGCGATCGTGGCGGATCCGCCCAGGCTGTCCTTAACCGTGATGGTCCCCGGGTTCGTCTCGCTCAGAATCCCGGCGTTGGGTGACACGGCGAAGTTACTGAGAATGGAGCCGTCGTTCCAGAACGGCCTCTCAGTGAGTGTCCCGATCTCCTTGCCGCTCGAGGTCACGTACACCGTGTAGGTCGCACCAGCGTTGACGTCAAACCCGGCGATCTGGAGAAACTGGTTCACGGTATGGGGAGACCAGACAGCCCTGGTCAGGTGGAGCCTGTCCGAGGTGCCGCCGCCGATCGTGACGGTGAGCCGCTGGGTCCCGGACGGCCCTGCAGATTGGCCGAGGTTGTTAGGCTGTGGCGCGATCTGCACGGTGAAGGAGTACGTCCCGGCCTGAGTGGGGGTGCCGGTGATGGTCCACTCGCAGATCGGCTCCCCGAACTGTAGCCCTGGTGGCAGGCTGCCGCTGACCACCTTCATGACGTAGGGATTGCACTCAGGCCCATGGTAGGTCGGCCCGCCGGTCCCGTTCAGCCCGGCCGCGAAGGACATGCCCACATTGCCGGGGCCAACCTCGCAGACACCGCTGCTGCAAGCGAAGTTGGACGTGTCCATCACCGGCGGTGCCGGTGTGGTCGTTGTGGCCGCACTGGCGGGCGCGAACGCGCCCAGCGCCGTTAAGAGCATCGAACCTGTAATCACCAGAGCCTTGATCAGTCCCCGCATGCCATCCTCCTGACCTACCTGGCCTCCTGATGTACCTGGCCGTTCTGCTGAACGGCACAGGGGAGCCCTAAACGGGTATACGGGCACAAGAGCGGGACGGTTCAGCGGGGCGCGGAACGCCGCGGGACTGCCTTCGCCCCGGCCTTCCGCGGGCCTTGGCCGCTCGCCTGGGTGCGAGGAGTCGCTGAGAGTGACAGGCCTAGCCGATTGTGCTTGCCGTGGCGTCCTCTGCGGCTTCGCCAGCTACTGCCCCCACGCCCTCACGGCAGCCAGCAGCCTGCCGTCCGAGGCCGCGGCCCGGCGCCTCATCACGATCACCCTCGCCCCCGCTGATGCGCTCCCAAGGTGATGGCCGTGAGCTGGTGGTCAGGTTGGCCCGTATCTCGGCGCCACGGTCCTGGGCGGCTAAGAGTGCTGACCGCCTGCATACCGTCCCGGCTCAGCTGATCTAGTGGACAAACACCGGGACGGCGACGGTGGCCTCGTCGAAGGCATCACTGCGGATGGTAATCCGTAGCTGCCACTGCCCGGTCATAGTGATCCCGACCGGCCCGCCAAGGTAGCGCCCGGGGCCGTCTGGGGTGAGCGGGACGGGCAGCGGCCCGAGGTGGCGGGCGGGCAGCGACAGCACAGCCTGTATCTGCGGGGGATGGTAAGGCGTTCCCGCGCTACCGGTGATGGACACGCGGACCTGGTTGGGGCCGAGCCGGGCTGGGGTCACGGTAATGCCGATGCTGCCACGCCCGCCGGGGCCGCCGGTATCGAACGCCACCGCCACCCTGTCCGATTGGGTGAAGGTCTCCCGGGCGGTTGGGGTGTTCACCAGCACGGAGGTGACGGCAAGTATCGCTGCGGCAATCACCGCCCCGGCCGTGACGGACCAGCGAAGCCGGGCCAGGGTCACGGCCGCCCGGTCAGAGTCCGGCTGCGCGCCGTCGCCTGGGCTGCGACTGCCCGGCCGCGCGCCAGGGCCGGGTTTGACCTGGCCCGGCCGGACGCCGGCAGCGGCTTTGATGCGGATCGGCGGGACGGCGACTGCGGCGAAGACGTGCGTGGTTGCCGTGGGGGCTCGCAGGCCTTCGGCGATGCGACGGCGGGCCAGGTAGCCGAGGGCTATCAGGGTGCACATCCCCGCGATCTTCATGAGCAGCAGCCGGCCGTAGGTGGTGCCGGTCAGCGCGCCCCACGTTCCGACGCCGCGCCACGCCTGGTAGGTGCCGGTGACGACGATGGCGGCGACGCAGCCCAGGGCGATCGGGGAGAACCGCGACACGGCCTGCGCCGCCTCCACCGTGGCCCCCCGACCCCGGCGCCTCGCCGCTCCCCGGGCTGACCTGGGCCCGGGTGGGCGAGGGCGGCGGAGCACGATCGTGGCGAGCATACCCAGCCCGCCCAGCCAGATGGCCATGGCGCTGAGGTGGATGATGTCCGAGGGCACTGACAGCGGCACCTGGATCCCAGTTCCCGCGTGATCGGCTACGGCCCAGGTACCCGCGAGCGCGGCGGTGAGGACCCCCCAGGCCACGATGGCGGTGGCGCGTGCCCGCCGACTCGCAGGCGGCGGGCCGCCCAGCGTGATGGCGAACATGACCAGGGCGGCTACGACCAGCAGCAGCCGCACCCCTAGCGCAAGGCCGTAGCGGCTGTGCAAGGTGGCGTGCAGCACATCCGGCCAGAACACATGACCGATGCCCTGCCCGGCGCCATACACCCCCTGTAGCAGCACCGCGGCGAGCGTCGAAACCGCGAGTCCTCCCCACGCGCCCATGGTCAGCCGCAGCGCCGGTGGGCGCCTAGCCCCGGCCGGCCAGCAGCAGATCACGAACGCGACCGCGCCGATCAGGAGCGCGAAACAGGAAAAGCCGAGCCATCGCACGAGCCCGAACGCAATGCTGACCAGCCGGCTCGCAGGCGGGCCGAGCGCGGCCGGGTTCACGGCGGTGCTGCTGGGGGCGCCGACCGAGAAGGTGAACGCGCCCTGGACGGGGTGGGAGTCCGCGGAGATCACGTGCCAGCCGACCGTGTATGTACCACGGCCGAGGCCAGGCAGCAGGGCGACGGTGATCTCCTGCGGCCGGCTGCCGTGCGCCGTGGCGCTGCTGTCGGCACGCTGGCCGTCTGGCGTGAACACCCGCAGGCTGTCGGGGCTGACGCCAACGGCCTCGTCGAACGTCACGCTTACCCGGGCCGGCGCGCGCGCCAGGACCGCGCCGTCGGCCGGGCTGGAGGAGACGAGAGTCGCGTGCGCCGAGGCCGGGACCGCCGTGGTCAGCACGTGTGCCGCTTCAAAAACCGACGTGGATACTGTGACCTGCGGTTTGGCCGGATGAGCTGGTTACGGCAGGATCGCGGTTTGTGTCCCTTCGCCTGCTCTACCTG
>ODAK010007255.1_pt1 | contig 11129 bp, 6 predicted proteins | sample 1539591 | NCBI WGS metagenome assembly ODAK01 (sample SAMEA3539303, study PRJEB22396) | soil metagenome | biome: tundra; feature: field; material: soil | place: USA | collected 2010-05 | depth 0.15 m | reverse complement strand
AGGGGATTTGTCGGAGGCAGTGGCGGCACGTTGCCGGGGCTAAGCTTCGCGAGATTCCCATTGGGGTTCGGGAGGGGATTAGTCGGCGGCAGCAGAGGCACATTACCGGGGCTGAGCGCTGAAACATGGACCACGGCGAGTGACTGGGAAGGCACAGTCGCCGGATTGGCGAAGGCTAAAGTGGAGGTGATAAAAAGGACGGCAATAAGGACAACAACAAGGCGGACACTCAACACTTTCGAAGTCATGGTCGTACTTCTCCTTAGGGTAAAACTTCGTACAAAAAGGGTAACCCAATTGGGGGGGAACATCTACAACAAAAGTAACCCTTTCGTCAATTATTTAATGAAGATTTCGATGTGAACAGGAAACCGATCGTCAGTTCAGGAGATTACCCGCCCACGTTCCCGGCGAACACCTCCGCAATTCACAGCAACAGGAGACTCTTTCTGCTCGCGCGCTATCTATTTTCCTGCTTATTCGATGATCATTCGGCTTCATTGACTCGAACCATCAGCCCACGTATACTCCACACGATTGTTGGCGCTCACTTCCCTGCGCTAGAGGGCTTCCGCCAAATCGTTGTTTCCGACTCCGGAGGTTATTCATGCGTTTCTGTCCGTTTCAGAAATTGACTGTCCTGGCGCTTACACTTGCCGTACCAACATCTCTTTTCGCTGACTACAGCTATCAGCAAACCACCCAGATCACGGGCGGCTCGATTCTGAGCATGCTCAAAATGGCCGGCGCCTTCAGTTCCCAGGCGCGCAAAGCTGGAGACCCCATCGTCTCGAGCATTTACCTCAAAGACAACCGCATGGCCAATGTGTCCCGCGACAGTATTGAAATCATTGATCTGGACAAGGAGACCGTCACCCACATCGACACGCTGAAGCGAACCTACACCGTGATTACCTTCCAGCAGATGAAAGAGCAAATGGAGAAGGCGAAGCAGGAATTGGAGAAGCATCAGAATGCGTCCGCCGCCCCTCCGCCAGCGGCAAAGCCCGATGCAAACGATGTCAAAATGAGCTTCGACGTCAAGGTACGCAAAACCGGCGCAGAGAAGCAGGTAAGCGGGCTTGCTGCCAACGAAGCCATCATGACCATGATGATGAATGCGACAGACCAGAAGAGCCAACAGACCGGAAGCCTGGCCATTACCAACGACATGTGGCTCGTGCCGGAGTTTCCGGGCTATGCACAGATGCGCGACTTCTACATGCGCATGGCGGCAAAGATGGGAACGATCACCGCCGGAATCGGATTAGACCTCAGCAAGCTTCTTGCCCAGAATCCGGGTGCAACTCAGGCCCTTTCCGACATGGGCAAAGAGATGCAAAAACTACAGGGAGTGCCCGTGATGCAGATCATGCGTATGGGCACCACCGTCAATGGACAACCGTTGCCTGCGGCGTCAGAGGCTCCGCTGCCGGCCGACCCTTCCCCTGTCATGCCCAGCGGCAGCGATGTTGCCAAGCAAAGTGCGGCCTCCGCTCTGACCAGCCGCCTTGGCGGCCTGGGCGGATTTGGTGGCTTTGGCCGCAAGAAGAAGGAGCAGGCTGACACGCAGCCGTCCAATCAAAACCCTAATCAGGATTCAAAGACTCCGCAGGCAACGAGTGCGGTCCTGATGGAGTCGCAAATTACCACATCCGGCTTCTCTACCGACCCCGTTGACCCTTCTCACTTCGAGGTTCCGACGGGTTACAAACAGATTCAGCCCCAGATGGACAAGCAATAGGGAGTCTGAGATGAGGACAAGGAGTTGATTTCGGAGCTACGCACCCAATTCAACCAAAAGTATCTGCCGGAAAACTATGCGTCGCTGCTTGCTTTGTTGGAACAGCGATGCGGCGCCCCGGTTGAATTTCGGATCGCCGAGACACCCATCTTTGTGCCGCGCTCCTTACTGGAGGGAATGGCGAGCGCCGGTGCGGAGCTTGCCCGCTCCCTGATGGCCAATCCTGCATACCTGGCTGCGGCGCGCCATGCCATTCCCGCGGGTTACCGCGTGGCTCGAGAGACGGCCCATCCGCATTTCCTCACCGCCGACTTCGCCTGGGTGCGCAATCCCGCGGGGGAACTGGTTCCCAGGCTGGTCGAGATTCAAGCCTTTCCGTCGGTCTATAGCTACCAGGCGCTCCTCTGCTCGACGTATCGAGAAGTATTCGGATTGCCTGGCACTCTTGGTACCTTCCTGAGCGGGCTGACCGAGGCCGGCTACTGGGAGCTTTTTGGACGGACAGTTCTAGGTCGTCACGATCCGGAGAACGTGGTGCTCACCGAGGTGGATCCCCTCCATCAGAAGACGCGGCCCGACTTCGAAGCGACCGCGCGGCGGCTGGGCATTTCGGTGGTAGACATCGCCACTATCGAGACCGTTGGGAACAAACTGCACTACCGCAACGCCGCCGGCCGCCCAGTTCCCATCCACCGCATCTATAACCGCGCGATCGCCGATGAGCTCATTGCACGCGGGATCCGCTTGCCGTTCGACCTTACCCGCGCGTGGGATGTGGAGTGGGCGGGTCACCCCAACTGGTACTTCCTCATCAGCAAGTTTTCGATACCCTGGCTTTCGCGGCCGCCAACTGCTCACCCGGTCGTGCCTCCGGCGGCCTTCCTCAACGATTTCCTCGATGGCGGGGGCCGCGCGGAATTGGCTACAGCCGGGGTGCCTCTTCCCGCACCCGGCGGACCTGGCACGGTTTATAGCGACCTGCTGCTTAAACCGCTGTTTTCCTTCGCGGGGAAGGGGATTCAGTTCAATCCCACGCAGGGCCAACTGGAGCAGATCCCTCCCGACCGGCGCCGGGACTTCCTGCTGCAACAGCGGATGAACTTCGTGCCCACGATCGAGACACCGCACGGGCCCACCCAGGCTGAAATACGCATCTTGTACTTGTGGCCGGATGGCGGCAGCCTTACTCCGGCCCTTTCCCTTGTGCGCCTTGGGCGGGGAAAGATGATGGGCGTGGACCACAACAGAAACCGCGAGTGGGTAGGCGCGTCGGCGGCATTCTACCCAGCGGCCGGATAATGTGACGAACTTGCCTTGAAGCGGGACGACCCATGGTTTGTGCAACTTCCATGGTGCAAAATCCCCACTTTCTTGCCCCTAAGACAAGCAGGTTACCTTGTGGAAAACTTTGGTGCCGTAGTGAGGAGGCGCAATCTCGACTAGAGTGATCTTTGGACCACTACAGGTCCATGGTGCAGCACATGCAAACTTCAAAATCGAATCTGTCGATTTCGGCCCCTCCCTCAATTCTTGCGTCCCCAAGGCAGGAAGTTCGTTGTGCGGTCCGCTTTCCTCTTTCCTTGCCAGTCGTGCTATCGACGGGAAACGGAGAGTTTGCCGCGGTAACCCTGAACGTCTCCGCCAGTGGCGCTCTTTTCCGAATGGATAGCCATGTGCCGGCCGGCCTTGATATCCGTTTTTCGCTGCGAATGCCCGGTGCGATCCTGGGTACCCCCAGGGATGTTCTGGTCCATTGTGTTGGACGTGTGGTACGCTGCTCCATGAGCCAATCTCATTTTCAAACTGCCGCGACAATTGATGAATATCAGTTCGCCGAGCAGTAATGCCTGAGTTGGCGTGGTCAGTGAACTATGGATTTTTTGGAAGTTTCAGCCGAGGTTGAAGTCCTTGATGCTCCAGTTAAGCCCGGATCTGTTCGCATCATTCTTGCGGACTCCCAGGCCATCTACCGTGTCGGGATTCGCAAGGTCTTCGCCCTCGAAGACGACCTTCGGGTCGTTGCCCAAGCGGATTCTATCGAGAATTTGCGCGCCGCCATTGAGCGCTACCCCTCCGACATCGTTCTCCTCGAGGGTGCCCTGCTGAACGGCACTGCCAACGTCATTCCCGACCTGTTGAAGATGGCTCCCGATATCAAACTGATCGTGCAGGCCACCTCCGCGGACGAAAGTCATACTGTCGAACTTTACAGGCGCGGCGTTCGCGGCATCATCTCCCGCTCCATCTCGCCCGACTTGCTGGTCCGTTGCGTGCGCAGAATTGCCGCCGGCGAAACCTGGATCGACAATCAATCCGTGAATTGGGTAATCGAAGCCTACCGTGCCCAGGCGGCTGCATTGGTGAACCCGCGTTCCCAACCTCGACTCTCCCCCAAGGAAATGTCCATCATCACCTGCATCACCCAGGGAAAGCGCAATAAGGAAATTGCCTTCCAACTGGGGACCACCGAGCAGGTGATCAAGAATTATCTGCGCAAGATCTATGACAAGCTGGGAGTCTCAGACCGGCTTGAATTGGCTCTTTATTGTCTGCATAACAAGATTATTCAGGCCGATGCGGATGAAGAGCAGGCCGTACACAAGACCGTGACGACGTAGCTCAACCCCGTTTTTCCGCCCCCGCGCCGCAACACTCCTCGGTATTCTCGTTGCGCTGGCGAGCCAACTCCAGCACCCGGATCAACTCGGCCTTTTCCGCGTTACTTAAGTGACCGAGCAATTCCACCGGAACCCGCTGGATGAAAGGGTCCATCTCCTGCAACAAGCCTAGCCCAGCCTCTGAGATATGAGTCCAGACCACGCGGCGATCGTGCCGGTCGCGATGCCGGCGAATGAGCTTTAGGCCCTTCAGCCTGGCCAGCAACCGCGTAATGTCCGGTTCGGCAGTTATCATGCGGCTGCCGATGGCGGAACACGTGAGCCCCTGGGGATGGGCGCCGCGCAGGATTCTCAGCACGTTGTACTGCGTCGAAGTGACGCCCCAGTCCCGGGTTTTGCGATGGAAAGCGCGCTGTAGGCAATCCGCCGTGCGCAGCAGGTTGAGCAGCGCCTCCTCCTCCACGCTGGAAAAGGGGCGCTCCTGCTCGATCTCGAGTTTCAGGCCTGCCATCGTCAGCCTCCCCCTTTTCGGCGTCCTTTACTGCTTGGCGAAGTCCAGTTCGATGGTCAGCGTGATCTTGTTGCCGACAATGTTGTCCGGGTATTTGGCGCCGAGGCCGAAGTCCAGCCGGTTAATGGTTGTCGTAGCCGAGAATCCGGAGTGCTGCTTCTTGTCCATGCCCTGCACCGGTGCCGATGGGCCTTCCACTTCCAGCACTACCGGCTTTGTAACGCCGTGCACAGTCAGGTCGCCGGTCACCTTCAGAATGCTGCCGCTCTTGGCAACGCTGGTGCTGGTGAAGGTGGCCGTGGGGAATTTCTCCGTCTCGAAGAAGGTGGCACTCTTGAGATCGTTGTCGCGAAAGGCCACGCCCGTGTTCACACCGGTGACGTCGATCGTGGCCTTCACAGTAGACTTGCTCACATCCGCTTCGTTATAGGTCAGGGTCGCGTCGATTTTGCCGAAGCGGCCATGCACGTTGGAGATCCCCAGGTGGCGAACGCTGAAGTCGACCTCACTGTGCGCCGAGTCTGCGGTCCAGGTGGATGCCTGCGCCAGGGCCAGGGGAGCCGCCAACGCCAAAATGCCGGTTACAAGTGCCAAACGCTTCATCGATTCATATCCTCTCGTTGGCTGGCCATTATGCCGCCAAGTGTTCGGTTTGGGTTGCGGGCAGAGCCAGGGAATCGCTCGCCGAACAATTACGGGAACAGGGGAAAGCGGTAAGTTCCGCGCGAAATCCGCTGTTGAAAGTATGATGTTGCAGGCCATCTATTTGTTGCAACAATTATTATTCGATCCGCCGGCTCGACCGGGCCAGTCGAGCGGCGAGAATTCGCTCAGCCTTGTAATATCCTCAGATCGAGCCCATAATCTTTTCAAATCTCCCGAATTGACCTCAAAACGAAAAGGTGATCGATGCGTACGCTGCTGCCCTGGTTCTTTTCTTCCTTTTCGCGGCCAGGCTCCCGTCAGGTTGCGGCGGTCCTTCTTGCCTTGGCGGCCTTCGCTGGGTCCGCAGTCTCCGCACAGACACCCAACCGAATCGCTCCAGATGCGGATTTCGCGCGCCCCATGGTGTTGCCCAATCATCATCCGCAATGGGCGAACGCAAGCAACAGCGCGGGGTTGGTGCCCCAGAATCTGCCCCTCGAGCGCATCACGTTGGTTTTGTCCCGGTCGCCGGAACAGGAACAGGCCTTTGAGAGCTTTTTGGCGAACCAGCAAAACCCTGCTTCGCTCGACTACCATCACTGGCTCACTCCAGCCGAGGTAGGGGACCGATTTGGCCTCTCTGAAGCTGACATCGCAACCATTACCGGCTGGCTGCAATCGCAGGGCCTGCACGTGAACTGGGTTTCGCCGAGCCGGCTTTTCATCGGGTTTGGTGGTACGGCGGCGAACGTCGGCAGGGCCTTCCAGACCGAGTTGCATCACTACAAAGTGAATGGCGTGGAGCGCATGTCGGTTTCTTCCGATCCCACGATTCCGCAAGCTCTCGTCCCGGCAATCAAGTCCATTCGCGGCCTCTATACGATTCCTGAACACCCGATGCACTCGATGGCAGCGCCTCGAACCGCGACGCCGGACGCCAACTCCTCCAACGGAGAGCATTTTCTGGCGCCCGCGGATTTCGCCGCCATCTACAACATCCCGCCAGGTTCTACGGGCGCTCAGTTCACCATCGGCATTGTGAGTTGGTCGCGAACTGATTTTGCCGACTTCGACAACTTCCGGCAGAAGACCGGAGACTACTTTTCCAATCCAACTGAAGTGGTTCCCACCGCATTCGGAGGAATCGACCCAGGCCCCGCCTATACCTCTCCCCCCGCCGCCACTGTGGACCTGAGCGGCCAGGTGGAGGCAACCCTTGACGTGCTGCGCGCGGGCAGCGTCGCCCCCGGCGCCAATCTACTCTTAGTAGCCTCCCCATCGTCTGCTACCAGCAGCGGCATTGGCGAAGACGCGCAATACATGGTTCAGACCACACCGGTTCCCGTCCAGGTAATGACCATCAGCTTCGGAGATTGCGAGTCGTCCGGGGGGCCGGCCGGGGTGCAGTATTGGGACCAGCTCTTCCAGCAGGCCGCCTCTGAAGGGATTTCGGTTTTCGTCTCCTCCGGCGACTCCGGCGCAGCCGGTTGCGACGCCGCATTTGTCGCTCCCCCTGCCCCCCCGATTGCCAATAGCCCGAACTACATCTGCTCTTCCAGCTATGCAACCTGCGTCGGCGGTACCGAGTTCAACGACACCGCCAATCCTTCCGCTTATTGGAGCTCCAGCAACAGCAGCACTCTGCAGTCGGCTTTCGGATATATTCCCGAGGGCGGCTGGAATGAATCGTGGGTCGGCCTAACCAGCATGATCGCTGCGTCAGGAGGCGGAGTCAGCAACGTAATCGCCACCCCATCCTGGCAGACCGGAACCGGTGTGCCCGCGGCCAGATCCGGACGCTATACGCCCGACGTTTCATTCTCGTCTTCCATCCACGATGGCTACTTCGGTTGTTTCGCCGCCGGCGGAGCCAGTTGTGTCTCCTCCTCGACCGGCAGCTACACCTTCACCGCCTTCGCCGGCACTTCGGCAGCGGCTCCAAGCATGGCAGGCGTGGCAGCCTTGCTCGATCTAAAACTCGGATCCCCGCAAGGAAACCTCAACCCAGAGATCTACCGTGAAGCTGCCACGACGCCCGCGGCCTTCCATGACGTGACGGTTGGCACCGCCGGTGTGAACATCTGCCTGCTCAGCACTCCAAGCATGTGCAACAACAGCATTGCCGGCCCCATCAACCTGACCGGGAACCAGCCCGGCTACGCGGTGAACGCCGGATATGACGAAGTAACCGGCCTCGGATCGCTGGATATCACGACGTTCCTTAACAACTACGTCGAGATCAAGACCACACCCACGCTCACGGTGACGCTCTCCTCATCCGCCATCACCACGGCGCAGGAGTTGACGGTGACCGTGACCGTCAACGGCCTCAGCTACAACATGCCCTTTGGCACCATCACGCTCAGCGGAGGCGGATATACGGCGTCGGGGGATCTCTTCTACGGGAGTACTACGTTCAAAATCCCTGCCCTGTCGCTGGCGGTTGGCAAGGACACGCTCACACTCAACTACACGCCGCGCGTGGATTCCGCCACCACCTACAACCCGGCATCGGCAACAAGCTCTGTAACCGTTACCGCCGCGCCGAAGGTCACGCCTACCGTGGCTGTCACACTGTCCTCATCGACCATCACCACGGCGCAAGGCCTCACCGTTACCGTCGCCGTCAACGGCCCAAACACCTATCCAACCCCCACCGGAACCGTGACGTTGACCAGCGGCGCCTACAACTCGGGATCGACAACGCTCACCGCCGGAAGCGCCACCATGAGCATCCAGGCCGGTTCGCTGCCAACCGGCACTGATTCGCTCCGCGTCACCTATACGCCCGATGCGGCCATGTCTACCATCTACAACAGCGCCTCGGGATCGAGTTCCGTAATCGTGACGGCGGTGGCCAAAATCACGCCTACCGTCCTGGTGCAGCCATATTCGCCTTCGGTCACCATCTTCGACACATACAGCGTTTTGGTAACCGTAGACGGCGGTTCCGGCAATCAACCGCCAACAGGAACCGTCAAACTCACCAGCGGAACCTTCAATACCTCCATAACTCTTCCGCCCAACGGCAGCGGCTTGATCAACTTCGCCGCCGGGTCCCTGCCGATTGGCACAGACTTGATGACTGTCGTCTACACCCCGGATGCCCAGAGCGCCAACATCTATAACAGCGCAACGGGGACTGGAACCGAGACTGTTACGAAATACAAGCCGGCGTTTTTTTTATCGCTATCTGCGTTCAACATCACCACAGCACAGCCGCTGACGGTGTGGGTTACTGTCGTCGGACCAAGCAGTATCACCGGGACGGTCGTCCTCACCAGCGGCAGCTACACCTCCGCGGCTTACACGCTTCAGTCTGCGTATGCAACGATTATTGTTCCCGCGGGAGCGCTACCGGTCGGCACGGACAGGCTCACCCTCACCTACACGCCGGATGCGGCCAGCTCCTCGAACTACATTGGCGCCTCCCAAACCGCCTCCGTTACCGTCATCGGAGTCGCGCTCATAACGCCAACGATCACCGTCATGCCGTCCTCAAGCAGCATCGTCTCAACATCAGCATTACCGATTACGATCACCGTCAATGGCGGAGCCGGCAACGCCACTCCTACCGGTTCGGTGACTCTGGTCAGCGGCACGTATGTCTCCCCAGCCACGTCTATAGCTGGTGGCAGCGCCACAATCAACATTCCGGCCGGAGCCCTGGCCGTTGGCGCCGACACCCTGTCCGGCACGTACACTCCGGACGCGGCAAGTTCCACCATTTACAAGGGCGCGTCTGGCTCGGGCGCCGTCACCATCACCGCTCCACCGCCGCCAAGCTTCACCATCAAGGGTGCAGCCGTCACAGTTTTCGCCGGCGCCACCACCGGCAACACATCCACCATCACCGTCGCGCCCGTCGGAGGCTTCACCGGCAGCGTTGCCCTTACCGCCGCCGTCACCTCGAGCCCGGCCGGCGCAATTCATCCGCCCACCTTCAGCTTTGGCACCACAAGCCCGGTCAGCATTGCAGGCGGAAGCAGCGGCACGGCAACGCTCACCATCTCCACCACCGCTGCCAGCACCAGTGCCCTGGCTCAGCCAGTTCGCGGAGTCCCCTGGCGTACGGCCGGCGGAGCAGTTCTCGCTTGCATTCTGCTCTTCGGCATTCCCGCCCGGCGGCGCAGTTGGCGAAACTTGCTTGGAGCGCTGACGCTCCTCGCCGTGCTGGTCGGCGGAATGCTCGCATGTGGAGGCAGTTCCGGCAGCGGTGGTGGCGGCGGCACAAGCATCCCCGGCACAACCGCGGGAACCTACACCGTGACCGTAACCGGCACTGCGGGCACGCTTGCGGAAACTGGAACCGTGAGCCTCACCGTGCAGTAGCCGGCACAAGCGGCCTGCATGCGTTCTGGTATCCTCCGGTCTATGTCGTTCATTCAAGACTTCCAGCGCTTGACCAACTCGCAGCGCCGCACGTTTCTGGCCGCGTTTCTCGGTTGGACGATGGACGCGCTGGACTTCTTTCTCCTGATCTTCTGCGTCAAGGCAATTGCCGGAGAGTTTCACACCCAGCCCTCGGCGGTGTTGGGCGCGGTCTTTATGACCCAGGCCTTCCGACCGGTGGGCGCGCTTCTGTTTGGCATGTTGGCCGACCGCTATGGCCGCCGCCCGGTGCTGATGGTCAACATCCTCAGCTTTTCAGTTATTGAACTGGCTTGCGCCTTTGCGCCATCACTTACCGTGCTGTTGATTCTGCGGGCGCTGTTTGGCATCGCCATGGGCGGGGAGTGGGGAGTAGGCGCGGCGCTCGCCTTTGAAACCCTGCCCAAGGAAGGCCGCGGCACCTTCTCCGGCATCCTGCAGGAGGGCTACGCCATGGGGTCCATCCTGGCCTCGGCCGCCTTCGCTCTCTTCTTTCACTGGATTGGATGGCGCGGGCTATTCATCCTGGGCGCGGCGCCGGCCTTGCTGGTGTTTTATGTCCAGTCGCACGTTGAGGAGTCTCCGGTGTGGCTGGAGGGAGCGAGAAACCGGGCGGCGCGTGCTTCCGGCAGCATTGCGCCTGCGGTGCCCACGAACCTCATGGCTTTTCTGCCCACGTTTCTGTTCCTGGTCGTGCTCATGACGGCCTTCATGAGCTTCTCGCACGGCACCCAGGACGTGTACCCGACCTTCCTTTCGGTCCAGGCAAAACTCTCGCCACAAACGGTGGGGCTCATAGGCGTGCTCTACGGCTTCGGCTCCATTGCCGGCGGTTTTGTTTTCGGAACGTTGTCGGAAAAGTGGGGGCGCAAACGAGCCATTGTCACCGCCGCGCTGCTCACCATTCCCGTAATTCCGCTCTACGCCTATGGCCACTCGGCCATAACCCTTGGCATGGGCGCAGTGCTGATGCAGTTCATGGTACAGGGCGCGTGGGGCGTGGTGCCGGCCTATCTCACCGAGCTTTCGCCGGCGCCGGTGCGGGCCACCGCGCCCGGCCTGGCCTACCAGTTAGGTGGCCTGGTTACTTCCTGGAACGGCAAGGGACAAGCGTTGGCCGCGGAGCGCTGGGGCAATTATCCTGCCGTGCTCGCCATCACCGTGATTGTGGTAGCGCTCACGCTTGCAGGCCTGGCATTGCTGGGCCGCGAGGCCAAGGGGCAGGATATGACCGCGGTTT
>ODAK010007254.1_pt1 | contig 11129 bp, 11 predicted proteins | sample 1539591 | NCBI WGS metagenome assembly ODAK01 (sample SAMEA3539303, study PRJEB22396) | soil metagenome | biome: tundra; feature: field; material: soil | place: USA | collected 2010-05 | depth 0.15 m | reverse complement strand
GGCGGCATGGGCAAGGGTGAGGCCCTGGTGGCCCACCTGGTGGGGACCGGGGACCAGGCCCGCGTGGTCGACGTGGAGCGTTACCCCGCACCGTGATCGGTACCCGCCGCGATCGGCACCTGACTCCACCTTGGTCTGGCGTTCATCCGTTCCTCATGACCGAGCCTGCCTACGGCCAGCCAAAAGACTGTCTTCGTTCATCTCCTGTTCACCTAGCACCCCGCGTCACGTCACCAAGCCTCAATATCCTCATTTCCGGTGGGCACCGATACCCGCCGTATTCTTCCCTGCTGTGGAGAGGTTCCAAATCGTGAATATCCAGTCTCGTCGGCGTATCGCCAGTCTCACGGGCGTAGCCCTGGTGGGCACGTTCGCTCTTGCTGGCTGTGGTTCCAACAACAACACGAAGGCCTCCTCAAGCAGTTCCCCGAGCGCGGGCGGCAGCGCGAGCACCGCGGACTGCGGCACCGGCACGCTGAGCGGCGAGGGCTCCACGGCCCAGAAGAACGCCATCGAACAGGCCATCACCGACTACCAGACGACATGCGCAGGCGCGACCATCAACTACAACGGAACCGGCTCGGGCGCCGGGGTCAAGCAGTTCACCGCCGGTCAGGTGACCTTCGGCGGGTCCGACTCAGCGCTGAAGAGCGTTCCTGTCGCCGGCGCGACTGGCACCGAACAGGCCGCCGCAGACAAGGCGTGTAGCTCCCCCGCCTGGAACATACCTATGGTGACCGGCCCCATTGCCGTCGTGTACAACGTCAAGGGCGTCAGCAAGCTGGTCCTGACCCCCGCAGTGGCGGCAAAGATCTTCAATGGTGCCATCACCATGTGGAACGACCCCGCGATCGCGGCCATCAACAAGGGCGTCACCCTGCCGGCGACGGCCATCAAGGTCTTCTTCCGTTCCGACGAGTCCGGCACCACCGAGAACTTCACCAAGTACCTGAAGGGCGCCGCCCCCAGTGACTGGCCAGCGGCAACCGGCAAGAAGTGGACCGGCAAGGGTGAGGGCAAGCAGGCAAGCTCGGGTGTCTCCAACGCGGTGAAGTCCACCGACGGCGGTATCACCTACACCGAATGGTCCTACGCCAAGGACGACAAGCTGAGCATCGCCCAGATCGACAACGGTGGCGGCCCCGTCACGCTCACCGCCCCAGCTGTCAGCCAGGCCGTCAGCCTGGCCAAACAGACCGGCAGCGGGAACAACATCATTCTCAAGCTGGACTACGCTACCAAGGCGCCCGGGGCCTACCCGATCCTGCTGGTGACCTACGAGCTGGTGTGCTCCAAGGGCAAAGACCCAGCCAAGACCAAGCTGCTGAAATCGTTCCTGAAGTCCTTTGCGTCAACAGCTGAGCAGACCAAGCTGGTGAGCATCGGCTACGCACCGCTTCCGGCCAGCGTCCAGGCTCAGGTCAACACCGCCATCGCCGCCCTGTCCTGATGCTGACCCGCGCTAACCTGGGCTGACATGTCGACCATCACCGGCGCCTCTACCGTGGACGAGCTCCCGGACCCCGAGGGGCACGGCCCCTTCGAGGGGGACCGCGCCTCCACGGGCCGGCTCGGCGACCGCCTCTTCGGCGGCACGGCCAGAGGCGCCGGTGTGCTGGTCATCGCGATGGTGACCCTGGTCGCGGTCTTCCTGCTCTCTCAGGCGATACCTGCCCTGGCCGCGGACAAGGTCAACTTCTTCACCTCAACCCAGTGGAACGTCGACGCGACCCCGCTGCAGTTCGGCATCGCCAACCTGCTGTGGGTGACCGTCCTGTCCTCGGTGATCGCCATGATCATCGCCGTGCCCCTGGGCGTGGGCGTGGCCCTGTTCATCACCCAGTACGCACCACGATGGCTCAGCCGTCCGGCGGCCAGCATGGTCGACCTGCTCGCGGCCGTGCCCTCGATCGTGTACGGCCTGTGGGGCCTGCAGGTCCTGGGCACGCACATGGCCGGGATCCAGTCCGTCCTGGAGAAGCTCTTCGGCTGGTTCCCCCTGTTCCAGGACGCCGGCATCGACGCGTCCAGCACGGTGTTGACCGTCTCGGTCGTGCTCTCGATCATGGTGCTGCCCATTGTCACCGCGCTGTCCCGGGAGGTCTTCGCCCAGACCCCCACGCTGCACAAGGAGGCCGCGCTGGCTCTGGGGGCGACCCGCTGGGAGATGATCCGCACCGCGGTCCTGCCGTTCGGCAAGCCGGGGATCATCAGCGCCGCGATGCTCGGCCTGGGCCGGGCCCTCGGTGAGACCATCGCCGTCATGGTCATCCTGTCGGCGCTGGCCGACGGCACACCCTGGTCCTGGTCCATGTTCAACGGTGGCGAGACGTTCGCCTCCAAGATCGCCAACAACGCGGCCGAGTTCGACTCCCCCCAGAAGGCCGGTGCGTTCATGGCTGCGGGCCTGGTGCTGTTCACGCTGACTTTCGTGGTCAACGCGATCGCCCGCGTCGTGATCGAGCGCAGGAAGGTCTTCGCCGAATGACGGCAATGGACGTGACGTCAGGCTCGAACGTGGCCCCCATGGGCTCAGTAGTCCCCGGCGCGGGGTTCAGCCACAGGTCCGGGCCCCGAGCCCTGCGTAACCGCCTGGCCGCCGTCGTGATGTGGGCGGCCTTCGCGATCGCCATGGTGCCCCTGGTCTGGATCCTGTGGAGCGTGGTCACCAAGGGCGGCGCCATGCTGGTCAACGCGGACTGGTGGACCCACTCCCAGCGCGGCATCACCAACCGGATCGTCGGCGGCGGCGCGGTTCACGCGATCGAGGGGACCCTCCTGGAGGCCATGGTCACGGCCCTGATGGCTGTGCCGGTCGCGGTGATGACCGCGATCTACCTGGTGGAGTACGGCCGGGGACGGCTCGCCAGGGTGGTGAGCTTCACCGTCGACATCCTCACCGGTATCCCGTCCATCGTCGCGGCGCTGTTCATCTATGCCGTCTGGGTCACCGTCTTCGGGTTCCAGCGCGTGGCCTTCGCGGTGTGCCTGGCCCTGATGCTGCTCATGATCCCGGTCGTCGTGCGCTCGACCGAGGAGATGCTCAAGCTCGTGCCCAACGAGCTGCGCGAGGCTTCCTACGCACTGGGGGTGCCGAAGTGGAAGACCATCGTGCGGGTCGTGCTGCCCACGGCCTTGTCCGGCATCATCACGGGTATCCTGCTCGGCCTGGCCCGGGTCATGGGGGAGACGGCGCCGCTGCTGATCCTGGGGCCGTACACCCAGGACATCGCGACCAACCTCTTCGGCGGGCTGGTCCCCACCTTGCCGACCATGATCAACCAGGACCGCACGGAGGTGCTGCAGCCTGCCGTTGACCGCGTGTGGGGGGCGGCTGCCACACTGATCCTGCTGATCCTGCTGCTGAATATCGCCGGTCGCCTCATCGCCCGCCTCGGGGCGCCCAAGACCTGACCGGCACCGCACCAGCTCTTGCCGCAGACACGAAGGACGACTAGACCTCATGGCCAAACGAATCGACGTCAAGGACCTCACCATCTTCTACGGCGCCTTCAAGGCTGTCGAGGAGGTCACGATGACGGTCGAGCCGCGCTCTGTGACGGCATTCATCGGCCCGTCCGGCTGCGGCAAGTCGACGCTGCTGCGCACGCTCAACCGGATGCACGAGGTCATTCCCGGCGGTCGGGTCGAAGGGTCGGTTCACCTCGACGACGCCGACATCTACGGGGCGAACGTGGACCCCGTGGCCGTTCGGCGCACCGTCGGCATGGTCTTCCAGCGACCGAACCCGTTCCCGACGATGTCCATCGCAGACAACGTGTCGGCGGGGCTGCGGCTCAACGGGCTGAGGGACAAGAGAAAGCTCGCCGAGAAGGTCGAGGCCTCACTGCGCAAGGCGAACCTGTGGGACGAGGTCAAGGACCGGCTCACCAAGCCCGGCGCCGGGCTCTCCGGCGGTCAGCAGCAGCGGCTCTGCATCGCCCGGGCCATCGCGGTCGAGCCTCAGGTGCTGCTGATGGACGAGCCCTGCTCAGCGCTGGACCCGATCTCGACGCTGGCCATCGAGGATCTGGTGGGCGAGCTGAAGAGCACGTACACGATCGTCATCGTCACCCACAACATGCAGCAGGCGGCCCGGGTCTCTGACCGGACGGCGTTCTTCAACCTGGCGGCCACGGGCAGGCCCGGGCGGCTGATCGAGATGGACGACACGCAGAAGATGTTCAGCAACCCGAGCCAGCGCACCACGGAGGACTACATCTCTGGCCGCTTCGGCTGAGCGTGCACCGCGGGGGCGCTAGTGGAAGGGGATCGTCAGCGCATAGACCAGGGCGGCCACCACAGCGGCCCCGGGCAGCGTCAGGACCCAGCCGGTGACGATGTTCTTGGCCACCCCCCAGCGCACCGCAGACAGCCGCTTGGTGGCGCCGACACCCATGATCGTCGCGGTGATCGTGTGGGTCGTCGAGATCGGGACGCCGAAGCCCAGCCCGGCAACATACAGGATCGAGGCTCCCGAGGCTTCGGCGGCGAAACCCTGAGGCGGGTCCAGGTGGATGATCTTGCGGCCCAGGGTGCGCATGATGCGCCACCCACCGGAGTACGTCCCGGCGCTGATGATCAGGGCGGTGGAGATCTTGACCCACAAGGGGATCGACGAGCCCTTCTGGTAGCCGCCCACGGTCAGGGCCAGCACGATGATCCCCATGGTCTTGCCCGCGTCCTGGAGCCCGTGGCCGAGCGCCATCGCGGCTGCCGACAGCGTCTGGGCGTAGCGGAACCCCCGTGTGGCACGCCCGGGGTGCCGACGGCGGAAGATCCACAAGATGGCGGCCATCACGAAGTAGCCGAGAATGAGCCCGATCACCGGCGAGAGCACCATCGGGATGACGATCTTGTCCAGCACGCCCTGCCACAGGACCGTGGTCCCGGCCGCAAGGGATGCGCCGATCATGCCGCCGAACAACGCATGGGACGATGAGGACGGCAGGCCTTTCCACCAGGTCAGCAGGTTCCACGCGGTGGCGCCGACCAGGGCAGATCCGACGATGATCAGGCCGACGATGCCAGAGGGCGGGTCGATGATGCCGCTGCCGACGGTGCTGGCGACCTTGGTGCCGATGAAGGCCCCGAAGAGGTTGAACACCGCAGCCATCACCAGCGCGATCCGCGGCGTCAACGCCCGGGTCGAGACCGAGGTCGCGATCGCGTTGGCGGCATCATGAAACCCGTTGGTGTAGTTGAAACCCATTGCCAGGGCAACGACAACGACAACGGCCAGCAGGTCCACGAAGGTCAGGACTCCTTGACCGCGATGCTTTCAACCGTGTGCGCCGCGGTCTCGAAGGCGTCGGCGGCGGCTTCAAGCTCGTCGATAATCTCCTTGAGCTTCAGGACCGTGATCGCGTCCTTGCCGTTGTTGAACAGCTCGGCCACCAGGCGCCGGTAGGCCTGGTCAGCCTCGTTCTCCAGACGGCTGATCTCGCTCCAGTACTCCGGCAGGTCGCCCATCGCGCGCAGCCGCGGCATGGCCTGTGCAGTCAGCTCGGACATGCGGGCCAGAACCGCCACCTGGGCGGTGACCCCTTGGGGCAGGTCACCAATGCGGTACAGCACGATCAGGTCGGCGGCGGCCTCCATCCGGTCCATGCAGTCGTCGAGCTTGGACGCCAGACGGTAGATGTCCTCGCGGTCGAACGGGGTGATGAACGAGGAGTTCACCTTGAGCATGATCGCGTGGGTGGACTGGTCAGCAGCGTGCTCGATGTCTCGTATCCGCGATGCCACGGCCTCACGCTCGCAGCGCTCGGCACCCACCAGGTTGGTCAGCTCGTGGGCGCCATGGACCAGATCCTCACCCAGCGTTGTGAAAAGTGCAAAGAAACTGTCTTCGTGCGGAGTGAGACGAAAACCCACGGTGAGGCTCCGGTGGTCGGGAATGTTGCCGACCCGATGGTAGAGCCCCAGGCTCCTCATCACCCAAACGGCTGCGCGGCGCCATGACGGCTGGACCTGGCCTAGCGCTCAGGTTCGTCCGCGCTACCGGGCTCTTTCGGATCCACGCCCAGGAGCTGGTCCACCTCGTCCTGGTGCAGGGGCCGCTCGCTGGATGATGCCGCCACCACGAGCTCACTGACTAGCTCGATCTCCGACTCCAGGTCGTCATCGGTCAGTTCGTCGTCGTCTGGGGGATCGTGGTTTCCGTCGGCGGCCATGGTTCCAATCTACGCGCCAAGCCGTGACAGTTGCCTTTCTAACACGTCGGGCCGGGAGCGCCTCACGGCACGGGGCCGCTCGTAGCGGCTTGATTTGGGACCCGGGGCTACCGCGGCCCGACGTAAGCAAACTCTAACCCGCCACAGGTCCGGTTTGCCATGATCGGTCAGAGAAGATCGCCTTTGCGCCACAGCCGGGCGCACGCCTCAAGGTCGTCCGCGGTGGTCTGCAGCGATGCTGCGCGCCGGGTCTGTGCCAAGCCCCACTGCAGGTCTTGAGCATCTGAGGCGCTGGCGTCAGAGTCGTTGGCACGCTCAGCGCGCCCAGCCGCGACAACCCGGCAGAACCCCGAAGCCCGCTCCAGTGCTATGGCCAGGTCCGCCTCGAAGACGCCGGTCAGGATGGCATCGGTGAGCTCATGCAGCTCCACCGGACCCGTCGGCTCGGCGACGCCGGCCACGACATGGGGGACGTCGGCAAAGCGTATTCCGGCTGCGTAGTCGGCGCTGGCGCCAACAGGGTCCCGACATACCCACTCCCGCAACGCGTAGAGCCTCCACAGGGCTCCTGGAAGGGTGCGGGCGGGAAGATCTGCCCACAGTGCGGCGATGGTGGCCAACCCGAGGTCGTCCACCAGTGCCACGAGCTTGTCGGTGAGGTCAGGATCGTGGGCCGCCCTGCCCGTCTTGACGATGACGGCGGCAGTCTCATGCGCGACCTCGGTGACCCGTGCCGGGTCAAGAGACTCCGGTCCGCCCCGGGAGTCCATCGACAGCGGGGTGAAGAACGCTGGTCGCCGGGGGCTCGCCCGATCCTGGTTGCTGTTCGCCATCTGACGATTTTGCCACGATCCGTCTGGCCTTGGAATTCCTAGAGAGGCTCGAAGCCGGTGACCGAGACGATGGCCTGGCCCGCCTCGTCGCTGGCCTGCAGGTCGACTGCCGCGGTGATAGCCCAGTCGTGGTCGCCCGCCGGGTCGTCGATGACCTGGCGGACCACCCAGCGCCGCGGCTCCTGGGCTATCTGGAGCATCTGCGGGCCGCGGGCATCGGGCCCGGTGCCGATCCAGTCGTGGTCGGCGAAGTAGGCGCGGATGCCGTCCTCCCAGGCCTCCTGGCCAAAGTCGGGGTCCAGGTCGCCGAGGTCTATCCACCGCCGCAGGGCGGCCAGCTCCACACGCCGGAACATCGCGTTGCGGACCAGTACCCGGAAGGCGCGCTCGTTGGCGGTGATCGGTTTGGGCTGTGCCGCGAGCGAGCTGGGGGTGATCTGGACCTCAGGGTCGTCCGGGTCGCTCAGCTGCTCCCACTCGTCCAGCAGGCTGGAGTCTGTCTGGCGCACGACCTCGCCGATCCACTCGATGAGGTCGATGAGCTCCTCGGTCTTGGCATTGTCGGGGACGGTCTGTCGCAGTGCCTTGTAGGCGTCGGACAGGTAGCGCAGCACCATCCCCTCCGAACGGGTCAGGGCGTAGAACGCGACAAACTCACCGAACGTCATGGCGCGCTCAAACATGTCCCGGAGCACGGACTTGGGCGACAGCTCCGTCTCAGCGATCCATGGATGTCCCTGGCGGTACAGCTCGTAGGTGGCCTCGAGCAGCTCCAGCAGGGGCTTGGGCCAGGTCACGTCCTCCAGAAGCTCGAGGCGCTCGTCATACTCGATTCCCTCGGCCTTCATCTGGGCCACCGCCTCACCCCGGGCCTTGTACCGCTGTGCGGACAGGACCGGCCGTGGGTCCTCGAGGGTGGCCTCCAAGATGGAGACCACGTCAAGGGCGTAGGTCGGCGACTCCCGATCCAGCACGTCGAACGTCGCGAGGGCGAAGGTCGACAGCGGCTGGTTGAGAGCGAACCCGAACTGCAGGTCCTGGGTGACCCGCATGGTCCGACCGGTCTGGTCCGGCGGCTCGAGCCGTTCCACCACGCCGGCGCTGAGCAGCGTCCGGTAGATCTGGATGGCCCGCCGGGAAAGCCTGGCCTGGTTGCGCGGCTCCTCGTGGTTGTCGCGCAGGAGCTGGCGCATCGACTCGAACGGATCACCTTCTCTCTCGATGACATTGAGCAGCATGGAGTGGCTGACCCGCATCCGCGAGACCAACGGCTCAGGCTCCGCGGCGACCAGCCGCTCGAAGGTCGCCTTGTTCCAGCTGACGAACCCCTCAGGGGGCTTCTTACGCTGGACCTTGCGCAGCTTCTTCGGGTCCTCGCCCGCCTTGGCCACGGCCTTGGCGTTCTCGACATCGTGGTCCGGGGCCTGGACCACCACCGACCCGGAGGTGTCATAGCCGGCCCGGCCCGCGCGCCCGGCGATCTGGTGGAACTCCCTGGCCTTCAGGACGCGTTGACGGTTGCCGTCGTACTTGGACAGCCCGGTCAGCACGACCGTGCGGATCGGCACGTTGATACCCACCCCCAGGGTGTCGGTGCCGGCGATGACCTTCAGCAGCCCAGCCTGGGCGAGCTGCTCCACGAGGCGACGATACTTAGGCAGCATCCCGGCGTGGTGAACACCTATCCCGTGACGCACGAGGCGCGACAGGGTCTTGCCGAAACCCGAGGAGAACCTGAACCCCCCGATCAGGTCGGCAATGGCGTCCTTCTCCTGGCGGGTGCAGACGTTGATCGACATGAGCGCCTGGGCGCGCTCGAGAGCCGACGCCTGGGTGAAGTGCACGACATAGATCGGAGCCTGATGGGTGGCCAGCAGCTCCTCAAGAGTCTCATGCAGGGGGGTCATGGCGTAGGAGTAGCTCAGCGGCACCGGCCGATCCACCGAGGTGACCACCGCGGTGGTGCGCCCGGTCCGTCGAGTCAGGTCGGACTGGAACCGCTGGACGTCCCCCAAGGTCGCCGACATCAGGATGAACTGGGCCTGCGGCAGCTCCAGAATCGGCACCTGCCAGGCCCAGCCTCGGTCCGGTTCGGCGTAGAAGTGGAACTCGTCCATGACGACCTGGCCGATGTCGGCGCTGGCGCCCTGACGCAGTGCGATGTTGGCCAGCACCTCCGCGGTGCAGCAGATGATCGGCGCCTTGGCGTTGACCGAGGCGTCGCCGGTCAGCATCCCGACGTTGGCGGCACCGAAGATGTCGCACAGGGCGAAGAACTTCTCCGACACCAGGGCCTTGATCGGCGCGGTGTAGAACGTCCGCTCCCCGTGGGCCAGCGCGGCGAAGTGGGCCCCGGTGGCCACCAGGGTCTTGCCCGAGCCGGTGGGCGTGGACAGGATCACGTTCGAGCCCGTCATGATCTCGATGACGGCCTCCTCCTGGGCCGGGTAGAGCGTGATCCCCTGCTGGCCCACCCAGGTCCCGAAGGCGTCATACAGGCTGTCCGCGTCGCGGGACTGCGGGCTGGGCGGCAGGAGCTCGGTGAGTGTCATCAGGGATCCCACGGTATGCCGTGCTCGACCTGCGGTGCTCAGGCTGGTCGGCCGGTGGCCGCGTCCTCCTCGCGGAGACGAGGCTCGGTGCGCAGCTGCGGATGGACACCGTGCTTGTCCGCGTAGAAGGCCCGGACCATGTCCATGTCGGCCACCACATCTGCGCTGGGGCGAAACGACGGGCCGAAGCCCATCGTGCGAGTGGGCCCGTCGATGAAGCCCAGGCTGATCGGCAGGTCGGTCTGCTGGGCGATCCGGTAGAAACCGGACTTCCAGTAGTCACCCTTCTTGCGGGTGCCCTCGGCAGCGATGATCAACAGGAAAGGCTCGCCGCTGTTGGCTTCGGCAAGCAGGTCCCGCACCACGGTGCCGGGGTGCGCTCGATCCAGGGCGATGCCCCCGTTCGCGCGCAGCAGGGGGCCTAGCGGCGAGGCCATGATCTCCGCCTTGATCAGCACGCGAGGCGGGACGCCGCCGCTCCACATCAACAGGACCATGGCGACCCAGTCCCAGTTGGACGTGTGCGGTGCGCCCACCAGGATGCCTGAGCTGGGGACCTCACCAACGGTGTGCCAGCGGGCCAGTCGCAACATCAGCCGAGCAAATGCCTTGCGCACGATCAGGCCTCTCCTTGTCACGCCCGGGGCCCAAGGGTAGTCCGGCCTCTGGCCGCAGCGCTCAGCTGGGCCGCAGGTGGGCGGGCTCCCCCGTGACGGTGGCGACATCCTGGGCCGCGGTATCCAGCAGCTGGTCGGCCAGGTGTCGCAGGGCACGGGCGACCGCGACCTCATCGCCGATCTCGGGCACGAACGGGTCCGCGGCGCCGCGGTGGCTCTGGCCGCGGGCGGTCAGGTGAGTCGGCGCCTCCGTCAGCAGGACGACATTGGCGCTGGTCTCGTCCCCCGACTCGAAGACCGAGACCCGCACCTGCCACTCACGCACGTGGGCAGCCGTGGGCTCTACCTCGTCTGAGGCCGGCCCGCCGGCGCTGGCCAGCGGAGGCGCCGCCGGCACTGTGGTCACGGGCTCGTGCTCGCCCTCGACCCGCAGCACGGACCCCGGTCCCGGGTACATGAGCCCGGTGTGCCCATCGGCCCAGCGGACGAGGTAGGGCGGCTCGCCGTTGGCGCCCTTGACCTCGAGCACCTCTCCGTCCCTGGTGGGCTGGTCCGTGTGGCTCGCCGCAAGGATGATGCGATCTCCCTGGTGTGCCTTCATCGTCGGTCTCCTTGTTCTTGTCTGGGCACCGTGGCTTGGCAAGTCTGGGTCGTGGCTGATGCCCGGGGCAAAGCCCGATCGTGTTCAGCAGAGCACCACGGCCGACCACCGGATCAGGGCCAAACGTCCCGTCTTCGCCCTGGGTCGGCCCACCCGAGACGCCCACCAGACTTCGCCTGTCTTTCGCCTGCTCTTTCGTTGCATCAGCTCTCTTGGTAACAATTTGTCCAAATTATCAATTTATAGAATTGATACACTTTCACTAGACGATGGTGAAGTGGATGTGTTTGACGATGACGAAGTTCAAGAGCTTGCTAGAGGCTGTGCCTGATGCGTTGGTGGGGATGGAC
>ODAK010007253.1_pt1 | contig 11132 bp, 10 predicted proteins | sample 1539591 | NCBI WGS metagenome assembly ODAK01 (sample SAMEA3539303, study PRJEB22396) | soil metagenome | biome: tundra; feature: field; material: soil | place: USA | collected 2010-05 | depth 0.15 m | reverse complement strand
AGATGCTTGGGTTGGCGTTCCGCCGCCCGCATGTTTCCGCGCGGCTGGCAAGTGAGTTGTTCGGCGCCATGGCGCAAAGTGGCGGGATGGTCGGCTTTGTGGATGTGCCGTGGTTCGATGGCGGGCTATTTGAGGACTCGACTGCCCTTCCGCTGGAAAAGGACGATTTGGCGCTGTTGATCCGGGTGTCGAAGCTCGATTGGGCGGAGATCGACCCTTCAATTTTGGGCACGCTGTTTGAACGCGGACTGGACCCCGACAAGCGCAGCCAGTTGGGGGCGCACTACACCAACCGGGAAAAGATCGAGATGATCATCGACCCGGTGATCCGGCGCCCGTTGCATGCGGAATGGACGGAGGTGCGTGGCAAAATCGAGGCCGCGTTGACCGCGCCGCCAGCGCGCGGCCGGCGGAACGGGACAGGCAAGGAGGCGGCGCAGGCGCTGTACCACGGTTATCTGGAGCGGCTGCGGTCGTTTCGCGTGTTGGATCCAGCATGCGGATCCGGCAATTTTTTATATTTGAGTCTTCAGGCGTTGAAGGACCTTGAGCATCAGGCGGGCGTGGAAGCGGAAGCGCTTGGCTTGCAGCGCGAGTTCCCCCAGGTCGGTCCCGAAACCATGCTGGGCATTGAGATCAACCCGTATGCCGCCGAACTGGCGCGGGTGTCGGTGTGGATTGGGCACATCCAGTGGACGCGCGGGCACGGTTATGCGGCACCGTCCGATCCTGTATTGAAACCACTGGAGACGATTGAGTGCCGGGACGCAGTGTTGACGCCGGATGGGAAGGTCGCCGAATGGCCGAAGTCCAATGTGATCGTCGGGAACCCACCATTTCTGGGCGGCAAGCGGATGCGTCGGATATTGGACAATAGATATTGCCACTCGCTTTTCGCCGCGTTTACCAACCGCATTCCAGCCGAAGCCGATTTAGTCTGCTATTGGTTCGAAATTGCTCGGGATCAGCTTGCCTGCGGGAACGCTGAAAGCGCCGGTCTGGTCGCAACGAACAGTATCCGCGGGGGCGCGAACCGCGATGTCCTCAGCCGCGTTCGCCAATCGGCTGTCATACATGATGCGTGGAGCGACGAATCCTGGACCGTGGAGGGCGCCGCGGTTCGGGTCTCACTCGTATGCTTTTCTGCTCCGGAGGTCGCGACCCCGGCAGTTCTTAATGGACACTCAGTCGGAGAAATCTTTTCAGACCTGACAGGAAGAAATGGTGTGGACCTGACTCAGGCAGCCAGCCTCGCCGAAAACCGTGGCGTTGCATTTATGGGTGACACAAAGGGCGGCTCGTTCGATGTTCCGGGCGATGTTGCTCGGCGTTGGCTGTGCCTTCCGGCAAACCCAAATGGTCGGCAGAACTCAGATGTACTTCGTCCGTGGGCCAATGGCATGGACATCACTCGTAGGCCATCGGATACCTGGATCATTGACTTCGGTTGGACTATGGGCGAGCGGGACACTGCATACTTCGCAGCGCCGTTCGCGCATGTGAGCGAAGTGGTTCGACCACAGCGCGCCGAAAACAACAGGGAGACATACCGTCGTTACTGGTGGCGGCATGTCGAACCCCGACCGGGAATGGTTGCAAAGATAAATCGATTGCGACGGTTCATCGTGACGCCAACGGTCGCAAAGCACCGACTGTTCGCATGGATGATTCATCCCACTTTGCCCGACCATCAACTTATCGCGATTGCGCGCGACGATGACACCATCTTTGGCATTCTGCACAGCAGATTCCACGAATTGTGGTCGCTACGCCTGGGGACCTGGCTCGGCGTGGGAAACGATCCACGCTACACGCCATCAACGACGTTCGAAACTTTCCCATTCCCCGATCACCTCGGGCCCAACGCCCCTGCCAACAGCTATGACGACAATGCTAAGGCCCAGGCTATCGCCGCCGCCGCTAGTGACCTTGTCGAAAGGCGCGACCTCTGGCTCAATCCACCCGACTTGGTCGAGCGTGTCCCGGAAGTCGTCCCTGGCTACCCCGACTGCCTTATCCCGCGTAACCCCAGGGCCGCCGCGATCCTGAAGACCCGCACCCTGACCAACCTCTACAACACCCGCGGCACGCCCGAGGGCACCTGGCTGGACAACCTCCATCGAGCCTTGGACGAGGCGGTCGCCGCCGCCTACGGCTGGCCCGCGGACTTGTCGGATGACGAAATCCTCAGCCGGCTGCTTGAGCTTAATCACATCCGCGCGGCTGTTTCAGGATGATAGCGCCGGACGGGACCGGGCTGGGGGATCAGTCGCTCACGGCCTCTTTGCTCTCAGGTGCGAAATCGCTCAGTGGTTGGGCGTGATCGCGATTGGCGCCGGTTCGAATTCGAGCGCGGTCAAGAAAGTAAGTGTCTGACACGGAGAAGCAGGGATTTAGAGGATTTCACGGAAAAGCAAGCAATCGCGGAGTTTCGCGCGGTATTGGATCGAACGCTCGGGCGAAGCGCCAACATCCTCTTCTCCGTGAAATCCTCTAAATCCCTGCTTCTCCGTGTTAAACCCCTTACTTGCTTGCTGTGCCGCGAATCAAAAGCCCCGCTCGGAGATGTGTGCATGCCGCGGGAATAAACCATGGGAATGACGAGGCGGCCCGCCAGCCTCACCCTTCCGCGCGCATTTCCTTGAACACCTCAACCGCCGTCAGCATCGCTTCACGCACCAGCGGCGCGCCGACATAGCCGGCGAGGTGCAGCAGAGCCTCCGACAGTTCGTCCTCGGTCCAGCCCTGATTGCGCGCGAACCGCAGATGCAACTTCAATTCCGGATCGCGGCCGGTGGCGGCGTCGGAGATCACGCAGATCAACGCCCGCGTTTTCAGATCGAGGCCAGGCCGCGTCCACAACGTGCCGAAGATCGTCTCCTGCGTGACCTCGGCGAATTTCTCCATGATCGGATCGCGGTAAACCGAACTGTCGAGCTTGTTCGCGTACGCGTCGCCCATCAATTTCCGCCGCATCGCGCGGCCGGCTTCACGCCGGGGACTGTCGGCCATGTGCTGTTTCCTCTCTTGTTGTCAGACTTCGACCACGACGTATTCGCCGTCGATTTTGACCTGCACGGTTTCCGCCACGAACGGGCCCTTGGCGAGGAGTTCGCCGGGGACCACCTCGACTTTATAGGTGCGTGCCTTGACGCTTTCGGGATGGCACCACGACTGGCCGGTCTTGATGTCGAATTCCCAGCCATGCCACGGACAGCGCAGCATTTCTCCCTTCCGGGTCAGCTGGTATTCGCCCGGCCGCTTCGACTCGAAACAGCCGAGCACGTGGCCGTAACTCAACGCGGCGCCCTCATGCGGGCAGCGGTTGATCAGCGCGTAATGTTCGCCGTTCACATTGTACACGCAGATTTCGCGGCCCGCCGGGTTCACGACTTTCTTTCCGCCAGGTGGGATCTCACCCACGGTGGCGACGACGTGACGCGCCATAAGTAATCAGGCTTCCAGGTTGTAGAAGGACAGCGCGTTTTCGCGATACAGCATGCGCTTTTCCTTCTCCGGCACCTTCACTTTGAAGGCGTAGCGCGGATCGTCCTGATCCCAGTGCGGATAATCGGTGGAGAACATAATGCGATCCCAGCCGATCCATTCGCACGTGGTGATCAGGTCCTCGGGGTGTTCCGGCTCCTCGATCGGCTGCGTCGTGACCCAGATGTTCCGCCTTATGTATTCCGATGGCAGCATCTTCAGATGCGGCACTTCCTCACGTAGACGCTGGTAGTGTTTATCGAGCCGCCAACTCAATGAAGGCAGCCACGCGAACCCGCCTTCGACCAGCGCGACGCGCAGATTGGGGAGATGTTCGAACACGCCCTCGGTCACCAGGCTGGTGACCAGCGCCTCTTTCGATTGCGGATAGGATGGGTGTTCCTCGTGATAGAACGACGGCCAGCCGCCGCCGGTCGAGGGATGGCCGCTCGTGCCACCCAGATGCAAAGCGATGGGAAATCCGTTGGCGGCGCAGGCTTCCAGGATGGGCCAATAGCGACGGCGGCCCAGAGGCTCCAGCCCGCGCGGCGGGATCATCACGTGGGTGAAACGGCGATCGCCGGCCCGCTTCTCAATCTCCTTGATAGCGGCTTCGGTGTACTCGGTGGTGATCTGGATCGCCGCCTTCAGCCGCGGCTCGTTGTCGCACCACACCTGCGCTTCCCAGTCGTTCGCCGCCGAGCAAAGCGCCGCGCCGAACTCCACATTCCGTTCATCCCCGCCGCGACCGAGCAGCGGCATCATCATGCCGTACGACACCGCGAACGCGTCGAGCAGCTGTTCCCGCATCATCGCGAGATCGGAACCCGGATGGCCGCCATCCTTGGGCCAGGAGTCCATGCGCATGCCGACGCCGGGCGACATCCGCGGATAGTTCGGTGCCCCAACGAATGACGAGCGGGAGCGGTTGCCGATCGAGTGCCGCAATTTCCGCCAGCGCTCCGGCAGGAACGCATCGAGGTCAGCCGGCGTCTTCGTGTAGGGATGCACATCGCAATCGACGAAACCGAGAATGGCCTCGTCGCTTGTCTGGACCGCAGGCTCCTGGACCGTGGTGCTCATGGGACTGGCTCCTTGAAGCAGTTGTCAGTTGTCGGTCGCCAGTTATCACAGGACAATCGGCGATCTTCGATTTGTTATGACGTTAGCCTTGGGTAGGTCTTCAGCGCGTTGTCGACGAGAATCTTTTTCAGCAGATGTTCCGGCAATCCATCCGGCAGCGCGTCGTTGCCGTCGAAATGCCAATGGGGATAGTCGGTCGAGAACATCAACATGTCCTCGCAGTCGATCTCCTCGATGATTTTCCGTAACATCGCCGCGTTGGGCGGTGCGTCGAACGGTTGCGACGTCACGCGGACATGTTCGCGCGCATACTCGGCGGGGGATTTTTCCAGCCACGGCACTTCCGCGCGCACGCCGCGCCAGGTCTTGTTGGCGCGCCACATCCAGGCCGGCAGCCAGGTCACGCCCGACTCCATCAGCACGACCTTCAGCCGCGGGAACTCAACGAACACACCTTCCGAGATGAGACTGTTCAGCACACCCGCGAAGCCGGTCGACCACGAGATGTAATCCTCCAGATAGTACGACGGCCATCCCAGATTGGTCGGCGGGTGCCGATACGAACTTCCGGCATGAATCCCGATGGGCAAATCGAGCTGCTCGGCCACGCGATAGATCGGCCAATGCTGACGCCGGCCCAAAGGAATTTCCTGCATTTCCCAGACCAGAACCTGGACGAAACGCTGATCCGCCGCGCACCGCTCGATCTCCCGCGCCGCGAGTTCCGGACTGTGCATCGGCACCACGATCGACGCCCGCAACCTTGGGTCGCGATCGAGCCACTCCTTCGCGACCCAGTCGTTGATCGCCCGGCAAAACGCCGCCGACAAATCTTCACTGAAAATCGCCTGGGCGCCATGCAAGACGTTACAGATCGCGAATTTCGTGCCAAACCCGTCGAGCGCCTGCGTCCGCAATGTGTCGAAGTCGCAGCCGGCATTGCCCCTGGGCGGTTTCCAATCGGGCCGCGCATTGATCGGCGCGTTCACCGGGAACGCCGCGGCGTTGTAATTGTCCCGCTCCAGCCCGCGCATTCGCACATGGGCTCGCCAATACTCGTCCAGATACGGCAACAGGACATGCGTGCCTGGCAAAGCCGGGTGAATGTCGCAGTCGATCGCCCCCGGCGCGGGTATGGTCACGATAGGCTCTCCACCTCGCGAACCGGGATGTCTCGAAGAGGCGCTCCTTCGTCCTCCTCCGCCCGATCGACGCTGGCGACCACCATCCGATCGGGGATCGCCGGGTCCACCGTCACGACTGCCCGCAACCGCCCTCGTCGAACGACGTATACGTCGGCGTCCTGCCGCTTCGCCAGCTGAACCGTTCCAGGCAATAACGCAACGAGGTCGCTTGGCGTGGCAGCGGCATCTACTACCGACAAGAGAAAAGACAGATCCTCCTTCTCTTTCGGATTGGCCGCGATCTCTCGTATCCGATTGAACGCCGCGTCCGTGAATATGGCGCTCATTTCGGCTTGTCCTGTTCAATCCCAAGCATGGTCAAAACCTCGCCCATTGGCCTCATCTTACCGTCCTGGATTTCCTTTTTCACCGCCTCAAGCATCGGATCGAGCAATACCTCAAACGCTCTCGCACGAATGTCGGCATCCGTCAAAGCCCTGCGAATCCTCGTTTCGAATCGTGCCATTCCCCAGGCATACAGGCCCACAAGCGCAATGACCGCGGCGAGAGCCCAGAACGACCGACTGTGCGGGGTGTCCTTCCAGTCGAGGAATGAGCCCGCGTTTGGGTCTGTTTTCGTGTTTCCAACACATAGGTGCCTGCCAGGGCGTTTCCAAGGATGCCAAACAGGGCCAACCCAATCCCCTTGGCAAGCGGATGCTCGACCAAAATCCGCCAAAAACGCTCCAACCACCGCCTCTCTTTCAGCGCGTCCGCAAGGCTGCGGTCGCGCTTCGCCACATCGCCGGTCACGCCCATGACTTCGGAGAGGCCGATACTGCTCCAGGATCGGACCAAACCGCTGCTCGTTCAATGATCGCGCCACCCTCATGAGCCGGGCGATTGGACTTGCCCACCGCCTGGCGATGCGACACAAACCGCGACGCGGCCGGGCGCGCGACAGGCGGAGCGTCTTGCCTGACCGGACCTTTGAGGAAACCGACGCTCGCACCCAGGGAACACGCATGGCCATTCTGAAAATCGCCCGCATGGGAAACCCGGTCCTGCTGCGAAAATGCGACCCCGTGCCCGACCCGGGAGCGCCGGAGATCCGCCGCCTCGTCGCCGACATGATGCAAACGATGGAGGACGCGCCGGGCGTCGGCCTCGCCGGCCCGCAGGTGTACGTGCCACTCCGTTTGTTCGTCTTCCGCGTGCCGGCCGAGCGGGCCAGCGCCGATCTCAACAACCGGGGCGTGCCCAACACGGTACTGATCAACCCGGAGATCGAAGCGATCGGCGAGGAGACCGGCCTGAACTGGGAAGGCTGTCTGTCGATCCCCGAAATGCGTGCCGTCGTGCCGCGTGCTCTGCGGATCCGCTACCGCGGCGTCGATTGCGACGGCAATCCGGTCGAGGGCGAGGCCACGCTCTTCCACGCGCGCGTCATTCAGCACGAAAACGATCACCTTGACGGCATTCTGTATCCAATGCGGGTGACCGACTTCCGGTACTTCGGTTTCAACGCGGAACTTGACCGCGTGGCGGAGGAGCAACGGCAGCAGCAGGCAGCCCAGGCGGCGGCTGAGCAATGATCAGGCCGCCTGAGCGTTTGCCGGAGCGGGATGCCGCGATCGAGGCAATGCTGCCGAACGTGCCATTCGACGGCTGGACCACAAGGGCACTGCGCGCCGGCCTGGCCGCGGCCGGATTGCCGGAGGACGAGGCGACCATCCTGTTCCCTGGCGGGGCGGCCGACATGATCGCGGTATTCTGTGACCTCGCCGACCGGCGATTGACTGAGGCCGCCGCCGCGCTGACCGAAACGAAACTGACCGCGCGCGTCCGAGCGATCATCGCGCTGCGGTTGGCGATGAACCGGCCGCACAAGGAGGCGATCCGGCGGGCGGTGTCGGTGCTGGCTCTGCCGGGACACGCACGAGCCGCCGCCGCCATCACCGCCCGGACGGTGGATGCGATCTGGCACGCGGCGGGGGACCGCTCGGCGGACTTCAGTTGGTACACCAAACGAGCGATCCTGACCGCCGTTTATGGCGCGACGCTGCTGTTCTGGCTGCGGGACACCAGCGATGACGATGCTGACACGCGCGCTTTCCTCGATCGGCGGCTGCGGGGCGTCGGCCGTTTGACGCGAGCCAGGGAGCGCGCCAGTTCGCTGGTTGGACGATTGCGGCCGGCCTGGGCTATTCGCTGAGTTCCCACACCTCATCGGCATCGAAGGTGATTTCGTTGTCTCGCGCGGGCATTACCCGTGCCATGTCAGACATGTCCCCCACCAGCAGGGGCTTGCCGTCGAAACCAAACCGGAATTCGACCTCGCACGTCGCGGTGGCCACGTTGCCAAAGATCGGCTCCAGCTTCGGGTAGCCGCGATGCGGGGGGAACCCCGAGATGCGAGCCCAGACCACCAGATCATGCAGCAACTTGCGTGCATAGCTGGGATCCACCGGCGCAACGGGCGCGACATGAGAGATTTGGTCCAGGTGGTCGGCCAGTTCCTGGCCACTGAGCGAACTGAGGAAAGCGTCTTTCACGCCCAGGGCATAGGTGTCGAGCAGAAACCCGGCCACGGTGAGGCGGTACGGCGTCGCTCCACGCGCCACGATCAGCGTGCCCACGCCGACCTCGAACAACCCCTGGCTGAGCAAGCAATGCTGGATCGGGTCGGCCAACGCGAGGCGGACCCACCCGGCGGTCGTGCCGGCGTCAATTTCCGCGCGGCGCTTCTGCGCCACGACGGCCTTGCGTCGCTGGTTCTTGGCGCCGCGCCTGGCCGCGATGTTGATTGGCATGGGGAACCCTCCGTCGATTCGCGCGGTGCCACTATATCTTGGGGCTACTTCGGTAGTCGAGACGCCAGCCGTATGATTTATGTGGATAACTCAGTCGTTGCGCCCATCGCCAGTCCAGTCTGACCGGGTCTGAACCGAGGCTTGGCCCAGGTGATTTCGGGTTTGTTGGACCTCGGCATTTGGGGCGGGTGCGGGTAGGTCCGGGTCAGATCGACCGTCTGGAACCATCCAATGTCTGACACCTATCCCATTTCTCGCCGCAACAACGTCGTCCGCCGCCCGCAACGCGGCCACTACGACAAGACAACCGTCCATGCCATCCTTGACGCCGCTCTGCTTGCGCACATCGCCTACGTCATTGATGGGCAACCGTTATGCACCCCCACCGGTTTTTGGCGCGAGGGTGAACGGCTGTTTTGGCACGGCTCCTCCGCCAGCCGGATGATCCGGTTCCAGAAGCCGGGCGTCCCGGTTTGCGTGACCGTCACCCATCTGGACGCGTTGGTGCTGGCGCGGTCGGGGTTCCATCATTCGGTCAACTATCGCTCGGTCATGGCGTTCGGCACCGCCCGTCTGCTGGAGGGCGACGAAGCAAAGCGCCGCGCCATGGATGGGTTCGTCGACCGCTTCTACCCGGGCCGGTCGAAGCTGCTCCGCGTGCCCAACGCCCAGGAATTCAAGGCAACAACCTTCGTGTCGATGGAGATCGAGCAGGCCTCCGCCAAGATCAGGGAAACCCATGTCGGTGACGAGGAGGAGGATTACGCTCTGCCGATCTGGGCTGCCCGCTTCCCGGTCCATCAGGTGATCGGCGCGGCGGAACCCTGCCCCCGGCAGCATCCCGACGCCGTGATTCCGCCGGAGATGCGTCCGTATCAGGCGGGAAAGCGGCTGGACGAGGTGCTGACCGAGACATATCGGGCGAACTACCCATCCGACGGATGACATCGCGCCGCACAACGCCTATCAGGGGGCACGACCGGAGGGTCACCGTCTGACCCCTGAAAACTGATTACTGACAACTGATAATGACCGACACGCCGACCGACCATATCCGCAACTTCGCGATCATCGCCCATATCGACCATGGGAAATCTACCCTGGCCGACCGGCTGATCCAGTTCACCGGCGCGTTGAGCGACCGCGAAATGACCAACCAGGTCCTGGACAGCATGGAGCTGGAGCGGGAACGCGGCATCACGATCAAGGCGCAGACCGTCCGCTTGTCATACAAGGCCAAAAACGGCGAGACGTATGAGCTGAACCTCATGGATACGCCCGGTCACGTGGACTTCGCCTACGAGGTCAGCCGCAGCCTGGCCGCGTGTGAGGGCTCGTTGCTCGTCGTCGACGCCAGCCAGGGGGTGGAGGCGCAGACGCTGGCCAATGTCTACCAGGCGATCGAGGCGAACCATGAGATCGTCCCGATCCTCAATAAGATCGACCTGCCCGCCGCCGAACCGGAACGAGTGAAGCAGCAGATCGAGGATGTGATCGGGCTCGACGCCTCCGACGCCGTGGAAATCAGCGCCAAAACCGGCCTGAACATCGAGGGTGTGCTGGAGGCTCTGGTGCATCGCCTGCCGCCGCCGACCGGCAACGCCAACGCTCCGCTGAAAGCGCTGCTGGTCGACAGTTGGTACGACCAGTATCTGGGCGTCGTCATCCTGGTGCGCATCAAGGACGGACGGCTGAAACACGGCCAGAAGATCCGCATGATGGCGAAGGGCTCGACCCACGTCATCGAGCAGGTCGGCGTGTTCTCGCCGCGCATGGAGCCGACCGACGATCTGGGGCCGGGCGAGATCGGGTATATCACGGCCGCCATCAAAACCGTCGCGGACTGCAACATCGGCGATACGATCACCGACGACCGGACGCCGGCGGCGGAGCCTCTGCCGGGGTTCAAGCCGTCCATTCCGGTGGTCTGGTGCGGACTGTATCCGGTCGACGCCGACGACTTCGAGAAGCTGCGCGACTCTCTGGGCAAGCTGCGCCTGAATGACGCGAGTTTTCACTACGAACCTGAAACCTCCGCCGCGCTCGGTTTCGGGTTTCGCTGCGGATTCCTGGGTTTGTTGCATCTGGAAATCATCCAGGAACGGCTGAGCCGGGAATTCGACCTCGATCTGATCGCGACCGCGCCGTCGGTGGTTTATCGCATCCATCGCACCAACGGGCAGGTGATGGAGTTGCACAATCCGGTCGATATGCCCGATCCGTCGCAGATCGATCATATCGAGGAGCCGTGGATCAAGGCGACGATCATGGTTCCGGACGAGTATCTGGGCAGTATTCTGGCGCTGTGCACGGAGCGGCGTGGCATTCAGGTTGATCTGACTTATGTCGGCAATCGCGCGATGGTGGTGTACCGCATTCCGTTGAATGAGGTCGTGTTCGATTTTTATGACCGGCTGAAATCGGTCTCCCGCGGCTATGCCAGCTTCGACTATCAGATGGATGGTTACGCCGAAGGCGAACTCGTGCGGATTTCAATCCTGGTGAACAACGACCCCGTCGACGCGTTGAGCTTCATCGCCCATCGCGCGGTGGCCGAGACTCGCGGACGGGCGATCTGCGGACGGTTGAAGGACCTGATCCCGCGGCAGTTGTTCAAGATCGCCAT
>ODAK010007252.1_pt1 | contig 11134 bp, 12 predicted proteins | sample 1539591 | NCBI WGS metagenome assembly ODAK01 (sample SAMEA3539303, study PRJEB22396) | soil metagenome | biome: tundra; feature: field; material: soil | place: USA | collected 2010-05 | depth 0.15 m | reverse complement strand
ACACCTAATCCGCGTTCTGAAGGCGCGAGCGAAGGAAGGGAATCAGAATCCTGACGATTTCTTCCTGCACCGTTTTCGCCATACCGCTGCTAATCGCTGGCTGCGAGGCGGGATCGACATCGCCACCGTAGGCAACTGGCTGGGGCACACGTCGCTCGAAACCACGAAGTTGTATCTGAAGGCTATTCAGCAGAAATCGCCAGCGACACAGCGCTGGTAGATCGTGTGTGGCGCTAAAGGTGCCCGTTTTCGTGATCGTCACTCTCGCGACTTCCAGAACGCCCCAAACTCGGTTATTAGCGCCCCGCTACGCGATAGTTAGTACTGCGGCGGACCCGTAGGACCCCCCTGATTTCGGCTTTTTAGCCCCTTCCCGCCAGCAGGTTCTGACGGCTAGGCCCCCGAAAACGTGAGATCACGCGAACACGGGCGTTCGCCCCCGCGATCCGGGCCGGACTTTTCGTTCCGTAAGTAGATGACCGCTACTTTCAGCTGCGCTGACTGCCGCCAAGAGTTCTCCGAAGAACTGGACGCTGACTGCATCGCCATGCTGAGGAAACATGCTGCCTACGCCGTCCGCACTCTTGCAGAGCATCTGAAATTTCTCGCTAATGGACAACTCCGCTGCCAACGATGCGAGGAGTTGTGGCTGGAGCAAAGCCCCGAGGCGCGCCCACAACACTTCGGGCGGTGCTCGGATTCCTGCTCGTGTCCAAAATGAATTGGTAGATTCCGCCAAACTTTAACCCTTAGGTTAGGTATGACCCTGAAATTCTGTTCGATAACTTCCTGAGTATTCCGGCTTTCACCCCCTTTAGTAGAGGGACCCGATGGTCCTTCGAACAAAACGGAGATCCACAGATCTCTGGAAGCACTGCCCGAGGGCCACAGCCACTCCTGCGAGATGCACAAGGAAACCTCGCAATGACCAACCAAGAAAATTCCACACGCCGTACCTCGCTGCTTGACCTCCAGACACAGATCTTGAACAACTGCCAAGCCGCGCAACGAAAGCTCACCCTCAACGAAGAAAAGAAGTTCGCTGAGTACACCGCTGAAATTAACATGCTGATCGCGCAGCCCACTTCCTCCCCGTTCATTCCGGGTGCAGGCGCAGCGCAGAAGACTCAGATGTCCTCTGATTACAAGAGCGCATTCTGGAACGCGGTCAAGGAGCGCAACCTCAACTTCTCCAACTCCGCCCTGTCCGAAGGTGGATCAGCAGCTGACGGATCGTTCATCGTTCCGATCAGTGTCGATCCTGGAATCACGCCGATGGCACAGGTGGAATGCTCAGCGCGAAGACTGTCAACCGTCATCGTCACCGAGCACGACATTTATTTGCCTTCGCAGACTACCAAGTCTGTAGCGGCAGTCAAGCTCGAAACCACGGACCTGGCCACTCACGCCTTCGCGTCGAACGTGCCGGAATTCGGCAGCGTGTTACTCCAGAGCCATCTTATCGGCGACTCAGTGCCGATTTCCCTGGAACTTTTCCAGGACACGAAGGTTGGCGACTTCGTCGCGGGCGATCTTACCCGCGCTGTCGTGGCAAAGGAAGAAGTAGCTTTCATCAGTGGCATCGGCGGAGCAACCGCTCCAACCGGCTACCTGAACGCGGCAACTTCGAGTGGTAGCAACACACTCTCCATTGACGCCCTGCTGGACTTTAGCAGCACGCTCCAACAGGCTTACTACGCTGGGGCTAAGTGGTGTGCCAACAGACAGACTATCGTCCAGCTGGTGAAGGCACAGCTCGCCGCCAACCAGTACCAACGCTTCGTGGAGTATGACGCGAAAGGTGGCTGTTCAATTCTGGGCTGGCCTTGCGAGTTCTCTAGCGCAATGCCGGTTTACGGTGCATCTCCACTCACTGATGGCGCGATCCTCTTCGGAGATTTCGCCACCGGGTTCACGCTGGGTGACCGCGGTACATCGGACATCCGCGTGAAAATGCTGGATCAGGTCGCTGCTCTCGATGGGCAAGTCGTCCTGCTCGCATATCGCCGTAGCTCGCAAGTCTGCCGAATCGCAGAAGCTGTGCGCGTGCTGACGATCACTGGCTAATCGGCAAGTTAGTAACTCTGGATAACCAACCGAGTTACTGCTTGTTTCGTACTTAGGTTGGGAGCTTGGACAACTCCAGGCTCCCACCTTACCGCCTTGAACCCAAGGGTTCGAGGGCTAAGACGAGAGTTAGAAAACTCCCGTTAACAAATTCCCCCCGAAGGAAAACACACCATGGGACCTATCGGCGACACCCACCGTTCTTACAACGCGGCGCGAAGGCGATGTGACAATCCTACCTCGCCGCACTACGCAGGGTTTGGGGGAGCCGGAATAAAGTTTCTGCTTCCGCCCTTCCAAGAATTTGTTGCCATCCTCGGTACGAAGCCGGCGCAATATCGCCTGTCCCGAATCGACTCCACAAAAAATTATGAGATCGGGAACGTTGAATGGCGTTTTGACCCGAAAATCCCCGTCAAGAAACTGCGCCCCGCCTGGATCGGGCCCCATACCCGGAAGACGACAGCGAGAATACAGCGGCAACTCGTGGCTCGCACGGTGTTGCTCGTTCTCTCCAACCTCGGCACAGGACGAAAACTCGCGCGGGTCATCGGCGACTTGACCTTGGCGGAAGGCATCAATGAGTTCACTTTGAGGAGCGTCCTACGCGCCTTGGGTGTCAAGTATGTAACCAGCACTGGGGCCAAATGGACCAAGGGGGAACACGAATTTTGTTACTGGGAGTTGCCAGCCGCGCCCGCGCCCACCGTGACGCGGGTCGGACCCGGCGCCAGCGTGACCGATCCCGCGCCCACCGCGCCCGCCCAGTACCCTGCCGGCGAGGGAAACCAGACAGCCGTCACGGCAACGCCTGAGGCGTTAGCCGAGCGACGGGACAGGCTGGCGCGCCATTTCAGCCCGATCCGGGTGCTGAAAACAAAAGGAGAAACCCGGTGAAAAATAGATCGGCAAACTTCGAAAAAATTCTCAAACTATCGCCCATTAGTAGATATAGCCGGTCTCGCCCCTGCAAGGCAGACTTTCAAACCGGACTCGGTGGTGGTGCTTCCACACTGCCACCGACCGGCGTTCTCTGGAAGGAGATTCCAATGATGAAAATCAGTAGCCAAAGGGCCATAGCCAAACAACTTGCGGCGTGCAAGAGGTTCGACCTGCACCCAACTAACCACCCCGAGGGATGCCGCTGTGTCCATTGTTGGGAGGAAGAGACATTCAGCAGAACTTTTCTCGACTTCGAATGCGAGATCGGAACGGACATCCTATGAGCTTCCGACAACGTGCAGAACATCTAATCTCGCTTGGTTATTCCATCGTCCCAAGCGGCAAAGCTGGTCAGCACTTTTCCACGCTGACGGCCTGGCAGGGCCTTTCAACTTGCGATCTGGTGAAGGTCGATGAGTGGTTGAAGACAGGCTATGCCTACGATGATGACGGTGGCTTTGTCAAAGTTATTCCGATCACCCCGGATCAACTTTGGATCTGTGTGGCGACCCCGGATGGCGTGGGCTGCTTGGATGTAGATGACCTGGACTCCTGCCTCGCGAAAGGAATGCCGCCCCTCCCCGAATTATGCCGGCTCATTACTACACCCTCAGGCGGAATCCACCTGCCGTTCATCCAGACGGAGGAGACCAGAAAGATTGGAAACTGTAAGGTCCGACTGAGCGACGATCCGAAGTTGCCAGATGGCGACGATAACCCAGCGTTCAAGACCTTGATCTTCGAATTCAAGGCCAGCGCGGCTGCCTGGTGCGCCGAAGGCCAGACCCGGATCGGAGACAAGAAACATCCTGCCGGCGACTACACCCCAACCGACGATCCCATCATGGTCGGCGTGCCAACCGACATTCTCGAATGGCTGACGGAGCATCACTCCGGCACCAAGCGGCAATCGGGCCCAGCACAAGAGTGGACGTTCATAGACGATTGGGATGAAGTGGAATTCCTGGAGCACCATCACGCCGAAGCATTAGGTGGTCCCTTCATGGAACGTGGCTCGCTGTATGTTCCCGTTATCTCGTGTCCGGTGTGCGGCGAAGATTGCCGGCAAGCAAAGCGTGGGGCGCAGTGTAAGTTCATCTTCAGTGGTGTTCGGTTTGGTTACACGTGTAAGTTCTGCGGCATCGAAGGCGAGGGTGCAACCGCTCGCTTCGAATCGGAGATGGCCGAGAAGTATCCTGACTTCGAGCGGTGGGAGCAGCCGATCTATGAGCCCGAAGCAATCGAGATGGATGACGAGCCAGATGAAGTGTTTCTGGAGCCGATCATCCGCAAGTCGAAAGTCGCAGTCAAGGTTGAGTTGAGGAGCAGGGCGACCCCGAGCGAGACCACCACCGCTGGCGATGAATACGCGAAGGATGCGGCCGCGGGCGCGGCGCCAGCCGGCAAGGTCGAAACACCCCCGACTGGCGGCGAGGATTTTGCGCTGTCGGAGGGGTCGGTTAAGAAGGTACCACGGAGGTACATTGTGAAAAAAGCGTCTGATTTCGAAATGCTGGAACAGAAATGGTTCTGGCCCGGCATCATCCCCAAGGCTGAGGTGACGCTGTTTGCGGGTCCAGTCGCCAAAGGCAAGAGTCTGGCTGCGCTCACCTTAGTTGCCTGCACATCCACAGGCGCGAATTGGCCCAACGGCGCGCTGAATACGATGGGACCACGCCGCGTGCTGATGGGTACAACGGAAGATCGGATTGAGACCACAGTCAAGCCCCGCCTTTTCGCGCTAGGCGCGGACATGGACAAGATTCTGTTCGTGGTGAGAATTGAAGATGGCAACGCCAGCCGTCCCTTCGACTTGAAAAAGGACATCGGGCTGCTGAACAAAGCTCTTAAAGAAAACCCCGATATTGCGCTGATCGTACTGGACCCAATCACGGGGTTCTATGGGGACGGGGACGGGAACGATAACAAGTACGTTCGCCCGACGCTGGAGAAAGTCAACAAGGTTTGCCACGAGCGCGAAGTCACCGTGATTGCCATCGTGCATGAAAACAAGTCGAAGGAGGTTGGCGCCGTGAATCAGATCCTTGGAGCTGGTTCTTTGTCGCAAGTGGTCCGTGGTGGTTTCCGATTCTCCAACGACCCCAACCCCGAGTTTGAGGGCGGCAAGATCATGGCCAACATCAAGAGCAACCTATCAAAAGAAGGCGGCGGCCTGCGCTTCCGCATCGAGGGCCAAGATGTGACGGTCGATGATGGCTCGGTTTCCAACGTGGCGGTGATCCGTTGGAGCGGGGCGCACAGCTTGTCGGCGGATGAAGTTATGGGCGAGGCTGGGGACGCAGCCGTGGAGCGCAAGCAGAACGGGCCATCCAGGTCGCCCAAGCAGGATGAAGCCGTCGCCCTAATTCGCAGGTTCTGTGCTAACGGCCCCCGTCGCTCTCCCGAGCTTTACAGCGTGGCGTTGGCGGCGCAGATCAGCGATGGGACGCTGAAGAAGGTAAAGCAGGACATGCACGCCGCCAAAACCCTGGAGTACAAGAGGGACGGCAAAGATCAATGGTGGACACGGATGCCCGAGTTCCCTGGAACCGAGTCGCAGCAACTTTGGTGGAGCCTGCGCCCTGGTGCCGAGAGTGACGAGGTGATGCGTGACTGGGACTTTCCGGAGTTGTGAGTGAATTCCTTTTTTGGGCCTAGACGCCAGAACCTGCTGTTGGGAGGGGTGCTAAAAGGAACTTACTAACGGCAAGCCCGTTTTCCCCTGTTTCCACGGTACCCCTTAGTAAGTTAGGAAGATTAGTAAGTAGGGCTACCTCGTAAAAAATAGACTTAGTAAGTTATTGAAAGGAAAGGGTAAGTTCGTTCCCGAAGGCTACTTACTAACTTACTAACGTGTTCTGGGTACCCCCCTGAGAAGGGGCAACTTACTAACGTGTCCCCTAACCTGCAACCGGATACCTCAGGTGGCAACTTCGAGCGTCACAAGGTGCGCGGCTGGTGGGATAGGTTACTTAGGCTGCGGAGTATTCCAATCCGTATGCTATACAGTACCGGGGTTTATGAGTAGTCCTATCAATGCGTCCGTCGCCACGTACCGTCCTACACCTATGCCCAACTGTTGCTTTACAAACAGGGCAGGGAATTTCAAGAATCGCAGGCGTATTTTTTGCTGGGTTGCAGATACCATTTTTTATGGCGTCAATTCGCCATCCGTATGACGCATGCGCCCACTTTTTGATTTTACCAACCGAGCAGGGAATCTGAAGAATCACAGGCGCATTTTTGCTGGGCTTTGAACGGTAGGGGTACTTCGAATCAACTTGCAGTGGGGAATGTGCCTCGATGGGCCACAGGGAACCCAACTGATCCAAGTCCGAACAGGCCAGTTCATTCAAATTGAGAAAGTAGTACGCACTGAGGTCATCGCGTACGTCCTTAAAATCCTCAAAACTGGGCATGTTCCAAATTTACCACAATGAGCAAGGGCAGGTTCTTTCTATCCCAGAAGTCTCCACGAAGTCAGCCCGCGAGAGGGCAGTTACCGGCGCGGGGGCAGTACCGGCGACAGGAGTGCCGAAGTGACCCGGCGGGGCATCCGATCTCTAGGACCAAATGGCGCGCCCGCCCCGCCTACGCTTTTTACACGTGTTCGCCGGAATTCGAAAATTGACTTTTGAGCTAAAAAGGGAGAAATAAAGCATGAGCAGACCTCGACTCTCGTTATCACAGGTTTCACCCCGCACCTTGAAGGATCACCCAGGCCGCTACCGCGCGCGCCAGAACGAACCGAAAACTGTGGGCGTGCTTGGCAACCCAAGCCGGTGGTTGAGCGCAGAATGTAAAGCGATCTGGCGTGCCCTTGTTTCCCGCAGCCCTAGCAAGCTTGGCGCAAATGATCGGTGCCTCATGGAAATCACTTGCACCCTAAAGGCGAAACTGGAGGAGGGCGCCATCACCGGCCCGCAAACTTCTCAACTGTTGGCCTGCCTGAGTAAGCTTGGATTTATTCCGCTCAGCCGGGAAGCGATCCCCGCCCCGAAGGCAAAAGAGGAAGATGAATGGGAGGCGCTCTGACCGCGCCTGTAGCCGTTCCAGCCGCGAAGCAGCCTCGTGGCCCTAAGCGCGGGAAGTATTGGGCCTACGTGGAAGCCTTCGCCATAGATAACCCCGCAGCGTTACAGAGGGAAACTGCGAAGCGCTTTGGAATCTCTCAAGGTGGGTATCCGCTTCACTCACCAAACCCCAATAGGTTGTGGTTAAGATTTCTGGGATGAGGAAAGAGCACAAGGGCGACCGCCGAAGCAGGCACAGTAGGCGCAAACACGTTGTCTGGATTTCATGACCATCGCCATTTCTTTGGCAACTTCTCGCGTTCGACAATTTTCTTAACATCTAGCGTGTGGTCCTTAGTCCGATCATTCAGCGTGTCACTGACAAATTTCGTAATCGTCTCGCCTCTTGCTCCAGCCACAACACCCACCCTTCGGAAAAGTTCTGTTGGCATTCGCACGTTCAATTGATCTGTGAGAGTACGATTGGGTGCGACAGACCTTTTTCGGTTGTTAGCCATTGGGGTGCAAGTGCCAAAGAAAAGACTTGCGCTCGTGTGGCTATAAAGCTAGATTGCTAGCCATCAGACGAGAGAAAAACAATAATCGGAACCGATGGCTAACGGCAAGGCCGAAGTTGTTGGGCTGTGCGGGGGATCGCTACAATGGGGTGTGGGAGGCTAGCAAATCCCACTTGCGCAGCGAAGCCAAACGGCATAAACTTTGGCGGTTTCAGAGCGAAGAGTTTTTTAGAGTTTGGTGGCGGAGGGTGCGGGGGATGATCCCGCAAGTACCCGAAGGCACGGCGCATTGTAAGTGCGCTCCCTTACCAGTTAGGGTTAACCCTCCGTTGTCAAAAGGCCGATGCGGTTCGAAGGCATCGGCTACAAAAGCTGGAGAGCCCGCTGGGAGTCGAACCCAGTTGTCAACCACTGCAAGGGGTGCGGCTGGCCGTCTGCCTCCGGGCTCTCTGGTTTTCTTGTAGTAATCCACAAAAAGCCTCCAAAAGCAATAACTTACCAGGCTACCTATCATGTAATACTTGTGGAAAACTCAACACGCATGTGAGATACCACGGGAGAAGCCCGCGAACTAGGCTTCAACGCACATTTCGGCCACTACCACAACCTGTGGTGGTATGGTGAGTGAAGCGGATACCCACCTCTCTCAAAAAACGACCAGCCGCATTCTTCGCGCCGCTGGTGTCTCTGTCTTCGAGCGGGGAAAGCACCACAAAGGGAGCACCTTGAAACAGGGGCGAATGACGGATTTGGTGTTTTACTGGGAGCAAATCCTAACCCATCTCGGACTGGGAATGAACCGTGGAGCGCACAGGCTCAGTTATGGCGAGTATCTAGCAACCGATCAGATCTCAGCAACGCTGTCAGCGACATTCGGGCTAGGCGAGAGAGCAGCCCTGTTAGTATAGTTAGTATAGAATCGCGCCCGGAATACCGACCGAGTGGCAAACAAGGGACTTACGAGACAGGTAAACCCTTTGTTTCCCGCAGTTCACGATAAGTGTCTGATTCTAAAGAGGGCCGATTCGATTCCCGGTAGCGCTACCACACCTTCCTTAAGCCGTGTTCTTCCAATAGGTTGTAGCCTGCCATATTTCATTCAGCTTTCAACTTCTCACGCACATGGCGCTGCGTCCTAATTAGGGTAATAATATAGCTGGCAACTCACCACAAAAAAAGGGTATCGTTGTAGGGCCGTGACAGGTCGGACGACTCAGGAAGTGCGGTGTTTTGCGGCCCGTTTCTTTTCGCTGGCCCGTTTGAGCCGTGCTTCCTTTTTCAGCAAATCCGCCTTCGACACTCTGAGAACCATGCTGAGCGCGTTGCTCAGTCGTTCTGCTGGCGTGTCGCCCGGTACGTTCGGTGCAGCGGGTAACGGCTTCATGTTGGCATTGTCCTATTCACTCGGCTCATCCTTCGGTGGATAGATGGTTTTACGGATTGAGAGAAAATACACATGATCCGCGTCGAAGGTGTAGTACAGAACAACGGGATCGACCAATGGAGACTCCGCAATAGGCAAGAACCAAACTGGCCCCTTGCCTATTCGGATTCCAGCCCTCGGTTCTCGACTGAGCACCCATTTTGCGCCGTCGATAAATTCATCCGACTTGCGGGCGTCTTGCTCAATCGCCTGCATTTCATCGGTGAAGCGGTGTTCTTCGACAATTTCTCTATACTCGCACGGTTGGTCGTTCATGTCGTCCGAGGCATTCTATTGCCATCGGCTCCAACTCCTGGCCCCACTTTATTTCATCCAAGGTTGGTTTTCTCGTTCCAACGAACACCACTGAATATGGGATCGTTTCTTTTTCCTTGGCCAAAGACCACCCCAAGAACATATGGCTCTGAGCGCTCAGAGCAGCACCGGTCTTCCCCCGACACTCACGCAGCACGTAGTAGATCAGCGACAGTTCATGCTTCTCAAACACGTCTAGGTTCGGTTCGCGCAGCGCAAATGCTCGGTCTTGCACGTGTCCGAACGCTTCAGTTTTCCGCACAGCGAGCTCTCCAGCCTCCACCATCTCGTGGATGATGGCCATTTTGTATCTCGGCGCGGGGCCGCGCTCCAAGGCGAAATACTCGTGCCCAGTGACAGCCTGTCCATAGTTCAGGTAGGCGAGAAAATCCGTGTAGAACAGTTCCTTATTCAGCTTCGTCGCGCCGAAATGAGGAAGACCCTCAGATTCGCGGGCGAGCAACAGGATCAGCTCTTTGAGCTTCGCATCGTCGCGTTTTTGCACTTTTGTCGTCATAACGGCCTCCACACAGGGATTGGCCTCTATCTTTAGGATGCGGGGATAGTACCACGGGGCGGGGAGCCTGTCTGTGATATTTTAAACGCTAACTTTGTGACCTTTGCCCGTGAACTACGGTGCAATTCTCCTCACAGAGACCGCGAGCCCGGGGGACTACCTGCAACTCTTATGCCAAAAATGACACAAATTAAAGGGATTGTCAATCAATCACCCTACCGTTTAGACGTAGATCAGCGAGGAAAAGTTGCAAAAAGTTGGCCTACTTTAGCCTTTTTCTCCCTCGTTTCTGTCGCATTGGTCAGAATGGCATCGCGTAGCCCTTGCCGGTGAGTTGATCGAACGTCAGCCGCTTGCCGACGATCCCAGAGACCGCCATGCTGAACCGTTCGCCATCGGTCATTCTGCGAGTGTTGAAACGCCATGCCTGCTCATCCAAGTAGCGAAACAAGTGGAACGGCTCAACGCTCACATACGTTCCTGCTATCGTGCGCTTCAACAGCGACCAGAAGTTCTCCAAGCCGTTCGTGTGGACATTGCCGTCCACGTACTTAACCGCGTGGTCAATCACTTGATGCGCATAGTCGCCTGCCAACCCGTCATACGAGAGCAGGGCGTCAGTGTAGAGAGCCGCGCCCGCTTCGACATGCTTTTTCACTTCGGCTTGCAGAACGTGTTTGCGGCGAGAGCCTATAACCACGGTGCGGACTTCGCCGTCACGCTCAAGCATTCCCATGACGGCGGTTTTGTCTTTTCCGCCCGTTCCGGTGATGCGGCGCTGGCGTTTGCTCAGATGCATATTCCGCGCCTTGCCCCCAATAAACGTCTCGTCCGCTTCCACGTGGCCGGATAATTTCTCAGTTGGAACCATCCCGAGTGCGCACCGAATCCGATGATCCATGAACCATGCCGACTTCTGGGTGACGCCGATAGCCTTGGCGATCTCATAGCTGCTTACGCCATTCTTGCAGTTCACTACCTGCCACATGGCGAGAAGCCACTTGTCCAGACCGAGCGGCGAATCCTCAAAGATTGTGCCCGTTTTGGAGGTAAACTGCCTGAGTGCGTGTCTGCTGCCACACTGCCAGCGGTTATACTTCGGCTGAAACAGAACATTCTTGCTCCCGCAACGCGGACAGGTGACGCCATCTGGCCAACGGTGCGCTACGAGGTACTCGCGGCAGTTGTCAGGGCTTGCGAAGTAGAGGATTGCGGATTGCAGTGTATTCGGTTCCATGCTGAAATCTTAGCAAAAAGCATGTGAGTTGTCAACTATATTCTTGCCCTAATTAGAGTCGACTCTGGTTTAGCTGTCGTACATCTCACAATGCATGGAGCA
>ODAK010007249.1_pt1 | contig 11135 bp, 9 predicted proteins | sample 1539591 | NCBI WGS metagenome assembly ODAK01 (sample SAMEA3539303, study PRJEB22396) | soil metagenome | biome: tundra; feature: field; material: soil | place: USA | collected 2010-05 | depth 0.15 m | reverse complement strand
GGCCGCGTCGACCCGCTCGCCGACATCGAGACGATCGAGACCGAGCTGATGCTCGCCGACCTCGAGCAGGCCGAGCGGCGCCTGGGCCGCGTCACGCGCGTCGCGCGCGGAGGCGACCGTGAGGCGATCGCGGAACTCGCATGGCTCGAGCGCGTCACCGCCGAGCTCGCCGCCGGGCGGCCGGCCCGCGGCGTCGCGCCGCCCGAGGACGCCGGCGACGGCCCGCGCTCACTCGGCCTGATCACCGCCAAGCCTGTCCTCTTCGTCGCCAACGTGGACGAGGGCACCGACGTCGTCCCCGAGGCGATCGCCGCCTACGCCGCCGCCCAGGGCGCGGGCGCCGTCGCGATCTCCGCGCGTCTGGAATCCGAGCTGGCCGAGCTCGACGCGCCCGAGGCCGCCGGCATGCGCGAGGAGCTCGGCGTCGGCGAGGCGGGCCTCGAGCGCGTCGTCCGCGGCGCCTTCTCGCTGCTTGACCTGATCGCCTTCTTCACGGTCGGCGAGGCCAAGCCGGGCCAATCCTGGCATTTGCGCCGCGGCCTGACCGCCTGGCACGCCGCCGGTGAGATCCACTCCGACATCCAGCGCGGCTTCGTTCGCGCCGAGGTCGTCGGCTGGGACGAGCTGATCGAGGCCGGCGGCTACGCCGGCGCTCGCGAGCGCGGCGTGCTGCGCCTCGAAGGGCGCGACTACGTGATGCGTGACGGCGACGTGATCACGGTCAAGTTCACACCCTGAGCGCGCGGTCGTCGCTCGCCCGGGCGATCGCCCGGTGCCGGGAGCGCTTGGAGTGCGGCGAGCCTGGGGCGGGACGCTCAGGCCGGATCGGCCGGCAGGTGCTCCTGCGCCCAAAGCGAGATCTGCTCGAGCGCCGGCATCAGCGCCTGCCCACGCGCGGTCAGCGCGTAGGAGACCGCCAGCGGCGGGCCCTCATCGACCGTGCGCGTGATCAGGCCGGCCGCGGTCAGATCTGACAGCCGCTCGGAGAGCACCGAGTCGCTGATCCCGCCGATCGCGCGCGCCAGCTCACGGAAGCCGGCGGGTCCCGCGTCGAGGTTGCCGAGCACCACCCCGTTCCAGCGCCTGCCGAGGAACACGAACGCTCTCGCGAGCGCGGCGTCGCCCCGTGCACAGCGCTCAGCGTCGACGTGCGTTTCAGGCTTTGCGCTCATCCACACATACTAGCAACGGCGATGTCACTACGCTTTTCCTAGTTGCTAGGCTATTCGCTGTCGATTGTCGAAAGTGAGCTTTGGAGGAACCATGAACGAGGACATCACCAATCGCCCGAGCGTCGTCGTGCTGGGCGGCGGATACGGTGGGATCACCGCCGCGAAGGCCCTGGACGACGTCGCCGACGTGACGCTCGTCGACCCCAAGGACGCCTTCGTGCACAACGTCGCCGCCTGGCGCGCGCTGGTCGAGCCCGAATGGCTGGAGCGGATCTTCTTTCCCTACGAGCGCCTGCTGAGCGACGGGCGCTTCCTCCGCGACCGCGCCGTCGCCGTCAACGGCCGCGACGTCACGCTCGCCTCCGGGACGCAGCTGCGGCCCGACTATCTCGTGCTGGCGACGGGCTCCGCCTACCCATTTCCGGCGAAGACCGACGAGCGCGACACGGAGACGGCGCGCGCCCGCTTTCGCGACGCCCACGAGGCGCTGCTCGGTGCCGAGCGAGTGCTCGTGATCGGCGCCGGACCGTCGGGGCTCGAGCTCGCCGGCGAGATCAAGGCCTTCTTCCCCGACAAGCACGTGACGATCGCCGACATGGCCGACGACATCCTCGAGGGTCCCTACGACCCGGCGCTGCGCGTCGAGCTGCGCCGCCAGCTGGCGGCGCTCGGGGTCGAGCTGTGCCTCGGCAGCCCCCTGCTCGCACTGCCCGACGCCGCCCCGGCGACCGCCGCGGCGATCCGCGTCACGACGGCGGCCGGTGACGAGCTGCTCGCCGACATCTGGTACCGCTGCTTCGGCGTGCGCACCCAGACCGAGTACCTGCGCGGCAGCCTGGCCGACGCGCGCGACGCCGCAGGCTACGTGCGCGTCGACGAGCAGCTCCAGGTGATCGGGTCCGAGCGTGTGTTCGCGATCGGAGACATCGCCGACGCCGACCGCAACATGGCCGGAATGGCCGGCGCGCAGGCCAAGCTGGTCGCCGAGAACATCCGCGCGCTGATCACCGGCGCCGGCGAGCCGGCCGCCTACACGCCGTTCCCGCCCGTGATCGCGATCCCGCTCGGGCCGGAGGGCGGCGCGGGTCAGCTTCCCGGAATCGAAGGCATCGCGGGTCCTGAGGTGATCGCCGAGCGCAAGGGTCGCGCGATGATGGTGGACCGCTACGACTCGGTCTTCAACGCCGGATCGCCGAGCGCAGCGGCCTGACGGCGGGCTTGGACGCCGCGAAGGCGCGACGTGCGGGCGCTCTGGCGCTCGCCACAGCGCATTCGCCCGCGCCGTGGTAGGACTGTGGCATCGCTGATCACGAGCCCACCCAGCACGACACGCCGTACCTGGACGCGATTCGCGACTACGCGGCGCGCAACCCGGCGCGGCTTCACATCCCGGGACACAAGGGCGGCCCGGGCGCCGACCCGGGCCTGATCGCGGTGATCGGCGCCGCCGCCGTGGCGCACGACATCCCGGGCCTCACCTGGGGGATCGACATCGGACCTTCGCCGACCCCGTTCGAGCAGGCGCAGCTGCTCGCCGCGCAGGCCTGGGGCGCCGCACGCGCCTGGTTCCTGGTCAGCGGCGCCTCGCAGGGCAACCTCGCCGCCGGACTCGCGCTCGCGCACTACGGGGAGGAGATCGTGCTGCAGCGCAACGGCCACTCGAGCACGATCGACGCGCTGGTGCTTTCCGGGATGCGCCCGACGTTCGTCGCCCCGGAGATCGACGAGGAGCTGGGGATCGCCCACTGCGTGACGCCCGCGTCGCTCGACCGTGCGCTCGGCGCGACTCCGGGGGCGGTCGGTGCCTGGATCGTCTCGCCCACCTACTTCGGCTCGGCGGCCGACGTGCGCGGACTCGTCGCGGTCGCTCACGCCCACAGCGTGCCGCTGGTCGTCGACGAGGCCTGGGGTGCGCACATGGCTTTCCACGAGGACCTGCCCGAGCACGCGCTCGCGGCCGGCGCCGACCTCGTCATCTCGAGCACGCACAAGATCGTCGGAAGCCTCGGCCAGTCGGCGATGCTGCACCTCGGCAAAGGCTCGCGCTTGGACGCCGACATCGTCGACCGCACGGTCACGCTGACCGAGTCGACGAGCCCCAACTCGCTGCTGTTCGCCTCGCTGGACGCTGCGCGACGTCTCGCCGCCACGCGGGGTCGCGAGCTGATCGCCGAGAGCGCTCGCGTTGCCAACGCGGCGCGGGAGCAGATCCGCGAGATCCCCGGCCTCGACGTGCTCGACGAGCGCTTCATCGGCCGCGCCGGCGTTTTCGCCTACGACCCGCTGCGCCTCGCCGTCGACGTGCGCGGCCTCGCCGTCGACGGCCACCAGCTGGCCACCATGCTGCGCGAGATCGGCGACATCCACCTCGAGCTCGCCGGCGAGAACGTGATCGTCGGCACCTTCGGCATGGGCGAGCCGTCGGCGGTGCTCGCCGAGCGCTTCGTCACGGCCCTGCGCAGCGCGGCGCAGCGCGCGGGCCTGGACGCCGGCGGCAAGGCCGCCAGCTTCGCGCCGGCGCCACCGTGGGGCGAGCTGGTGATGACCCCGCGCGAGGCCTTCCTCGGCCGCCAGGAGAGCGTGCCGGCCGCAGCGGCCGTCGGCCGCGTCGCCGCGGAGTCGCTCGCCACCTACCCGCCCGGCATCCCCAACGTGCTCCCCGGCGAGCGCCTCACAGCCGAGACGCTCGACTACATCCAGCGCACGCTCGAGCTCGGCGGCAGCGTCCGCGGCGCCGTCGACCGCGAGCTGCGCACGGTGCGCGTCGTGGCGGATCGCGACTGAGGCGATGCGCCCGACCGGCGGCGGTTGATGGCGCGCGGCCGATCGCGGTGGAGTACGCTAGCCGCGCCTCGGTCACCCTGACAGCCCGGAGGACTTCTCGTGCAGATCACCGTCTTTCGCTCAGCGTTTGCTCGTAGCGTCCTCGTCGCCGCGCTCGGCGCCAGCGTCGTCTTCGCCGGCACCTCGTCCGCCGCGACCTCCGGCGGTGTCGACAAGGCTGCCGCCGCGCTCGTCCCGGCGAACATCAAGTCGAAGGGCACGCTGGTCATTGCGGCTGACGCGACCTATCCGCCCAACGAGTTCATCGGCTCCGACGGCCACACCGTCGTTGGCATGGATGCCGATCTCGCCCACGCGATCTTCCCGCTGCTCGGGCTGAAGGTGAACGTCGTCAACGCGACGTTCGCGACGATCATCGCCGGCCTGCAGGCCGGTAAGTACGACGTCGGCATGTCTTCGTTCACCGACACCAAGGCGCGCGAACAACAGGTCAACTTCGTCGACTACTTCGAGGCCGGTACCTCGTTCTTCGAGAAGTCCTCCGGCGGCCCGAAGGTGACCAATCTCGCGAGCATCTGTGGCCTGACGGTTTCCGTCGAGGCGGGCACGACCGAGCGGATCGACGCGATCGGCCAGAAGTCCAAGTGCACTAAGGCGGGCAAGAAGCCGGACTCCGTGCTGACGTTCCTGACCCAGTCGGAGGCCAACCTCGCGCTCCACAGCGGGCGTGCCCAGGTGAGCATGGCCGACTCGCCGGTCGCCGCCTACCAGGTCAAGAAGTCCGGCGGCGCATTCAAGTTGGTTGGGCAGAGCTACGGCGTCGCGCCGTACGGGATCGCTGTGCCCAAGCAGGACGGCACGCTCGACAAGGCGATCCTGGCGGGGCTCAAGGATCTGGTCGCGAACGGACAGTACGCCTCGATCATCAAGAAGTGGGGCGTGCAGCCGGGCGCGGACACACACCCGGCGCTCAACGGAGCGACGTCCTGAGCTAGTAGAGGCAAATGGTGGAATCCGGGCCGCTCAGCGATCCGCAGCCCGCCGCAGAAGACATCAAGGCCGTTCCGGTACGACACCCGGGCCGCTGGATCGCGTCCGCACTCGTCCTGCTCGTCGCAGTCTCGATCGCCCACTCGATGGCGACCAACAAGCGCTTCGGCTGGCACGACGTCGCGCACTTCCTGTTCGACCCAAGGATCACCGCCGGCGTCGTCGCGACAATCGAGCTGACGCTCGCCGCCCAGGCACTGGGGATCGTGCTGGGCATCCTGCTCGCGGTGATGCGGCTCTCGCCCAACCCGCTGATCTCGATCGGCAGCTGGCTCTACGTGTGGTTCTTCCGCGGCACGCCGGTGATCGTGCAGCTGACCTTCTGGTACGTCGGCATCGCCGCGCTCTACCCGACGATCAACCTCGGCATCCCGTTCGGGCCGCAGTTCATCCACATCGACGCGAACACGGCGATCACCGGCTTCATGGCGATCGTGCTCGCGCTTGGTCTCAATGAGGCCGCCTACATGTCGGAGATCGTCCGCGCTGGGATCATCTCCGTGGACGAGGGACAGAACGAGGCGGCGCTTTCGCTTGGTATGACCCGCCTGCAGACGATGCGCCGCATCGTGCTCCCGCAGGCGATGCGAGTCATCATCCCCCCGACGGGCAACGAGACGATCTCGATGCTGAAGACGACCTCGCTCGCGATCGTCGCCGCCGGGTCCGAGCTGTTCTCCGCGAGCAGCAACATCTCCAACGCGAACTACGAGGTCATCCAGCTGCTGATCGTTGCGTCGCTGTGGTACCTCGCCATCACCTCGGTGCTCTACGTCGGCCAGTACTACCTCGAGCGTCACTTCGCCCGCGGCTCCTCGCGCGAGCTGCCGCCGACCCCACTGCAACGGATCCGGCGTGGAGTCTTCTCCTTTGGCCACGACCCGGTAGCGCTCACCGAGCTGGGCGTTCGCCACCCGTGGTCGTGATGGCCGAGCCGATGGTCAAGGCCGAGGGCGTGCACAAGCGCTTCGGGCGCTTGGAAGTGCTGCGCGGGATCTCGCTCGAGGTCGGCCGCGGCGAGGTGATGTGCATCATCGGCCCGTCGGGCTCGGGCAAGTCGACCTTCCTGCGGGCGATCAACCACCTCGAGAAGGTCAACCGCGGACGGTTGTGGGTCGACGGCGCGCTGGTCGGCTACGTGCAGCGCGGCGACAAGCTCTACGAGCTTCACGACAAGGAGGTCGCCAAGCGCCGGGCCGAGATCGGGATGGTCTTCCAGCGCTTCAACCTCTTCCCGCACAAGACCGCGCTGGAGAACGTGATCGAGGCGCCACGTCTGGTTCGCGGGCTTTCCAAGGCCCAGGCGACAACTGAGGCCACGGAGCTGCTCGCCCGCGTCGGCCTCTCCGACAAGCTCGCCTCCTACCCCGCCCAGCTCTCCGGCGGCCAGCAGCAGCGGGTGGCGATCGCCCGCGCGCTGGCGATGAAGCCGAAGCTGATGCTGTTCGACGAGCCGACCTCGGCGCTCGATCCGGAGCTCGTCGGCGACGTGCTCGACGTGATGCGCGGCCTCGCCCGCGATGGCATGACGATGATCGTCGTGACCCACGAGATGGGCTTCGCCCGCGAGGTCGCCGACAGCCTCGTGTTCATCGACGAGGGCGTGATCGTCGAAGCCGGCGACCCCCGTGAGGTGCTCGCGAACCCGCAGCACGAGCGTACCAAGGAGTTCCTGTCGAAAGTCCTGTAGAGAGAGCGCCCGCGGCTACAGCGCCGCGACGCCCTGCTCGAGCCGCTCCGCCAGCCGCCCCATCCCCAGCTCCCGCGCCGCAGCGGCCCCGCCCGCCCGGTCGGTCACGCCGTCTGACGGGCGGAGCACCGCAACGTCCTGGAGCACCGCGATCTCGCGAAACGCCCGCAGCTCCACAGCCTGCTCGGTCAGCGCCGCGGCGATCCGCGGCCGCAACGTCGCCGCCGCCGCCAGCACCCCCTCGAGCGTGCCATGCTCGCCAAGCAGGGCGGCCGCCGTCTTCGCGCCCACACCCCGCGCGCCGGGCAGCCCATCCGACGGATCTCCGCGCAACGCGATCAGGTCAGGGATCTGCGAGGGCGCGACGCCACTGCGACGCTCCACCTCGGCCACGTCGATCCGCCCGGGCGGCCCATCGCGACGCAGCTCCACCACCGTCGTGCGCTCATCCACCGCCTGGAAGAGGTCGCGGTCGCCCGAGCAGATCAGCGTCCGCCCGCCGGCCGCCGACTCGACCCGGGAGTAGGACCACATCAAATCGTCGGCCTCGAGCGCGTCGTGGGCGATCACGCTCCAGCCGAGCGCCTCGAGCAACGCGGGCGCGCGCTCCCACTGGGCGCGCAGCTCCGCCGGCATCGGCTCGCGGTGCGCGTGATAGGGCGGGTAGAGCGCGACGCGGTAGTCAGCCTGCTCCGCACCGAGACAGCAGACCACCGCGCGCGGGGAGCACCACTCCACGAGGCCGAGGATCGTGTTGACCGTGCCGAGCAGCGCGCCCACGCGTTGTCCGTCGGTCCCCTTGATCGAGCTGGGCAGGCCGAAGTGCGAGCGGTAGAGCAGCCACGGCGTGTCGAGCGCCAACAGCGGGCCGCTCATCCGCTCGGCCCGACGGTGCCGCCGGCGCTCGTAGCGGTCGATCCCTTCGCTCCGGACGCGCCCCCGCCGCTCGGGCCGGTCGGTTCCGTCGCGCCCGACGATCCGCTCGGCCCGACGGTACCGCCGCCCGTGGAGCCCGTCGGAGCGGTCGAGCCCGTCGAGCCCGTCGAACCCGTCGAACCCGTCGAACCCGTCGAACCCGTGGAGCCGGGCCGCAGCCCGGCCGGCCTCGCGCACGCCCGATCCCAGCCGGCGGCCAGCCTGGCCGAGGAGGAGCTGACCGTGAAGCAGTCCCAGGCGCTCTGCAGCCCGAGCGCGTCAGCGAGCGCCGCCCCGCTGACCGTCGTCGTTCCCTGGCTGCCGACCACATTCGCCGAGACGACTCGCGGCGAGACCCCGCGCTGTGTGACGACGATCGACTCGAGCGTCCCGCGCACCAGGCCCTTCAGCCGCGCCTGCGCCTCGTGCAGCGTCATCGTGATCGGGCCGAAGCGGGTCGCGTCATAGGGATCGAGCACGCCCCTGAGATAGGGCTCCGGTGACGCTCCGGCGAACACGTTCTGGACGCTCTCGGTCGCTCCGCCGGAGCTCGCGAAGTAGTAGGTCACGACCGGCTTGCCGGCGTAGGTCACGACCTCGCCGATCGTCGCGGCGACTGCCGCGTCCGACGACGGCGCCTCCGCGCCAACGCCGCCGTACTCCTGCGAGCGCGTGTCCCCGTAGAGATCGAAGCCCTGCTGGGGTGCGCTCGCCACCGCATAGCTGCGCGCGGCGATCGCCTGGGCCTCGAGCTCGGCCAGCGGCCACGTCGAGGGGCTCTCAGCCGCCACCACGCCGCGCAGGTAGCTCTCCAGCCCGACGCGATTGACGACGTCCAGGTGGCGTCCGTGCAGGATGAGCCGCAGGCTGCCGCGGAAGCGCCCGTCGATCACGCCGCTCGAAGCGGCGCCGTCGAAGGTGATCGGGGTCGCGCTCGTGATCGCCAGCGGCGCCGGGAGGTAGCTGAGCAGGCGCCCGTGCTCGCTCTCCAGCGCGATCTCCCCATTCGCGGTCGTGGTCGCGATGTAGGTGGCCTGCTGGCGCAGCAAGCGGGTATCCGCCCGCGTGGCGCCGGAGAAGACGACGCTGCGCAGTCCCGACTGCAGCAGCACCGTCAACGTGTGCGTGCTCGCGAGTCGCCCGACGGTGGTCCCCGTGTAATAGTGGGTAAGGATCTGTCGCGCGCTATTGCCATGCAGCGCGAGCCCATCCGCTCCGGTTTGACTCATTCCCACGCCATGGCCGTCACCAGCCCCGTCGATCACGAGCACCGGCGCAGCCTGTGCGCTCTGCGCTCCAGCCAGCACGGCGAGCAGCACGAAACCGGTTGCGCCATGACGCCAGCCCACCACTCCCAAGGTAGCCCATGACCGAGTCCGAAGTGATAGGCGACGTACCGAAGGAATTGTTTATTGCAGGCGCCTGGCGCCCCGCCAAGTCCGCTGCCAGACTCGCCGTCGAGGATCCCGCCACCGGTCAGCCGCTGTGTGAGATCGCCGACGCCGGCGAGGCCGACGCGCTCGCCGCGCTGGCCGCCGCGCACGACGCGCAGGCCGCGTGGGGCGCTCACCCGCCCCGCGAGCGCGGCGAGATCCTGCGCCGCGCCTTCGAGCTGATCGCCGAGCGGATCGACGAGCTGGCGATGCTGATGTCGCTCGAGATGGGCAAGTCGCTCGCCGAGGCGCGCGGCGAGGTGGCCTATGCGAACGACTTCCTGCGCTGGTTCAGCGAGGAGGCCGTGCGGATCCGTGGCAGCTACACCACCAGCCCCAACGGCAAGGCCCGTCTGCTGACGATGCGCCAGCCGGTCGGCCCCTGCCTGCTGATCACGCCGTGGAACTTCCCGCTCGCGATGGGCACCCGCAAGATCGGCCCGGCGCTCGCCGCGGGCTGCACGATGGTCGTCAAACCGGCCAAGCAGACGCCCCTATCGATGCTCGCACTCGGCAAGATTTTCCAGGAGGCCGGCCTACCGGCCGGGGTTTTGAACATCGTCACAACCTCCGACGCCGGCGCTGTCACCGACCCGCTGTTCGACGATCCGCGGCTGCGCAAGCTCTCCTTCACCGGCTCGACCGAGGTCGGCCGGCTGCTCGCCAAGCGAGCGATGGACCGCGTGCTGCGCGTCTCGATGGAGCTCGGCGGCAACGCCGCGCTGCTGGTCTTCGAGGACGCCGACCTCGAGCTCGCGATCGACCAGACGATGATGGCCAAGCTGCGCAACATGGGCGAGGCCTGTACCTCCGCGAACCGCCTCTACGTCGCCGCGCCGGTCGCCGACGAGTTCGCCCGCCGGCTCGCAGCGCGGATGGAGCAGCTGCGCCTCGGGCGCGGCGTCGACCCCGACACCGACGTCGGCCCGCTGATCGACGCGATCCAGCGCGACAAGGTCCACGAGCTGGTCACCGACGCCGTCGAGCGCGGCGCCACAGTGCTCACCGGCGGCGGGCCGCTCGACGGGCCAGGCTACTTCTACCGGCCGACCGTCCTCACGAACGTCGCCGACTCGAGCCGCGTCCTGACCGAGGAGATCTTCGGCCCCGTCGCCCCGATCGTCGCCTTCGACACCGAAGCGGAAGCCCTCGCCAAGGCCAACGACACCGAGTACGGCCTGATCGGCTACGTCTTCACCCGCGACCTGGGCCGTGCCCTCCGCGTCGCCGAAGCGCTCGACACCGGCATGGTCGGCCTCAACCAGGGCGTCCCCTCCAACACCGCCGCCCCGTTCGGCGGCGTCAAACAGTCCGGCTTCGGCCGCGAGGGCGGCGCCGAGGGGATTGAGGAATATCTGTCAGTAAAGTACGTCGGGATCGGTATGTGACAGGGTATGTTCTAGTGGTTGGGAAGCGGCCCCGCTCGTAGTCTGTGAGCTCCAGGTGCTTCTCGGCCTCTGCTAGTGCGTCCCGGGCTTGAATGCCGTCGGGAAACTGGGCCACCACCTCCATGGCTGCCCTAAGCAGCTGCCCCCGGCGGTGGCGGTCAAACTGGGCCATCGGCGAATCGTCGCAGGACGCAGTCTCGGGCGCTTTGCGCCGACAGACATTCAACACCCCCGGGCGCTGCCGTAACAGTGGCGCTGCTCGCGGGTCATCGGTCGACTCGAAACTCCTCGAGCTCGGCGCGGGCGTCGGCGAGCGCCTGCGTCGAGCGTTCGAGGGTCCGACACACCGCGTTGAAATGCGCGAGGCTCACGACCTCGAGGAGCCCGTCAGGAAGGTCTAGTGGCGGATCGATGGTCGCCGCCCGCGATCCGGGGCTGACAGTCAGCCGCCACGCGAAAACCGATCAACCCGTAGCCCAACACAGCAAAAGCCAGCGGCATGAGTGCCTCCTTTCGTTTCGCCTGAATATCGTGGTCAGGAACGAGCCGGACGGGGAACAAAGCCCGAAGCCCGGCGGGTCGCGAACACCCAAAGGGGGATCCGCGCGGGCGGAGGTCAATCGCGTCGGCTAGTCGCAGCGACGCCAGAGCTCAGCGGCAGCGACGGCTGGTCGGCTTGGTCAGCGACCGTCCACGAGCAACC
>ODAK010007248.1_pt1 | contig 11137 bp, 7 predicted proteins | sample 1539591 | NCBI WGS metagenome assembly ODAK01 (sample SAMEA3539303, study PRJEB22396) | soil metagenome | biome: tundra; feature: field; material: soil | place: USA | collected 2010-05 | depth 0.15 m | reverse complement strand
CGATCAACCCGGTCTCCGATGAGGAACCGGGACAGTGATCAACGCGATCAAATTCTCGATCGAAGAGATAGAAGCCTCAGACCAATATTTTGACCACACGAGGGAATTATTTCGGCGGATCAGGGAATTCCGGCGCAAGAACAGGGAATTTTACTGGTCAAACCATAATCATCGCCGATTGAGATTTTCGGTACGCACAGGTTATCAGCCGATCAGATGCCTTGCTTTCGCGCGAGAGAAGACCTGACGAATTGAATGGATTCGGCGACTTAGCTCCTCGCTGTCGAGAATCCCCACCGCGAACAGCACCCCGGCGGTGACGATCCAATGCACGAATGGCGGCACCCCAATAGCAGTCAGGCCGGAGCGCAACATCGAAAGTACAAGTACTCCACCGGCGATTCCGAGCGGCCGGCCCTTCCCGCCCGAGAGCGAGACCCCGCCAAGAATGGCAGCTGCCGCTCCAGGGACGAGAGTGTCCGCGAGCGCAACGGGCGAAGCCGTAGCCAAGCCGTAGCTGAGGAGCCCGCCGCCGATCGCAGTGAGCGCACCCGAAATAACAAACACCGCAATGAGTATGTAGTTCACACTGATACCCACGACGATCGCTGCACGACGGTCGCTACCGACTGCGATGAGATCTCGGCCAAAGCGCGTCCAGGAAATGATGAAGGCTGCCACAATGAAAAGAACGATCGCCGTCAGCGAGCGTGCAGAAAATATTTCTAGCAAAGGGACATTCACTGCCATGGCCACGTCCATGCGTTCGTAGGCGATGGTAGTATTTCCGGTCAGAAAATACGAAAGTCCACCGAAGGTGAGCAGTCCTCCAAGCGTCACGCCGATTGAGCTCAGATTGAGCCATGTCATGATCGAGCCTTGGACTAACCCGGCGAGCCCCCCCACCGCCGTAGCGAGGAGCAGCCCCAGTAACGGGTTCGTCTCGCCCGTCATTACCGCTACGCAGCCCGCGAGGCTCAGCACACCACCGACGGATAGGTCGAATTCTTTCACCATCATCGATAGCCCGAGCCCGAGTGCGACGGGGCCGATGGTGGAGAATTGCTGCAGCACGCTATAGGCCGTATTCACGCTGAGGACGCGGCCACGACTGCCATCAATGATCCCGAGAATGATCACGATGAGGGCGAGCACGACGAACGGCCGAACGGATCGATCGGCCAGGAACTCGCGCAGGCGTCGGGTCATTTCCGGCCCCTCCACTGCAGCATGATGACGGCCAGCACGATCAGTCCGATCAGCAAGTATTGCATCTCAATCCCGAAGCCACGCAGGATCAGTAGCCCTTGCATCACGGCGATGAAGAACGTGCCAGCCAGGGTGCGCAGCACTGATCCTTCGCCGCCCTGGATGGCCGTGCCTCCGACGAGGACGGCGCTGATAGCCCGGTATTCATAGCCGATGCCGTGTTCCATGTCGCCCGAGCTGTAGCGCGCCGCTATGAGAACAGCGGACATAGCGGTAAACAGGCCGGCAGCCACGTAAGCCCACATAACGGTGCGCCACGGCTCTATGCCGGCCGCCTTGGCGGCGCGCGGATTAGTCCCCACCAAATAGATGTTCCGGCCGAACCGAGTAAAGGAAAGGATACATTGACCGACGATCACGGCGACTAAGAATGCTGCCAACGGACCCGGGACCGGGCCCAGATTGCCCTTAAGTACCTCGGTTTCATCGGTCATCGGGTAGATGCCGCGACCGCCTGTAATATAGATTGCGCCGCCAATAATGAGCGCATAGGCGGCCATGCTAATAATGAGAGGATTTGCGCGGAAGAACCCGATCACCCAACCCTGAATACCGTTGACCACTGCACAAAAGAAAAAAGCAAGAATCAGTGCTGGGCCGAGACCAAGGGATAGACTCATCATGAAGACAATGGTGGTCGCGGACATCGTCGCTCCAATGCTGAATGACATGATGTTGCCGCTCAGCGTAATAAACGTCATCCCGACAGCGACGCAGCCAATGAAGGACACCGTCGTCAACAGCGAGCGAATGCTCGTCGCGGAAAAGAACCCAGGTGTGGAAATAGCGAATAACACGACCCCGGCCACGGCAGCCCATTGAATCAGGGAGGCTTTGTGCTGGCGGATCGACCCGAGCGATCTAGCAATGCTTGCCACGCCTCCGAGCACACTTCCTGTGACCACTTTCATCGGGTCCTTTTGCTATCTAGTGAAGGGGATGGGTGATGTCGGCGATAATATGCTGGATATTTATCTCCTTACCGTGGTAGTGGCCGACTTGACGAGAGCGATACATTGTGATGACGACGTCCCCCAGTCCCACCACTTCCTCAAGGTCGGTGGAGGCGACCAGCAGCCCATAGCCCTGGACGCAAAACTCCCGCATAAGCTGATAAATGTCAGCCCGGGCTCCGATATCAATGCCGCGCGTCGGTTCGATCAAAACAATAACACCGGCTTGCGTCTTTCCAAGGCATCGGCCAAACGCCAGCTTCTGCTGATTGCCACCACTCAGGTCGTCAGCGCGGGAACGCAGCCGCCGGTGGTCCACCCCCACCCGTGTGGCCAAGCCGAGCGCTTCCGACTTCAGCGATTCTGGATTGAGAAATCCGAAGTGAGAAAACTCGCGGAGGCGGGTCGCCACCAAGTTTTCCATGACACTGAGGGTTCGGAAGATGCCTTCCTCAGCTCGGTCGCCCGAAACGAACATAATATTATGGCGGATCGCCTCTTCGGCCGAGCCGAGCCGCATCATTTTGCCGTTTACATGCACCGATCCGCTGGCGTCGTAGACCAGGCCGGCTACAGCCCTTATGACGCTTTCGGCGCCCGAACCCACCTGCCCGGCGATGCAGACGATATCGCCCCTGGGTACTCTCGCGCTGAAGTCGGCCAGCACGCCTGGAATGGAAAGATTTTCGATCTGTAGAATTGTCTCGCCGGCAACGTAGCCGTGCTCAGGGTACATTTCGACGAACGGACGACCCAGCATCATTTCGATCAGTGTCTTGCGGTCCATGTCAGTTATCTTGGACGTGCCAACCACCTCACCATTGCGCAAGACTGTTACACTGTCGCAGATTCGAAATACCTCGGTCAGACGGTGGGTAATGTAGACGATAGAATGGCCTTTGCGTCTGATCCGGGCAAGCGCCACGAAAATCCTGTCAATCTCGCTATCCGACAGAGTGGCAGTCGGTTCATCGAGTATAAAAACGCGTGCGTTCCGAGTGAGCATGCGAGCGATTTCGACCAACTGACGCTCGCCCATCGTCAAGCGCCCAACTGGGGTGTCGAGAGCGATTTGGTCCGCACCTAGAAGCGTAAGTGCTTCCTGGGCCCGACGCCGCAATTCCTTACGCCTATGCAGGAATGGCACGTCCATCGAGCCGAGCCAGATATTATCTAGAACTGAAAGGTCCGGGCAGACGCTTAGTTCTTGCGCCACCATTGCAATGCCCAGCCGTTGGGCCTCCGTTGGTGATCCCAGCGTGCAGACTTTGCCGTCGAAATAGATCGTCCCTGCGTCAGGCTGGTTGATGCCGGCAAGTATCTTCACCAGGGTGCTCTTCCCGGCACCATTCTCTCCGCATACGGCGCGGATCTCGCCAGGGTAGACATCCAGCGACACCTGCTTTAGCGCCTCGACCGGACCGAAACTCTTGGACAATTCGCGAACTGAAAAGATCGGACCGCCTGACAATAAAGAGGCGGAGACCGTGACATCCGCCACGGCCTCCGTCGTCTGGTTTCCCGGCAAAACATGCATCGCGAAGCATTTCCCGGTCGCGACTGTGCTCCCGCCCAACGTCAATACGTGCACCGCTCCGCATAGTTGGCGACATTCTCCTTGGAGATGATCTCGTGTGTCTCGTAAATCTCCCTCGCAACCTTCTTGCCTCCGAGTACGTCAGCGGTCGTGTCGGCGGCGTTCTTTGCTGAGACCTGCGGCAGCATAAGAACCGTCGCCGCCTCTTTGCCGCTCTCGATGTTCTTGATACCAGGGCCCATGCAGTTACCCCCGACGACAATCAGCGAGCCCTTCTCAAGACCCAACTTCACGCCCGCCGATTCTGCTGCTTGGATCGCCCCGTTAGCGACGACGTCATTCATACCATAAACGGCGTCCAGTCCTTTAGTGCCTCCAAAGCGAGCGAGGATTTGTCCGAACGCCTGCTCGGCCTTGGCAGGATTCCACTGCACGTCCTCGATAACTACAATCTTCATTCCTGGGTACTTGGCGAGCGCTGCCTTGAAGCCATCAGTGCGCAGCGACCCGGTGCCTTCAGAAAGTGTGCCAACGAGCGCGGCCACATTTGCATTAGTGCGCCCCGCCTTGCTGAGCACCTGTCCAAGCGCCTCACCGGCGCGCTGTCCAAGCGTCCTAGAGTCTTCACCAACATAGGTCACGAACAATTCCTGGGCCTCGTTTTCGCGGAACTGGGCGATTACCGTAATCACAGGAATATTTGCGTTCTTCGCACGCGTCAGTGCGGGAATGACGGCCTTTTGGCTCAGAGTCTGGATCACCAAGACGTCAAATTTTTGCGCCACCGCCTCGTCGATCTGTTGCGACTGTAGGGCTGGGTCCCATGGACTGGAAAATACGGTGACCGCCAGCCCTTTCGCCGGCGCCGCATCGGAAAATGTCTTGGCCCAGGTGCCAATGAAACGGTCCTGGGTCGGGCCCACAATCAGGGCTACCCGCTTTCCCTGGGCGGCAGTCCCCCCCGTCATCGGCCCGACTATAAGCAGCGCCACTACAGCGGTCAGCGAACGAAAGAATCCAGAAACTTTGGTCATTGTCTCCTCCTATTTATTGTTCAACTTATGAACGCTCTTGTTGCTCGTACTCCTCAGCCTTGCCGTCAACAACGATCTTCCCCAGCCTCGAAATCCACGTTCCATCTCGGACCGCCCGACCCGAACTACTAACCACACTCCGAGTCCCCCATGGCGGATAGTGAAGTGATCGACAGATTCGCGCGATCCATTCGGGCAGGACGCCAATCACAATCATCGAAGATAATCGAAGTTTCGGTTTTACCTTCGAGGGTCGCGATCGGCCTGCTAAGTCAAGCATTCATTTTTACGGCGTCACCTCGCCGTGGCCTTCCCAAGATAACGTTAATGGTCTTAATCTCCGTGTAATCGAGCATTTCTTCAAGCCCTTCTTCGCGGCCGATGCCACTGTTCTTCACGCCGCCAAAAGGGACCGCCATATAATGGGCGCCATATCCGTTGATCCATTGGTGCCCGGCGCGCACCCGACGCGCAGTGGTGAGTGCGGTGTCAATATCGTTCGTCCAGATCGCCGCCGTCAGCCCATATTCGACCGCGTTGGCCATTTCGATCGCCGCGTCGATATTCGACCAGCGCATCACTGAAAGCACCGGGCCGAACACTTCCTCCTTGGCAATCTTCATGTCCGGGGTCACTCCGCCGAAGACGGCCGGGCGGATCCAATAGCCGCGCGCAAAGGCGTTCCCATCGGGCCGGCTACCACCGGTAAGAAGGCGCGCGCCGTCCGCCTCGCCGATCCGAATATAATGTTTCACCTTGGCCAATTGGGCCGCGGAGTTGATGGGCCCCATTTGGCTGTGTTCTTCCATGGGATCTCCCACCCGAATTGCAGAAACAAGATCGACCACCTGCTCAAGAACCCGATCATGGAGTGACTCGTGCAGTAACAAACGGCTGGTCGAGCCGCAGGACTGGCCCTGCCAACTGAAATTCATTGCCGCTACCGCCGCCTTCGCTACTGCGTCGGGATCGGCGTCGGGAAAGACAATCATGGGGTTTTTGCCGCCCAGCTCTAAGCTAACATGCTTCACTGAGCTCTCTGCGGCTGCCCTCTGGATGGCGCGGCCGGTCGCCGTCGAACCGATGAAGGCAATGCGCTTCACCGCCGGGTGGCGCACTAGCGCATCGCCGGCGGTGGCGCCGCGGCCCGTCACGATATTAAAAACGCCGGGAGGAAAAACGTCACGCGCAATCTGCGCAAGAACCAACGCCGAGAGTGGGCTGGTCTCGGGCGGTTTGACAATCACCGCATTGCCGGCCATTAGCGCGGCCGCCGTGCGCGCCGTGGCGAACATGACGGGATGGTTGAAAGGAACGATACGGGCCACAACTCCGTAAGGTTCGCGAACGGTGATGTGCAGATTACCGGGCGTCGACGGGATGGTTTGGCCCTTCAGCTCGTAGCCGAGCCCTGCGTAATAGTTTAAGCTATCTACGCCCATGCGAACGTCGCCGCGCATTGGGCCGATTGTGTTGCCGGTATCCAGCACCTCGATGCGAAGCAGCTCATCGGCCCGCTCTAGAAGGCGCGATCCGAACGCGCGCAACACCTCGGCGCGGCCGCTCACTCCCATGGCCGCCCAGCTAGGCCACGCCAGTTCGGCGAACGCCGCAGCCTTGGCTACGTCGCCCGCGGTGGCCGCCGGGGCTCGGCCAATCACCTCTTCGGTCGCCGGGTTGAGCGATTCGTCCCAACCACCGCTTTCACTTTCGACTAAATTTCCGCCGATCAACATGCGGCAAGCTTCGGTCGCCAACTTTCTCATCGTACACGCTCCGCAATCCTCAATGCATTACGAAACCGCCATCGACGTTGAACGACTGACCAGTGATGAAGCTGCTATCATCGCTCAGCAGGAAAGCTACCGTGTTGGCGATATCTTCGGGGGTCCCTGGCCGGTTCAGGCATTGATTCGCAATTAATGTCTGCTTCTGCGCCTCGGTCACTGTCCCGCGCGGAATTTCGGTGAAAATCGGACCCGGCAAGATGGAATTTACGCGCACGTTCTTAGGGCCGAGTTCGCGTGCTAAAGCACGGCTGAGCCCGACCACTCCAGCCTTAGAGGATACGTAATGGGCATAGTTGGGCCGGCCGAATAACACCGTGCTCGACGAGATATTTACGAAGCTGGCCGAGGGGGCCTCGAGCAGACTGGGTAAGGCCGCTTTTGACATCAGCCATACTCCCTTAAGGTTGACCGCCATCAACTCGTCCCACTCATTCTCCTCTATTTCCCAGAACGGCTTCATCCTAATCGTGGAGAAGATGGAAGCATTATTGACAACACCATTTAGGCCGCCGAAGGCCGTCACAGCCTCAGTGACCGCGCGCTTGCACTCATCGGATACTGCAACATTGCAGCGGGCATAAAGGCCACGGCCACCGCCATCAGCAATCTCACGGCAGACATTTCGGCCCCGCTCGTCGTTGACATCGGCGACAACAACTGCCGCGCCGCGTTCAGCAAGCGTCAGAGCCGTGCGGCGCCCGATACCTTGCCCGCCACCGGTGACGATAAAAGTCTTGCCCTTCATAGTCATAGTCACCTACCCGTTATTGATCGCAAACGCCTGGACTGAGTTTAGCGACTCCTCGTCCTTTCGGCAGACTTCGGATTCGAGCATTGTTCCGCATCCGGGGCAGATGTGTTCGCGGAGTTCGAGATCGGCATGCAGCAGGAGGTATCGTCCGTGCTCTGAGGCTTCAACCCTACGAGTCACGGCCATATCCTTCCAATTGCCTGTGGACTGTCCCAGATCGTGCCCGCATGCGCAGACGAAGCGGCCGCCGTCGGCGCGTAAGCTGGGACGCCTATCATCAGACACTGGCGGCCGCGAAGGTTCGGCACCGCCAAGCCGGCGCCGCCGTACTGCATGCCGAGCGGCACGCGTGGAAGCCTCGTCGACGATACCGTCCCGAGCCGCGACACCGAAAATGGATTCCGCTGTCGGCGCCGTGAGAAGACCGGAAGCGATGTCGGATGCAACCCGGGCAGGATCGCGTAGCAGCGGATCGCCGTAGCCGCCGCCGCCCTGGAAAGTGTAAGCGAGGACATCGCCCTTGCCTAAAGGAACGTGGCCAGGCTTGGCGCCCAAAGAAACGGCGGCACCATCACGCCGTAGACTGTCGAAATCATAGATGGTAGCGATCGGATCGGCGCCGTCTTCTCGGCGGATCATGTGCATGCCGCACGCACCTTCGTAGCCGCCGAACAGACCAATCGCATTGGGGACTTCAATGCCGTGGGCAAACAATCGAGCGTCAATGCGATCAGTGTCGTGCGGAGTAATGGCTAGCCCGGTAGCGAAGCCACCACGCATCCGACCTGCTCCCGCCGTGTCGGGCACAAAGGATCTGAACAGATATAGGAACGGCCCTCCGGCCTCAGCGGACTCGACATTCGCGATGCCCGGACGCGGGATACAATAGTCGCCCGAACCATCAAGGCCATCGTGATCGATAAACGCGCCTCCACCGCCCGCCAGGGAATCGAGTAAGAACGTACCGAATATACCGCCGTCGCGGTCACGACCGGCCATCGTAAGCACAGCCATCTGTCCCTTCGTGACCGCTTGGCCCTCTTTCTCGTGGCCCGGAGAAAATGCAGCAAGGCGCGAGAGGGCGGCAACGGCCACGTTCATCACGAGCCAGGTCGCCGAAACGGTTCCGCCCGATACAGGCGCCGGCCATTTGGCGTTGCAGACGAGCCCTTCATCAGCCTTGATGGTCACGGGACGCATCAGCCCTTCGTTCCAACGGATGTCTGGGGCGAGGATAGGCATCAACGCCGTGAATACCGCTCCCCACAGACCTGAGCGTGTGCAGTTGATAAAGCCGGGCGCCTGCGGCGAGGTGCCGGAGAAATCGAAGATCAGTTGGTCGCCCCGCTTCTCGACCGCGAGCTCAAACTTGTAGAGTCGATTGGCGTGACCATCGTGATCGAGAAAATCACGGGCGCGATAGATGCCATCGGGGAGGTTAGCCAGACGGGCACGCAACTGTCGCTCCGAAGTGTCGATCTCGCTCTTCATTATGGATTCGACGACATCGGCACCATATCGGTCCATGATCTCGCACAGTCGCTGGGAGGCGACAACGTTGGCGGCGATCATTGCCTTGAGATCGAGGCCGAGGACCAAGGGCAGCCGGGTCATGCCCATGATCATCTGCCACAAGTCTTTTCTTAATACACCTCGCTCCACCAGCTTGATTCCGGGAAAGAGCATGGCCTCTTGCTGGACCTCGGTTGCATTGAAGCACCAGCTACCGAACGCCATTCCACCTACATCCAGTTGGTGGGAACAAGCACCCGCCCAGGCAACGTGTCGACCTTTGTGAAATATCGGTGCAACGATTGACATGTCGGGCTGGTGAACGGCGCCCCGATAGGGGTCGTTCAAGAGGAACATGTCGCCCTCGTTGATGCCTGGGCTATCCGTGAAGTCGCGGATGATGCTGCGGATGACGTGTGTCATCGTGCCCGTGTGAAAAAGTACCTGCGGCCCCATGGTAACTATGGTGCCATCCACTAGGTAGAGACCATTGTTAAAGTCGGTGGCGTCTGTCACCACGGGCGATCCCGATACACGCTGCAGAGTAATTCCCTGCTCCTCGGTGAGTGCCTGCAGCTTATGGCGGACTACTTCGAAAGTTATAGGATCCAAAGGAGCAAACCCACGACCTTGGCCATTGGTACTCACGCGGGGCCTCCACCGATCTCGATGACGATATTGCGTGCAGCGTCCACACTGGCTGACTGGCCGGAGCTGATGAATACTGCCGTCGCCGGATCCTCGATAACGGCCGGGCCATTAATGCGCCGTCCCTCGGCTAGGCTATGCCAATCAAGAATGGCCGCCGGCACCTGGCATCCGACCGCTGGATCATAAAGCTCGCGGGTTTTTGTTGTTGCAACGCCCCCCTTGGTGGCCAACCGCGGCCTCGGCTTATATGTTTGCCCGATCGCCTCGACACGGAAGATCGTGGTCTCGATACCCGCTTCGCGGAAGGCGGCGCCCCGACCATAGTTGCCTTCATAGGCGCGCTCGAACTCTTCCATCACAGCGCGCAGCACATCGCGCGTGATCGGTCCCTCCGGAATCGGGGTGATGAGACTGTGCGTTTGACGACGATACCGCAGATCAACGCTGCGCCGGACAATCACGTCCGCCCGCGCCACCCCGGCCGCCTCCAGCGTAGTTAGACACGACTTCTCCAGTTCGTTGAGGATCGATTCGAACAGTTGCGGATCGAGCCCCTCCCATGGCGATAGCTCACCGCCGCCGCCTCTCAAGAGCAGAGATCGTTCCGTCGTTTGGTGGATGTCGGAGGCGACAGCCCCATACGCAGAGTGGACCATGCTAGTGGCCGGAACGATGATACGCTGCACGCCAAGTTCGGCACCGTAGCTCGCACAATGCACTGGTCCCGCGCCGCCGTAGGCGTAGAGGACGAAGTCGCGCGGATCATGGCCGCGCCCGATTGTTACCTCGCGGAGGGTATCGGCCATATGCGCGTCCACAACCCGGCGAATGCCGGCCGCCGCCTGCTCAACGCTTAGACCCAGCGGCTCAGCAATTTGGTCTTTGATGGCCTGGGCCGCCGCCGCGCGATCAAGCTTCATTCGTCCGCCCAGGAAGTTGTTCGGGTCGATGATACCGAGAACAACGTTGGCGTCGGTGACCGTGGCGAGCTTGCCGCCGCGTCCATAGCTCACCGGCCCCGGATTAGCGCCGGCGCTGCCCGGTCCCACTTCGATTTGTCCGTCCCGCACGCGCGCGATCGAGCCTCCTCCGGCTCCGATGGCGCGGATATCCACAGTGGGAGTACTGATGTGGTATCTACCCACTTCGTGGACCGAGGACACTTGTGGCTTTCCGTCGATGATAAGGCCGACATCAAAACTTGTTCCACCCATATCAGTGGTAATTACGTTGGGATGGCCGAGCGACTTAGCGAGATACTGCGAACCGATTACTCCTCCGGTGGGACCGCTGGCCAATAACAGCACCGGCCGGAGCGCGGCCTGCGCTACCGGCATTACTCCGCCGATGCTATTGAGGATACGGAAGGTGCCACCAAACCCTCGCTTGCGCAGCAAGGTCTCGATTGAGGAGAGGTATCGAGAAACTTTTGGAGCCAAGTAGCTGTTCAAGGCCGTCGTCGCCGTCCGCTCGTACTCTCCGATCACGGGCGCCACGTCACAGGAAAGCGTGACATACACACCGGGCACGCGCTCCCGGATCAGTTCACCGATGCGACGCTCGTGGCTCGGATTGCGGAACGACCAAAGTAGGGAAACGGCGAAGACTTCGACGCCCTTCGTCACAAGGTCATCAATCAC
>ODAK010007247.1_pt1 | contig 11138 bp, 11 predicted proteins | sample 1539591 | NCBI WGS metagenome assembly ODAK01 (sample SAMEA3539303, study PRJEB22396) | soil metagenome | biome: tundra; feature: field; material: soil | place: USA | collected 2010-05 | depth 0.15 m | reverse complement strand
CGCTGGTGATTTTTATTCTGTGCTTCTCACTCGCGCCCATCCTGGAATCGTAGATTCATGAAAATAAGCGCCACCTAGAGCCATGCATATCAGCGCCACCATTGTTGCGCTCAATGAAGAGCGGAATATTGAGCGGGCCATACGGAGCCTTGCCTGTGCCGATGAAATCGTGGTGGTGGACAGCGGCTCTTCCGACCGCACTCGCGAACTGGCCGCAGTCATGGGCGCACGCGTGATTTCGCAGCCCTGGCTCGGCTACGCGGCGCAGAAGAACTTCGCCGCCCAATGTGCGGTCCACGATTGGATCCTCTCCATCGATGCCGACGAAGAGGTCAGTCCGAAGCTCGCTGAGGAAATCTTCCGGCTCAAGAGCGAAGGCCCCCGTGCCGATGCCTATTCGTTTCCCCGCCTCGCCCGTTACCTTGGCAAGTGGATCCGACACAGCGGCTGGTATCCCGACCGTAAGGTGCGGCTCTACCGGCGAGACCGCGCCCGCTGGGTCGGCGACTATGTGCACGAGAGCGTGCGCGTCGAAGGATCTTCGGCCGAACTCCGGAGCAATCTCCGGCACTACACCTGCGATTCGCTGGCCGACCATCTCCGCACGCTGGACCGCTACACCACCCTGGCCGCCGAAGAACTGCGCGCCCGCGGACGCCGCGTCGGCTTGCTGAAACTCGCGGTCAGCCCTCCCTGGACCTTCCTGCGCACCTACTTCCTGCAGGCGGGATTTCTGGATGGCGCGGCGGGCTTCACTCTTGCCCGCATGGCGGCGCTCTACACGTTTCGGAAATACTCCAAAGCGCGCCGGAAACAAGCTGTGAGACATGAGGCCGCGGGCAATGCGAATCCTGCACCTCGATAGCGGTCGCGAAATGCGCGGCGGCCAGTGGCAGGCGCTGGCTCTGCATCGGGGACTCGTCGCGGCGGGACACGAATCGCTCCTGCTGGCACGCGCGGGCGGGCCCCTCGGCGAAGAAGCGCGCCGGGAAAAGCTCCCCTCTGAGGCTCTGAGTGCCCTGCGCGTAGCGCGACTCTCGGGCGATTTCGATCTGGTACACGCCCACGACGCCCGCTCGCACACCATTGCCGCCCTCGCCGGCCGCGCGCCTCTCGTCGTCTCCCGCCGCGTGGCTTTTCCGGTCCGTGATTCGGCGCTCTCGAAATGGAAGTACCGGCGTCCGCGGCTGTTTCTCGCCGTCTCGCGTTTCGTAGCCGGCGAGTTATGCAAAGCCGGCGTGGATGAACGGCGCGTCGACGTAATCTACGATGGCGTCAAGCTCCCTGCTGAGGCAGCATGGAGTGACGACGAGGACCTGGCGCGCGCTGTGGTAACTCCGTTCACGCCCGATCCCGACAAGTGCATGGCTCTCGCTGAGGAGGCCGCCCGCCTGGCCGGTGTCCCCCTTGTGAAGTCGCGCGCTCTGCCCGTGGATCTCCTGCGCGCGCGCGCCCTCCTCTATCTCACGCGGAGCGAAGGACTCGGGTCCGGTATCCTGCTCGCTATGGCGCTCGGCGTCACCGTGATCGCAAGCAATACAGGGGGAATTCCGGAACTGATTACCAACGGGAGGAACGGCATTCTGGTGGATAACGACGCTGCCGCAGTGCAGAGCGCGTTGACTGCAGTCTTAAGCGGTGGTAATTCTTCGCTGGGACATGCGGCGCGCGAGACAGTACGCGAGCGCTTTACAGAAAAGCACATGGTGGATGCCACGCTGGCGGCGTACCGGAAGGCGCTGGCGTAAATGGAAGTCATTCTCGCGGCCCTCTTTGGCCTCCTGATCGGCAGTTTTCTGAACGTCTGCATTTACCGCTGGCCGCGCGATCTGTCGGTTGTGCGGCCGCGTTCCTTCTGCCCTTCCTGCGTGGAGGCGGTGCTCCTGCGCCACGGCCACGCGGCGGACGATGATATTCCAGCCGCGGAACTGACGGCGTCGATGCAGCACTCTCAGATCGCCTGGTACGACAATTTCCCCCTCGCCAGCTACGTGCTCCTGCGTGGCAAATGCCGGCACTGCGGCACCCCCATCGGCTGGCGCTACCCGCTGGTGGAGTTGTTGACCGCAGCCTGTTTCGCATGGTTTGTATGGCATTTCGGCCTGACCCTCACGGGGCTGAAGTACTGTGTGTTCTCCGCGCTGCTGCTCGGCCTCATCTTCAGCGATCTCGAAACCCTGCTGCTCCCCGATGAGATGACCCTCGGCGGCTTCTGCATCGGCCTCGCGTTCTCCTTCCTGGTCCCCTTGCCGGGCGGGATTTTCAGCGCTGTCTTCGGCCTCTTCGGAGTGGAGCTGGGTAGCCGTTTGGGTTCGTTTACCGAAGCCGCGCTGGGCGGGCTCGTCCCCGCCGGCGCCATCTGGTTCGGCGGCTGGCTCTTCGAAAAACTGCGCGACAAAGAAGGTCTGGGCCTTGGCGACGTCAAAATGCTCGCCATGGTCGGAGCGTTCCTCGGCATTCAGGGCGCCTTGCTGACCGTGATCCTCGGTTCGGTGGCCGGCTCCATAATCGGCATTATTTTCATCAAAGCGACCGGCAAGGATGCCTCCAGCTATCCGTTACCGTTTGGCACATTTTTGGGCGCGGCCGCCCTGGTTTCGGCCATGGCAGGTAATTCGTTGCTGGGTTTGTACGTTCGGACACTCCCCCAATAACACCCTCCCGATTTTGCATAGGACAAAAGGATTACGGCGCTCGGACGGGTTCCCAGGCTATAGTGACTCCAGTTGCCCCCGACGGTCGAAAGGATAGGGTTCACGTACCGCGGCCGCTCGGCCGGTCCGGCATGTTAGTTGAATTCGAGCTTATTCAACGGGCGCAGAAGGCTGACGCCGCCGCCTTCAACCAGATCGTCGGTGCTTACCGCCGCCGCATCATGGGCACTATTTCGCGCCTCATCGGACGCCCGGAAGACGTGGAAGATGTTGCCCAGGAAGTATTTATCCGCCTCTACTTCTCTCTCGGGCAGCTCCGCACCCCCGAAGTCTTCGAGCCCTGGCTCTACCGCCTCACCGTCAACGCCTGCTACGACTATCTGCGGAAAAGCCGCCGCCGCCTCGAATCCCGCATGGCCGATCTCTCCGAACAGCAGGTCATGATGGCGGACGCCGCCGCCGGTTCGCGCCTGCAGACCGAGGATGGAGAAAAACGGCGGGTTCGCGACCTGGTCCAGAGCCTGCTGTCATCTGTTTCGGATGAGGATCGCATGTTGCTCACGTTAAAGGAAGTAGAAGGGTTATCGCTGAAAGAACTGGAAAAAATCTACCAGGTCAACGAAAACGCATTGAAGGTAAGGCTGTTCCGGGCGAGGCAACGTGTATTAAAAAACATGAAGGAAGTAACCACACCCACTGCCCGTGCCGCCAAATCTGATGACAAGGCTTGAACCCACGTTGTGTTCGACTGGAAAAAAAGCGGTATGATGAACTTCGAGAACTCCATGCAGCGTGATAAAGAACGACAGTTGGATGATCTTTTCCACGCCTATCGTGCCGCCTGCCCGGACGTGGACCCGGGAGTCGCGTTCATGCCCGAAATCTGGGCCCGGATTGAGGAACGCGAAGTATCCAGCAACTGGTTTGGCAGGGTAGCGAAAGCGCTGGTCACGGCGGCAGTGGCGGCATCGGCCATTCTGGCCATGATGCTCTCCTCCTTCAGCCAGAGCAGCGAGTTCCTGAACGCCACTTTCGTGGATGCCCTGCGCGCCGATCAGGTAGCGGCGCTTGAGCCCTTTCACGTGGACCACATTGCCGAGATGGAGCAACAGTAGGCGCCCATGCCAGGAACGCGCCTGAGCGCTGCACTTTATCTGATTTTGGTCTTTGCCAGCGGGGCTTTAGTCGGCGTGGTTTCCCACCGGCTTTACGACACTTCGTCGGCCAGTGCCAACAATTCCACCCGGAGCTTTACCGAATTCCGCAAACGCTATCTGGACGGCATGCGCGAAAAGGTGGGCGTGAGCGAAGCGCAGATTGCCGACATTGTGCGTGTTCTTGATGAGACCAAGCAGAAGACCAATGCTCTGCAGGCGCAGGAAAAGCCGCTCCACGACAAAATCCAGCAGGAACATGTGGATTCCATCAAGACCATTCTGAACGACCAGCAGAAGGTCGCCTACGATAACTGGCGCGCCGAGCGGGAACGGGCCAAGGCTGCTGCCGCCGCTGCCCAGCGCCGCTAAAAGTTAAGCCAATACACAACGCAAAAAAGCGATCCCTGCGAAAGGGACCGCTTCATGCAAAAATCCAACTCTCGTTGGGTTCGAAACTTACTTCGCAGCCAGGCCCAGGCGCTCGGCTTTTTCCAGGCGTTGTTTCTGGTACTTCTTTTCGAACTTGTCGACGCGGCCAGCCGTGTCCACCAGTTTCTGTTTGCCGGTGAAGAACGGGTGGCAGCTGGAGCAGATTTCCACGCGGATGTCGCCTTTATGCGTGGACCGGGTCTGGAAGGCGTGACCACAGGCACAGGTCACTTTGACCTCGTTATAGGCGGGGGGAATTGCAGCTTTCATATTAGCCTCTCGGGAAACCCCAGTTTACCACAGAAGCCCCAAAAAGCCTCTGACGCACAAAACCCCTGGAACCGCCGGGCGGCTCGCAGGGGTTTCGTTTTGCCTGTTGTATAACCTGAGGCAGTTATTCGTACGCGACGAAGTGACCGGTCCACAGGAACTTGGCCCCGCCACTGATAGCGGGCACCGGCAACGTTAGAACGGTCGACTCAACAGTCGGCCACCTCTCGCGGTCTACTACATGAGCTCATTCTTTTGGACCACCTCCTTCTTCAGTGATAAATACAAATTACGCCCCGAATTGCCCTTTGTCAAGAGCATATCCGGACATATTGGCGTCACCCCTACAATTACCAGGAGTAGTGCAAAGTGAGGTTACAACTAATGGGTGGACCCACTGAAATGGCTTGGTTTATTCCGCCCTATTTCTGCGACATGTGGGCTGGTTCTGACAGCTCACGGTGGTAGACGTAGGAAGTTTCCAGCGGCACATCGTCCATCGATTTCACTTTCAGCACTACTTGAAAGTACTTAGGCATGGTCCCCGTGGCGGATTTCATCTTCGATACCAGCATCTGCGCCAGAGCCGGGGTCGTGAAGGCCTGCACGCTGCCCATCACACTCGAAACCTGGTTGCCGGAGAGCATCAGAATCGCTCCGGTCCCGTTCATGGCCGGAACCCGGCTGATCAGCGCATAGCTCGCCCCGCCTTCTTCGCCATTGCGCGCGGGTTGGTCTTTCAGCAGGACGGGTTCGCCCTGGCGCGGGTGCAGGTTGCGCACTCCCTCGCCATCCAGCACCACCTGTGCGTCGATGGGAAGATCTTCCGCCTGATGGATCCCGGACGGCGGCCCGATGAAGACCACGTTGCTGTCGGCGATCTCAGGCCAGGAAAGCACGTTGGCGCGCGTCACCACTACGTTCTGCTTGCGCGGCGCGAGGAACTGGCCCAGCAGGAACGCACCGGTTGCAGTGCCCGCCTCCGAATAAGCGTAGGAAGGCTCGCTTACCGAACTTTTCAGGGCGCCTTCCAGCGAAGAAATCTTTTTCGACCCCGTCACATCGCCCCAGTCGTTTACCGACGAATCGCGCACTACCCCGAAGCCCGGCACGCGCACGAACATCGGCGTCGAAATGCAAACGATCAGCCGGCGGTCGGGCGTAAGCAGCGGCTGCCAGAGATCGCGCAGGGCGGGCGTCAATGCCGCCACTGGCGTCGACACAGAACCGGGCTCCGCATCGTGGCGCAGGCGCGAGCCGGCAAACGCAGCGGCCGCCATCACCACCAGCGCCACCACGGCCATGACGGCCACATTCTGGTGGCTCCAGGCGAACGCAGGCGGTGGCGGGGGTAAAGGCGGGAGCGTTTCAGCGGCTGCGCTCACCGGTTCCACCGCGGGTAATGGCTCCGGTGTCCCGCGCGCTTCGAAAGTAACGCGGAAGCCGCCCTTGGGAATGTCGATGATGACGGCGTCCGTCAGTCCGTCGGTCCGGTAATAGTCGGCCAGCTTCTGCCGCAACCGTGCGATATGCATCCGCACCACGGACTCCTGCCGCGGATCGAAAGTCTCCGGCTTGCCCAGCGCATCGATGCCGATGCTGTATTCCTTCAGCGCGTCCGCCTCGCCGGCCAGCGATTTCTCCGCCAGATAGAGAAATAGACGGCGCAGCACGTCAGACGTGCGAAAAATGCGGCTTTGAATGATGCGCTCGACCTGGTCGCGTGCTGATTCGATGGCAACCGGGGCATCGTTTGTAACGGCCATGCTCGAGGTTGATCGTATCACGATTAAAGAAGATAGAATTCGCGCCGCAATCCCGCGGAATCGCTCATTTGCCCGTGTAATGCCCGAGGTCCCGGTTTCTTTCGGGGCCTGCGCCGGAGCCCGGACGACCGCCCTCAACATGATCCATCCCGCCCCCCGACTCTGCAAACCGCGCTGTTTCCCGGAATGCTGTCTCCCCGAATCGGAATGCGTGCTTCCCGGCGAAGGCGCAATGAACCCGGCTGGATTGCGTTCAGCGCCGCGCGGCTGTATTCTCTGTAAAGTATGACTGTGAATGCCAGAACCGCCGGATGGGTTGTCAGAGCTGCCCTTGCAGGAGCCGCCCTTTTGGCCGCCCTGCCGCTCCTCGCCCACCATTCTTTTTCCGCCGAGTACGATGCCTCCAAGCCCATCGAGGTGAAGGGCGTCGTGACCAAACTGGACTGGGCCAATCCCCACACCTTCTTCTGGGTCGACGTCAAAGACGACAAGGGCGAGACCGTCAACTGGGGTTGCGAAACCAATGGTCCCAACGGCCTGATCCGCGCCGGCTGGCGACGCGATTCCCTCAAAGTGGGCGACACCGTCAGCGTCAGCGGCTACCGCGCGAAAGACGGCTCACATATCATGGATGCCCGCCGCGTTCTGCTGCCCGACGGCCGCAAGGTCTTCGTGGGCAACGCCGATGACGGCGGTCCGCCCAAGTAACGTCGGAAGCCGCTCCGTAAATCTTTTCTGAGCCGCGACCGTGAGAGAGCGGTTCCCCGGGCTTGCTCGACGCCCGCTAGAAAATTCGCTCCTGCTTTTTTAGATTGCCGAACGTGCCGATATTGGCGATCGTATAGGCGAACTTGTACTGGTTATCGTTGAGCGTGCCGAAAGCCACCCGGCGGAATTCCACGCTGAAGCCGCAACAATCCGTGTTATACGAAATCTGTCCGATGGCGTACTGCATGATGCCCTGGCGGTAGTCATACACGTTGGAAAACGCCAGATTCCAGCCCTTGCGGTTGGTTTGACCGTAGCCGACAGTGGCGCGTAGCTGGTTGGCCGCCGGGCTCAGCACCGGGTCCGCCTTGATCACGTTCTGGCCCGTTGAAACGAAATACTGACGCACCCGGAAATCCACCGAGAATGTGCTGTTCACCAGCCGGTGATACAGCGGATCGTAATCGGCCTGCCACTGCACCGCGACGCCCGGCCTCGGAAACACGCGCAGCACGGAACTGACCGGCGAGTAGTGGCGCGGCTGACTCAGATACGAGAACCCGGTGAAATCGAGCGACGTCAGCACGACGTTGCGCTGACCCGCTACCAGCGCCCCTCCGAACGTAGGGTCGAAGAAGATCTTCTGGTACAACTCCCACGTCAGCACTTCCACCGTGCTGTCGCCGCGCTTGGCGTAGAGCCGGTTGGTGAGCCCCACCGATACTTCATTGGTATTCGAGAGCAGATCCAGTGCGTCGAAGCGCAGCGTTTCCGCAAAGTCGTTCACGCCCGTCACATAGCGATAGCTCACCCGGGGCTCGATCACATGTTTGAGCTTGTCGCCGAGGAACGTCTTGCGGTTATAAACCCGGTCGAGCGAGGGCAGAATGAAATCCGCATTCACTTCCGGAGCGTTGCGCCGCAGCGACGTATTCACCACCGTGTTGTTCACCAGCGTCTGACCGTAAAAGGTTTCGTGCAGCGTGAACCCGGGCACCAGGCTGAACCCCTTCCAGTGCAGCGCCGTCGTCACCGTGGGTGAGACATCGCCGCGCGGCATGAACTGACTGTTTTCGTAATACCCGGGTTCCGCCTGTGGTTCCACGCGGTGGAAGAAGCCGAGGCTGGAGTCGAAGGAGAAAAACAACGGCACAGGGCCGCCCGCAAACTGATGGTCCTTTCCCGTGAAGTCAAACTCGGGAGCCTTGCGGATGATGACGTAGTCACCCGGCGTTGTGTCCTGGAAATTTTCGTTTCTCGACACCTGCGTGTCAAACGTGTAGCTGCCAAAATGCTTTTCCACGATGGCGGTGGACGTCACCGCGGAATTGATCGCTTCGTTAAACGATTGTGTGAACGTCTCGCGAAACAGCAGCGACGTGAGGTAATCCAGATTGCCCCGCGCCTCCCAGCCGTCGCCAAACAGGATCTTGCCGTTGCCGGTCAGCGTCAGCCCGCCCGCTTTCACCAGCGTGCCGCCCTGCTGAATGCCGCGGTCGTTAGCGCCATAGAGGATCAGGTTGAAGTCCGAGTTCTGCGTCGGCTTGCCGCGGAAATCCACGTGATGCGCCAGGCCCCGCGACGTATAGTCCTGAACAATATAGGTAGCGTCGAGCGACCGGTTGATCGCCGCATAATAGCCCAGTCCGAAGAAGTAACCGAACTGCGAGCTGTGGCCCACTTCCGGCGAGAGGAATCCGCTTTTGCGCGGCTCTTTTTTCAGGCCTTTGTAGAAGTACGGGAAGTAGAAAACGGGTACGCCGCGCAGATGGTAAATGCCGTGGCGCGTTACCGCGTGGTCGTCCGGGTAGATATTGAACAGGTTGGCGTTCAGCGTCCACCAGGGCGAAGGCATGGTGCAATCGGTGATGAAGCCGTCGTGCAGTACATAGTGGTCCTGGAAACGTTCCGCATAGGCGCCCTGAAAATAGAAGGGTTCGTTTGACACCAGCAGTCCCGGCCGCGCCACTACCTTGGTTTTCATGTAGCCGCGCACATGGCCGAAGGTGCCGCGCTGCGTGTCGGTGTTGTACTCGGCGGTGTCGCAGTAGATCTCTTCGTTGCGTTCGTAGTTGCGGTAGTAGACATTGCCGCGCGCTTTGAAGACGTGCGTGTTTTCGTCGTATTCAGCCTCGTCGGCGCGGAACGTGGAGTCGGACAGTTCCACCACCACATGGCCGTGGAGGTGATAAACCTGGCCCTGGGATTCCTGGTTATCGGCGGTGATGTCGTAGTCTCCGAGGGGCGGCGCATTGGGACGCGGAATGCGGATGTTGAAGTCGGGACGCTCCACCGTAGCCGCCGCCGGCGAATCGGGTTTGGGAGGCGGAGCCGGAAGAGGGTTTATTTGCGGAGCCGGAGCACTGCTTAATTGCGGTGACGCTAATGGCGCGGAGACCAATAATATCAGGCCCAAAATGAAACACGTCCGGATAATTTTTCCGTGACAAGCGGCGCGGATTATGTTACTCAGAGGAGTAGGGCTCGCGAGCGGGATCGGCTCCAATTCGCAACCGTAGCACGGCATAAATGATGTCGCAAGGGGAGCATTGAAACAGTTCGCGGTTTGCCGGCACGGAATCCACACGGAATAGCAATAGATGCATTGTCAGCATTGCGGTTTCACAAATGGGGAAGAGGACCATCGCTGTTTGCGGTGCGGCCGCCGGCTGCCCGGCATCGTGATCGCCGCTCCGCCCGGCTACAGCGGCGCCAACGCCCTGGCCCTGGCGCCTGCTTTGGATAACGATACGCGCGATCTTCCTCCGTCGCACCACACGGCTGCTTTTGGTCAGGCCGCAGCGCTCCGCCAGGAAGCCTTGTTTTCCGCCACCCTGGAGGCGGCACTGCTCGAGAAGGTGATTCCTTTCGAGAAGATCCAGCGCAAAGCGGGCCAGCGCCCGGCGCCCCAGGCACCGCCGCAACCGCAGGCCGCACCCGTATCTGCTCAGAAACCGGCGCCCCCGCAGCACCGGTCGCGTTCTCAAGCCGCCTCTTCCGAGCAGGGGATGCTGGATTTCGTCCCGTCCTCGCCGCTCAAAACCAGAATGCTGAAGACCGAAGTCGAGGCCCAGGTCTTTTGTGAACAGCCGGTTGCCACGCCCACCCACCGCTTTGTGGCCGCCGTCATCGATGCGGCGATTATCCTGATCGGCTTCGGCATCCTCGTGGTGGCATTCCAGTTATTTGGCGGGCGCTTCGGTTCCGGCAAGCTCTTCTGGATGGGCCTCAGCGGCGCCCTCGCCCTGGTGACGCTGTTCTACGGACTGATCTGGGCGATAGCAGGCCGCGAAACCGCGGGCATGTCCTTCACCGATCTGCAGCTCATCACCTTCGACGGTTTTCCTCTCGATGGACGCAGCCGCGCGTTGCGGTGCGCTTTCACGTGGATGAGCTTCTGCGCCGGCGGCCTCGGCATCCTGTGGGCGGTGGCGGATGAGGAAAACCTCACCTGGCACGACCACATCTCGAAGACGTTCCCAACCATCCGCGAAGCCCCCGTCGCATTCGTGAAGCAGCGGCGGTAGTGTGCGGAAGCAGAACTATTCGTTCGCGTTCTGCTTCATCGCTGTGACGTTGAGCGGCAGTATCGCTCTTGCCCAGACGTTTGGCGGGTCTCCTCCCTGGGGCACTGAGACCCCTGTCACCTTTCGCGGATGAAGTACGCCCCGGACAGGACTACAAAAAATCAATAGGCATGGACCTGTTCCTCACGGTGTCCACACAATACCGTGAGGCCTGGGAAATTCAGATCGGCCCAGCCTTTGGCACCGATTACACCGGATGCGTGAATCCGCCATTTCACGGACCGCATCCGCGAGAGGTTATGGCGTGGCACTTCGAAAGCCCCGGGGGCTAGCCAGGCGGAGTCGGAGAAAAGCGTTGGCTGGATTTCGATCTCACCGGTGAGGACCACGACACCGACTGGGTCAGCACGGAAAAGGAACTTCGCGGGGAAAACACTTTCGAACCAAGACATTCCAGCGGGCGATGCTGGCTCCGGCCGCTGACCGTGAAGCTTAGCCCCTCTGTAACCGGCAAGGATTCGTTGATTGAGGCGATGACATTCGATGGCGAGTGCGCCCTTCACGGAGCCCTTGAACTCTGGAGATTGCCCGCAACTTACGTCATCCCGGACAGCTTCACGGGTTGGG
>ODAK010007246.1_pt1 | contig 11138 bp, 8 predicted proteins | sample 1539591 | NCBI WGS metagenome assembly ODAK01 (sample SAMEA3539303, study PRJEB22396) | soil metagenome | biome: tundra; feature: field; material: soil | place: USA | collected 2010-05 | depth 0.15 m | reverse complement strand
GGCCGGCCTGCTCCCCTCTCCCCTTGCGGGAGAGGGGCCGGGGGTGAGGGGTCTTTGCGACGGCGTTTTCCTCTGGAGCTTCTATCGCGGCAAGGATAGCGATCTTTGCTTGCGTGAAATGCTCGCCTACGCCGAAGGGCTCGACAAACCGCCGGAGGTGTCGGCCAGCTATTGCGTCGATCGGCTCGTGCCGATCCTTCGGCAAGAGCGCTGGGCACTGGTTCTCGATGGCACCGAAGTGGTGCAGCACGAGCAAGGCGCCTGGTTGGGCCGCTTCGTGCATCCGGAGTTGAGCCGCCTGCTGGAGGAGTTGGCGTCGGCGCCATTGCCGGGCGTCGTCGTGTTAACGAGCCGATTCCCGATGCCGACGTTGGAGCGGCGGCGTCATGTCCGCATCGTTTCGCTCAGCACCCTGGATCAAGTGAGCGCCGTGGGATTGCTCGAAAGCCTGGGTTTGCGTGGCTCCTCCGATACGCTTGCGGAAGCGGCTCGGGCATGTGGACACCATGCCAAGGCGGTCGAGTTGCTCGGCACGTTTCTCGTTCAATATCGGCAAGGCAAGGCGGATTGCTATCACGAACTGCCGGCGCTGATGTTAGCCGGGGCGAGCGACGAGGAGAACCACGTTTCGCGCGTATTGCAGGCCTTGCAAGCTGCGATGCCGACGGAACTGCAAGACATCCTTGCGCTGGCGACATCGTTTCGTCAACCGGCAACGGAGCAACGGCTGCTCGAGTATCTGCATAGCGAACCGCTGCGGCAACTGTTAAATGAAACTTGGGGACGCGCCTATGCGCCGTTGCAGACGCGCTCGCCGGACTGGCTGAAGGCGCAGGTGCAGACGCTGGTCGATTTGCGCCTGCTGGAGCGCGTGGGCCTCGGGCGCTCCGATGCCATGCAAACGGATCAAGTCGTGCTCGATGCGCATCCGCTGGTCCGCAGCGGATTCGAGCACGTCCTCGGCGGGCCGGCGCATCAGCACACCGCGCGCAGCCGGGCCGGATTTCTGCGCGGTCGGCCGGACCGGCGCGCCCCGCAAAGCCTTGAAGACGCTCGCGAGGAAGTCGAACTGTTCCACGCTTATGCCGATGCCGGCCTGTGGAATGAAGCGGACAGCACATTCGTCGCGCTCGACAATCCGAAGCATCGCTTCCTGGCGCCGGCGTTCGAGCGTGATCTACTCCTGCGGTTTTTTCCGAATAACGATTGGCGTCAGCCGCCGCTATGGTCCGGCTTTGGGCGCTATCGCAGCCTCGCGATTTGCTTCGAGTTGCTCGGCCAATTCGAAGACGCGATTGCAACCTATCGTCCCGCCGATGCGGCGCTGCGCGGCGATGCCCTGATCGCGCTCGGCCAATTGCAGCCCTTTGCCGATCTGCCCCAGGCGGCCCATCCCTGGCAATCGCTTTGGCAGGCGTATCGCGCTCATGCTTTATGCTTACTGGGATCGACCGAAGAAGCATCACGTATGGCGCAGGCGGCGGTGCCAATGGACGTTTACGAGTGGGTCCATGTTTTCGAGTGTCTCTTACGGCTCGGCCAACTTGACGCCATCGACCTGCGCAGCATCCTCTATCGCGCTCCGCTCAGCGAGGAGCATCGCTGGAGCCAGCTCGCCCGGCAACGCATGAGGCTCGATTATCTGCGGCTTCGCGGCGGCGCCACGGTCGATCTCGGCAAAGAATATCGCGACCTGCTCGACGCTTACGACCGCAGCGGCTTGCCGTTCGAGCGCGTGTTGACTCGGCTCAGTTACGGGCGTTGGTTGTTGGCGCGCGGCGTGCGCGAGGAAGCGTGCGCGGTCAACGCCGTCTCGCTCGAACTGTGCCGGCGGTACGGGATGGCGATCCGGGAGGACGATGTGCGGGAATTGGAAGCCGTATCAAGCGGCGCGACGTGTACGCGGCGATCTCCGGGGCCGTCGCGCCCATGAGCCACGAACCCGCAGCGCAAGTAAGGAAACGAATAGCCCTTGCTTGCGCTGCGGGCTAGTAGAATGAGTTATCATGTACCTCGGCATCGAAATCGGCGGGACGAAATTGCAGCTCGGCCTTGGCGCGGGCGACGGCCATATCCTCGCCCTTTGGCGCGGCGCCGTCATTCCTGCCGAGGTGGCGGACGGCATTCGCCGGCAAATTTTGCTCGCGATTCCGGAGTTGCTTGCGGGCGCTAAACGAACACGGGATGAAATCCGCGGCGTCGGCATCGGCTTCGGCGGCCCTGTCGATGATGCCACGCGCACGGTCATCAAGTCGCATCAAATCGCCGGCTGGGACGGCTTCCGACTCGCCGACTGGATCGCCGATATCGTCGGCGTTCCGGCGGTCCTCGGCAACGACGCCGACGTCGCTGGCCTCGCCGAAGCGCTCTTCGGCGCCGGCAAGGGACTCTCGCCGATCTTCTACATCACCATCGGCTCCGGCATCGGCGGCGGGCTCATCATCAACGGCGAGATCTATCGCGGCTGTGGGCGCGGTGCGGCGGAGATCGGGCATCTTCGCGTACCGCTCTTGGAACGCTATGCCCCCCTGGAAGCCATTGCGTCCGGTTGGGCGATCCAGGCGTGGGCACGCAAGGAAGCCGAGCGGCGGCCCGACGTATGGAAGAATGTGTTCGGTGATGATCTGGCCATGAGCACCCAACAAATCGCGACGGCGGCGCAGAGCGGCCACGAACATGCGTGGTTCATTCTTTATCGTGCCTGGACAGCTTTGGCGGAAGCGTTGTGCAATGTGATCGCGCTGACGAGTCCGCGCCGCATCGTCATCGGCGGCGGCGTGTCGCTGATGGGCGAGGCGCTATTGTTCGAACCGCTGCGAAAATTGGTCGCCGAGCGCGTCTTCAAGCCGTTCGCCGATTGCTATGACATCGTGCCAGCGGCCCTCGGCGAGGAAGTCGTCATCCACGGGGCTCTGGCGTTGGCGCGCAAAATCCGAGCCTGAAGCGTAAGCGAAGATTGAACGAACTCTTCGCTTACGCTTCAGGCTCGGACGATTCACTTCTTGGGCGCCACCGCGGTTGCTTTTGGCGCCGTATATCCCGGCGTCGCGTTGAAGCTGCTGACCTGGCTCCCATCGGAAGTTTTCCAAACACGCACCTCACCGTTGGCGGCACCCCCCGCGACCAATTGGCCGTCCTTGCTGATGGCGACGGCATAGACCCAATCGGTCATGCCCGGCAGCGATTTGATCAGCGTCCCGGTCACCGGGTTCCACAGCTTCACCGTGCCGTCAGCGCTGCACGAGGCGAGCAGCGGGTTCTTGGCGTCGGCGTGGCTGGCGAGGCGGAATACCGCCTTGGTGTGGCCGCCGAGATTCTTGGTCGCTTTGCCGATCTGTTTGGCCATGTCGGTCGCTTGCCAGATGCGGATCGAATTGTCCTCGCCTGCGGAGATGCCGAACTTGCCGTCGGGCGTGACGGCCACGTTATTGACGATGTTCTGATGATCGGGAAAGGTCACCAGCGATTCCTTGTTGGCGAGGTCCCACACCTTGGCGGTCTTGTCCCGGCTCGCCGTCACAAGCGCTTTGCCGTCGGGGGTGAAAGCGACGCCCAGAATCCAGTCGGCGTGATTTTCGACGGCGTGTTCGAGTTTGGCGGTGGCAATGTCCCAAACGCGAACCATGCGGTCGGTCCCCCCGGCCGCGAGCTTCTTGCCGTCGGCGCTGAGGGCGAGAGCGAGAATCGAGTCCTCGACCTGGATCAGTTCCTTGAGGAGCACCGCTTTATCATTGACGCCGTCCACGCTGGGGACGCCGCCGAAGTCTTTCGGAGTGCCGGCGTTGATGTCGTAGATGCGAAGGTCGCCTTCCTGACCGGGGCGTCCGCCGGCGACCGCGAGCTTGCCATCGGGGAGGAAGAGCATCGCATGAGCGCGCTCGGCGCGGGTGAAGACGCGGCGCGTCAATTTGCCGGTGGCAACGTCCCACACGGTCAGCTCATGGTTGCCGCCAACGACGATCTTTTTGCTGTCCGGCGTGAAGGCCAGGGCGTTGATGAGTGTCGGGAACTTGTAACTGACGAATGGCTGCGGCGGATTCCAGCGCGTGCGCAGCTCGCGCACCAGGTCGGCCTTGGCGTCGAGGCCCTTGTCGAGCGTCGCCCCTTCATCGATCCATTTGGCGATGACGGCGATCTGCTCCTTCTTGAGGGCGTCGCCGGCTTCGTGCGGCGGCATGCGGTCCTTGCCCGCGGAAATCAGCAGGTCGATGAGGAGGCTCTCCTTCGATTTGCCGGGCGTGATCGGGTCGTCCTTGCTACCCCCCTTGCGAAAGTTCTCGAAGGTCGTCATCTCGAGCTTGCCTTTTTTCTTCTTGGCGTCGTGGCAAGCGAAGCAGTTTTTTTGCAGGATTGGCGCGACATCGTGGATGAAACTGACGGGGCCTTTCGGAGGTTGTGCCAGGGCGCCCGTCGGAGTCGCAAACAATAGAACGGCGAGCGCCAGGCCGAGGATGACACAAAGGATGCAACAGCACGAAATGCGATTCCGCATCATGAAGGGGACTCCTACCGGTAAAATGCCGAATATAGGCGGGGTTAGGGACGGCGGGCTACTCGTTGCATTATAAACGAGCCCCGCGCGAATGCGAGTGGAATTTCGCAGAATTGTCGCGCACAATAACCCTCCGAGCCTGAAGCGTTAGCGAAGGGAAAACCCATGACCACATCCAAAGTTGTTCTCGTCACCGGCGCCGGCAAACGTCGCGTCGGCTGGCACGTCGCCGAGGCTCTCGCCAAGCGTGGCTACGCCCTGGCGATCCACTATCGCAGCTCGGCGGCCGAAGCGAAGGAGTCCGTCGCCTCGTTCCAGTCGCAAGGAGTCCAAGCGATCGCGCTGCAAGCCGATTTGAAAGACGAAAACGCAGTCAAGGACTTGATTCGCCAAACGCTGGACGAATTCGGCCGAATCGATGTCTTGGTCAACTGCGCCGCCGCCTGGAAGAGCAAGAAGCTCGAAGACGTTGCCGCGGCCGACGTGCGCCATTACTTCGAGACCAACACGCTGAGCACCTTTCTATGCAGCCAACACGCGGGCCTGGCGATGGTGAAGCAGAAGGACGGAGGCAATATCGTCACCATCGGCGACTGGGCGACGCATCGGCCCTACCTCGATTATGCCGCCTATTTTCCGTCCAAAGGGGCGATCCCAACACTTACACGCACCTTGGCGGTGGAGCTGGGGACGCGCAATCCGGCGGTGCGCGTCAACTGCATCATGCCAGGTCCCGTCATGCTGCCGCCGGATATGCCCGCCGACGAGAAGCAGGAAGCGATCGACGCCACGCTGGTCAAGCGCGAAGGCCGCCCGGAGAACATCGCGCAGGCGGTGCTGTTTTTCATCGACAACGATTTCGTGACGGGCGTGTGTTTGCCGGTGGATGGGGGGCGGAGCGTGTATGCGCCGTGATGCGTCTTCGTTTAGCGTTCGCAGCATTCACACGGCGACTGCAAATTTGCCTGCGGGCGCTAAACGGGGAGGTCATGGCAACCAGCCATCATATGGCTGCACGAAATCCCATGATTGTTCCGGTCGTCCGATTTTGACTGGATTCCGCCGAATGTAGTCGATCTCTTTCTCGAATTGTTTCCGCGTGTTGATGAACGACTTCCATCCCGGTCCTTTAGTCCAGACGGGATGGGTTGGACTTCGCTTGCCCGCGTCAATCAGAGCGGCGCGGCTCTTGTCCTGAAACAGCGCGATCATCGCTTCCGCATTGTCGCGATGTCGGCGAATCAAAAGGTGAACGTGATCGGGCATGAGCGCACACGCGTAGCAGATATAGTCTTTCTCCGTAATCGCGTCGCCGAAAACCTTGCCCAGAAAAACGATCTCGTCATCGTCAAACGTCAATACCGGATGCTTCAAGATGTCATGTGCGTTCTTGTGGAATTCGCGAATTTCTTTCGACGATGGCTGCACCAGCTTTCGACTATAATAAATGTCACCTAAATCGTGGATCAGCTCGACGCGCACTTCCGTGGAGGTGCTGCCGCGTGGGTCATTGGGCAGCCAGTAGCCGTACACGGTCCAAATGAGGTGGTAGCCGGCGACCATGAATGTCTCCTGGTTGTGGGAGAGGGTAACCGCGAGGGATGCGGCGAACGCTAAACGAATTTCCGATCCCCGTTTAGCGTTCGCGCGTCCCGCCCGTAAACATCATCCTATTTCCGCGTCAACTTATAGCCCGCCCCCGCCAACTTATAAATCTCCGCCGTCCGATCGAACGCCGGATCGAGGCCGCCGATGATCGTCAACGGCGTCGGCGCGAGCAGCCCGAGCGCCTCGGGAATATCGAGCACGCGCATCACATTGAGGAAGTGCGGCCCCTCCTTGTGCGACTTCGGCGGATCGATGACGATCACTTCCTTGATCGACGGCTCGAACAACGCGGCATAGGCGGCGAGGATGCCATCAGGCCCGCGCCCTCCGAGTCGGATGCCTTGATTCACCTTTTGGTTCTTCATGACTGGCGCGAAACCATCGATTACCGCAACCTTCGCCCGATCCTCGGTTTGTCCGAGAAGGGCCAGGCTGCGCTCCACATAGTTTGGAGGTGATTTTCGGGACCAATGAGATTCATCGGGATAAGACAGAGACACATGAGCACGGAAACCGAATTGATTGCCGAAGTCGTCCCAATCAGTCACTGGCGATCGATCCTGAACCCAAATCAAGGGTGATTCAAAGCCGTCTTTTGCCGGAATTCCTGACATCATCCCGCCGAGTATGAGGGCGGAATTGCCGGATAAAGCCCGAAATGGTCCCTCACGGAGTGCCTTCAACCGCTTCGCTTTCCACTCCGCGAACTTCCCCTTCTCCGGCAACGCCACCTTCGCCGCCGGAATGAACGTCTCATCGATCCGGCCATTGAGCGCGTCCTTCGGCAGATCGGCGTCCTCCGGGAAGACGCGCAGGTCGCGGCCCTTCAGCGGCGTGTACTTCGCGCTGTCCTCCACCTTCGTGGACGTGTCGCCCTTGAGGTGCTTGTTCATGAACTTGAAGATCGCGACGCGCAGGTCGGGCCGATAGGCGTGGTCGCCGGGGGAGACGTATTCTTGGAGCACACCCCCAGGAAGAGAGTACTCATCCTGGGGCTTGGCATACATGCCGTAAATCTTGCGAAGCTTTGCCATGATGCGGCGATTGGCGTCCATCGGGAAGATCGGGTCCTTGTCGCTATTCGCGAACAGCAGCGGCCGCGGGGCGACCAGGGCCGCTATGGTGGTCCAGTCCCATTGGTAGGTGTTGTAAAGGAACATGCAGTCGCAATGGCCGTTGATGACCTTGTTCTTGACGTAGCTCTCCAGGTCGCTCATGCCGCTCACAGGCACGGCGACCTTGACACGCTCATCGGCGGCGGCGATCCAGAAGGTGGCCGCGCCGCCGCCGGAGATGCCGGTGACGCCGATCCTGGCGGGATCGACATCGGGGCGGGTGCAGAGATAATCGATGGCGCGGACGCCGTTCCAGCACTCGACAGCGGCGGGGCTGTAGCCGAGGTCGTACCACCAGAAACGGTTTTCGGGGACGTTAGCAGGATACTTGATATTGCCGCCCGATTGGTAGCCGCCGATGTGGCGCCAGGGGGTGCCATAGGTGCCGTGATGAACGCCGGGGATTTCGCCGAGCTGGAGTGAGTCGAGGATGATGCAGACGTAGCCGTTGTTGGCATACCAGAAGCCGTGGTCTTGATGCGCGGACTTGTTGCCGTCGCGGCCCTTCCAGGAATGGCCGCAGACGTAGACGATGGTGGGATATTGTTTGGCAGGCCGCGTTGACGTGACGATGTCTTTCGGCCGATAGACGTTCGCCGTCACATAAAGCCCCGGCTTCGATTGGAAGTGGATCTTCTCCACGACGACGCCATGCGCCTCGATCTCGCCGGTCTTGGTCGCCTTGAGTGGCGTCTTTTCGGGGAGCGGCCAAAGGCCGAGCATGTCCATGTACTCTTGGTAAAGGCGTGGCCGTTTCGCTTTCCATTCGTCGAGGGTCTTGGCGCCGTCGAGGAACTTCGACGACAGCTTGTCGGTCTCGGCGGCGAGATATTTCTCGATCATCTCGTCGCCGGGCTTGCGGTCTTTTTTTTCTTGGGCCATCAAGGAGGCGGGGAGGAGAAGGAACGCGAGGAGGTAACGCATGAGGTAGACTCCGGGGATACCCCCGCGAACGCTGCGCTTATCGCGGGGCTTGCGGATACGATTATACTTTTTGACGTTGCCAGGCGCCATGGGCGAAGCGGGCCATGAAGAAGACCCCGCGAATCACCAGATCCGCGGACATGGCCAGCCAGCAGCCGTACAGGCCGAGGCCCAGGCCGGTGAACGAACCAAGCGGGCCGAGCGAAAACGAATCGAGAGCCAGATAATACGCCAGCGGGATGCGGACGACGAAGAAGCCGACCCAGGTGAACATCACGGGGAAGCGCGTGTCCCCGGCCCCGCGCAGGGCGTAGCTGAACACGATGGCCGACGCCAGCGGCGGCATCGCGTAGGCCACCAGCCGCAGCACCGGCACTCCCATGTCGATGATCGGCTGTTGGTCCGCATCGGGGCAGAAGAGCCGAAACATCGCCGGCGCAAAACTGAAGAAGATCACCCCCATCAAGCTCATGACACCGCAGCCGAGCGCAAACGCCATCCAGCCGGCGCGGGCTGCCTCGTGCGGCCGTCTGGCGCCGAGGTTTTGGCCGACCAGCGACATCGCCGCCGTCCCGAAGGCGGCGCCGGACAGGTAGCCCATCGCTTCCCACACGAGGGCCAGGCCATGCGCACTGCTGGCGATGTCGCCGAACAGGTTGACGATGCCGAGAAACCAAAATTGGCCCGCGACGATTGAGAGGCTATCGATCCCCGCCGGCACGCTGATGCGCAGCAAGCGATAGAGCAAATCGCCGCGCGGCCAAAACAAGCTCCGTGTCAGCTTCAAGCCGAATCGGCCGCGCATCAGGATCGTCAGCACAAACAAGCCACCGAGCGTATGGCTCAACGCGGTGCCGAGCGCGATGCCGACGAAGCCGAGTTCCGGCAGCGGGCCTAAGCCCCAGCCAAAACCCCAGGCGAGCGGCACATTGACGATGGCAACGCCGATCATCACCCACAAGCCGGTGCGCGTGTCCCCCGCACCGACCAGACAGGCGATGCCGGCGGCTTCGATCATTTGAAAGAGGAGCGATGCGAACAGCATCAAAGCATAGTTCGTCGCATAGTCCGCGGCCACCCCGGTGAGGTTCAACGTGCCGACCATCCAGCGGACGCCGCCGAGAAACGCCCAGGCCGTTGCCAGCAGGCCGAGCACGACGCCGAGCAGCAGCGCTTGATGCGTGACCGCGACGGCAAGCCGTCGTGCGCCGCCACCGATGCAACGCGCGACCAGCGCGGTGCTGCCGACAGTAACCAAAACGCCGTAGCAGGTGATGAACCAGGCGAGATAATGGGCCGTGGTCTGGGCGGCTTGCAGCGTTGCATGATCGGTGACCGGCAGATGCCCCGCCAGGTAGCGATCCGAAATCAGCACCGCGAACGACAGGCCCTGTTGCCCCAGCGCCGGCAGCGACAGCGCGATCACGAGGGGCCAGCTCGGCAGCGGCAAGGTCGATTCGGACGTCGTTGGTTCGTCAAGCGTTGATTGATTCATCGTAGCCGAGTGCATTCATGGAGCCGGTTCGCGCGGATGTCGCTTGTTTTATCGAAACATCGGCGTGGGTATGATAGAATATCGTCCTGAGTGGTTCGCGATTTCCTTTCCTTTGATGTGAGCGTTTTATGGCAACCGATCAAACTGCAAAGGTCGCGACGGCGCCGCGCGGCTGGCCGCTGTTCGTCGCCGGCGTTTTGCTGTTCGTGCTTGGCCCCGGCATCTACGCTGGGCAAATGGCCCTGGGGCAGACGCCCATGCCGTGGTACCTGCCGATCCTGGCGAGCCTCGGCGTGGTGCTGATGGCCGTGTCCGTTTGGCGGCGCCGCGGCGTGCTGCGGAGTATCGGCGTCGTCCTGTTCCTGGCGCTGGCCGGCCTGGAGTGGACGTTTTTCGTGGCGTTAAGCAAGTCCCCGGAATACACCGGTCCCGCCCAAACCGGAACGAAGGCCCCGCCTTTCGAGACGACGCTTGCCGATGGTCGATCCTTTTCCAACATGGATTTCGCGACCGGCGATGCCACGGTGCTCCTCTTCTTCCGCGGGCACTGGTGAACGATCTGCAAGGTCGAGCTAGGTCAGCTTGAAAAACGCTATCAGGACTTCGACGCCCGCAAGATTCGCATCGTCGCCATCTCCAACGACGACCTGGCAACCACGGGTTTGACGCAAGCCATGTTCCCACATCTGTTGATCGCCTCGGACCCCGAGCAGAAGATGGCCAAGGCCCTGGAAGTCGTTCATGCCGGCATCGGTCCGGGCGGGAAGGACACGAACGACCCGACGACGTTCCTCGTGGATAACGCCGGCAATGTCCGCTGGATGTTTCGACCGGATCGCTTTCTCGTCCGCTTGTCGCCGGACGAGTTGCTGGCAGCAATTGATAAAGTGTTGCTGCAAAAATGAGTGGTCTGTTTGGTTTTCGGAAAAGAAAATGCAAAGTACGAAGAACGAAGTACGAAGAGCGAAGAAAAAGCCGGCTCGCATTTTTCGTACTTCGCTCTTCGCTCTTCGTACTTTGAATTTGTATTCATTGAGAGTATCTATATGAAACGACTCCTGTTGACGTTGGTCCTTTGCAGCGCCCCGTCCCTGCGCGCCCAAGACGCCCCGCTGCCGCCGCGCGTCGCCGCGATGAAGATGACGCTGCCCCCCGGCTTCAAATCGACGCTCTTCGCCGGCGAGCCTGATGTCGTGCAGCCGATCGCGTTCTGCTTCGACGATCGCGGCCGGCTCTGGGTCGCGGAATGCCTATCGTATCCCAACTGGCAGCCCGATCCCAAGGCCGGCAAGGACCGCATCGTCATCTTCGAGGAAGGCGAGAACGGCGCCTTCAGCAAACGTACCGTCTTCGCCGACAACATCCAAAACATCTCCGGCATCAACTACGGCTTCGGCGGCATCTGGGTCGCCGCGACGCCGAACTTGCTCTTCATCCCGATCAAGGAAAAAGTTGTGGCAGGACCATCAAAAGTTGGGGCAGGGGAAACAAAGAAAGTTGGGGC
>ODAK010007245.1_pt1 | contig 11138 bp, 10 predicted proteins | sample 1539591 | NCBI WGS metagenome assembly ODAK01 (sample SAMEA3539303, study PRJEB22396) | soil metagenome | biome: tundra; feature: field; material: soil | place: USA | collected 2010-05 | depth 0.15 m | reverse complement strand
CTTTGATGACCACCGCATTCCGCTGATGGGAGTAATGGGCGCGTTCATCTTCGCGGCGCAGATGCTGAGCTTTCCGGTCGGCATTGGTACCAGCAGCCATCTGGTGGGTGGCGCCTTGCTCGCCACGACGCTGGGGCCGGCGGCGGCTTCCATTGTAATGACAGCGATTCTGGTAACGCAGGCGCTGATTTTCCAGGATGGCGGAGTGCTCGCGCTGGGCGCCAATGTGTTTAACATGGCGATTGCGGGAGTGCTGGCGGGTTATGTACCGTACGTATTACTGAAGGGACAGAGGAGCGGCGTCTTCTTTGGCGGATTGCTGTCAGTGGTCGTCAGCGCGGCGCTGGCTTTGGGGGAATTAGTTAGTTCGGGAGTGGCAATCCCGCGGCTCGCACTGGAAATTTCGGCTGGAGTGTTTTTGTTTTGCGGAATCATTGAAGGGGCCATCACAGTGGCGGTGGTGAGCGCGCTGGAGCGGATTCAGCCCGGCATCATCCGCGAGCCACATCCGGCTGCGCGAAGGACTGCCGCAGCCGTGGCCGGGTTGGCTGGAATTACGGCTGGCGTCGCCGCGCTGGCGGCCTCGGCATGGCCGGACGGCATCGAAAAACTCACCCGAAGTGCCGGCATGACGGCGGGCGCTGCTTCATTTTTCGCGGCGCCCATAGCGGATTATAAGTTGCCGTTTACGGCGGGCACGTGGCCGGGCCGAGTAGCTGCGGCTCTCATCGGAGTCGCTCTGGTCTACTTACTTTGCGTGGCGGTCAGCCGCGCGTTCCACGCATCCAAAGCAGCGACAAAACGGGAAGGCGCCTGATTGCGGCAGCGGTGCATCGAGGACTGGAGCCGCGGTTCCAGCCGGTTTCACCGCGTGCATGCGACGGCAAAGATTGCCATACTCTTGACGTTCCTGATCACGGTGAGTACGATGCGCAGCGCCGTTGGGTGGTTCACCGCAGGCGTTTTTGCTCTGCTCCTCGCCACGGCTGTATTGGCTGATATTCCCGTGCTCCGCTTATTTGGCCGGGCGGCCGTAGTATTGCCGTTCGCCTTGTGTTTCGCCGCACTCAGCGCGATCAGCGGAAGAACGGAAGCGGCGGTCTTACTAATCGTCCGCAGTTACATATCCGCCTGTGCCGCGTTGTTACTGGTGGCAACCACTCCCATGCCGCGGCTGATCGAAGGACTGGCTCTGTTGCAACTGCCGCGTTTCCTGTTGCAGGTAATGCAGTTTTTGTACCGTTATCTCTCAGTGCTGATGACCGAAGCAGAGGCCATGCGAACAGCAGCTCAGAGCCGCGCCGGAAGTCTGACTCATCTGGAGTTTCGCCGGGCCGCGGCAATTGCCGGTGTACTCTTCGCCCGCGCCTGGAACCGGGCCGAAGCTGTTCATCGGGCCATGACGGCGCGCGGCTTCGCGGGACAGCTTCCTGTGGCCGGTGCCGGGTCATTCCGGGCGGCTGACCTGGCATTCGCCGTCACGGTATGCGCGGTAATTATCGGCCTGCGGTTTGTACTTCCATGAATAGTCAAGCCGTGAACAGCCAGACCAAAACCCCGCTGGTAGACGTTCGCGATCTGCGTTACCGCTTTGACAATGGCGTCATGGCGCTGAAGGGCATCCATTTCCAACTGGAAGCTAACCACTCGGTAGCACTCCTCGGGCCGAACGGCTCTGGCAAGACCACCTTTGCACATCATTTGAACGGCATCCTGCGCGGATCCGGATATGTGGCGATCGGCGGCCTCGAGGTCCGGGATGATAACCTGGCGGAAATCCGCCGGCGGGTGGGTATTGTGTTTCAGGATTCCGACAGCCAGTTATTCATGCCCACCGTGCTGGAAGATGTGGCTTTTGGCCCTCTGATGCGAGGCCATTCAAGGGCGGAGGCGAATGAACGGGCTCTGGATGCGCTGCGTCTTGCGGGCATGAGTGCTCTGGGTGAGCGGGCGCCGTGGCAACTGAGCGCCGGGGAAAAAAAACGCGCCGCGCTGGCCGGGGTACTGGCGTGCGAGCCGGAACTACTGGTACTGGATGAGCCGACGACGTTTCTGGATCCGCCGGGTCAGCGGGACTTTGCAAGGTTACTGGCTGATTTACCCCAGGCGAAGATCATCATCAGTCATGACACAGGATTTGTCCGGCATCTGACAGAGGAAGCAGTATTTTTTTGGGAAGGAACGATTGCGGCCAGGGGCCCGGTGGCCGAAATCGTTCAAAGATACAACTGGCAGGTCAACGAAGGGCCCTGAAGACGGAGGAGGATAAAGGCTATTCGCTCTTGCTTGCAGCTTTGGCCTGAGCCTTGGGTTTTACCTGTACCTGCGACTTGCGATGCTCGGCCCAGCGCTTCTTCTGCGCGGCGGCGATTCTCTTGCGGGCGGCGGCACTCAGCACGCGCTTCTTACGCCCCGGACCTGAAGCAGGCGCGGCAACCGCAGCGGCCACGGAAGCAGGCGCAGATGCAATCTTTCCGCCCAACTGACGCCGGACTGAGTCGATCTTGTCCTGGATTTCGTCGCGTTCCTGTTCGAGGTGACGAAGAGCGTACTCAAGAATAGAACTGTTACTGTTTATCGATTTTGGTCTTGCCATGAATTCTCCCAACGACTGACTATATCATGGTGGAAGTTAAATTGAATTAGTCGGTACAAACTCATTGGCAAAAATGTGCGGTTTCTAATCCAGCGTGTCAAGCGTGCGGCGGTATCGGTGGAAGGGAAGTTAGCCGGGGAGATTGGTGCGGGACTTGTCGTCCTGATCGGCATCTCAGGCTCCGATGGAACCACCGAGGCTGACTATCTGACGCAAAAACTGATTCATCTTCGGATATTCTCCGATGACGAAGGACGTATGAACCGCAGCGCCCTGGATAGCGCGGCAAGTCTGCTGCTTGTATCTCAGTTCACACTGTATGGGGACTGCCGGAAAGGACGCCGGCCGAGCTTTGACGCCGCCGCGCCGCCCCACCGCGCGCGTGAACTGTTTGAGTACGTCATCCGCAAGGTTCGCGAATCGGGATTAGTGACGGAAACCGGCGTATTTCAGGCGCACATGGAGCTGGAACTGGTGAACGACGGCCCGGTCACGCTGCTGCTCGAGAGTTAGACATCTGCAACCGTTATACTGGTTCGTTTCCCCCTTTCGATTACCAGACCAGAACCATGGCAAAACCCATTTCTTACCGCGACGCCGGAGTGAACATCGATGAAGCCGACCGCGCCGTTGGCGCCATCCGAAAGATGGCCCGCGCCACCTTTACGAAAGGCGTGCTCACTGACATTGGATCGTTTGGCGGCTGCTTCGCGCTGCCGAAGATGAAACAGCCGGTGCTGGTGAGTTCGGTGGATGGCGTGGGCACTAAGCTCAAGGTTGCATTTGCGGCCGGCCGGCACGACACCGTAGGCGAAGATCTGGTGAATCACTGCGTCAATGACATTGCGGTACAAGGTGCGCGGCCTTTGTTTTTTCTTGACTATCTGGCGGTAGGAAAACTGGAAGCCGGGGTGGCCGCCCAGGTAGTTTCCGGTATTGCCCGCGGCTGCGCTGCCAACGGCTGCGCCCTGATAGGCGGCGAAACGGCCGAGATGCCCGGGATGTATTCGGACGGCGAGTATGACATCGCGGGGACCATTGTCGGGGTGGCGGAGAAATCGGCGCTGCTGACCGGTGCGCGTACTCAGGCAGGAGACAAGCTGATCGCACTACCCTCCACGGGACTGCATACGAACGGCTTTTCCTTAGCGCGGAAACTGCTGTTTGAGGTCGCAAAGTTAAACGTGGATTCAGTGCTTCCCGAAACCGGCGATACTCTCGGCGAAGCATTACTGAAAGTTCATCGGAGTTACCTGAAAGCAATCTCAGTGTTAGTGCGGATTGCCGCCATTCGCGGCGCGGCGCACATTACCGGCGGCGGAATTACTGACAACCTGCCGCGCTCTTTGCCAAAGGGACTGGCCGCGTCAATCGATACCGCTTCCTGGCACGTCCCGCCGTTATTCGAATTAATGCGCGGCATCGGAAACGTACCGGTGGACGATTGGCGCCGTACCTTCAACCTGGGCGTGGGAATGATTCTGGTGGTACCCGGGAAGAAGGCAGATGCGGCCATGCGCGCGCTGAAGCGGGCGGGCGAAGGTCCGTGGATTATCGGAGAAGTTATTCCCCAGCGGCGCGGGCGCGGACGCGTGGAGTACCGCTGAAATGCGGCTGGGAATCCTGATATCGGGGCGCGGCTCGAATTTCGAGGCGATCGCGAATGCCATCGCCAGACACAAGCTGGAAGCCGAGATCGCCGTAGTAATTTCGAACCGGGCCAGCGCGCCGGGGCTGGAAGCTGCGCGGGAACGGGGTATTCCGCTGCGAGTCATTCCGTCGGCTGGACTCAACCGCGAGGCATGGGACAGGCTCGCCGTTGAAGAACTACAGACGCACGGCGCGGAACTGGTCTGCCTGGCCGGTTTTATGCGCCTGCTGAGCGCCGGTTTCATTCGGGCATTTCCCGGGCGGATTCTGAACATCCACCCTTCCCTGCTCCCGGCGTTTCCCGGCCTCGACGCACAGAAACAGGCGCTGGATTATGGCGTGAAGATCACGGGCTGCACGGTGCACTTTGTGGATGAGACGCTCGATTCCGGGCCGATCATATTGCAATCGGCAGTGCCGGTGTTCGACGTGGACACGGTTGACACGTTATCGGCCCGGATACTGGTACAGGAACATGCCACTTATCCAAAGGCGATTCAGCTGATGGTGGAAGGGCGCGTGACGGTGGAAGGCCGGAATGTGCGAATACGTGAAGACGACGTTGAGTAACCAACTGCAACGTGCGGTCCGGCCTTCATCCTGCCATAATCGATTCGTCCGGCGCACCAACGACCGGCGGAGGCTTGGGCGCAAACCGCGCCCTGTGAGGATTAGATGGACGCACTGTACTTCATCACCATCGCGGTTATTTTGGTTCTTGCACTGGGGACGGTGCTGGGCAGTTTCTTTACCGTAAATACAGCTCAGGTGGCGATTGTCACTCGCTTCGGGCGCTTTCTGCGAGTGGCTGACGCCGGTCTGAACTGGAAGATGCCGTGGTTCGACGCCATTAACGGTGTGATGAGCCTGCGCGTCAATCAAATCACCCTGACCATGGAAACCAAGACGAAAGACAACGTCTTTGTAACCATCCCGATCTCGGTACAGAACCGCATCCGGCCGGAAAAGGTCTACGACGCCTTTTACAAGCTATCCGATCCGACAGCGCAGATTAAATCGTATGTGGAGCAGGTCATTCTGGGGCATGTGCCGGGCATGACGCTGGATGATGTGTTCGCCAGCCAGGCCAGTATTGCGGCTGCGGTCAAAAAGGAACTGGACAGCGACATGGAGGGCTTTGGCTACGAGATAGTCAATGTGCTGGTGACCGATATCGTGCCGGATGCCAAAGTCAAATCGGCGATGAATGATATTAACGCCGCGCAGCGCGAACAGGTGGCGGCGACAGCGCGCGGCGAGGCGGAAAAGATCCTCGTGGTAAAAAAGGCCGAGGCGGAGGCCGAAAGCAAAGCGCTGCAGGGCCAGGGCATCGCCAACGAGCGGAAAGCCATTATCGAAGGACTGCAAACTTCCATCGAACAGTTTCAGAAAGTAGTGGAAGGAGCCTCGTCCCGCGAAGTCATGCAATTGGTGCTGGTGACCCAGTACTTCGACACGCTGAAGGCCATTGGAGAGAGCGACCGGACTGCCACGCTGTTCCTCAACCACTCACCGGGCACAGTGAGCGAGATTGGCGATCAGATTCTGAATGCGGTGCTCGCGGCTCGCAGCGCCACCGTTAAGTAGAACTTACTTTTTACCGGCACCGGTGCCGGAGGCGTTATTCAGGACGTTCTGCGCCATGTTGTTGACCACCTTCGCGGCGTTGCGCGCCGTTTCGTAATAGGCCGTCTTGAGTAACTGGTCCTTGCGGCTGAGCAGCGTCTCACGGATGGACTGCTGGACGCGGGGATCGCTGAGATCGCGCTGCCCGGCGGGCTCCTTGGAAATCATCTTGAGGATGCGGTAGTCATCGCCCGTATGCAGGACCGGTGAAAGCTCGCCCGGGCCCATAGCAAGCACGAGGCGGCGAAGATCCGGACTGGTCTTGTCGAGCGAAGATTCCGGGAGAAAGCCAAGGTCGCCACCGTTTGGCGTGGTGTTGGGGTCTTCCGAATAATTCTGCGCCACCATGGCAAAATCCTCGCCCTGTTTGAGCCGGGCACCGATAGCCTGGATCTTGCGGCGCGCTTCTTCGTCGGTGCGGGCCTTGTCATTCTTCAGATTACGGACGTTCGGATCGGGACGGCTGCTGACCACGATCTGCGCCATATGCACCTGAGGTTCGGGCAAATTAAAGCTGCCTCGGTTGGCATTATAGAAAGCGGCCACATCGGAATCGGTAATGTTGATCTTCGAAGTAATGTCTTTGTTGAAGAGTTTCTTGACGCTTTCGTCTTTGCGGATGCGGGTCTTCAGCTCGTCGAGCGTGATGCCTTCGTCCTTCAGCTGGCGGTCGAATTCTTCCTTGGTGTAAGGAGCTTTCAGCTCATTGAGACGCGCATCCACATCGGCGTCAGTAGCTACCAGTCCCTGCTTTTCCGCCCGCTGAAGCATGAGTTCGTTGTCGATTAACGAGCGCAGGATCTCCACGCGCCGCAGTTGGATCTGGTCCTCACTCTCGCCCTCTGCTTTGCCGGGAAACTGGGTGCGATAGGCGCGATCGACATCGGCGTAGTAAATGGGCCGGGCGTTCACTGTGGCTGCGACGTCGGGCGAGGAGGCGCTTCTGCACCCGATGCTGGCCAGGCAGCCGCAGAAGAGAGCGGCCGCGGCCGCGATTCTAAGTAGATTCATCAATGGAATTCTTATTATAGTGGCACCGGGCAGTGCCACGGTTAACCATGAGTCGTCGCCGGGCTGGCATGGCGGCCGGGCTTTCGGCCGAAGCGATGCTTTATCCTCAACAACGTGGAGCATACCCGATCGAAAGAGCTCTTTGAGCGCGCCCAGTTGTCTATCCCGGGCGGTGTGAATTCGCCGGTGCGGGCCTACCGGAGCGTGGGCGGAACGCCACCCTTCATCGCACGCGGTGAGGGCTCGCGCATCTTTGACGCGGACGGCAATGAATACATCGATTACGTCGGTTCGTGGGGTCCGCTCATCCTGGGACACCGGGATCCGGCGGTGCTGGACGCGCTGGCCGAGGCGATGACGCGCGGCACCAGCTTCGGCGCTCCCACCGAGCAGGAGATCGACCTGGCCGAGACCATCTGCCGGATGGTGCCATCGGTGGAGATGGCGCGGCTGGTGAATTCAGGCACCGAAGCCACCATGAGTGCGCTGCGTGTGGCGCGGGGCTTCACCGGGCGCGACCTGACGGTGAAGTTCGACGGGTGCTATCACGGGCACGTGGATTCCCTGCTGGTGAAAGCCGGCTCGGGCGTGGCTACCCTGGGCCTGCCGGATTCGCCGGGCGTCCCCAAAGGTTTCAGCGATACCACCCTCACTGCGCCCTACAACGACGTCCCTGCGCTCGAAGAAGTCTTCCGCCAGCACGGGCCGAAAATTGCGGCCGTGATCGTGGAACCGGTATGCGGCAACATGGGCTGCATTCCGCCGGAAGAGGGGTTCCACCAGGCGCTCCGGCGAATTACCGCGGACAACGGATCGGTGCTGATCTTCGATGAAGTGATGACCGGTTTCCGCGTCGCGGCAGGCGGCGCCCAGCAGATCTATGGCATCAAGCCGGATCTGACCACGCTGGGCAAAGTGATCGGCGGCGGCCTGCCGATTGCGGCGTACGGCGGACGGCGGGACATCATGGCGTACGTGGCGCCCAGCGGACCGATCTATCAGGCCGGGACATTGTCGGGAAATCCTCTGGCCGTGGGTGCCGGGCTCGCGGTGCTGAGGCATCTGGAGGCGCATCCGGAGGTCTATAAGCAGCTTGACGAGGCTACGGCGGAACTGGCGGCAGCGGCTCCCGCCGGATTGACGGTGAACCGCGTGGGCTCCATGATGACCTGGTTCTTTACGGACCAGCCGGTACGGAATGCGGACGATGCCCGCCGCTGCGACACCAAGCGCTTCGGCCGCTTCTTCCACGCTATGCTGGAGCGCCGCATCTACCTCCCGCCATCGCAGTTCGAAGCGCTGTTCGTATCGGCGGCGCACTCGTCGGCCGATATCTCACGGACGGTGGACGCGGCGCGGGAAAGCTTCGAGGCAGCTGAGTAGAGCCAACCGTTACTTCTTCAGCGCTTCGGTCCAGTTCTGTACCAGCGTGAGCGGCTCGGGAGCGGTATCGAGGCCCGGCATCACGGCCAGAATGCGCTGGCCGTCGGGCGAGACATCGTATTGATAGCCGTTGGTCGGCAGGGTTCCGAATAACGGCCTTACAGCGCCGATTTCCAACCCCGCTGCCCGCATGGTGACCTCAGCCGCCATCAGACGCCCGTCGAGCCCCACGTAGAAGATCTCTTTGCCGTCGGCTCGCCAGCGGGGCACAAATCCGCCCGCCACCGATACCTGGCGCCTGCCGCCGCCGGGGCCGGGAAAGGGGGAGGCATACGTTTCATAGCGGCCGGATTCATCCGACGTGTATGCGACCCAGCGGCCATCGGGCGAGAACTGGGCCAGCAGCTCATTGAACCCGGTTTTCAGAAAGGGAATCGGCTTTCCCCCGTCGACGGGCAGGACAAAAAGATCGTATCCGGTCTTCGGATCTCCGGTCGAGTAGTACATGACATACTTGCCGTCGGGCGACCAGCTGGTCGGGTACTTGCTCAGGCCATCCGCATAAAGCGGTTCTTCCGGCCCCTCGCCGCTGGCCGTCTTACGGTAGAGGTCGAAGTGCCCTTTTCGATTGGAGCTGAATACAATCTGCTTCCCGTCGGGCGACCAGATTCCCTCCAGTTCACTGGCCGGATCGAAGGTAAAGCGGGTGCGCAGATTGCGCACGAGGTCATAGATCCAAAGATCGTTATTGCGGGCGGTCCGATCCAGCGCGCTGACGGTGGCGCGCTTGCCATCGGGCGAGATATAGAGCCGCGAAAGCAGTCCCGGCTCGCCTACAGTCCCGATGCGCTTGCCTGTCCGGTCCAGCCAGGTAAGAGTCTGCGTGGCCTGCACGCCGGACTGATATGCCAGAGTGCCTCTCTCCGAAGCAGTGAAGTAACCGACCGCATTCCCGCTGTTGTCTGCAATCTTCGCAGCGACCGGAACGGCCTCGCCTGTTGTAGTCAGGAGTTTGGCATCAAACGGCTGGGCCATCAGGGTGTTTTCGCGAAGATAGAGCAGGTAGCCGGAGGCATATACGGCATTCGAATTGGACTGCCCGATCATGTGCGTTTCGCGGGAGTCCAGCGACCCGGCGTAAATAGTGGCGTCGTTGGTATTGCTTACGACGGACACATAGAGGAAATGGCGGCCGTCGGGCAGAAACCATGGCCACCGGTGAGAAGTCTCTTTACGTGCCGGATCGAGTGTCGTAGCCGGGGCCACGGCTCCTCCCACCGCCGGGATTCGCAGCAACGGTCCGACCGAGTTTGGCGTGAATACAACCACGCCCTGCGGGCTCCAGCTTGCTCCGCGGAAATTCGGCGCATCGGTCAACGCCACCGCCGGCCCGCCCGAGAGGTCGATTTTCATCAGCTTTCCGCTGGCGCCGAATCCGATCGAGCGGCCATCCGGAGCCCAGAACGGATATCCAAACGAAGCCACTTCCGTTCCCGCCAGGGGCTGGGCACTGGTGGAATCCAGAGAACGAACCCAAAGCCGCGCCGTGCCGTCCGGCGACTGTGCGCCAAACACCAGCAAGCGTCCGTCGGGCGATAACACCGGGGCGCCGTAGGGCGCAACATCGAACCCAAAAGTGGTTTTTTCCGGCGGCAGGACGCTCAACCGTGTCACCCGGGTTTCCGGCGGTTTCTCGCGCCCATGAACAAACGCCAGTGCAGCCGCGACCAGCGTGAGCACTCCCGCTGCTATCCAGCCCGCCATGCCGAGCCACGACCGTTTAGGAGCCGCGGCCGCTCGCTCGGGACCTTCCATCGCCCAGATCAGATCGCGCTTCAGATCGCGCGCATTCTGAAATCTCTGATCAGGGTCCTTCGCCAGACATGTCCGGATGATGCGGTCGAGCGGCGTTGTGGTCTTCAGCGGCTCCGGCTCCCGCTCCATAATCGCCGCAATGACGCTGGCCGAGGATGTTCCCCCAAACGCCCGCTCGCCGCTCAGCATCTCGTACAACACGCAGCCGAAGCTGAAGATGTCGCTGCGCGCATCCGCGTTTTTACCTTGTAATTGCTCCGGCGCCATGTACTGCAAGGTTCCCGAGATCTGCCCTTCCACAGTCATGGTCTGCATGGTGACGTCGTCGGGCCCGAGGACAGGGGCCTGTTTTGCGAGACCGAAATCCAGCAGCTTGATGCCCTGTTTCGTGACCAGGATATTGGCGGGCTTGAGATCGCGGTGGGTAATGCCCTTGCGGTGGGCCGCATTGAGGGCATCGAGGATCTGGCAAGCATATTCCACGGCTTTCGCGATTGGCAGGGGACCCGGCTTGGTTTGTGCGACGAGCGGTACACCGTCGACGAATTCCATCACCAGGTAATTCGGCCCGACGTCGTGCAGGGTGCAGATATTCGGATGGTTCAACTGTGCGACGAGGCGAGCTTCACGCGCGAACCGTTCGGTGAACTCCGCTTTGGAAACTTTAATCGCGACTGTGCGGTCCAGGCGGGGATCGTGCGCCTTGTAGACGACGCCCATCCCGCCCGCGCCGAGGGGCGAGAGAATTTCATAAGGGCCGAGTTTAGCGCCGGGTTTCAGTTCCATTTGCGCGGTTCGCTTCCAACTACTATATGGAAGCGTGAGCGCGGGTTGCCGAAAATGCCCTGAACCGCGTCGGCTATTGCAGCCGGAGGTGGGCCTGTTCGTTCGAAACCAGACCGTCGAAAATCGCCAACACCCGCTTACGGTATTGGTAGACACGGTCCAGATCGGCGCGGAACGGACCCTGGAAGTCCCTTGCCCTCACCCACTTATCGGCTACCACCCTGGGGATGTCGATATCCTGACGCAGCGAATCGAGCGAGTGTCCGCGAAG
>ODAK010007244.1_pt1 | contig 11138 bp, 7 predicted proteins | sample 1539591 | NCBI WGS metagenome assembly ODAK01 (sample SAMEA3539303, study PRJEB22396) | soil metagenome | biome: tundra; feature: field; material: soil | place: USA | collected 2010-05 | depth 0.15 m | reverse complement strand
GGCCAGGCGCTCGGAATAGAGGCCCCAGCCCTCGACGTAAGCGCCCCCCACGAGGCGCGAACCGAGCCGCCGGAACGTGCTCAGCCGCTCGTTCTCCATCTCCATCGCGATCTGGAAATGGTGGCCCGGGACGGCCTCGTGATAGGTGGTGCTGGCCAGCTTGGAGTAGGACCGCGAAGACAGGTCGTAGGTGTTGGCGTAGTAGACGCCCGGCCGCGAACCGTCGGTCGTGGGCGGGAAGTAGTAGGCGAACGGGCTGTCCTTCTCCTTGTATTCCTCCACGGCACGGACCTCGCAGCCAACCCGGGGCAGGGTTCCGAAGTAGCCCGGAGCAAGTGCCAGGGCCCGCTCGATGTCCTCGCGGGCGCGGCCGAGCAGCTCCTCGGCCGATTGCGGGGTGTTGGCTGGATCGGCCGCCAGGTGGGCCCGGTACGCGACAGTGTCGTCGTCGAAGCCCTGCGCCCGAGCGATCACCTTGCGTTCGGCCTCGATCTGCTCGAGCTCCTCGAGGCCGATTCGGTGGAGATCGGCGGGCTCCAGCGCCAGGGTGGTCCAGGCCCGGATCTGGGTCCGGTAGAGAGCATCGCCGTTGGGTGCCGACCACAGACCCGGATCCCGGCGGCTGGCAGCCAGGTAGGCGCCGCGAAGGGCCTCGAGGAACGCCGCGTCGGCGGGGATCACCTCGTCCCGGACGACGGCCAGGACGCGCGCTCGATCTGCTTCGGTGGCGACCTTGGCCATCCTGACGACGACCGAATCCTGGGCTGATGTCTTGAGCAGCCGCTCAAGCTGAGCGATCGTCCGCTCAGTGACGATCCGCGGCGCCGTCAGGCCGGTCGTGATGCCTTCCTGGAGGAGCTCGATGTTGGCTGCCATGTACGCCGGGTAGGCATGCAGCCGGGCAAGGAACCGCTCGAGCCGTTCGGGGGTATCAGCCGCCTGGAACGTGGCGACCGTCGGCAGGAGCGTCTGCGGGCCGCCCATCTGGTCAACCGGCCTAAGGAGATCAATCCGCTGGTCGTCCTGCTCGATCTGGAGCTCACACACGACCCGGACCATGTCAAGGGTGATCCGATCCTCGAGCGGCTGGTCGTGCGCTTCGATCGCCAGGGCCGCGCGCAGAGTCGTCTCGGCCAGCTCGCGGGCCCGCGCCCGACCGAGCGCACTGGGGTCCTCGAGACGGTCGTCGTAGCGCTCGTCGCCGTACATCGTGGCGGTTGTCGGACTCTGTTCGAGGATCGCCTCCCAGAACCGGTCAGCGAGCAGGTTGACGGGGCTGGACGGGTCGAACCGGATCACGAATGCCTCCATGGCACGGTCGCTCGAGAGCGGCGTTCGGGGAGCCGAACGGGAGTGGCTGACAGGGTACCCGATCCGCCTCGCGGACCGATCACCTGATCGACCGACTGGGTCACCCGCCGAACAGCGTCGTCTGCTCGCCCGACTGGCGCTCGACGACCGGGTCCAGCCCCAGATATGGCTCGAGATCGGACAGCAACGGTCCATCGCGCTCGGCGAACGCCCGCAGGTGGTTCGCCTTGAGGATGTGCCAGTTGCCGGCTTCGAGGGCCGAGCGGAGCAAGGGCGACCGCTCAAGCTTGTAGCGGATCAACTCGGTCCTCTCGGGGGCGACGACCAGGAAACGGACGAGGTCGGGATCTGGCGGGATCTGGCCGCCGCGCCGGAGGAGGGGCTCCCCAAGCATCGCCGTCCACTCCACCTCGAACAGCATCGTCAGGCGGGCTCGGAAATGCCAGGTCACGTCCACCTGGTCGATCAACTCGGCCCGGGCCCGACCCACATGGGGTGGTCCAGAGCGGAACTCCGAGTCGTCAAGCCAGCCCGCGAGATTACGCCGGCCCAGCCGGTGGCCCTGCTCGCGGCTCGAGATCCAGACCCTCAGGCCAAGCTGGTGCCCGAGGTTCGCGAGCAAGGCGATCAGGTCGCTGTGCTCCTGCGAGCGACGCGGGAGATCGTCCGAGGTGACGACCCGGTCAGGCGTGCTTGCCAGGCTACGATAGCTCTCCAGGCAGGCGCCGACGAGTGCCTCGTCAGGCAGGTCGTGACCCGTGAAGAGGCCGGCGATCCGCTCGTTCAGCGCACCCTCGGACAACCGGCCGGCGGTCGACAGGAGGCTGAACACGGACCATTCGACCCGGTCGGCGAGAGGCATTGCGGCAGCGGCGACATCGTCACGGTCGGTCAGCCACCAACGACCGGGTTCGATCTCCTTGAGCCGGCGGTGGTCCGGTCGGGCCAGCTCGGCCCGGACGAGGCCGAGGAGCCGTTCGACCCGATCGGCGGCCACGGCGACTTCCGGGGCGCGCACGGAGTCGGAGTCGGCCGGGACCGGCGAACCGCGCAGTGAGCCCGGAGCGCTCCGCGGCGATGGATGTGCATCCGGGTCGGCGTCCTGTCCGGCTGGCGGCCGTTCAGGGCTCCCGGCGCGCCGGTCGGAACGTCGATCCGAGGCGTGCCCGTGGCGATCGTCGCTCGGCTGGTTGGCGATCGGATCGCTCGGCTGGGACCCCCTGTCGATTTCGGGGGCGACAAGCCGGCGAAGGTGGCCCGCCCGGTCCAGCCCGACCAGGATTTCGCCCAGGAGGCGCTCCGTGCGCGCCGGTTCGCCGCGGGCCTGAAGGATCGCGACGGCGGTCTCGGTCACCGTCCGGGCCACGTCGGTCTCGGAGAACCGACCCCGATCGAAACGCTCCGGCGGTGCGAACAGGCCGCGGCCGGGGACCAGGTCCGGATCTCCCGGACCACCGGGGACGGCCGGAAGCGAGATATTGGCACGGGACCGCGGGCCGACCGGGATGGCGGCACCGGGCGGAACGAATTCGACGATTCCGCCAGTTTCTTCGCCCGGCTCAGCCAGCCGGGCTGCGACGAGGCGGTACCCGGCACCAACTCCCCCGAGGACGGCCGCGAGCAGCCCTTCCGGGCCACCCGGCTCGAGGATCAGGATCGCCCGCGCATCGCGCGCCAGGATCGGGGCGGCCGCCTCATACGCCCGCCGGATCTGGGCCGACTGCCAGCCCCACGGGACGCGGGCCGTCGAACCGAGGAGCGCTTCGATCGGGACGAGCGAGGCTGCCTCGCGACCCAGGGCCCAGGCCGTCCCTACATACGCGAACGAGAGCCGCTCCTGGTTGGGTCGGATCGGCGGCTGGCCCAGAACGAGCCGGATGCGCGGGCGATCGGTCGCCCGGCCGAGCGCCTCGGCCTCGGCCGCCAGCGCCCGAAAGGTGGACGGCGTGCCCAGCCGGAGGACGACGTTGCCAGTCCCTTCGGCCAGCGCCTGGAAGTCCTCGCAGAAGCGGGCCTCCATCGGCCCCTGCGGCGCCCCTTCGAGGCGCTGGACGAACCCGCGCACGAGCCGGTAGGCATCCTCGAAGGCGAGCCACGGGTTGCGCTCGCGCCACTGGCCACCGTTCGGCAGCTTGACCCGGCCGTGGCTGATGCGGAGCGTCGAAATCCGGCCCGGGTAGCCGTTCAAGCGCGAGGCCGGCATGATCGCGTGAAGGAGGGCCAGGCGCATCGCCGCCTCCACGGCCGGCGCGCGCAGATCCGTCTCGATCCGCTCCAGGATTGCATGCAGACCGAGGAGCTGGCGCGGCGTGTGCAGGTCGAGCACCGAGTCGACGATTCCAGACTCCCCCTCGGGATAGGGGAAACGCTCGCGCAGCATCCGGCGGGCCGGGATGTCGATGGCGATCTCGGCGGTCCGGGCCACGTCCGCATCGTCAACCGGGCCGTGGCGCTGTTCCCCGCCGCCGAGCTGGTCGCGGCACACGATGCAGCGATACTGCTTGTGGATCGGACGGGCCGGCTCGTCGCCGCTCGACTCCCAGACGACCTCCTCCAACGTGACCGCCCGGTCGCACGTCAGGCAGCGGCTGGCGTAGCGCTCGCCGAGCCAGACCTTGAGTGCCGACTGCTCACGCGGCGCGGCCGCGATCGCCTGGAACGCTGCGTCGAGATGGCGCACGTCGGGCGGCCGGAGGACGACCTCGGCCAGCAGCCGGGTGAGCGGGCTGGTCTCCAGGCTGGCAGCACGGCGCTGGCGGTCGACTGCCGTCCGGGCAATCCAGCCGCCGCGGCCATGGAGATCGACGACAACGTCGCCGGGCCGGCTGTCCGCCTCGATCCGGGCCGCGACAAGCTCGGGCGGCAACGGCGGTGCCAGCCGGTTGAACGCGGGCAGCGACCAGCCGGGGTCGCTGCGCAGGAATGGGTCACGGGCGGCCATGCCCCAATTGTGCCACCGCGCAGCGTACGATCCGCGAGTGACGCTCAAACCACCGTCCCCGCCGGCGCTGACCGCCGCCGACGGCGCCCGCGCCTGGCGAACGCTGCGCGCGGCAGTCGCCGAAGCCGTCGTCGGCGGCGATGAGCCACTCCGCCTGCTCGCGGTGGCCCTCCTGGCAGAGGGTCATGCCCTGATCGAGGACGTGCCCGGGGTGGGCAAGACCCTCCTCGCCCGCGCCTTCGCCCGGGCACTCGATCTCGACTTCGGGCGGGTCCAGGGGACGCCGGACCTGCTGCCCTCAGACGTGACCGGGGCGAGCATCCTGGCACCGTCCGCCTCGCTCACCGAGGGTGGTCTCAGCCTGAAGTTCGTGCCCGGGCCCGTTTTCACGAATGTGCTCCTCGTCGACGAGATCAACCGGGCCACGCCGCGAACCCAGTCCGCCCTCCTCGAGGCGATGCAGGAGCGCCAGGTGTCGATCGAAGGCGAGACTCGAGCGCTGCCGGACCCGTTCATCGTCCTGGCGACCCAGAACCCGATCGAGTACGAAGGCACGTTCAGCCTGCCCGAGGCGCAGCTCGACCGGTTCCTCGTGCGGATCCGGATCGGCTATCCGGACCGGGCCGCCGAGGCCCGGATCGCTGGCCGCTACCTGGCCGACCACGACCCGCTCGAGCGGGTCCAGCCGGCGCTCGACCGGATCGCGTTGCTCGGCCTGCGCGAAGCCGCCCGGCAGATCCACGTCAGCGCCGAGCTCACCGATCATCTCGTGGCGATCGTCGGCGCGACCCGCGAGCGCTCGGACATCGAGCTCGGGGCAAGCCCACGGGCAAGTGTCGCCCTCTTCCGGGCGGCCCAGGCCAGGGCCCTGCTCGATGGCCGTGATTTCGTCCTGCCCGATGACATCCGGGCGATGGCCCCCGCGGTTCTCGTTCATCGGCTGCGTCTGAGCGTCGACTCGTCGCTGCACGGCCTGACCCTGGAGCGTGCCTTTGCCGAGGCGATGGCGACGGTCCCGGTCCCGGTCGGCCGAGCCGTCCGGGCCGGGACGGATCCGACGGGTTGATCGAGCCCAGGGCGACCGGATCAGAGGCGGGCGGGCCGGGCGCGACTGGGTCCCGGGCGACCGAACCGCCGGCGACCGAGTTCGACCAGCTGGAGCCGGAGGCCAGGACGGTCGCCCGCGACCCGGGCGATGGACGACACGCCTGGATCATCGGCGGAGTCATCCTCGGCCTCGTCGGAGGCGCGGTGGTCAGCTACCCGATTGCGGCACTCGGCGTCCTGGTCGTGGGCGTTGGCATCCTGCGCTGGATCACGGTCGATCGCGGCTTGCGGGGTCTGGTCGTGATCCGCCGGATCGAGCGCGATCGAGTGGTCTGCGGCGACCTCGTCGAGCTCGTGCTGACCGTGCGCAACCGCGACCCGCTGCCCATCCCCTGGCTGCGCGTGGCCGAGGCGCTGCCGACCGAGCTGCAGCTCATCCTGCCCGACAAGGCGGCCGCCCTCGACGACGGAGGAACTCGGATCACTGGCCGGGCTGAGCTGCGCAATGGCTGGACACTGGCACCCTACCGCAGGATCACCCGCCGGGTTCAGCTGGTCGCTGGCCACCGCGGGGTCCACCGCTTCGACGTGGTCCACGTGTCCGCAGGCGATCTGCTCGGCCGAACGATCGGCGCGGAAGAGCGATCGATGCCGGCCAATCTCATTGTCCGACCGCGCCTGGTTGCGACCACGGCACTCGATGCGCGGCACGACTGGAGGGGCGAGCGGGCCACCCGGACGGGCCGGGTGGACGATCCGAGCCGGTTTGCCGGCGTCCGGCCTTACACGCCAGGCGACCCCGTCCGGCGGCTCCACTGGCGGGCGACCGCTCGCCTTGGCCAACCCGTCGTCAAACGCTTCGACCCGGCGCGAGAACGCGAGGTGGTCGTGGTTCTCGACATCGAGACCCGGATCGACGACGAGCGGCAGGTCGGCCCGTCCGGTCGACAGACCGAGGCGGATCAACTCGAGGAGCTGTGCATCGTGGCGGCGTCGCTGGCGCGCCGCTTCGAGGCCGACGGTGCCGCCTGCGGGCTGGCGGCCGCGGCGTTTTCCGGGAGTCCCCGGCGGATCGCATTTGCTGCGCCGAGTGGGGCGCCAGGCCAGAGTGGCCGGATCGGCGACCTGCTCGCCCGGCTCGGCTCGTTTCCCTCGACAACGTTCCCGGCATTGCTCGGCGGCATGGCCCAGCTCGTCCGGCCGGGCACCCAGCTGGTGGTGGTTACGGCCCGCGACCCGGGTCCTTTCCTGGTCGGCGCCCGGCGGCTGGCCCGGAGTGGCTTCGCGGTGGAGCTTCTGACCATGGGTGGGTCGGGGCCGGAGCATGCCCGGCAGGCCCGCCGGGTCGGGCTCCCAGCGCGGGCCGTCCGCCTCGACGCCGAGTGGAGGCTGAGCCGTGCGCTCGAGCTGGTGGGCTGAGGGCCTCGGGCCACTCCTGGTCGGGCTGACCGAAGGCGCCTGGATCGTCGTCCTCTACCTCCTGGTCGAAACAGTCGGCCGAGCTCCCGCCCCGCTGGGCCTGCCGGTCTTTGCCGCCACCGCCCTCCTGGGGGCGCTGGCCGGGCCCGGGCTGGAGCGCCTGGGCGAGAGGCGCTGGAAGGTGATCGCGCTGGTCGCCGTCGGCCTCGGCGCGGTCGGCACGCTGGCCGGGCCCGGCGTACTCGGGGCGCTCATTGATGGGAATCCAGGCGGGGCGTTCGGGGCGCATCCGGGCGGCTGGCTATTGGGCATCGCGGCGTTCCGAGGAATGCTGGGTGGCGGGACGCTCGAAGATCCGGATCGAGCCAGTCGCCCGTTCATCCGAGGCGTGATCGGCCTGACGTTCGTATGGCTCTACGCTGGCCTCCTGCCTGACGTGAGCGAGATCGCCTTCCGAACGGCCGCCCTCGGCCCCACCCTGCTCTTTGCGTCCAGCGGCGTCGCGGCAGTCGGGCTTCGCCGGGTGCACGCGATCGCCTTGCCGGCCGGGATCGAATGGTGGCGAAACCGAGCCTGGCTGCTGGGCCTGGGGGGACTGCTTGCGCTGCTGACCGCGCTGGCTGTCCCGATCGCCTATGGGCTGATGGCAGCCGTACCCAGGGTCCTGGGGCTGGCTGGATTCCCTGAAGTGGTGGTCTTCATGATCTTTGTGGCCTGGCTGCTCCTGCCTCGGAGAGGCCCGCGCCGGCCCCATCGATCAGCCGTCCGAGGCGTCCTGGGCCTGGCCATCCTCCTCGCGCTCGGGGCAATCGCCTACAGGCTCATCCATGCCAATGTCAGCTCCGGCAACGCTGCCGCGGGAGTCGCCCACGTTGGGGAGTCGACGGAGTCGAACGGCATGTTCGGCGTCCTGCTCATTGCCGGCCTCCTGCTCGGGCTCGGCCTGCTGGCACTCTTCCTCACCCGAAGCTGGCGACCAGCCACTCCGACGACGCCGGGCGGGCCGGGCAGCGACGAGAGCGGGTTCGAGGTCGAGGGACCGGGCGTCGCCTGGCTTCGGCGGCTGCGCAACCGTCTGCGCGGTGAGCGGACCGGGCGCCGACCGGCCAGTGCCGAGGCGGCCTACCTCGCCACACTGGACCTGCTCGAGCCGCTCCGCGAGCTGCGCCGCCTGGCGGACGAGACGCCAGCGGCCCACGCCCGAAGGTTGCATCGGGAGGGCGCCGGCAGCCTGGAGCTGGACCTGCTGGCCGCCGACTACCAGCTATCGCGCTGGGGTGCCCGCCGGCTGCCGGCCCGCGAGACAGGTCGGGCCATCGGCCGCTGGGATCGATCCAGCACACGAATCGCCGAGCACGTCCTGGCCGAGCGGGTCGCCCGCGAACACGCCGAGGAACGGGAGCTGTCAGGGCCGGCCTGACCTGGACCTACGGCTCGTCGAGCTCGTCGGGCTCCTCGACGAAGGCCTCGTCGGTCGTGACGTCGACGGGCAGGGCACGATCGAGGTCCTCGATCTCGTCGTCCTCGTCGTCCTCTTCGAGGTCCTCCTCGAGGTCCATTTCTTCGCGGATCAGGGTGCCCTTCGTGTACGGCCGCAGGTCGGTCGACTTGGCCGCTGTCGGGAAGCTCACCTTGCCGAAGTTACGCGGGTCCTGGAAGATCTCGCGAATGATGATCCGGACGTCCTTGTCGCCGAGCGAGGTGACCCCGGCGAAGTACTTGTTGCCCTCGGCCATCAGCTTGAGCAGGCGGGCCGCAACCCGCGGCTCCACGACGCCGATCCGCATCCCATTGCTGAAGGCGAAAAGCCGGTTGCCTTCGGGGGTGAGCTCGACCGCGTCGCCAGGGTTGACCTGGGCGAGCTTGCGCGGATCGGCCAGGTCGGTCAGGAAGGCGAAGCCCGTCTTGCCGGTCTCCTCGACGAAGATCGAGACGGGCGCTTTGCTGCCTTCCATCGCCGGCACCGTCTTTTCGCCAGCCTCGACCAGCAGGACCCGCAGCCGGTCAATGTTCCGCTCGGCGATTCGGTTCGTTGGATCGAGCGCGAGCGCGGTCTGGTAATGCTCACGAGCCGAGCCGAGCTCGCCAAGCTCCCAGAGCGACTTGGCCAGCCGGTTCTCGGCCTCGGCATCCGGGCCCATCTCGAGGATCCGCCGATTCGTATCGGCCGCGTCGCTCCATTGGGCCGCGGTGGCCTGGGCGATGGCCTGCTCAACGAACTGGCGCTTCTGGCGAAGCGCCGTTGCGGCGCTGGACGCCGGGCTGGTTTCAACGTCGGAAAAGCTCACGGGATGGGTCGTCCTCCAAGGCGTTCTGTGCTGCCCGGCGCATCGGAACCGTGGGGCCATGGGCGGCGGGCAGGCTGAATCCCGGACCGAGCGCGGGCCACTGTTTCTAGCATCGTTGAGCCAATCCGTCAACGAGCCGGGGTGGGATGCGGCGCGGCCGGAGCTAACGGAGGGCGACGTTCCAGGCGATGACCGCCAGGCCCAGGATCGCCAGAAGCGCGGTCTGCCAGATCCAGCGCGGGTCCCGGCGCTGGGCTGGCGGTGAGCCATGGATGGCATCCCAAAGGAAGAAGACGAGGGTGACGATCGCCGGACCGAGGAGCCGCGGCAGCGCCACTGCGCGGATCGCCCCGGCAGCAATCGCGACGACCGCAGCGTAGGTCCCCGCCGACCACGGCGCAGCCCGGCGGTTCTGCTCGCGCAGCACCGAAAGGCGGAAGCCGAGGAGGCCTCCGACCAGGGCATCGGTGAGGGCCAGGACGATCAGCGCGGACTCCGAGAGCGGCGCAGTCCCGGCCGTCGCCCCAGTTGCCGTGGCCGTGATCGACGGCTCGACGAGCCCGCCCTGGACGAGCGCGGCGGTACCGATAAAGGCAAGGAACGAGACGAGCACGGAGAGTGCCAGCATGAGTGCACGGTCGTCGGCGCCGGCGGGACTGACCCGCTGGATCAGGTGCAGCTCGAGGGCGAGCGCGCGATCGAGCAGCAATGCCGCGAAGCCAAGCGCGACGAGGATCGGCAGGCCGTTCGGGACGATCCGGATGACGCCCAGGCAGGCAACTGCTGCGAGCGTGGGCAGGATCGTCGACGCGACTGCAATCCCGCGCACATGTCCGGCACCGAGGAACCACACGGTGCCGGACACGACCGAGGCTGCCAGCAGGCCGGCCACCAGCCAGTCGAGCGAGCCGTCGAGAAGGCGGGACAGGCCGATCACAGTCGACGCCAGAAGGACAAGCTCGTGCCGCTCGGTGCTCCGGGAATCCATCGGCCGGATCGTACGCGACCGGGCATCGCCCGAAACGGCGCCTGATGCCTCAACCACGGGCAGCCAAACGGGTGGCCTTGCCGGCAACCCAGGCAAGGAGCTCCGCTCGCGACCGCGTATTGAGCACCATGGCAGGCTCGACCCAGGCTCGGCGCGCCTGCCCCACCGCCCACCCGAGGTGCCGAAACTCCTCGATCCGGTGGGCGTCGGAGTCCAGGGCCAGGAGGCAGCCGGTCGCGATTGCCCGGCGGGCACGCTGGTCGGCCAGGTCCAGGCGATGGTCGGAGCCGTTCATCTCAAGCGCCGTTCCCGTCCGGGCCACCTCGGCAAATACGAGGCCCCAGTCGAGGTCGAGATCGTCCCGACCCTGGACTTTCCGGCCGGCCGGGTGGGCGATCACGTCGACGTGGGGGCTGCGAATCGCAGCGAGGACACGCTGGGTGAGCTGCTCCCGGGTTTGGCTTCGCCCGACGTGGACAGAGGCGACGACGACGTCGTACTGGGCCAGGAGGTCATCGTCGTAGTCGAGCGTGGCATCGGCGCGGATCTCGAGCTCGCAGCCGTGCAACAGCCTGAACCCTTCGTTGGGGGTCGCGGCTGGGGCCCGGCCGTCGGCCTCCTCGCGCTCGAAACGCTTGTTCAGCTGGGCGACGACAGCCCGCTGGAGACGGACCCGGTCCGGTGTCAGGCCCCGGGCGATCGCCAGCGATCGAGTGTGGTCGGTCAGGACCTGGTAGGCGTGGCCGCGAGCTCGGGCAGCTTCGGCCATCTGCTCGATCGAGTGGACCCCGTCCGACCAGTCCGAATGCGAATGGAGGTCCCCGCGCAGGTCCACCAGCCGGATCAGGCTGGGCAGGGTCCCTGCCTGAGCTGCCTCGATCTCGCCCCGATCCTCGCGCAACTCGGGCTCAATGAACGGCAGGTCGAGGAAGGCATAGGCCTCCTCCTCGGTCGAGAATGTGCGTAGTTCGGGGGCCGTCGAACGCGCATCGGTGCCACGGATAGCCGGCTCGGCTTCCTCAGCCAATCGAAGAAAGCCCTTCTCCGACAGGCTCCAGCCACGCTCGCGGGCAATCCCGCGCAATCGGATGTTGTGGTCCATCGAGCCGGTGAAATGAAGGACTTTGGTGCCGGCCTCGCCCGG
>ODAK010007242.1_pt1 | contig 11138 bp, 9 predicted proteins | sample 1539591 | NCBI WGS metagenome assembly ODAK01 (sample SAMEA3539303, study PRJEB22396) | soil metagenome | biome: tundra; feature: field; material: soil | place: USA | collected 2010-05 | depth 0.15 m | reverse complement strand
CGGAGCAGCGCGAGTATCTGGAGCTGGTCCGGAGCTCGGGAGAGGCCCTGCTCAGGGTAACTATTTACTTGACGCACAGGCGCGAACCTGCTACATTTGTAGGGTGACGGGCCGGTGGCGCTAGTGCGCCTTGCCTACGCGCTTGCGCCTCTTGGCCCGTTTTGGCCGTTCGGGCGTCTCGCTGTGGGGAATCTGGAATAGACCACGCATCGCGCGCTCGAAATTCACCGCCGCCTCCGGGCCTTCCATGTACTCGGCTTTACGTTTCATGTCGCTCCCATCATACCGTCGGCGTTTTTTGCGGGCGGACATACGCTGCCGGAAATGGATCCATTAGAAACGGGCGGAGCGCCAGTTTGGAAACATCATCAGCCGTCAGCGTTTCCCCCGTAAGGCTACAGAACTCCAGCCCTGAACGATCTACTTTCAGACGATAACCGCAGATCGTGGTTTCTTCTGGGTAATCGTGCGTGCTGTCAAGAGCGAGCGTTCCTGGTGCATTTTTGATTTGCTTATCTAATGGCGAAAGGAAAATTTCGAGAGACGCTCCCGGTTTCTGCACTCTGACGCACTTTGGTCCCCGTGCATGGCAGTCCGCACGGCCTACGCCCGGTTGGGAAACGAGCGCCTTAAAATCCTCAACAGCTCGCCCGATGCTATCGCGCAACGAATCCCACAGAGGAGGCAGGCATTCGGCGGTCTTGGTGTAATCCGTAATCTCTTGTTCAACCCATCCCATACAATAAAACGCTTATTTTACCAGTTCGCGCACGTCAATCCAATTGCTTCGCGGCCCGCTTCATTTTCGCGCCTACGCATTTCCTTCTTCATCATGCGCCCGATTTGAGCGTATTGTCAAACTGGGTGATAGAATCGAAAACGAAGGCTAGACGCCATGACGCGAACGACGATTGCCAGATGCACTGTTGCCGGTGTGATCCTTTTCGGCCTATTCCGCATACACCAATGCAGTCAGGAGCAAAGTAAGCACTGGGACGGAGTACACGAAGCGCAAGCGAAAGAAGAACGCGAAAGAGTGGCTGAAAAGGCGGCTGCTGACGCCGCTGAAAAGAGATTCGAGGAAGGTCCGGCTGCGGCTCCAGGACTAGAGCCAGCCGAGGTAACGCGACTGACGGCGGGGCGCCAATCTGCACTGAAACTGTACCACGCAATTGATGGCATCTTGGGCCGTGCTGCAATGTCGTTCGCCGACGCCCGCCACGGGTACTGTGAGTTCTACGTTGAGACGGTCCTTGGCATCCATTTGGAACACACAGAAGACGCGGAAAAGCTCTTGCTCAAGGTACCCGCCACAGACGAAGAGGAGATAGAAAGAGATCGTAAAATGGAAGAGGTCGGAAACAAGTTCGTAGCATACGAAGAGCAAGTCGCGACGTGTGAAGCCAGCATCGAGGCGGGTACCATGCAAATGCCAAGCAAGGTAGACCTGGAAACGCGCAGGTACCAGGCGAAGCGGGAAATAGCCGAGATTGACAGTAGGTTGACGAATCCAGCGAGCGTGCCGGAGCCTAACACCAAAACATTACCGCCCCAAGCAGTGGAGCAACCCGCCGATACTTCCCAATCCGCCGCTCCGCAACCGTCTATCGAAAGCAGCCCGCCGGAGGCACCCGCAGAAGCGGCTAAGCCAACATCCGGCGTACTGTGCAATGGGCCGGTCGAAGTGCGGCAGAACTGGGAATTCACGTTCAGGAATCTCCCCGGCGGACAATTGAAGTTCACGTTCGATCATGATGCGTGGGTACCGCGTATTCACCGAGAGTTGGATGGCACACAAACGCTGATAATGCGGTCCATCAAACCGGGCATCCAAACCAAATGCGATATACGCTGGGAGACCGCTCAGTCGAACCCTTGAATATGATACACTTCGCCTAGCGGCAGAAGTGTGTTTTTTTAGGATGGCGGTCGAAGCGCTGGCTATGCTTGGCGGCTGGCAGCGTTGACGCCCTTTCCGGTGAGGCGGGGAGAGGTGTACCCAATCCCGACATGAGGATTTTAACATGTCGCATACCGCCGTCGCAACAGTCTCTGAGGACCGTCTAGAATCCACCCCAAGTGGACCGCACAGCAGGCTCGGTTATTCAACAGGCCGCAATCTATTTGACGGCTCAGAACTTTTGATCGCCATGAAATGTTACTTCGATGGAAGCGAGGGACGAGATACGAAGGGCGATACTTGGGTTACGCTTGCCGGATTAGCCGCTCTAGACCGATCATGGGCAGGATTTGAGTCTGCATGGGGAAGGATGTTGCACAAACGCTATCCAATCGCCCCCTACATCCACATGTCTCAAATCGTTTCCGGCGACGATCCATTTGAGCGCGTGAATGGATGGACAAAAGAGAAGGTTCTGTCTCTTGTGTCTGATGCTATCGATCTAATACAATCCCGCGATTCTATACATTCGTTTTCTTGCCGAGTTAATCTTTCCGCCAGAGAGAGAATCATGAACGAAGGGCATTCAGTCTATGATCCAGAGAGGCTATGTGCCGAGATGTGCAGCGCGATTGTTCTAGACTGGAGTGTCAAACACAAGATCGAATCTGTCTACATGTTCTTCGACCGAGGAGAACGGTTTATGAAGCAGTTCAAAGATCAATGGCTCTCTAATAGAACGCCTCTGCGACAGGTAGCTTCCGACCCAAGCAAGCGGGTATGGGATATCATCGCCAACATAATAGACGCCGATAAGGAGCGTGAGCCTGCACTTCAAGCAGCCGACATGATCGCTTGGGCTACCACTAGGGACTTGGCAGATAAGCTGGCAGCGTTTTATGACCTAGATGAGTACATGGACAAGCTTAACGTAGAACACCACGCAATAATGGACGAGAAATTGTTGCGGGAAAAGTATACGACTGTTCACGGATGAGCCGTTCTCTTCCCGCGTTTTTGTCTAGCCGATTCCTTCTTAGTTAGCACGCCGCTCGTTCGTCCGCAATCTTGCCGGTGAGTTGCTTCCAGGTGAGGCGCTTGCCGCCGGTATTCCTCATGACGCTGACGAACCGCTCCGCATCATTCAAGCCCTTGCGGTTATTGTACCGGAACATTTGCTCATCGAGGTAGCGGAACAAGTGGAACGGCTCGACCGAAACATACGTGCCATTCAGCCCTCGCTTGAACAAACTCCAGTAGTTCTCTAAGCCGTTAGTATGGACCTCGCCCCGGACGTACTCAACCGCATGATCCACCACTTCATGCTGAAATTCATCCAAACCCTCATAGGACTTTAGTGCGTCGGTGAAAATCGCGGACCCCGCTAGAACGTGCTGCCGTATCTCGGCTTGCACTGTTTTCTTTTTCGCGCTGTCAATAACCTTCACCCTGACCTTGCTGCCAGCGGCCTTGCAGCCCCGCTCCAGGATGCCCATGACCGCCGTCTTGTCTTTGCCGCCCGTGCCTGTAATCTTGCGGGCGCGTTCACTAGCGTGCATGTTGCGGGCCTTTCCGCCGATGTACGTTTCGTCCGCTTCGATTTGGCCGGAGAGTTTGTTATCGAAGGAGCCGGAGTGCATCGCGTGGCGGATGCGGTGATCCATGAACCATGCCGATTTCTGCGTGATTCCCAAGTGGCGCGCAATCTCGCAACTGCTAACGCCGTTCTTGCAGTTGGAAACCAGCCAAGTAGCAAACATCCACTTGTCCATCCCGAGCGGACTATCCTCAAAGATGCTGCCGAGCTTGATGGTAAACTGCTTTTTGCATCCCTTGCAAAACCAAATCTTCCGGGTGGAGATAAAAGAGTGCTCTTTGGATTCGCAGCGCGGGCAGGTGATGCCATTGGGCCAGCGAAGGGCCACGGCAGCCGCAAACGCCTTGTCGGAGTCGCCAAAGTATACGGTTGCATACTGGAGGGTAGTCGGGAAGTCTGCTGGTAGGCCGTTCATGATTTAATTATGGCATCTTTGGCTTTGTGTGTCAAGTAAATAATCTCCCTGCTCAGCGTCATTGGCGACATCCTGGATTTCTCCAAAATCGAGGCTGGCAAGCTGGATCTCGATCCTGTCCCCTTTCCGTTGCGCGAGCGCTTGGCGCACTGCGTCCGGCCGCTGGCCGTGCGGGCCGATCAGAAGGGTCTGGAGCTTACCTGCGACATCCAGCCTGGCGTGCCGGAGGAAGTAGTGGCCGACCCCGGCCGTTTGCGCCAGATCGTCGTTAACCTGGTGGGCAACGCCGTCAAGTTCACCGAGTGCGGCGAGGTGGCGGTGGCGGTCGAGGTAGAATCCCACGGGCCGGATCGGGCCGTGCTGCACTTCACGGTCCGCGACACCGGCATCGGCATAGCGCCGGAAAAACAGGCGACCATCTTCGAGGCCTTCTCGCAAGCCGATGGCTCCATGACGCGCAGGTTTGGCGGCACGGGGCTGGGCCTCACCATCTCCTCGCGGCTGGTCGACATGATGGGCGGCCGCATGTGGCTCGAGAGCCAGCCCGGCAAAGGCAGTTGCTTCCATTTCACCGCGCCAGTCGGGCTGGCCCCCGGCCGCGCCGGCGGCGAACCTGTCGAACAGGTCCGGTTGGCCGGCTTGCGCGCCCTCGTGGTCGACGACAACGCCACCAACCGCCGCATTCTGGGAACGATGCTGGAGCGGTGGGGTATGCAGCCGGTCCTGGCGGCCGGCGGAGCGGAGGCCATGGACTTGTTCCGCCAGTCCGATCCTCCAGCCACCCCCTTTTCCCTGATTCTGGTCGATGCGCAGATGCCGGGCCTGGACGGCTTCGCGCTGGTCGAGTGGCTGCTGAAACAAGCGGACTTGCGCCACACCACCGTGATGATGCTGACCTCCTCCGGTCATAGTGGCGACGTGGCGCGCTGCCGGGAACTGGGCATCGCGGCTTATCTGACCAAGCCGATCATGCAAGCCCAACTGTTGGACGCTGTCCGCGCGGCGCTCGGGACCAAAGCTGCGGCGGACAAACCTTGCCCGGCCGCCGGCCCCGCACCACGTCAAACGAATCCCGGCCTGCGGGTGCTGCTGGCCGAAGACAACGCCGTCAACCAGAAGCTGGCCTCCCGGCTCCTGGAACGCCGCGGCCACACTGTGGCAGTCGCCACGAATGGACGCCAGGCGCTGGAGATGCTGGACACGCAGGGGTTCGACCTGGTGGTGATGGATGTCTCCATGCCCGAGATGGATGGCTTTGAAGCCGCCGCCGCCATCCGCGCCCGCGAAGAATCCACCGGCGCGCATATCCCCATTCTGGCCATGACCGCCCATGCCATGAAGGGGGACCGCGAGAAGTGCCTGGGCGCCGGCATGGACGGCTACGTGGCCAAACCGGTGCAAGCCGCGCAGCTCTTCGCAGCCATCGACTCGGTCACGGCAGCGCGGCCCTGACCGGGCAGATCAGCCGGCGCCCAGCTTAACCAAAGGCGATGGAAGCTCGGCCGGCTCACTGCCGCAGCCCGGAAGGCGCGCCAGGGACGTTCCGAAATCGTCTTTCCTGTCGGCCAGCCTGAAAGGCACTGCCGCCCAGTCCACCGCCTGGGCCGGCCGGGGCCGCGCCAGCAGAAATCCCTGGACTTGGTCGCAACCGGTGGCTTCGAGGGCGGCCCACTGCTCCGCGGTCTCCACCCCTTCGGCCACCGTCTGTAGCCCCAGATTGTGCGCCAGCGTCACGATGCCCCGCACCAGCGGCAGGACCCCGCGGTGCTTTCCTATGTCCTGCACAAACTCGCGCGCGATCTTGATCGTCGCCACCGGCAGCCGATGCAGGTAACTGAAACACGAGTAACCCGTGCCAAAATCGTCCACCCAGATCTCAATCCCCATCGTCTGCAGTTGCTCGAGGGTCGCCCCCACCTTCTGAAAGTCCCGCATCAGCACCGTTTCGGTCACTTCCAGCTTCAGCAGCCGGGGATCCAGTCCGGTGCTCTGGAGGGTGCGCTCTACGGTGTCCCCAAAGCCGGGTTCGGCCAGTTGCAATGCGGAGACGTTCACCGTAACGGCCCGCCGCGTTCCCTGCTCCGCCCACTGTTGTGCCTGCCGGCACGCCTCCGCCAGCACCCAGGAGCCCAGCGCCACGATGTTCCCGGTCTCCTCGGCCAGCGCGATGAACACCTGCGGAGGCACGGCGCCCAGCGCCGGGTTGCTCCACCGCGCCAGCGCCTCCAGCGCGGTGATCCGGCCGTCGCCCATCCCGTAGACCGGCTGGTAATGCAACGTGATTTCGCCTTTCTCCACGGCGCATGCCAGCCTCTGTTCCATATCGAGCTGCCGCCGCGAGGCGTCGCCCATGTCGGCATGAAAGAACTCGCATCCGTTGCGCGTCCGCCGCTTGGTCTCGTACATGGCCGCATCGGCGTTCTGCTGCAGGCTGCATGTGTCTCCGCCATCCTGCGGATAGATGGTCGCACCAATGCTTGCCGTGACCCGCAATTGGCGGCCCCCAATCTCAAAAGGAGCCTCCAGGGAACGCAGTATCCGCGACGAAATAGCGGCCGCTTCTGCGGCGTTCTCCAGGCCGACCGCCACCAGCGCAAATTCGTCGCCGCCCAGCCGCGCCAGCGTGTCGCACTCGCGCACGCAGGTCTTCAGCCGCAACGCCAGCGCTTGCAGCAGCGCATCGCCCGCCGCATGCCCCAAGCTGTCGTTGACGACTTTGAAGCGGTCCAGATCGATGTAAAAGAATCCCACCATTTCCGCGTGCCTGTTGGCGCGCAGCAGCGCTTGCTCCAGCCGGTCGGCCAGCAACACGCGGTTGGGCAAGCCGGTCAGCGAATCGTAGTGCGCCTGGCGCGCCAAGTCTTCCTCCAGTTGCACCACCCGCACCGCCGAGCGCACACGCGCGCGCAGTTCACCCGCGTGAAACGGCTTGGTGATGTAGTCGTCGGCTCCCGCCTCCAGCGCCTCCACAATGTCTTCCTGCTCCGACCGCGCCGAGAGCAGAATCACGTAGACGTAGCGGTTCCCCTTCTGCGCCCGCACCCGGCGGCAGACTTCGATCCCGTCCAGTCCGGGCATCATCCAGTCCAGAATCGCCAGCCGCGTGCTGGCGTCATTCTGCAGCAGATCCCAGGCCTCCGCGCCGCTGCGCGCCAACACCACCTCGTAATTCCATTTGGTCAACAGGCTCCGCAGCAGATTCTGTATAACCGGGTTGTCCTCCGCCACAAGAACTCTCATGTGCCTAAGCGGCCCTAAGCCGCTGCACTATTAATCGGACGGGAAGGGCCAATCCTGGAGGGGACTAAAGTACCCCTCGCATTCCGACGATCCTAAGGCTGATGGACGATAAGAACAGTATGACTCCGGTCTTCGATCCGGCGGAAGCGCTTTCCATCGTCGATGGCGACAAGGACCTGTTTCAGGAGCTGGTCAACATGTTCCGCGATAGTTACCCGGCCGAGTTGTCGGCCCTCCGGGACGCCATCGGCCGCCGCGACTCCGACGCGCTCAGGCGGGTCTCCCACCACCTCAAGGGAACGCTTGGCGCTTTGGCGGCCGGCCCCGCCCGCCATGCCGCCCTGCGCCTGGAAGATCTCGGCAGCAGCGCCGACTTCGACCCGGCTCCGGCCGTTTACGTCGAAATGGAGCAACAGCTCCGCGCGCTTGACGAAGCGCTCTCGGCCTGGGGATGATACGGCGTGAGCCTATGCGCCGGCGGGCGTTCGCTATCGGTGGTTCGGAACCGGCTCCTCGCACAGCGCGGCAATGGCGGCTAGGAGATCCTCCGGCTTGGTGGGCTTGCTGATGTAGCCGTCCATTCCTGCCTTCAGGCAGCGCTCCCGGTCGCCTTTCATGGCGTGTGCCGTCATGGCCACAATCGGAATGCGCTGTCCCGTGGCCTTTTCTTTTGCGCGGATGGCGCCGGTGGCCTCGAAGCCGTCCATTTCCGGCATCTGCACGTCCATTAGCACCACGTCGAACGCCTGCTCGTCGAGCAGATCGAGCGCCCGGCGGCCGTTCGAGGCCACGGCGACGGTGTGACCGCGGTTCTCCAGGAGCCTGCTGGCGAGGCGCTGATTGATGGCGTTGTCTTCCGCGAGCAGAATTCTCAGTGGGCGGAGTGCGGTCCCCTCCCCCGGTTGATCGCATTGTGCCGCCAGGGGCGCGCCGGACGCCAATTGCGCCGCCGGATAGAGCACTTCGCACAGAGCGCGGCCGAGGGCGCGCCGCCCCACCGGTTTGGCCAAGTGGGTGGCCGCGCCGGCCTGCCGGCAGAAAGCTCGATCGCCAGATTGCGAGGACCAGGTCAGCATCACGACCTTGGACGGCGCCAGCGTAGAAGAGTTTTTGATGAGCCGGGTAAGCGCAAAGCCATCCATCCCTGGCATTTGAGCATCGGCCAGCACCAACTGGAAGGGTGTGCCTTCCCGCGCAGCCCGCGCGAGGATTTCAAGCGCGGCGTCGCCGCTCGACGCCAGAGCGACGCGCATTTTCCAGCCGGCCAGCATGTCAACGAGAATCCGCCGGCTGGTGGCGTTGTCGTCGACAGCGAGCACCGAAACCCCATCCAGAGAGTCGATTCTCTCGGGGCGCGGCGTCGGCTCACCCCCCGCGGCCTGGGCTTGGACGGTGAAATGAAAAGTGCTGCCGCAGCCGGGTTCGCTCTCCACCCAGATCTGTCCGCCCAGCATCGTTACCAGGCGGGAACAGATGGTGAGTCCCAGTCCGGTGCCGCCGTACCTGCGGGCCATAGAGGCGTCGGCCTGGGTGAAGGCTTCGAAAATGAGCCGCTGCTTGTCCGCCGGGATGCCGATTCCCGTGTCCGTCACGGTGCAGTGCAGAGTCACGCCATGGGCGGATGCGCCCTCGGCACTCACACGCAGGCCCACTTCGCCGCGCTCGGTGAATTTCAGAGAATTGGAGAGCAGATTGGTGATCACCTGGCGCAGGCGGTTGGCGTCGGCGCGGACCATGGCGGGGGTTCCGGAACACACCTCGCAAGTGAGTTCGATGCCTTTTTCGGAAGCGCGCAGCGCAAATGCCCCGGCGATCTCCTCCATCCAGTCGTGCAAATCGAAATCGGTGGCTTCCAGGTCCAGCCTGCCGGCTTCGATCTTGGAGAAGTCGAGAATATCGTCGATGACGACGAGCAGGGCGTCGGCCGAACTGCGGGCCATACGCAGGCACTCGGCCTGTTCGGAGGAAGGCTGGGTTTCCAGCGCGAGTTCAATCATTCCCATCACGCCATTCATGGGCGTTCGGATCTCATGGCTCATGTTGGCCAGGAATTCGCTCTTGGCCCGGCTGGCAGCTTCAGCCGCCTCCTTCAGCGCGGCGGTCTGCTCGAGTTGGCGGCGGATGACGCCGGTCTGTTGCTCGACGCGGTGCCTGAGCACGGCAACCCAGCCGAGCACGGCCAGGGTAACCGCCAGCACCAGGCTGAGCACCGGCAAAGCATGGCCGGCCGTCCACCAGGAGGGCTTCGCCAGCACGACAACATCCGCGGGTGAGCGCAGCAGGATGCGAAACGATTTCGGGTGCGCCGTGCCTTCGTGCATGGTGGTCCTCTGCGCGTCCACCTGCACGGAGCAGATCCCCATGACGCGGAGCTGGCTGCCATCCTTCCAGTCCAGCGCCGGATTCCCGCTCGCACCACCCCCGGTCCTATCGGGAAGGACCACGAGGAAGAGGAAGTTGCCTGAAGACAGGACCAGCGCCGGGTCCTTCGTGGAGCGGTCCCTGCCGATCAACTGGCCGTCGATTTCGACCAGCGCGGCGTCGTAGTCGCCGCCAAAAGCCTGTTCCGCCGTCACCGGTTTGGCGGCCACGGGTGGGCCGCTGCCCAATGGCTTGAGCGTGGCATCCGTCATGGTGGGCGTGTAATCTCCAATGGCCGGAAAGCCGGCCACGTCCACCACGGTGCTCGCGGCAACGGGCTGGGATTCCGCGGTTTGGACACAGATCCCCTGGCTGGCATCCTGCAGGCAGAGCGCCCTACCAGGCCACGCGAGTGTGACGCGCCCCCGAATGTGTGCCCGGTGGACGAAAGCGACGTTCGGAGTAAAGCGCAAAAGGCTGTTCACAGCCCGCACCGGTAAGGCGAAGGGATCGGCTGGAGCAGGTTCTTCAATCTTCACTTCGTCCCGGCTAGGGAACATGACGCGAAAGCCCGTCATCTGGTGACGCGAAGTGGACAAAGCGCCTGCGTTGCCATGAATCCGCACCTTGGCGTCCACCCATCCGGCATAATCCACTCCGTTCTGCTTGACCGTCGTCGCGGTGAGGGGACCATCGCCGATCGTCATTCCAATGATCACATTCGAGCCCGACTCCACGACCGAATGTACGACTCCCTCAACCTCCACCCACTGCGCGTCCTCCGTTCCGGTCAGCAGGCGGGCAAGGCTCACTCGCGGCGCTTCGGCCGGAACGTGAGATTCGCCGGTGACGCGGACGTGCGGCTGCGCGACCACCGGCCCATAGTCTCCTGGGTCGCTGACACCGGTGACTTCGACGATGGTACCTGCATGAATAGCGAGGATGGGCCTGGCCGCGATAGCGACAAAGATGGCGCCGGTCGCATCGTGCACAAACAGCGCGCCGTGCCTGGGATCGATGTAGGGATCGTAATAGGTGACGACCGCCGACAGGCTGACCGGGTAATGGCGCCCGGCTTCTTTCGGAGTCAGGCTGTGGACCCGTCGTGCGGTTGTCAGAACTGGCAAAGCGCCGCGAGGGGCCGCCCATGCCTGGGGGCCGGCCACGCCGCCGATCCACGACAGGGTCAATGCGGCCGCCAGAAGCCAGCGGGGCAACCCCGGTTTCGGGCTGGAAACACTTGTGCGCCATTCTCTCACGGCGGCAATGACCGTCTGCGATCGCACGGGGCGCGCTGCGCCGACCGCCGGTTGGCCGGCGCCGGGCCGTTGGTGCATATGCAAACTATCGGCTGACGCCCGACCAAACTGCAGAGCTTCGGGTGTTTAACTACTTTGGACAGCGCTCCTGCTGACGCAGCCGAGTGCTACATTGGATCGGAACCAATGGCACAGTTTCGCGAAGAACAGCGCTTTGAGTGGTTTTGGACCGCGATGTTTTGCGTTCCCGCCCTCTTGGTCGGTTACGGCCTCTACCGGCAGGTGTGGCTGAAGCAGCCGTTTATCTCGGCCGCTTTGCTGTGGCCGGCCTTCGCAGTGGCCGCGGTGGTGGCGGTCTGGCTCCTG
>ODAK010007241.1_pt1 | contig 11141 bp, 12 predicted proteins | sample 1539591 | NCBI WGS metagenome assembly ODAK01 (sample SAMEA3539303, study PRJEB22396) | soil metagenome | biome: tundra; feature: field; material: soil | place: USA | collected 2010-05 | depth 0.15 m | reverse complement strand
GGTTCGTGAAGTCGAAGTTGCGGTTTAGTAGATGCCGAAGATTGCCGGGATCAATCATCTCGATGCGGTGCGAGCGCTTGAGAAAGCGGGATTCCGAGTGATCCGTCAAGCGAAACACGTCCTGATGAGCGACGGTACACGCGTCATCGTCATTCCTCGACATAATCCAGTCAACGCATTCACGATGGGTGGTATCGCCCATGATGCCGGCTTGTCGGTGGACGAGTTCAGGGCCTTACTGTAGGCGACCTACACCGCGAACTGTCCTTCTCGCCTCGTTCGAAAAAACCTCATCAGAATCGCGATGACGAATGGCATTTAACAGCGATGCTGTGAATCGCGGCCGGACGCCTCCGGGACGGCGGCGATCCACTGACTATTCGAGCCGCGCGTGGCGGATGTAGTCGAGCCGCGGGAACTCGCGATTGAGATAGGCATTGCCGCCTGCGAACAGTGCGTCCTGATGGCCGGCGCGCATTCCGCCGCCGGATGTTTCGTCATAGCCGGAGTAGAGGCGGTCGGCGACGTCCATGCCGGAGATGACGGCGCCGAACGGCGCGAAACCCTGGGCATCGAACGAACGGTTGTCGGCGAGGTTGATGAAGATCTGCGTCGCGCGGGTGTTCGCGGTCGTGAATGCATAAGCGACCGTTCCGCGGACGTTCGACTGCTGCGGCGGATCATCGGGCATCGTCGCCAGGCGCCAGACTTGGGCAAGCCGAGGATCGCCGGGGATTCCGAATTGCGCGAAGACGCCCTGGCGCACGCGGAAGAATCGCTGGCCCTCGAAGAAGTGGTGCCTGACGAGGTTATAGAAGCGGTCCGCTCCGACCGGCGCCCAATCGCGATGCACCTCGACGACGAAGTCGCCCTGGCTCGTGGCAAAGCGGACTCGAAAGTGTTCGGGTGCGCGTGCGTTCAAGCGGGGATCGTGCGGATCAAGCAGCAGGGGAGCGCAGGCGGCGAGCAGGAAGGTGAGGATGTAGATGCAACGGCCGATGGCTGTCATTCTCCGATATCCGTGGACAGTGGAAAGAGCAGAGATCAGAGATCAGCGACATCAGAGATCAGAATACCGCTATCGATCTCTAACGTCTGACCGCTGATCTCTGGTCTCTGCTCCCTGATCTCTGCTCCGCCCGAACGCAACCCCGGATATTGACACCTTCCTTCGTCGCCGCTACTCTCGCAGCTCGATGAACGCGTCTCGCACCTCGTGGTGGTTCCGCCGCAGCTAGCGGGCAGCGCGCATGCGCCCCGCGTTTGGGAAGGGGGCGCGAAAAATCTGACGGTTTCAGCCAACCTCTTCTCGAAAAAATCCGAGTAGAGGGTTTTGTTTGATGAAACTGGCCGTTACGATCTTCGAAGAAACGCCCCAGCGCGCGATTGACGCGATTCGCTCGCTCCGCTCCGATCACGACGTGGTCGAGCTCCGCGCCGACGCGTTCGGTGGGCGAGTGGTCGATTGGCCGGCCGTGCGCGCGGCGACGAGCAAGCCGGTCATCGCCACGAATCGCGGCCGAGGGCATGTCGATGTGGATGCCGCGCTTGCCGCCGGGATCGACTTCGTGGATGTCGAGTGGGGCGGCGTGATTCCGAACGTTCATAGCGACCGGATCGTCCTGTCGCATCACGACAACGAGGGGATGCCGGATGTCGAGTCGCTCGTGCAGGCGATGCGCGCCGCCGGTTGCGCGCACGTGAAGGTGGCTGTGACGCCGCGGGATTTCGCCGATAACGCTCGGCTGCTTGCTTTGCTTGACGGGAGATCCGATCTCACCGTCATCGGGATGGGCGGCCGCGGGCTGTACACGCGCATCCTTGCGCCGTTCTTCGGATCGGCAATGCAGTTCGTCAGTGTCGATGAGGCGCACTCGGCGGCTCCCGGGCAGTTGGCGCTCGATCGGGCCCTGGCGATTTACGGACCTCATCGCCGGGCCCTCCGGGCCGATACGGTCTTCGCCATCACCGGCAACCCGACTGCGTACAGCGGATCGCCGGCCATTCACAACGCCATCTTTCGCGAGCGCGGCGTCGCAGCGGCATATACGATCTTCGAAACGGAGAACTTTCTCGACATCGCCGAGCCGTTCGCGCGCGGAGAGCGATTTGCGCCGAAGGGGCTGTCTGTTACCGCGCCATTCAAGGAAGAAGCGCTGGCGTTCGCGCAGCGCATCGGCGCGGAGATCGCGCCGAACGCGCTCGAAGCGGGCGCGGTCAATACGCTCGTTCGCATCGGCGGACGGATCGTCGCCGACAACACCGACGTCGATGGATTTTCCGCGCTCATCGGCAAGGTCAGCGCACGCAGCTCGGCGGTGGTGGGCGCCGGAGGCACCGCGCGTGCGGCGCTCGTTGCGCTGCGCCGCGCCGGAATCGCCGCGACCGTCTTCAACCGGACATCCGGCAAGCTCGACGGCCGGCCGCTCGATGCATTGTCGTCGTGGCGCGGCGATCTTGTCATCAACACGTTGCCTGGAAACGTTGCCATTGCGCTGCCGCCTGCCGATACCATCATCGAAGCGGCCTACGGCGGCGAATCGCGAGCGACTTTCACCGGACTCGATCTTCTTCGCGCACAGGCTGTGCGTCAAAACGAGCTCTTTCTCGAGGCATGCAAATGAATCTGGATGATCTTCGCAAGGATTACGACATCGTTCCTGTCGCGCGTGAGCTGAGCGCCGACGCCATCACGCCCGTGGCGGCATTCGCGGCCCTCTCCGGCGACGGCGAGGCGTTCCTGTTCGAAAGCGTCGAGCGGGGAGCGAACGTCGGCCGCTACTCGTTCGCCGGCTTCGACCGCCGGCGCAGTCTTCGTTTCGACGCCACCACACCCGACCCTGCCCGCATTCTCGATGAAGAGTTGCGGCCGCTGCGCGTCTATCGCGAGGAGGACTTCCCGCCGTTCTTCGGTGGCGCGGTTGGGTTCTTCGGCTACGGCGTGGCCGGCTGGACCGAGCGCATTCCCGACACGCATCCGAACGAGAGCGGCATTCCCGATGCGCGGCTGCTCTTCTTCGACAACGTCGCCGTCTTCGATCACGTGAAGCAGCGCCTCCACGTCATCGCCAATCTCTTCACGTCCGATGCGCATGCGTCGTTCGAAGAAGCAAATGCTCGTCTCGACCGCGCCATCGAGCGGTTGCGCGCCGCGCGTGTCGAGCTACTCGCATTCCCCGAGCACATCGCCGACGTCGCCTTCACTCCGAACATCCCGCGGCCCGATTTCGAAGCGGTGGTGCGTGCGGCGAAGGAAGAGATCACAGCCGGCGAAGTCTTTCAGATCGTCCTTTCGCAGAGCTGGAGCGCGGAGTTCCCGGAATCGGAGGCGTTGACGCTGTATCGCGTGCTGCGCTCGGTCAATCCGTCGCCGTACATGTTCCTGTTGCGCACGCCGGAGTGCACGCTCGTCGGAGCGTCGCCGGAGATGCTCGTGCGCGTCGACGGCACGCGCGCGGAGACGCGGCCGATCGCCGGAACCCGCCCGCGTGGCGCGACCGAGGAGGAGGATGCGGAGTTGGAGCGCGCGCTCGTGGCCGATCCGAAAGAGCAGGCCGAGCACCTCATGCTCGTCGACCTTGGCCGTAACGACCTCGGGCGCGTCTGCGTCAGCGGATCGGTGTCGGTCTCCGACTTCTGCCACATCGAGCGGTACAGCCACGTCATGCACCTCGTCACGAACGTCGAAGGAACGCTGCGCGATGACCGCAGTCCCGTCGATCTCTTCCTCTCCTGTTTTCCGGCCGGCACGCTCACCGGCGCGCCGAAGATCCGGGCCATGGAGCTCATCGACGCGCACGAGACCACGCGTCGTGGCCCGTACGGTGGTGCCGTCGCCTACTTCGGATTCAGCGGCAACATGGATAGCTGTATCACCATCCGCACGATCGTTCTGGCCAACGGCAAAGCATCGCTGCAAGCCGGCGCCGGCATCGTCTATGACTCCGATCCCGCGCGTGAGTACGAGGAAACGATGAGCAAGTCAGCCGCACTGAAGCTGGCTATCAGAATCGCGACGACCGTCTTGAACAAGCCAACGTAGCCCCCGCCGCTGGCCGGCTGGACCGCCGCCGGCCCGGCGGCGACTCTTCGCAGCTTACGGAATGCGCCCGATAGAATGCGCGAACCATGCTCGTCGCGCTCACCCGTGCCGTCCCGCAGTCGATCAGCCGCTGCGAATTGACCCACCTCGATCGCAACCCGATCGACATCGAGCTCGCGAGGACGCAGCATCAAGCGTATGAAGAAGCCCTATCCGACGCCGGTTGCAGAATCGAGCGTCTGCCCGCCGCCAACGAGCTCCCTGACTCCGTCTTCGTCGAAGACACGGCGATCGTGCTCGATGAAGTCGCGGTAATCACGCGTCCGGGTGCAGAGTCGCGAAGGCCGGAGACGGCATCCGTCGCTGCTGCATTGCGCAGCTACCGCGACCTGGTTTTCATCAAACCACCTGCGATTCTCGACGGCGGAGACGTGCTGCGCATCGGTCGAAACGTCTTCGTCGGTCAGTCCACCAGAACGAATGCTGAAGGTTGCCGACAACTCTCGGCCGCACTCAACCCGATTGGCTACTCCGTGCAAGCCGTCACACCGCGAGGATGTCTTCATCTCAAATCCGCCGTGACCGCGTTCTCTGACGACGGCGTGGTCATCAACCAGGAGTGGGTCGATGCATCGTTGTTCAGGGGACTGCACGTCATCACCGTCGATCCCTCCGAACCCTCCGCCGCGAACGTGCTCCGAGTTGCCGACGTTCTGCTCTGCGCGACGGCGTTTCCACGAACCGCGCAGCTTCTTCGCGACGCCGGCGCGAACGTGCGTATGGTCGACGTTTCGGAGCTGGCGAAGGCAGAAGGCGCGCTGACGTGCTGCAGCGTCATCGTGGAGCAGGTTGGATGACGCAGTGTCGAAAACATAGTCACGGGTAAATAGCACGAATCTTTTGGCGGCTGCGGCACCGCCTTCGTGATTTTCGGGCGATAGGCGATTCCTGAGCTCACCGCGTGCACGTGCCGGCCGACTGCCCTCGATTCCTCCTTCCGTTCTGCCACGCCACGATCAGAAGGAGCGCGATGCCGATGCCGAGCACGGCGCCGAGTAGGAAGTCGGTGAGGTTGTTCGAATGGCCGGTGCGGTCGAGGAGAAGTTGCAGCGTGCCACGCACGGCGAGCGCTGCGAGGCCGCAACGAAAGAGAGTGCTGGTTTTTGCGTCGGGAAGGCTCATAGGGTCTCCGTTTCAGTCGTTGAATCGATACCAGATCAGTACGGCGATCTTCACCACGGCGGCAGTCGCGACGATCGAGAAGAGATCCCAGCGGATGACGTCGTGATGAAGAAGGTTGTAGAAAAATAGAATCGCTGCCAGCAACGCGCCAGCGAGACCGCCGATGCTCGTCGAGCGGAGGCGGTGCGTGAGGAAGCGCTCATCGATTGTCCAGCCCAGGACCGGCAGCTTCATTTCGTCTTCTCCAGTTTGAAGATTTCGTCCGTCGTATGGCCGAACACGCGCGCGAACATGAGCGCGAGCGAGAGGCTTGGCTCGTAGCGTTGCCGCTCGATCGAGTTGATGCTCTGCCGCGAAACGCCGACCGTGTCAGCGAGCTCCTGCTGCGTCCATCCGCGTTCCGTGCGGAGCTCTTTGATCCGGTTCTGAACCGCCGTCGCCATAGCAAGCATGCTTTCCATAACGATGGTACGCAGGCTGTGAATCGATGTCAAGCATGCTTGGCTTTTGGGCGATCGTTTACCGCGCCACCGGATGGCTACTCGCATCAACGAATCGCACCTTCGTCGCACCGAGCGTGTGCAGCAACCCCGCGATCCTCGCCTCGGCGTTTTGCTGCGCGAGCGGGAGGATGCCTTTGTGGACCGCTTCGTTGCGGATGTTCTGCTCGGCGTATTGGCGCGCACGGCCTTCCATGCCGACGTCGGCGCGGCGGAAGACGCCCGTGCGCCGGCCGGTGACGCGCGTGGTGCGGTTGTCGATGCGCGAGAGGAGGAGTTGAGGCGGCGGGAGGCGTACGACGATCGTGCCGTCGGGCTCGCGGCGGACATCCTCCCGTTTCAACAGCGACAGGTCGACGCCGGCGATGACGTCGCCGGTCGCATAGAGGGTCAGCTCGTCGCCGGCCAGCGCATTTGGAATGAGGTCGTATGTCTGCTTGATCGTGCTGATGCTGGTGACGCGCATGGTTGCGGTCTCGAGGCGGTTGAGGTCGCGGACACGCGTCACGAGCGTTCCCAGGTCGACCGTTTCCTCCTTCGAAGTCCCGGCGCTGACGGCGGCCTGATCGATGCGGCGAACAAGAAACCAGACGGTCGCCGCCGCGATGGCCACGATCAACGCCGTGGCGCCGAGAAGGGTCAGGATCTGTCGTCGTCGTGTCATGGATTCCAGAATTTCGTTTGCTTTTGGAATTTTCTGCTATCCTTCCGCTCTCCCGGTAGGATCCAAGGAAGAATTCAAGGGTACGGCAGCCCTTCCGGCCTTGGGCCTTTTGCTTTGAAACTGGCCGCGATTCGCGTCACCTCTTGATCCTGACTGCGGGCCGCTGATCCTGATCAACTAGTCCTGATCAACTAGTCCTGATCGACGAATTCACTGATCTCTAATCCGCTGATCTCTTTCCACTCCCTCCGAATCACTCACGGGAACGAACCCTACATCCCGCTGTCTCTTCGCAGGCGCCACTGTTTCTCGATGTGTCCGGCAAAGCTTGATCTGCCGGTTTCGAGCCACTCGGTCAGGAGGTCGATGCTGATCTCGTCGAGCGAGTCGATGATGGCCAGGCTGGCCGCCTGCGCCACGCGCTCGATCGGCTTCTCGATCTGTGCGATGACTTTGGCCGATCGGGTCAGACGCCAGGCGAGATCTTCGTCTCGATTCATCGCCAGGATTCTGTTGGCGAGGAGCGTCAGCAACACCGCGCCGTTCCAGTTCGTGCGGCGGTCCCATCGCGGCGGAATGACGAAGTCCTCGGCGTTGATCTCGCCCGCCAGCGCGGCGATGTGGCGCTCGGTGGCCAGCCGAATGGGGCCGAGGTCGGCGTGGAACAGCATCTCGTAGGTGTCGCTCTGTTCGTCGCCGGTGAGCGATCGAGCCAGCGCATTCCGCGCCGTTGCATCAAGTTCGACTGGCGCTCCGGCGAAGAACGAAGCCGCATACTTCTTTGCCAGCTCGGCCAGCTCGGCTAGCGCTGTGAGATCGGTCGTGACCGGATAGATGATTGGAATCACGACGCCCCACCGCAGTCCCCGTTCCTTTGCCTCGGCGAACAGCGTTTCGATTCGCGGGAACTCGAGTGGCCATGGCGCGATGGCGATGACGGCATCATCCTGAACTTCCGCCGGAAGCTCGCCGCGCGCAGAAACGAGGTGGAGTGCCGCGACCTGCTGCTCCGCGCAAAACTGCAACGCTTCCTGGCCACGCCGGAAGATCACCTCGGCAAACTCGGTGGCGTCGATCATCACGGGCGCGTGCAGCGGATGGCGCGCCGTCGTGCGCTCAAGATCGTCGCGCACGTTCTCGCACACCGCCACCTCGAAACGGTCCGCGCACGACGCGCGCAGATCGATGTAGTCGATGGCGATCGGGGCGGCGCGCCGCGGGCTGTAGGGCGCAATCGTCGTGGCCGCCCAATACGGTGGCTCGGGCACGTGCGCGCGCGTGAGCCGCAGATGCTGCGTCTTCTTGTAGACGATCAAGCCGCGACAGTGTAATGCGCGTCTCAGCGCTGGAGGTATGGGGTGACCAGCGATTGCACGTACTTGGCGAGCATGTCGAGCTCGAGATTCACCCGGCCGCCCTCGGCCGCGTCGCCGAGGTTCGTGCGCGCTAGTGTTTCGGGGATGAGGGCCGCGCCGAACGTGGAGCCATCGGGTTCGACGACCGTCAGCGACACGCCATCGACGGCGATGGAGCCTTTGTCGACGATGAGCGCCGCATATTCGGCGGGATGGCTCCAGCGATAGACCGCGAATGCGCCCTCGCGCTTGATGGACTCAAGCGTTCCCACTCCGTCGACGTGTCCCTGCACGAGATGCCCGCCCAACCGCTCGCCGAGAGCCAGCGCTCGCTCGACGTTGACGCGCGCGCCGCGAACGAGTGTGCCGAGCGTCGTACGCGCCAGCGTTTCGTTCGAGACGTCGGTGAGTATTGATCCGTCATCCTGCGGAAGAACAGTCAGGCAGACACCATTCACAGCCAGACTTTCGCCGCGTGCGAACGGCTCCGGATCCTCGGTGCGCAGACGCAGTTGCGCGCCCGACCCGCTCGTGACGAGCGATTCGATGATGCCGGTGCGATGAATGATGCCTGTGAACATTAGGGGGTGGGTTTTGGGGAGTAGGGGGCGGGAGATGACGTATTCGGAGTTGATGGAGCTGCGGTTGATGGGGCTGGAGTTTCCGGTTCACTCCCACCCCCAACTCCCAACTCCCCACCCCCCGGATACAAAGTAATCATCAGATCCTCTCCTACGGCCTCGACGCGATCAAAGCGAAAGCGAGGAGCGTCTGTCAACTTTGCGATGCCGTCGCCGCTGAAGATCGAAGGCGCTGTTGCTCCTCCGACAACGATCGGTGCGACGAAAAGGATCATCTTCTGCCACCGGCCTCGGCTGATGAATTCCGAGAGCACGTTGGATCCTCCTTCAACGATCACCGAGTGGATGCCCTGTCCGTAAAGACCTGCCAGGAGCTCGTCGAGATCGGCGTCTCGGGTGATATGAATCGTCGATCCGCCGTCGGTTAGAACGCTTGCATCGGGCGGAACGACGGAGCTGCGATCGAGGACGACGCGCGTCCATCCCGCGGCAGACGTATTCAAGCCGAGCCGGCGTGTGAGGCGCGGGTTATCCGCGCGCACCGTGCCGCCGCCGACCAGGATCGCGTCGTACTCCTCGCGCAACGCCAGGCTCTTCTCGCGTGATGCTTCCGAGGTGATCCACTGGCTTTGTCCGGTCACGGTGGCCAGCTTGCCATCGAGCGTCATTCCCGCCTTCAGTAGCACGAACGGACGCCGGTGCGTGACGGCGTGGATGAACGTCTCGTTGAGCAGGCGCGCCTCGGTTTCGAGCACGCCCGTCGTGACCTCGATGCCTGCTTCGCGCAGCTTCTCGATGCCGCCTGCAGCCGCATCGTGGGGATCGCGCATGGCGACGACGACGCGCGCGATGCCGGCGTTGATGATGGCGTCGACGCAGGGTGGCGTGCGGCCGTGGTGTGCGCATGGTTCCAGCGTCACGATCATTGTGGCGCCGCGCGCGTCGCAACCGCGCAGCGCCTCGATCTCCGCGTGCGGCTCGCCGGCGCGGTGATGCCATCCTTCGCCGATGACGTTTCCATCGCGCACGATGACGCACCCGACCATCGGATTCGGACTCACTGAGTAGCGGCCACGCGCGGCGAGATCGAGCGCGTGTCGCATGAGGTCTTCCACGACGCGATTGTAGTGGCTAAAAACAAAACCGCCGGCGAGGCCGCCGGCGGTTTTGCCGGCGATCTGCCGGCTTAGCAATTGCCGTTGTTGTCTCAGGGCACGTGGATGAAGCGGTAACCGGAGATGGCGGCGCCGCCTCGGCCTGCCGGAGAGGTCACGTAAATACGCGCAGTCTGGCCGCCTTTGAGATGATCGATCGCTGCGCGGAACTGCGCCAGGTTGCTGATCTTCTCGCCCTGCACTTCGCTGATGACGTCGCCCTCACTGAGGACGTCGCCGGCGGGAGAAACTTCCTTGACGCTGGTCACGAGGACGCCGGTGATGTTGTCGGCCTGGCCGTACTGCTGGCGCAACTGCGGCGTGAGCTCCTGAACGGACATACCGAGTTTGTTGTGCGCCGGTGCGGCCTCATCGGGGGTAGTCACGTCCGGCTTATCGCCATCGGGGGCTCGCTCGATCGTCGAAGCGGTCAGCGTCTTGCGCTTGCCGTCGCGGATGACAGTCAAATTGATCTTGTTGCCGACCGGCTGATACGAGATGTAGTCGATGAGCTGGCGGTTGTTGTTGACCGGATGTCCGTCCGCTTCGATGATGACGTCGCCGGGCTGGAGGCCTGCGCGCTCGGCTGGTTTGCCGGGTTCGATCGTCTGCACGAGGGCCCCTCGGGCATCCGCGAGATTGAAGCTGTTCTTCACATCCTCGTTGACGTCGGCGATCTGCATGCCGAGGTAGCCGCGGGTGACCTTGCCCTGCTTGAGCTGCGAGAGCAGGCGCTTGGCGGTGTTGATCGGGGTGGCGAAGCCGAGGCCCTGCGCGCCGCCACCACGGATAGCGGTGTTGATGCCGACGACCTCGCCGTTGACGTTCATCAGCGGGCCGCCGGAATTGCCGAAGTTGATGGCGGCATCGGTCTGGATGAAGTTCTCGAACGAGCTGGTCTCCTTGCTCAGGCCGAGTGAGCGGCCTTTGGCGGAGATGACGCCGACGGTGAGCGTGTTTTCGAACTGATAGGGGTTGCCGACGGCGATGGCCCAGTCACCCTTGCGGATGCGGTCGGAGTCGCCGAGCGGAAGGAAAGGAAGAGCCTGGCCGGCGTCGATCTTCAGCAATGCGATGTCAGTGGCGGGGTCGCGGCCGATGATCTTTGCTTCGAGCGTGCGGCCGCCGATGCCGTTCTCGTCGGCGCCCATGTGAACCTCAACGGTTCGCGCGCCCTCGATGACGTGGTTGTTCGTCATGACGTAACCGTCGGGGGAAATGATGAATCCAGATCCTCCGGCGACCTGCTTCTGTTCGTCATCATCGCCGCCCGGGACTCTTCCGTGAGGGCTCCGCTGGCCGTTGCCGTTGCCGCGAGGGTCGGGGAAGAAGAAGTCGAAGGGATCGGCTCCGAACGGGGTGCCTTTGCGGAGGTCGCTGGTCTTGATGACTTCGGTCGACCGGATCGAAACGACCGCGGGCATGACCCGCGCCGCGACGTCGGCGAAGGACGGAATCGTGACCATCGGGACCGGAGCGTTGGAGAGTGTTGCAGGAACGGCTGAGGACTGCGCGTTCGACGCCTTCATGAAGCCGAGGTCGGCGCTGAGCACGACTCCGAAGGCAACCGAAGCGATGATGATCGCAATCGTCGACAGAATACGTTTGGTGGTTGGTTGCATATTGACGAAGCTCCTTAGAAGAACGGTTATGTCTGGAATTG
>ODAK010007240.1_pt1 | contig 11142 bp, 3 predicted proteins | sample 1539591 | NCBI WGS metagenome assembly ODAK01 (sample SAMEA3539303, study PRJEB22396) | soil metagenome | biome: tundra; feature: field; material: soil | place: USA | collected 2010-05 | depth 0.15 m | reverse complement strand
CCCCGGTCACCAGGTCCAGCGCGCTGGGCATGTCATCGACCGCCGCGTAGTCGCACGCCAGGTTCAGTGCGCAGGACTGCGCATCCGGCGCGTCGCTGCCGTAGCGGCGCTTGTAACGCTCATAGGTGTCCTGGGCCAGGTTCATCGCCTCGGACTGCTCCCCGGCCTTGCGCAGCGAGACGGCCAGGCTAACCGCCGTCCGCAGCGTGTCGAGCATGTCGTCGCCGAGTATCTCCCGGTATTTCTCCCAGGTGATGCGGAGCAGATCCACTGACTCGCGGAACGCTCCGGCCGCGCGCATGTCATGGGCCAGATCGGCCGCGGAATGGAGAGTGTAGGGATGATCGCGGCCCAGCACCTGACGTCGGCGATCTAACGTCTCTTCGTCGAGGCGGCGCGCTGCGAAGCAGTCACCGACTAGCCGCAGCGAGCTGGCCAGGTTGTGCGCGGCGGCCAGGGTCCGCTGGTAATCCTCGCCGAAGTGCTCTTTGAAACTCTCATAGGTTTCCTGATCTAGGGCCAGCGCCTTTTGGAAGTCGCCGAGCGCGCGCAGATCGGCACCCAGCCCGTTCGCTGTGATCAGGGCGTGCGGGTGGTCAGGCCCGAGCACCACGCGCTGCCGTTCCAGGACATAGGTGTCCAGGTCGCGCGCGTCGCTGAAGCGGCCCTGGGACCGCAGCACGTTGGCGATCTGGAATTGCAGGTGCAGCGTCTGCTGGTGGTCGGGCCCGAGCTGGTGAGTCCACAGATTCTCCAGGCGGTTCGCCAGGTTCAGGCCAGACTCGAACTCGCCGTGCTTCCACTGGTAGCGCACCCAGTCGATGAGCAGCTGACGGGTCCGCGGGTCGTCGCACTCGTCCGCCTGGGAGGGGCCGAGATGGGGCCAGATGATGTCGTAGGTGGACCAGTTCGCCGGGTCATCCGTCTCGCCCTGGCGGGGCCGGGCACCGGCCAGGATCTTATGCACCTCGTGCCGGGCCTCTTCCTGTTCCTCCTCGCTCATCTGGGAGCGGATCACCGCCTGCACGAGGCGGTGGATCTGCAGGGAGCTACTGCCCTGGTCCACCTTGACCAGAGCGAACCGGCTGATATCCCTGATCACCCGGCCGAGCATCAGCTTCTCGCTCAGGGTCTCGTCGAAGGGCAGCAAGGACTCGTTCATCTCGTCGCTGTAGAGCAGGTCCATGGAAATGGGGCCCGGCGAGAAGAAGGCGCACAGCTGGAGCAGGCGCACGGCGGCCGGTGATCGCCTTTTGAGCCGGTCGAAGGACAGGTTCCAGGTGGCCACCACCGGCATCGGGTAGTCCGGCGGCTGGTTCAACGCCAGGATCCGGGTGGACTGTGTCGCCAGTTGCTCGACATAGGCGCGCGCGGGCATCCCGGTCTGCTCCAGCCACGCGCTGGCCTGCTCGACCGCCAGCGGCAGATGTCCCAGGGCGTCGGCGACTCTCCTCGCGTCGGCCACATCCAGCTCGGGCACATGCCGCAGCAGGTGCGCCACGCTTTCGTCCCTGGTGAAGACGTCCACCTCGAGAGGCTCGGCGGAGTGCGACCATGCCTGATTCCGGGAGGTGATGAGGACATGACCCGCGCCGGTGGGCAGGTACGGCTCAAGCTGCTTAGGGTCGTCGGCATTGTCGAAGATGAGCAGCCAGTGCGGGCTGGAGTCGCGGCGCAGTTCTTCCAGGGCAGCCTCCGCTGCCTCGGCTACGTTGTCGCCGACCTTGAGTCCCATCTTGCGGGCCAGGTCCGCGAGCGCCCCGCTTGTCTCCTCAGCTCGCTCGGACGGCACCCACCAGACCAGGTCGTAGTCCGCCATGAAACGGTGCGCGTACTCCAGCGCGAGCTGCGTCTTGCCGACGCCGCCCAGCCCGTACAGCGCCTGCGCGACCACGACCGTCATGCCCCAGCCGGCCAGCTTGTCGCGCAGCAGTTCCAGCATCGCGCCGCGCCCGGTGAAGTCGGCGTTCCTGGCTGGGACATTCCAGATCGGCGGGATCGTGCCCGGGAACCGGGGTTCCTCGACCTGCGTTCCCATCCCCCCGGCAGGCTGCGCGGGCCGGTCCAGCGCCCGCAGCAGCTTCGCGGTCGCCTGGGCTGCGTCCATCCGCGCCAGATCGACGATGGGATGGTCGGTGAACGGCTCGGACATCCTGACGTCGCTGACCCTGACCGGGACCAGCTGACGGTGCGTGCCGGCCGCGTCGGCGGCCGACAAGGTCTTCCAGATGGATCTGGCGTCGGGCGAATACAGATATGCGGACGAAAGCACCGCTATGGCCCGCGGCGCGACCTGAAGCTCGCGTTCTGCCTGAATGCTGCCGCGAACGTCGCCCGTGCCCGTGGCCGCCGTCGTCACCGTGCTGCGCGGCAGGACCCGGAAGCCCGCACGGGTCAGCACGGCCTCGATCCAGTCGGCCCACATGCGGTCCTCCGGCACGTAGCTCAGGTAGACCTGCGTGGAAGACGCGGGCTGCCGGCGGGCGAAGGCCTCCTTGTACAGCAGCCGGAGGTCCTCGGCTATCGGCGGCATCGCTGTGACCTGTCCCTCGGTCACCGAGTCGGTAATCCGCTCGAACGATGACAGCAGCGACGCTGGCGACCCGGGATCGTCACCGAAGGTCGCCAGGGTCTCCTCGAAGGCATAGAACGGCTTGTACGGCACTTCGACCGAGGCCCAGTACAGTGCCGAGTTCTCCGGGCTCATCCCCGCCGGGAAGCCCTCGAACTTCATCCGGGCGAGGGCGCGGCCGATGTCGAGCTTCTCCTTCTCGCCGTCCTCGATGCGCATCGGCACGGGCAGCACCCGGATATTGCGATCCCGGTACCGGCCGCTGATCTGGCGGGCGACGTTAGCGGCGCCCTCGATGCTCTGATCACTGAGGGTAAAGCAGACGGCCAGGACATCTGGCAGCTCGATCGTGCAGATGTCCGCTACGTCACTCAGCCCGGTGCGGCTGTCTATCAGCACGTAGTCATATTTCCGCTTCATGTCATCGCGCATCGCGCGGAAAAACCGGCCGCCGCCGAGCCGGTCGTAGAAGTTGTCCCAATCTAAGGAGCAGACCGCGGCCGAGTAGTCACGGTTCTGCCGGCCGGCCGAAAGGAAGTCCAGCTTGCCGCCATCAGGGAAGACCCACTCCAGCGAGACCGCATGCCGCTCGACGTGTGCGTATTCCAGGTGCCAGTCATCGTCGCGCTGCCCCGGATCCACCGCTGCCGACGCGTACTCATTGATGATCTCGATCACGCCAGGGGTGGCGCTGACCGTTGATTCGTCCAGGAAAGGATGAAAGAACTTGTGTAGTCCCGGTGATTCCAGATCCCAGTCAACGGATAGCACCCGGTTTCCGTTGCTCGCGAGGATCCAGGCGACGTTGGCGAGCGCCATCGTTCGGCCTGTGCCGCCCTTGTAGGAGTAGAACGTAATGATCTGGCCGTGGCTCGATTCGCTCATCGGGCATCTCCGGAATCCTTGGGGTCGGCTCTCCTCAGCCGCGGGCGCTCAATGACGGGACCTACGGGCGGATGGGCAGTAGCTTCTTTGCGGAATCTCTTCAGCATGATCATTGTCATCTCGGGCAGGATCTGGCCGAAATCCTGGAGAGTGGGGATGCCGTTCGCGGCCATCTGGCAACGTCTCGGGACGCTGGCGAGCTTACGGCCCAGGTGCTGACGCAGTTTTTCGCGGAGATCATCTTTGGCGTCATGCATCCCCAGGTCCTGGCTATTCCAGGGAATGAGCACGCTGACCCAGGACTCCTTGACCTGATCCAGGCGGCTTAGCTGTTCCTGGTGCTTGGCCGATACGCTCACCCAGGCATCCACGAGGCACAGGCTCGGCGGGACCGGGTGCCCATTACTGCCCCAACGGGCCATGTCATCCCCAAAAGCTCCGACCTGCGGCGTGCAGTCAAGGCACTTCTTCGCTAGTTCAACGGCATAGTCGGCGACCGGCTGGGTGTAATCCGGCCAGTACGGGCTCCAGGTGTGCGACGTAGCACCGTAGTAGTCGCTGGCCCGGCCTGGCGGCAGTGTCGAGACGTCGTGCGCCAGCACGGTGATCTCAAGCTGGCCTTCCGCGGTCCGGCTTACGCTGGCCGGGCCGAAGGCGCTCGGAAGCGACTCGAAATCCGCCGGCGTCATCCCGTTAACAACATTCTCATCAGCAAAGGCGACGCTCTCATCCCCGACCGCGATGATCCGTTCGGCGAGCCGGTGGACGGCCCGCTGATAGTCCGCACGATAATTCTGCAGCTTCATGATCCCGTAGAAACCGTCGGTGCAGTAGCGCTCGCCCAGGAAGTTGTGGTCGAACTGCACGGACTGTGCGACATGAGGGAGCTTGTCCCGGTCGATCCTCGTCCAGAGCGCTGGCACAATGGCGTCGACTACCTGACTCCCCCGCGCTTTGTGAGTGATTTCGCGGCGCGCGAAGGCGAACCATTCGCGACCGCAATTATCACTTTCGAAGTACCGCCGGGAGTAAAGCGGCACGAAGACGCGGCATCTCGCGAGTGCCGTGGTGAGTTCTGGCGACCACTCGGTACCGAGCTTATTCTCCCGGTCCATGAATCCAGCTTCTTCGGGCCGGGCGTCCGTCATTTGCAGGATGGCACCACATAGGTCTCTGTACAGCTTGAACACCCAGCGATCCGGATCATCGCGGTCAGCCGGATCTCGTTTAGGCGTCCGGGCATAGCTCAGGAAGAAGTATGGCCTGTCGTCGCGCCCTGAAACCATCGGCGCCTTTCCCCCTATCACGCCACGCGCCAGCCCCAGCAGCCCCCGCAGCGAGGCTCGAACCCATTTATCACCCGAAGCGCCCAGGAGAAATGATGATATAGGAGATCTTAGTAGGTGACTAGGGGCACCGTCACGCCGCGTGGCGTCACCTGCCGCGCGGTGATCTTCCCAGGCGGGCGCGGCGGAAGCACGCACAGTCCCCGCCCCGGAACACTATCTGTGCTGGCTCATCCGCTACCGGCAGGCCGAATGGCGCATTTCATCGACGAACCACGTCCCGAGCGGCGTCAACGAGCCAGAACTGGCCAGGGTCTCGATCGCGTCGCGGGTGTGAGCGCGCCAATGCACGAATCGCTCCCCGGCCGCCTCGGCTGCCGGTCCGGCCGTAATGTCCTGGCGTGCGCGCCAGAAGTCAGTAACCGCCAGGTGCGAATAGGCGCCTTGCAAAAGTCTTTCGAGCGAACCTTTGCCCTCTCCCCACGGGGCATGGAAGAGGCGGTCGTCGGCCTGGTCATAGAGGTCATAGAGATCGAGAACCGCGCCGAGCTTCACATGCTGGAACTCGTGGATGAGCAGCAAGGCTAGGGCTGCCGGATCGGCTGGCAGCGCCGCCGCGACAGCACCAAACGCGTACCGGGCAGCGCCGCTGACGTCGCGGTCCTCCTGGGGGGCGGTCAGGGGAGTCAGCGTAGACAGGCCTGCCGCGAGCGCCGGGGCGTACGCTGCGTGCTCCCGCCCGATTTCCTGCCACGCATCCTGAAAATTCCGCTGCCACAGGGCAAACTCAGCATCGGTCAGCCGCGGCCCTGCTCGCCATTGATAGCAGTCGCGATACGGATCGGTGTCGTCGAGGGCGACGACGATGCCCGGCGCCCGGAGCCTGCGCACCGGCTGCCAGTCGGCGGATCTGCTGTCCCCAGCCGTGGCGGCCGGGGACGCCCCGCCGCTCAGCAGGTCGGTGATGGCCAGCGTCCAGCAGCTTTCGCCGATCCGGATTGAGACCACGTCGCCGGTAATGTCAACGGTCGCTTCAGGCATTTCTCCAAGCGGCCGGGCAGCTACGCCCGGGCCGCCTGATCTGCCCGGGCCGCCTGATCTGCCCGGGCCGCCTGATCTGCCCGCACCGACGGCCAGACGGCCCAGCGTTGGCAGGTGCACTGCGCCATCCATGACCGGGATCCTGACGGTGGCGCTCACCCGGGCCGTAACAGCAGCTACGGCAGCTACGGCACTGAGATGGCCGAGGTCGGCGGCCAGCCCGCGGGCGTCCTGGGTCTGATCCTCGCCCCCGGGCCAGGTAGAGGCCTGTATCAGTTGTTCTTGGCAGCGCATCGCCCAGACGCGAAGGTAAGGATGGCCTAGCGCAACGTCCAGGGCTTCCGGTTGCTCGCGGTCGAGTGTGGTCAGCAATGACCATGCGGCCCGCAGTTGCGCCCTGACCGCCGCTGAGACATCCGGCGTGGTGGTGGCGGCCTGGTAAACCGCACCCAGCAAGGCGCGGACCAGGCTGCGCTCGGCTTCGATGAGCTGCGTCACGGCGGCAGCGTCGCCGAAACCTGCGGCCAGCGCTTGGAAGTCCTGGCCGCTCATCACGTGGGCCGGCGTTCCCGGGCCGCCCGCTGGTTTCTCAGGCAGGCGGCTGCCGATGTGGGAGATCAGCTTCAGCAAGTCAGCGCAGTAGACCGACGGGTTGGCGAAACCGTTAGCAGCCCGGTGCCTATGGGCGTACAGGCCGCCGCCACAGCTGGTGACAACGGGGCATTCCTGGCAGGTCTGGCATAGCCCGGCCATTCCCTGCTGGCGGGCCAGGATGCCGGGATGCTGGGCGACGACGTCAAGGGCGTGATCAAAGACGTTCGTCCCGGTTTCCGGCGCGCCATCGAACGCGGCTTTCAGCGAGTCCACTTGCTCGTAGCTGCCGTCGGTTTCGATGACCGCAAGACCGGTGGGCTCGAGTCCCAGTGCCTCGGTGAAGCTTTCACCGCCGCGCAGGGTAGAGACAATCGAATCGAAGGTCCGGATCCGAGCCGGGCGTCCCTCCGCGGTCCAGCGGTCGAAAATCGCGATCAGCCAGTCGGCGTACTGGGCGTCCTCGCCGGGTACCCGGACGGGAGGGTGATCCCAGGTCGCGTGGGGCAGGAGAAAGTCGATCCGGGGAGGATGCAAATCCATTAAGGACTCATAGACCACCAGCGGATCGTTGGCGACGTCGATCGTGCACAGCAATCCCGCATAGAGATCCTGGAAACGGGCGCTGCGCAGCAGCCCGATGCCGCGGATCACTTTGTCGTAGCTGCTGCGCCCGTCCCCGTACCGGCGATGGCGGTCGTTGGCGGCCCGGTCACCGTCGAGGGAGATGCCGACCTTGACACCATGCTCGGCGAAGAGCTCACAGAAATCCTCGTCGAGCAGAACGCCGTTCGTGTGGATCCTCAGGTCAAGGTGGCAAATCCCGCGCAGCGCGGCATGAAGCTCCGTAATCACCCGCCGCAGCCGCGCCCGGCCGGCCAGCAACGGCTCCCCACCATGCAGGACAACCTGCACCGTACCCAGTCCATGCGCAGCCGCATGTTCGGCTATGCGCTGCGCCGTCCGCGAGATCACCGCATCAGAGATGGCCACGGGGCGGCCACGCCAGCTCTGGTCGGCAGCCTCATAGACATAACAATGATCACACGCGAGATCGCAACGGCTGTGCACCTTCAGCACGAACTGGCTGAGCGGTACCAGGACGGACTGGCGGGGCGGAACGGACGGCCTGCTCACGTCAGGCCCGCCAGCTCAGATAGCAGAATTGAATTTTGCGCCAAGTGCCGGAGTTGTCTGTGGATGCGGCATAACGCGGCCAAGCGCCTCATCGATGGTCACCGTGCTCAGGGTCGGCATCTCCGCGAGCGGCACATCGCGGAGATCTGCCAGCTTAGACGTAACAGTCGTTTTCATGACTTCAGTAGTCTGCATAGTCCTGCCAATCAATCGAGCCGACGACCTCAGCGCCGACAAGCTGGTGGTGGGGTTCAGCGGTGCGTGCCAAAACGCCGTCCCGGTCTACTTCAGGCACGAGCAGTTACGGAACGTAATGCTACTACTACCCTCGGTGATGAGCTGCCGCCGGCCACGCCGGTGTCGGCTCGTCCTGATCGGCCCGTTCCGCGGCGCAGGGCGGCGACGCCGCGGCGGAAGCCTGCCTCGCGACCTTGATGTTGACTTAAGCAATACTGACCGAACCCTCGCCGCGCGGTCGCCGAACCGTCGCATGCGGGGGGTCCAGTGTCACTCACGGAGAGCATGGTACCGGCATAGAGGCATCTCGAGGCGCCGTACAGCGCGAACGATTGAAATCGAGTCCTAGGCGTAACGAGTGTGCCTCCGACCTGTTACCGGGCTTGATCAGGGAGGAATACGCCAGGGCAGCTGGAACTGGATCAGGTGGTCCGCCTGCCCATCTCGGCGGCGACTGCGCTGGCCAGCATCTCCGTAGACGGACTGGTTGGCGGAGTACCGTTGAGCACCTTGTGGCAGTCGTTCGCGAAGTCCGTGTCGGAGAGCAGGGTGAAGCGGAGGTCATCGCAACGGCTCCTGACGGTGCCTCAAGGTGCGAATGAATCAATCGGTGAATCGAGTCCGGGACGTAACCTTGCGCACACCCGTCCTGTTACAGGGCTAGGCGGTCGCAGGGTTCTGTGACAACTTGGATAACGAAGGCATGCTTGGTTGTTTCGCGCTGGAAGGCATGCTTTCCGGTTAGTGTCACGGGCGCGGATGGGAACGCCGTGATAAGGGCTCGGCTCGCAAGGGTCCGCTTAAGCTGGCGGGCCGCGTGGGTGGTGCCGACGATCTTCGCTGCCGCTGTGACTGGATACCTCGCTTGGGGGGCGTGGGTCTCCGCTGCTGATAGGCATTGGCTTTATCTGAGCCACGTATGGTGGCGGGCCTGGCTCAGGCCGGGGAACCTCCACGCGCCGCTGGCCTTGGTGGCACTGTGGCTGGTGGCGCTGCTGTGTTACTGGTGGCCGCGCCGGCTGCAGACGCAGGCGGTCGGGCTGGCCACGGTGGTAGTGATGGTCGTGGTCGGGGGGGTGCTCACGAGTGCCTCACTGGCGACGTGCCGGGGCGGCCAGACCGCGGGGGCCGTGGCTGGCTGGGTGCTCGACCTGTACGTGGGAAATCCGCCCTCGTTCCCCCTGGGCGCATGCGCCGAGCCCCCGTCGCTGGCCTACCAGCTCGGCGGCCCCATCTCCCTGGGGGCGACGCTGACCGGGGCGCTGGCCGCCGCGGCGGTGCTGTGGCGGCAGCCGCTGGGCCGCCTGCGGGCCCGGCTGGTGCGGGACGCGACGGTCCTCACCGGCCTGGACACGCTGACGATGCCCCTGCTGCAGCGGCTGGCGCAAACCCGCCGCCGGGGCAGCATCGTGGTCATCGAGCCTGACGGCAGCCATCCGATGCTGGAGGAGGCCCGGGCCACCGGCGCACGGGTGATGATCGCCGACCCCACCTCCCCGAGGGTGCTCCTCCCGGTTCTCGCGGGCGGCCGCGGATGCGCCCTGAGCTATCTGTACGCACTGCGCCAGGACGTCTCGGAGAACGAGGCGATCCTCGCCGCCGCGGGCGGCATACTGCGCCGCTACCGGCCCGATCCCGAGCGGCAGCCGCACCTCGTCGCGCGCATCGATGACCCCCGGCACGCCGATCACTGGCGGGGCCGCCACAGCGGCACGTCCAGCCTGTGGTTCGAGGACGCGCTGAGCCCGCAGGAGTCCACCGCCTGCGCGCTGGTCAACCAGGTCTTCTGCGCCGGAACGCGGCACTTGCTTCTGTGCGGCGACAGCACCCTGGCGCTGGCCATCCTCCTGGAACTCGCCCGCCGCTCCTGGGAGCGGCGGGAACTGGCCCAGGCCGCGGCCACCGGCCGTGCCGCGCACCCGGATGCCGCCGGCCTGGATGAGACCGGCCGGCAGGTGCTGGCCCCGCATCCGGTGCGGCGGGTGGTGCTGCTGGACCGGCGGGCCGAAGACCTGCGACGTGAGTACCGGGCGGCATCCCCGCATTCGGTCGTCGCGGCGGCACCGCACGTACACGCGGAGCCGGGCCCGTGGAGGGAACGGCTTCTCGCCATGCTGGATAACATGCCCCCGGCTGAGGCGGACGAGACGGCTGTGGTCGTCGCCGACGCCCGGACCGAGGGCGCCATGCACGAGGCCGGGCGCGTGGCACGACTTCACACGGGTATCCCATTGTTCGTGCTCACATCGGACGGGGCAGGCATGAGCGACGCGATCTTCGCCCGGTTGCAGCCCTTTCAGCGCGCTCTGCTGGTGGACGGCGAGGCGCCTGAGGATACCTGGACGAGGGTCGCCCGGCACTGGCACGAGTGCTTCCGCCTCAGCCACCCGGCCGTGCCCGGTGACCCGAGGACCCTGACCGGCCGGCCGTGGGCGGATCTGGATGAGTTCATCCGCCAGGACAACATTCTCCAGCTCCGCTCGGTCATGACGGCGGTGGTGGCCCGCGGGCGGCACTGGGTTCCGGCCCGCGCGGTCCCGCCCGGCAGCTTCATCGAGCTGAACGATCATGATCTGGAAGAAATCGCCCACGCGGAGCACGCCCGCTGGTACCAGCGGCGTCGGGCGGCCGGGTGGTCCGCAGGCGGCGCGCACAACGGCCCCGCCGCTGGCCGGGCCGGCCGCGCCCTCGTGAACAGCCGGGTGGTCCCCTGGGACGATCTTCCAGCCGGCGAGCGCCGCAGAGTCACCGAGTACCTGCAGACGCAGCTGGCACAGCTAGAGGATGTCGGCTTCATGCCCATCGTGCCAGAAGGAGGCCCACCCGGGGCGGCCGAGTTCCAGCGCATCGGCACCGTCCAGGCGAGGCGGCTGGAAGAACCCCGCCCGTGGACCCGGCTACCCGGCGACGAACTCTACGGCGACGCAGGAGACTGGCGCGTCGTCGATAATTCCGGCGATGAGCGCACCGTCCGGGACGTGGAGTTCCAGGACAGTCACGAGCCGCTCGGGGGCGGACTCTGGCGCCGGACCGGCACGTTTCGTGCCTGGCAGGTCAGCGAGAACCTGGTCTTGCGGACGATGGAGGGCCGGGCCGTCGCGCGGCCCGGGGACTGGGTCGTGGAGGGGCCCCGCGGCCAGCGCTGGCCGGTCACTGACGACCAGTTCCGGCGGAGCTACACACCGTGCACGGATCCGCCCGGCGGGATAGGACCTGTCCGTTAGAGACCGAGCCGCCGCGACAGGTCGGACGCGAGGATCCCATCCGGGTCCAGGGCTGTGCGCAGCTTGCTGAATTCCTCCAGCCGCGGGTACATCTGGGCCAGCACATCAGCGGGCACCCGCGAGTCCTTGGCCAGGTAGACACGACCACCGGCGTTGACGACGAGCCGGT
>ODAK010007239.1_pt1 | contig 11142 bp, 7 predicted proteins | sample 1539591 | NCBI WGS metagenome assembly ODAK01 (sample SAMEA3539303, study PRJEB22396) | soil metagenome | biome: tundra; feature: field; material: soil | place: USA | collected 2010-05 | depth 0.15 m | reverse complement strand
TTGAAGTCGTCCTCGGCCTGCGTGTACATCATGCCGAAGACGGCGTCGGCGTCGGATTTTCCGTAAACGTGGGCGATGCCCCAATCGTCGCGGACGATGTTGACATTGGCCGCCTGCTGCTGCCAGCGCGCGAGTTCGCCTGCCGCGGGCGCCTGGAAAGCGAGCGCGGCGGACACGGCCGCCAGGAGGAGGACGAGCTGCTTAGCGTAAAGTTTCATGATTTACTTGCTTCATCTTAATGCCAGGCTGCCGCCCCCCGGTGGCTCAATTCAGCCGTTCCGGTTGACTGCGGCCAGCGGGGGCCGCTGTTCTTTGGCTAAAGCATTGACAAAATAGAGACTTGTAATTTGGCAAGGCAATTGCTCGTACATAGGCAGAGGTAACGAAAATGAAAAAGGGATTGTTGATTCTGGCAGCCGCGCTGATGACCCTGGCGCCGATGAGCGCGCCGGCCGCTGTCCGCGCGATGGTGATGGTTGGTCCTTCGTATTACGGCGGCGGCTTCTACCGCCCGTATTGGGGTCCGATGTACGGTGGTTACTATGCGAACGCCAACGCGGGAACAGTCAAGCTGGACACCAAGGTGAAGGACGCTGGAGTGTTCATCAATGGAGCCTACGCGGGCACGACGCATCAGAACAAGTCGATGTACCTGCGCGCGGGCACCTACAATATCGAGATTCGCGAAGCGGGCGCCGCGCGCTTCACGGAGAAGGTCTACGTAGTCGCCGGAAAGACGCTGCACCTGCACCCCGAGCTGTAATCGGTCCTACGCTACCAAGGCGTGGACCGGCGAGAGCCAGCCGTGGGAATCTTCGCGGGTGCCGTTGATCACGCCGAAGAATTCTTTCTGGAGCCGCTCGGCGATGGGGCCGCGGCGGCCGCCGCCGACGGTGATGCGGTCGACGGAGCGGATTGGCGTGATTTCGGCGGCGGTACCGCTGAAGAAAACTTCGTCGGCAATGTACAGCATCTCGCGAGGAATGATGGTTTCCACCACGGGGATGCCGGCTTCGCCGGCCAGCGTCAGGATGGCGTCGCGCGTGATGCCGGGGAGGACGCTGGCGCCCAGCGGCGGGGTGTGGATTCTGCCGTCGCGCACCACGAAAATGTTCTCGCCGGAACCTTCGCTGACGTACCCGTTGACATCCAGCGCGATGCCTTCGGCATAGCCGTTGGCGATGGCTTCCATTTTGATGAGCTGCGAGTTCATGTAATTGGCGCCGGCCTTGGCGAGCGCGGGCAGCGTGTTGGGGGCCAGGCGGTTCCAACTGGAGACGCAGACATCCACGCCTTCCGCGAGGGCGTCGTCACCCAGATACTTCCCCCAGGTCCAACAGGCAATGAAGACGTCGATGGGGTTCTTCGCGCCGTTGACGCCCATCTCCCCGTAACCGCGCATCACGATGGGGCGCAGGTAGCAGGACTCCATTTTGTTGACGCGGACCAGTTCCAGCATGGCCTCGGCAAGCTGACCGGCGGAATAACCGATATTGTCCATGCGGTAGATTTTGGCGGAATCCAGCATCCGGCGGACGTGCTCGCGCAGGCGGAATACGGCCGGTCCGGACGGGGTGGAGTAACAGCGAATGCCTTCGAATACGCTGCTGCCATAGCTCACCACATGCGAGAGGACATGGATGGTGGCTTCCTGCCAGGGGATGAAGCGGCCGTTATGCCAGATTTTTTCGGTAGGCGTCAACATGGCTAAATTATAACGCGGACTTCTTGACCGCCTGGCGCGCGCCCTGGCGGGCGCGGTCGCGGAGTTCACCGATATTCAGACCGGTGAGGGCGGTGGCCACGGCCCCGCCGATCAATAGCGGCAAGGTGAGATTGACGAACAGGATGATGGAGAACGTCTTGGCGTCGTTTCTTTCGACCTCGAACAGGCCGAGCGCCATGACGCAGGCGAGATTGATCAGGCCGAGATTGCCGGGGGCGTTGGGCACCACCGTGCTCAGGCGGACCAGGGTCAACACGCCGCCGGCAACCCAGAAAGAGAGATCCAGGCCATAGGCGCGCATCAAGGCGAAAACCGAGAGAACCTGGAGCCCGAAATAGAGCAGGCTGATGGCCCCCGTGAGACCCAGGGTGCGCGGGTTGCCCATCAGATGCAGGCCTTCCACAATGTGGCGCAGGGTGGCGCTCCAGCGGCTTTCGCGGAGCACGGCGTGGGCATGTTGCTTGTGCATCACGATCCAGAAGAGGAGGCCGGCGCCGAACAGCAGCAGCAGGGCGAGGACCCGCACCAGGATGATGAGATCGCGCGGGATGCCGCGCACGAAACTCGCGGTGATGAAGAAGGCGGCGAGTAACCAGATGCCATCGATGATGCGCTCCATGCCGGCGGAGGCGAACGTGAGCGAGAGGCGCAGATCGTTCCAGTGGGCCAGCAGGTAGCAGCGAATCACCTCGCCGGTGCGCAGCGGGAGTACTTCGTTGGCGAAGAGTCCGATATAGATGGCCTGTACGGTGCGCCAGAAACTGACGCGCGCCACGGGGGCCAGCAGAGTGGTCCAGCGCCAGCCGTGGACGACGTAGACTGCCAGGTCGGCGGCCACGGCGAGAGCCACCCAGCGGTAGTCCAGCGAACGCAGGGTGGGCCCGAGTTCGTTGAGTGGGTATCCGTGGAGCACCCAGATGAGGCACGCGGCGGAGACGGTGTAACCGAGCGCTTGGGGGAGCCAACCGGGAATTCTGCGGCGGGATTCGGTCACGACTTCATGATAGCCCGAGGGATAAAACGTCCGAACTGCGCTCGGATGCACAAGGCGGAGCCTTATATTATTTACTTCCAATTTCTTTGCGCGCCGCGCAGCTTTTGTGGGGCAGCTTGGCAAGCTGCGCGCGACCCAGAGGGTACCCCGTTTACCGGCGCAAGTGGCGGGTTGCCGGGGTACCCTCTGGGTCCGCCGCAGGCTGCCAGCCTGCCCCACATGGTTGGTTGCGGCTTCGCTGCTCTATGCCACTGGTTGGGGTACTCTAACTGTGATGAAGCCATTACGCCGTGTCGCGGTTTTGGGTGCGGGGACCATGGGCGCGCGGATCGCGGCCCAATTTGCCAACGCCGGGTTCCCGGTGGACCTGCTGGATATCGTGCTGCCGGATCAGCCGAAGCGGAATGCGGCGGCGCTGGCGGGCATCGAAAACGCGGCCAGGCAGAGGCCCGTGGCGTTTTTCACGGACGCCGCCAGGGCGCTGATCGCGCCGGGGAATTTCGAAGACGATCTGGCCCGCGTGGGGCGGTGCGAGTGGATTGTCGAAGCGGTGGCCGAGAATCTCGAAATCAAACGTGCGCTGTGGCGCCGCGTGGCGGCACTGCGCGCGCCGGGGTCGATTGTCTCGACGAATACCAGCGGGATTCCGCTGGCGCGCATCTCCGAGGGCTTCGATAGCGAGTTCCGGCAGCATTTCCTGGGCACGCACTTCTTCAATCCGCCGCGCTACCTGCACCTGGCGGAGGTGATCCCCGGGGTGGAGACGCGCCCCGAAGTGCTCGCTTGGGTGGCGTCGTTCTGCGACCTGCACCTCGGCAAGGGCGTGGTGCCGTGCAAGGATACGCCCAACTTCATCGGCAACCGCCTGGGGTGCTTCTTCGGGGCGACAGTGGGGCTGCTCGCCGAAGCGGGCGATTTCTCGGTGGAGGAAGTGGACGCGCTGACGGGGCCGCTGATCGGGCTGCCCAAGAGCGCCAGCTTCCGGCTGATCGACATCGTCGGGCTGGATGTGTGGGTGCACGTGCTGCGCAATCTGTATGAGGCCGCGCCGCTCGATCCGGCGCGCGAGCTGTATCGCATTCCAGATGTCATGCAACAGATGATGGAGCGCGGCTGGCTGGGAGAAAAGCGCGGGCAGGGCTTCTACAAGCGCGTTGGCAAAGGCGCGGAGAAGGAGATCTGGGCGCTGGACCGCAAAACGCTGGAGTATCGCCTGGCGCAAAAGGTGAAGTTCCCGGCGGTGGAAGCGGTGCGCGGAATCGAGGACCTGGGGCAGCGCCTGCGCGCGCTGGTGGCCGGCGACGACCGCGCCGGGCAGTTTCTGTGGACGCTGTTTCGCGGCTTCATGCTCTATGCGGCGCGCATGGTGCCGGAGATTTCGGACCGCATCGTGGAGATCGACCGCGCCATGCGTTGGGGATACGGGTTCACCCTTGGGCCTTTCGAGCTGTGGGACGCGCTGGGCGTACCGGAAACCGTGGAGCGCATGCGCCGCGAGGAGTGTGCGATTCCGGAGAACGTGGAGCGCATGCTGGCATCCGGCGCGCAGAGCTTCTATGAGGACGCGGACGCCGGCGGCGAACCGGGGACGCGCTACTTCGACCTGAATGCCGGCGGGTACGCCGGGTTGGAGCAGCGTCCGGGCGTGATGGTGCTGGGCGAGATCAAGCGCGCGCGCGGCGTGGTGAAGACCAGCCCCGGAGCCTCGCTGGTGGACCTGGGAGACGGCGTGCTTTGCCTGGAGTTCCACAGCAAAATGAACGCGCTGGGCGAGGACATGGTGCAGATGGTAGCCGGCGCTCTGGACGAGTTGGACGGCGGGTTCGAGGCGTTGGTGGTGGCCAACGACGGCGAGAACTTCAGCGTCGGCGCCAATCTGATGACGGTGCTGGTGGCCGCGCAGGAAGGCCAGTGGGACGCGCTTGACACCGCCATCCGGCGTTTCCAGGCGGCGTGCATGGCGCTCAAGTACGCCTCGCGGCCGGTGGTGGCGGCGGTGTTCGGCATGGCGCTCGGCGGCGGCTGCGAAGTGGCGCTGCACGCCGGCCGCGCGCAGGCGTCGGCGGAGACGTACATGGGCCTGGTGGAGACCGGCGTGGGGCTGATTCCAGCGGGCGGCGGGTGCAAGGAAATGCTGCTGCGCCTGGGCAGCGCCAGGCGGGCGTTCGACCTGATCGAATCCGGCAAGGTGAGCGAGAGCGCGGCGCACGCGCGCGAACTGGGTTTTCTGCGCCCCATCGATGGAATGACCATGAATCGCGAACGCCTGACGGCGGACGCCAAGGCGGCGGCGCGCGCGTGTGTGGCCGCCTGGTCGCCGGGAATGCCGCGGCAGGACATCGCGGTGGAAGGCGAGGCGGGCTACGCAACGCTCAAGATGGCAATGACGCTGGCGGCAGAGGGCGGGTACAGCACGGAGTACGATTGCGCGGTCGGGGAGAAGCTGGCATACGTGCTGTGCGGCGGACGGCTGACCGGCACGCAGAAGGTCTCGGAACAGTATCTGCTGGATCTGGAGCGCGAAGCGTTTCTGAGCCTGTGCGGGAATGTGAAGACGCAGCAACGCATGCAGTACATGCTGAAGAATGGGAAGGCGCTGAGGAATTGATTTTGTGGGGCAGGTTGGCAACCTGCGCGGCGGTTGGCTACCGCCGCCGGCCGATTGACAATCGGCCGCAGCTTACCAAGCTGCCCCACTTCTGAACAGAGAGGAATTTCCATGCGCGAAGCGGTAATTGTCGATTGTTTGCGAACGGCGGTGGGCAAAGCGCCGCGCGGCGCGCTGCGCAATTCGCGGCCGGACGACCTGGCGGCCGTGGTGATTCGCGCTCTGCTGGACCGGTATCCGGCGGCGAAGGAGGATGTGGAAGACGTCATCCTGGGATGCGCCATGCCGGAGGGCGAGGCGGGAAGCAATATGGCGCGCCAGGCGGCATTGCGCGCCGGCTTGCCGGATTCGGTTCCGGCGATGACCATCAACCGCTTTTGCAGTTCGGGATTGCAGGCGATCGCGCTCGCGGCGGAACGCATCCGCGCCGGCGCCGCCGATATCGTGATCGCCGGCGGCGGCGAATCCATGTCGCTGATCCCGCGCGGGGGAAACAAGCCGGCGCCGAACCCCTGGTTCGTGGAGAATTGGCCGGAGGTCTATATGACCATGGGACTGACGGCGGAGCGCATGCATCGCAAATATGGCGTTTCGCGCGAGGATTCCGATGCGTTCGCCCTGCGCAGCCATCAGAATGCGGTGCGCGCGCAGACCCATGGCCATTTCGCCGACGAGATTGTGCCCATCGAATTGGAGTACCTGTCGCCGGGCATGGTGGAGCGGAGTGTGTTCGATCGCGACGAAGGGCCGCGGGCGGACACGTCGCTCGAGGCCCTGGGCAAACTGAAGCCGGTGTTCCACGCGCAGGGCACGGTGACGGCGGGGAATTCGTCGCAGACCAGCGACGGGGCGGCGGCGGCGCTGGTGATGTCGGAAACCCGGGCCCGCCAGTTGGGGCTGCGTCCCAAGGCGCGCTTCGTGAGCTATGCCGCGGTGGGCGTGCCGCCGGAGATCATGGGAATCGGGCCGGTGGTGGCGATTCCGAAAGCGCTGGCGATGGCCGGGCTCAAGTTGCACGATATCGGCGCCATCGAATTGAACGAAGCGTTCGCCGTGCAGGCGCTGGCGGTGATCCGCAGGGCGGGTTTGGACGCCGGGCTGGTGAACCTGAATGGCGGGGCGATCGCGCTGGGGCATCCGCTGGGATGCACGGGGGCGAAACTGACGGCCACCATTCTGCGCGAGATGGAGCGGCGTCAGGCGCGGTACGGCATGGTCACCATGTGCGTGGGTGGCGGACAGGGAGCGGCGGGCATCTTTGAATGGCTCCAATGAACTACAACGTGCGAGTTATGGCCGCGCAAGCGGTAACAGGGTAAAATGGCGTCTTCATGCCTGCCAACGGTACCTACCTCATCTGCCTGACTGTCGCCACGTTAGTCCTGCTGCTTTTTCTGATTCTTGTAGTGAAGCTGCATGCCTTCGTCGCCCTGTTGATTTCAGCGATGGCGATGGGGTTGGCCTCCGGGATGCCGCCGGATAAGGTGTTGAAATCGATCCAGACGGGCTTCGGCGACGCCCTGGGATTCATCGCGGTGGTGCTCGGGCTGGGCGCCATGATCGGCCGCTTCCTGGAGTATTCGGGTGGCGGGCGCGCGCTGGCGGACTGGCTGCTCAAGAAGTTCGGCATCGAAAACGCCGCGTGGGCCATGCTGGTGGCCGCGTTCCTGGTGGGACTGCCCATCTTTTTCGAGGTCGGATTCATCATCCTGGTGCCCCTGGTTTGGAACCTCGCGCGCGAAACCAAACGGTCGCTCTTGTTCTACGGCTTGCCGATGGCGGCGGCGCTCACCATGACGCATTCGCTGGTGCCGCCGCATCCCGCTCCGGCGGCAGCCACGCAATTGCTCGGCGGCGATCTGGGGAGCACGATCCTCTTTGGCGCCGCCCTCTCCCTCCCCATGGCGCTGGCCGCCGGCATGCTGTACGGAACCTGGATCGCGCGGCGCATTTACATCCCGGTGCCCGATATCGCCAAGCTCATGACGCGCGGCGCGGAGACGGCATCGGCGCCGCCCATCCCGATGGTGATCCTGCTGCTGCTGCTTCCCGTGATGCTCACGTTAGGCGCCACGCTGGCCGGCTTGCGCGATCTGCCCTTCAAGAGTGTGGCCATCTTCGTCGGACACCCGTACACCGCGCTGACCGTGACCGCGCTGGCGGCCATCTACTTTTTCGGCATTCGCCGCGGGCTGTCGCGCGAGAAGGCATCCAAGATGGCCACCGAAGCGCTGCTGCCGGTGGGCACGCTGATCTGCATCATGGGCGGCGGCGGCGCGCTGAAGCAGATTATTGTCGATTCGGGCGTGGGCAGCTATGCCGGCAACCTGCTCATGACCAGCGCGATTTCGCCGCTCCTGGTGGTGTGGCTCATCGCCGCGGCCATGCGCCTGGCCCAGGGCTCCGCCACCGTGGCGATCATTACCGCCGCGGGCATCGCGGCGCCGCTCGTCAAGGGGATCCCGGGATACACCCCCACCGAGTTGATTCTGGCCCTCTGCGCCGGCGGATCGGCATTCTCCCACGTCAGCGATTCGGGCTTCTGGATGGTGACCCAGTACTTCGGCATGACGGTCCCGCAAGGCCTGAAGACGTGGACCACCATGAAGATCGTCGCATCGCTGCTGGGCCTGGGGATCGTGATGACCGTGCACGCGCTGCTGCGTTAGCGGGCCCAGCACCACGGCTTGTTCCGCAGCCTCCTTTTATGGCTGCACGGTGCACGCGTGGCTGGAGTTGTTGTACTCGGGTTGCACCGCGTATCTCTTCCCGCCAATGTTGAATACCGACGGGTCGAAGTAGACTGCTCCCGGGAGGAAGATAATGAAGGAGCACTCGTCGGCGATCTCGTTACCGTAAAGTGCGTTCGATGCGGTGTTCCACCATGCGGTGCCGTCCGGATCGGTGATCGATTCGAATAACTCGTGCGAGAGGACGCTGTTGGTGGAGTCGACGAGCTGTCCGTTGGGAGAGCCCGGCGCCACATTGCAGCCCCTAACGTTCTGGAAGGGCTCCACCGAGTAGAGCACGTGGCCGATGTCGCTGAAATCCACGCTGCTGTGGTACGCGCAGAAGTAGAAAGTGCTCGGGTTGTCGGGCGAGTAGCAGGTTGTGTATGTGTTGTCGAAACACTCGTCCGTTCCCGGTGGCAGAAAGACGTGGTAGATGTGATTGTACCCGGTCTGATGGGTTAGGGAAGCAACCGCGTGTACCACGGCAAGCATGTCCGAATCGGTGAGCTCGTGCGGTAGCGATGCGAAGGTGACTGTTGCATGCCCGCCATCGGTGTAGCGGTTGTCGTCGTACCGGCCCACATACTGGTCCGTGATGTGGATGAAGTTGCTTTCTCCAAGATCTTGCAGGAATCCCTCGGGGTTGCCCCAGCAACTTGGGGTCGTGCAATTGACCGCCTTATTCGACACGTAGACGGCGTGCGACTGGACGTGATCCACGAGCGCGCCTCCCTGGTAACTGAGGTCTCCGGGGTAACGGATACGGCCGCTCTGGAATGGCGAGGCGGCGTTTGCCGCACCCGCGGTGGCGCTTGCCGCACCCGCATATTTCCCTGCAGCCGGCGGGTTGGCAGGCATGGGGTGAAGGGCGGATCTCTTCGCTTCCCCGGCCGCCGCGTGATCCGCCGCACCGGGTGTGATTGTCTGCTCCTGCGCCCGTGCCGCCGGACCCGCGACGAAGGCCAGAAAACCCGCCATTACTGTAAATACCGACGTTCTCGATACGGCTCCGATACTCGTCATGTCTATCTCCTCTCCTCGCGGCGCAGCCGCGCCGCCCCACTAAATGACACACATATACCCAACGCATTGGAGGCGTGATAGCGACTTACGGATTGTACTTAGTTGGCTGGCGCCGCGCCCCGGCAAGATTCCGCGACCGGGGTCCCCTCGGGCGTATGGGCAATGTGTAGTAGCGTACAGTCAAATCCTCTTATAGTCAAGCCACGGTTATCAGGCAGTCTTCGGGTTTGTGATTGGCAGTACAGTCGCGCGAACAGTATCTGGAAGCGCACGCGGGGACCGTGGCGGAGTAAAAGCTGCGCAAGGGCACGTTGCGTTCTCTTGCCCCGCCTGCCGGATTGCCATTTCATCTGGCTGCGGCTCTGCTGCTCTGTGCCGCTTTGCGCGACTTGGTAACATCGAAAGTTGAACCCTACAGCGCAGATTATCGTCCTTGATGCGGGGGGGCAATATTGCCACCTGATCGCGCGGAAGGTCCGCGACCTCGGCGTGTACGCGGAGGTCCGCGCCAGCGAGACCCCGGCGGCGGAACTCTCGTCGGCGAAAGGTATCATCATCTCGGGCGGGCCGAGCAGCGTCTACGACCCCGAGAGCCCCACGGTGGATCCCGCGATCTTCTCGCTGGGTATTCCGGTGCTGGGCATCTGTTACGGGCAGCAACTCATGGCGCACCTGCTCGGTGGGGAAGTCAGGAGGGGCGCGAAGGGCGAATACGGCCTGGCCACGCTGGAACTCGACGATGCAGCCGACCCCCTGTTCGCCGGACTCGGCGGCACGCAACAGGTGTGGATGAGCCATCGCGATGTGGTGGGAAGGGTGCCCGAAGGTTTCTCTATCGCCGGGCGAACCGGCACTTGCGCGGTGGCGGCCATGGCGGCGCCCGCGCGCAGTTTCTATGCGGTGCAGTTCCATCTGGAAGTAGTGCACACCACGCGCGGGAAGCAGTACCTGGCCAACTTCGCGTTTCGCGTTTGCGGGTGCGTTAAGGATTGGGACGTGCGCCATCGCGCGCCGCTATTGGAGCAGGAAATCCGCGAGTGCGTGGGCGCGCGCAGCGTCTTCTTCTTCGTGAGCGGAGGGGTGGATTCCAGCGTGGCCTTCGCCCTCTGCACGCGGGCCCTGGGGGCGGATCGCGTGCGCGGCGTCTACGTGGATACCGGCCTGATGCGCGAAGGCGAGACCGATTTCGTTAGGCGTATGGGAAACCTCACGGTGGAGCACGCCGAAGAGCAGTTTCTGACCGCGCTCGCCGGGGTCACCGATCCGGAGCACAAGCGCCACATCATCGGCGAGGAGTTCGTGCGCGTGCAGGAGCGCATCATCGAGTCGCGCCGCCTGCTGGATGAGAACTGGATTCTGGGACAAGGCACGATCTACCCGGACACCATCGAAAGCGGCGGCACGGCCAAGGCGGCGCTCATCAAGACGCATCACAACCGGGTGGCCGGCATCCAGAAGCTGATGGAGAGCGGGCGCATCGTGGAGCCGCTCAAATCCTTCTACAAGGACGAAGTGCGCGCCGTGGGGCGCGAGATTGAACTGGCCGGCGAGCTGCTCGACCGCCATCCGTTCCCGGGTCCGGGCCTGGCCATCCGCTGCCTGTGCTCGGAGGTCGATGCGCCGCTGCGCGAGACCGCCGACGGATTCATCGTGCCGGTGCATTCCGTGGGCGTGCAAGGCGATTCGCGAACCTACGCGCCGGTGCTGGCGATTGACGCGCTCGACCATGCGCGCGCCACCGAGCTGATCAACGCCATCAGCGGTGTGAATCGTGTGATCGCGCCGGTGGAGACGCGGGTGCCGGTGAGGACCATGAAGGTGCGCGCCTGTTCGCTGACGGCGGAGCGGCTGGAACGCTTGCGCAGGGCGGATGGAATCGTGCGCCGCCTCAGTCACGAGAGCGGGTACGACCACCAGGTGTGGCAATTCCCCGTGATCCTGATTCCTCTCGGCTCGGCGGAATCGCCCGATTCGGTGGTGCTGCGCCCGGTGGATTCGGTGGACGGGATGACGGCGCAATCGGTGCTGATGAAGGCGGAGCTGCGGGAGCGGATCTCGA
>ODAK010007238.1_pt1 | contig 11143 bp, 6 predicted proteins | sample 1539591 | NCBI WGS metagenome assembly ODAK01 (sample SAMEA3539303, study PRJEB22396) | soil metagenome | biome: tundra; feature: field; material: soil | place: USA | collected 2010-05 | depth 0.15 m | reverse complement strand
GGAGGTAGTAGACGTTCGGGTCGGTGCCGAGCTCGGGGTGGAGCTGCTCGCCGCCACCGTTGTTGACGAGGTCGCTGACCTGCGAGCCGGGGTCGTTCAAGTCACCGAAGATCCGCGCGCCGAGCGGGCAGGCCTCGACGCAGAACGGCAGCTCGCCGACGTCGATCCGCTCCACGCAGAACGTGCACTTCTCGACGACGCCCTTCGGGCGCTCGGGCGTGAACACGAGGCGGTCTCCGGTGCGGTACTCCTTGCCGTAGCCGACGACGCCGCCGGGGGCGTAGGTGGAGTCACCCCAGTTGAAGATGCGCACCCCGTAGGGGCAGGCCGCCATGCAGTACCGGCAGCCTATGCAGCGGTTGAAGTCGATGAGCACCGTGCCGTCGTCGCGGCGGAAGGTCGCCTGCACGGGGCAGACCTTCACACACGGCGCGTCGTTGCAGTGCTGGCAGGCAACCGGCAGATACGCGAGCTCCAGGTTCGGGTAGGTGCCCCACGGCACGTCGATGTTGTCGCTCGCTGGCGCTTTCGCTGTCGTCGACTGGTTGGGCGCTGTCGTCAGGATCCGGTTCCACCAGTAGCCGAGCGGCTCGTTGTTGACCTCTTTGCACGCGACGGCGCACGTCCAGCAGCCAACACAACGGTTCGTGTCGATCACCATGACGTGGTGCGGGATGTAGGTCTTCTTGGCAGCCATGATGATCACGCTCCTGCTTTCTCGACTTGGACCAGGACGTCGTAGTACGCCGCGTTCGAAGGGAAGTTCGGGATGAGCGACTGGGCAGGCTTGGCGATCTGGTGAGTCAGGTTGTTCGGATGACCCTCGATGTAGTGCTTGACCCGGATCGTGTCCCATCCGCCCTGGTAACAGTTGACGACGCCGGGCTTCATCGACTCGGTGAGGCGGGCGCGCACCTTCATCTGGCCCCGGTTGTTGAAGATCCTCACGACGTCTCCGTCCGCGATGGCCCGGGGACCGGCGTCACGAGGGTTGATCTCCAAGAAGCCGTCGCCCCCGTTGTTGACCTCTTTCAGCCATGGCAGGTTGACGAACTGCGAGTGGGTCCGGAACTTGGTATGGGTCGACAGGAAGACGAGCGGGTACTGCTTGTAGAGCGGGTTCGTCGGTGACGCCTCGATCGGCTCCTTGTGGTCGCAGAGCGCCTGGTCGTAAGGGACGAGCATCTCGACGTAGAACTCGATCTTGCCGCTCTTTGTCGGGTACTGCTGATTGAAGAACGGGACGAACGGCATCGGGTCGGTGTTGAGGCGGACTGCCTCGGTCGTGAGCCGCTCCCAGGTGAGCCCCTTCACCGACGGGTCGGCGTCTGGCTGACCGATCTTCATCATCTGCTTCAGGTACTCCTCGGGGGTCTCGGTGAAGTACTGCCCGACTCCCATCTTCTCGGCGATCATGTTGATCGCGTCGAGATCGGATTTCGACTCGAAGAGAGGATCGATGATCTTCGGCATGTACTGCAGGTAGAAGTTGTTCGAGGAGAGAAGATCGGTCTTCTCGAAGTACGTGCATGCGGGCAGCACGACATCTGCGAGGTCTGCCGTCGCCGTCAGCGAGTAGTCGGAGACGACGATGAACTCGAGCTGTTTCATCGCTGCGATGACGCGGTTGCGGTCCGACATCTGCTGGGCGAAGTTGTCGATCGGGAACCAGGCGGCCTTCACGGGGAAGGGTTTTCCCTTCTCGACGGCGTCGCAGAAGTCCATCGGCTCGAGCACCGTGTAGATCTTGGTGCCCTTCGGCGCCCAGAAATCGAACAGGTCGAACGGCGCGAAGGTCGCTGCGATCCCGCCGGCGAAGGTGGTCACTCCCCCGCCGTGGACCCCGATGTTGCCCGTGATCGCCTGCAAGGTGAGCAGCGCCTGCATGTGCAGGTCGCCGTGGTACCAGTGCGAGAGCCCGAAGCCGACCCTCACCGCGAGGGGCTTGCTCGACCCCCACACCTTGCCGAGGGCGACGACCTGCGAGGCGGGCACGTCGGTCAGCTTCGAGGTGTACTCCGGTGTGTACTTCGCGGCCATGTCCGCGAGCGCCTGCAGAGCCGTCCGCGCCTTGAGACCGACCACCGGGTGAGTCCCGAGGATCGCCGGGCTCTTAAGCGACGGGTCGCTCGCCGCTTTGACCTTGTGGTCCGACTCGTCGAAGACCACGTAGTCGTCCTTGGCGCCGGGGATCACGTCCTTCGCGCGGAGCCACTTCTCGGTCCGGGGATCGATGAGGTACGGCCCCACCGTGTTGGCGCGGATATAGCCGGCGTCGTAGGTGCCGTTCTGGAAGACCTGGTTGATGATTCCGTCGATGAGGGCGGAGTCGGCTCCCGGGCGGATGGGCACGAACTCGTCCGACTGGGCACAGGTGACCGTGAAGCGAGGATCGACCGAGATGAGCCGGGTGCCGTTCTGGTCCCTGGCATCGCACATGATCCGCCAGTCCGGGATCGAGGTCTCGGCCACGTTGTTGGCCCAGAAGACGATCGTCTTGGCGCTCATGAAGTCGACCGACTCGTGCCCGGTGAAAAAGCCACCGGCGTTGGAGGGGTTGGCCGGGTCGACAAGGACGTAGTTCCATCCCGCCGGCGTGGCGGAGTCGCCCTCGTTGTCGCCCTCGGAGTCACCCGCAGAAGCGCCGATGACGCTCGCGAAGCGGAAGCCCGCCCCGACGACGCCCTCGATCAGCGCGAGCGAGCCGGTGTACGGGGCAATCCACACCGAGGTCTTCCCGTACTTCTCCTGGATCTGCTTGAAGTTCGTGGCGATGAGCGAGGTCGCCTCGTCCCAGCTGATGCGTTGCCACTTTCCCGATCCTCGTGGCCCCACGCGCTTGTAGGGGTACTTGATCCGGTCCGGGCTGTAGGTGTTCGAGATCTGCGAGAGGCCTCGCAGACAGATCCGCGGGTGGAAGGTGGGCGCCTTTTCGCCGGAGACTGTCGTCGTCCCCCAGCTCGCCGGGCCGATCATGGTCACTCGTCCGTCTGTGACGTGGACGAGGTGCCCGCATGCTCCGTCACAGTTGTTGGAGTGGCCGGTCCGGTAAACAACCTCCTTGCCCGTCAGGAGCTCCTCGGAGCTCACGGGGTCACCGGTCGACGGCTCCAGGAAACGCAGGTGGTCCGCCACCAGCAACCCGCCCGCTACCGCCGCGCTACCTCCGAGAAATGATCGCCTCGAGAACTTGGACATCAGGCCTCCCCGGCTCGCCGCGCTCTTCGATCTGCATACACAGATCCAGCTAAAGGCCTGTTCAGGGGACAGACCAGGGCCGAAAGACCCGGGTCCGCGGGGCATCAGTCAGTAGTTACGAATGACCCAGTTTCCAGATATTGTCGCTGCCGAGACAGAACGGCTCGACGGCCGCCCCTCGAGTCCGCGCCTGGGTGTCGGTCCTCGAGCGGCTCTAGGACCGATCAGTCCCAGGCAGATCGAGTGGGCGGCATTCCGCTGCGGCCGGCGTCGGGCACGATGCCGAGCACCTGGTGCACGGAAATGCCGCCGTTTTCGAAGCCGATCACAGACCCGGCCATATAGAGCCGCCAGATCCTGGCGCGTGCGGACCCGACCTCGTCGACGGCAGCGTCCCAATTGGCTTCGAGGTTCGCCACCCACGAGCGCAGAGTCCGCGCGTAGTGCTCGCGAAGAGACTCGACGTCACGGCACTCGAACCCGGCGCGTTGCATCGCGAGCACGACGTCGCCGACGTCGAGCAGTTCGCCGTCGGGGAACACGTAGCGGCCAAAGAAGCTCCAAGGCCTGATCTTCGATCCCCCTTGCTCGGAGATGGCGTGGTTCAACAACCTTCCCCCCGGCTCGAGCAGACCGTGCAAAGTCTCGAAATAACGGCCCGTGCGGACCTTGCCGACGTGCTCGAACATGCCGATCGAAGAGATCGCGTCGAAGCGCTCACCTCTGAGGTCCCGATAGTCCTGCACGCGGATCTCCACGCGGTCACCGAGGCCCGCAGCGGCCACTCGCTGCCTCGCGTAGCTGGCTTGCGCCTCGCTCAATGTGACGCCTACGACGGTCGCGCTGCTATTGGCAGCGGCATGCATCGCCATCGAGCCCCACCCGCAACCGACATCGAGGAGTCGAAGTGGCTTGCCCTCCCCCAGGCCCAACTTGCGGCAGATCAGCCCGTGCTTGGACTCCTGGGCTTGTTCCAAGCTCATGGCCGGATCGGCAAAGCGGGCACACGAGTAGGCCATCGATGGCCCGAGCACGAGCTCATAGAAACCGTTGCCGGCGTCGTAGTGGTGCGTGACTGCTCGGACATCTCGCCGCCGGGAGTGGCGCAACCCTCCGATGCGGGCCTCTTCGGGCGGTGCGGGCAAGGGAAGGCCTATGGCACCGGCTCTGTGAGCGGCACCGAAGGCGGGGGGCAAAACGCGCAAGCCCACTCGCAAGTCCCGGTGCGCAACGTCATGCAGGCTGCCAAGCGTGGCGATGATGTCACCTTCGACCTCGATGTCGCCTGCGACATAAGCACGACCGAAGCCGAGCTCGCCCGGAGCCCAAAGGATGCGTCGCAACGCGTCGGCCGAGCGGACGTGGATGGTGCCCACACCGTCGTCAGGGCCGATGGCACTGCCGTCCCATAGCTCGAAGCGAACCGGGACCTGGCCGCCGAGCAGGCTGTGAATGAGTGGAGAAAGCGCAGCGGCCGCGTTGGCGCGCCGCCGCGTAGGAGCGCCGACAGACCGCGTGGCCGGCGCCTTGGGCTTGTCTGCCCCACCCGGTCGCGGAATCCACGACCGCTCGCTGATCATTGGATACCTCCCGCGCCCTTTCGACGTGCCGCCCGCCGTCGACGCTCTCGCCTCAATCTCCCATCCCCCCATGTGCCGGCCGAAATCCTGTCGAGGCTACCGGCACCAACGACCCCGGCCTCCGACCGGGGATCGCGAGCCTCGATATCGCCCCTGAGGCGGTCTCGACCGAGCATTCTTCGCTGAAGCGGATCGCCCCTTGGGAGCACGACCTGAGTGACAACGAGGTGCCGGCCATCCTGCCGGCATGGCCATTGCTCCAAGTGAAAGTGCTTCTCAGGCGAGGAGCAGCGTCAGCACTCCGCTCGCGGGTCGGTGTACTCCTTCGAGAAAAGCTCGACCGGCTTCGAAGCGATCCTCCAGACAGCGACCTGAGCCTCCATGTACGCGTGGCCGGAAACGTCCAGATAGAAGGCTGAGCAGGGCAGTCCAGCCACGAGGGTGCCAGTTCTCTGGCCGATCGCGACTATCACGTCGCCGTAGCCGAGGATGTTGGCCACTTGCAGACCCGGCCCGAACCCGACCTTCATCTGCGAGGCGACCTCGACCGCAGCCGACGACAGAGTGACCGAGGACTTGCTCGTGATGAAAGACCCGACGACTTTCATGACCTTCGAAGCAGCCGAGTCTGAGCCGCCGGACTCGGTCACGGCCTCGACACCGCCGTAGGTCAGCTTCTCGCCTCCACGCACAGTGGAGTTCTTGCTTGAAAGGGCCACCGTCACGAGCAGGGCGAACGAGACCTTCAACAGCATCGGGACGCCAGCCACGGCAAAGGGCACGTTGAACGTCATCGGTATGCGGAGAACAGGAAGCTTGAAGTCGCCTTTGCTCGGGTCAAGGATCTGGTAGGTGATGGCGACACCCCCGGTCGACAGGAACGAGAACTTGCTGCGCACGTTCCGGCCGTTGACGATGTCAAATCCACCAGAGAGGTTTGCCTTCGCGATATAGCCCGACAGCGTGGCCTCCATGGTCAGCCCGCCTGCGCTCTTGCCAGGCACGCAAGACTGACCCGAGATGAACGAGGCTCCGACGCATCCCTGAACTGCCCAGTTGAGCCGGGACAGCGTGGGAGCGACCGAGACGCGGTAGGAAAAGTCGTTCGACCCCTTGCCGACATAAGAGAGGCCGACATCGGGGACCACAGGCTTGCCTGCGCCGCTGTGGGTCACTTCTGGGTGCAGGGAACTTGTTCGGCCGGAGGGGTCGGACGGGGGCGATCCGGGCGAGAGCGTGCCGAACACGTTGCTGAAGTCGATGGGCTGAGAAAAGCTGATGTTCGCTGTCTTGAAGATGTCGGTGAGCGCAGCTGGCTGTGTTGTCACGGTGAGACGAGACCCGGAATGGCTCACCGAGACCACCACTCCCACTGCGTAGCCCTGTAGCAACATCACCTTGCCTGGCGCCAGCTGGCTCAGCGCGCCAGCAGGGCTCTTGAAGACGAACGTGCTGCCGTCGCTCGAGGCGCTGAGGAGATTGGCAGCCACTGTGGCGGCGTTTACCACCACGACGCCCGGAGCCATCGCGACACGTGGGGAGAGAACATCGGCCCGCTCGCTCGACAGCCGCGCAGCATTGGCTTGGCTGACGGTGTGCTGAACCGTCGCGAGCGACGGCTGCGCATACGACACCAGCGCCACCAAGAGTGACAGTGCCACGACCGCTACCGCTATTGTTCCGGGCTTTTGCATGTGCGGAAGCTATCACTGCGAGGGCAAACTACCCAGCACATTCCGGACTCTTTCAAGGCGTCGCTGAAAGCCCTGGGCTCGTCCTTGGACCGTCGCAGGCCGTGGGCGCGCCATCCAGAGCACTGGAGAAAGTGCCCTCGGCGCTCCCAGCCCGCCAGTGCTCAACTAGTGGCAGGACACGTCTGAAGGTGACAGCAGTTTCCGACCGACGACTGGCGGAAACCTTGTCGACTCATGGGTTTCGCAGATACGACAAGTGATGCATAAGAATACCCGGGGGAACGGTAGAGGCTGTTCTATTAGAATGCTCACCCAGGCCAGCGGTGCGAACTTTGATAATACGATCCACGTAATCGGCGATGTAGTCGGCGAGGTAGATGCTTCCTGCGATGTTGAGGTGCACGCCGTCGAGGCGCACCACAGTCGGCTGACCGTGTATCAACAAAGTCCCGGTATAGCTCCCTTTCGGACCGTCCAGGACGGCACCAGGATCGAAGAATGTGACCGCGTGGTGCCTGGCGGCCTGCTGTGCACAGACCTCGTCCATCACCTCCATATAGCTCGACAACTGCGGGTCCTGCATTGCCGGCTCTCCGATCCAGAGCACTTTTGAGCCTTCGCCCACGAGCGCGGTCATGATCCCTGCAACCCTGTCGGCATAGGCCTTTCTCCACAACCGGCTCCCTACAGGCTGAAAAGCGTCGTCGACGAACAAGTCCTGCCCATCGTTGGCGCTGCCCATGTAGATCACGAGCCGGGGTCGGAGGGCGGCAACCACGGCGAGGAGATGACGTTGCCAATCGAAGAAGTCGGGGCTCACGAGGCCGGTGCCGACCTGGTACTCCGCCAAGGTCCTCAACTCCGGCGAGGTTGCGTGGTACGTGTCCCAAGCCCACTCGGGTCCGGCAGCAGTCGAGTCGCCGGCGAAGTAGATCGGTGGTCCAGGCGGACCAAGCACAGGCGCCCCCGAAGCCGTCTTGACCGGGGCACGAGCCAGCACGTCATGAGCCAAGGCGACGAGCTGGTTCGTGTGCAGCTGTGAGAAGTCGCCGACCTTTTGCCAGAGCAACCAGTAGGTAGTGCCCGACGCGGTGAAATAGAGGTACCGGTTGTTGGCGATCATCGCCTTTTGTCCGAGACCAATCACGGTCTCGAGGGTTTGCACATACTGCGTGGCGGTCTGGAACGGCGTCCTTGGCTCCACGGCGAGAGCCAGGAACGCATCGGTGCCGACCTGCCATTGGCAATAGGGATAGGTGGGAGTTGCGGCACCGACGGGGCCGCCGAACTGCCGCTGGATCTGCGGGCGACTGAGCAGGGAGCACGCAAGCCGGGTCGCTCGACTGCCGAGCGAGCCATCGTCGAGTCGCGGTCTCGGACTCGGCCGGGGTGCGGGCAGCGTGGTCGGTGGAGATTCCTCGCTGGTCGTGGTGACCGCCGGGCTGGTCGTCGCCGTGACCGCGGAGGTGCTGGTCGTCGTCGGCCGATTCTGCGACGCAGCCGCTTGGCAACCCCCGACAGCGGCCGCCACCACGACGGTGCCAGCGGCCCTGAACAGACTCCTGCGTGCACGCGGCCACAGCGAAACGGACCCGGCCACGACATAAAGGGTAGAGCGCTCCGCACTGTGGCAGTCGTCACCAAAGCTGAGCGTCTCCTTCATCACTATCAGGTAGTGCGCCTCGGGAAGCCTCCCGACGAGCAAAGACCGGCCGAACGGGCCAGAATCGCGCCGTGTCCGGCAATGGAGACGACCACGACCCACCCCCGACGGCCTTTGCATTGGCCGTTGCGGGGGTGGCACCGGCCCTTGGCAACACTATGGCTGAGCCATGAAGCTGCAGGCCATCGAGTTGCGCCGTGTCCGCCTACCGCTGGTATCACCTTTCCGCACGCCGCTCGGAACCGAGTCAGTCCGTGAATCGCTGCTGGTCCGCGTGGAGTCCGACGACGGCGACGGTTGGGGGGAGTGTGTCGCGGGCTCCGATCCGCTCTATTGCTCGGAGTACGTCGACGCGGCCTGGCTCACGCTCAGGCGTTACCTCGGGCCGAGACTGCTTGCTGCGCCCGAGCTGACCGCCACTGACGTTCGCCCGCTCCTCCGAGAGTTCAAGGGCCACCGCATGGCAAAGGCCGCTTTGGAGATGGCGGTGCTGGACGCACAGCTGCGTGTTGCGGGCGTCTCGCTCAGCACCTTCCTAGGTGGTGTCACCGTTGCAGTGACACCTGGCGTCGCCGTCGGCATCATGAGCTCGGTCGATGAGCTGCTGGACTCGGTCTCGGAGTACCTGGACGCCGGGTACCGGCGGGTCAAGCTCAAGATTCAGCCGGGCTGGGACCTGCTTCCGGTGGAAGCGGTCCGGGACCGCTTCGGTGACGACCTGATGCTGCAGGTGGACGCGAACTCCGCGTACCGACGAGCTGACATCGATCACCTCGCCCGGCTCGACCAGTTCTCCCTGCTCCTCGTCGAGCAACCCCTGGATGAGGACGACCTCATCGGCCATGCACAGCTGGCGCGGCGCATCACGACACCGGTGTGCCTCGACGAGTCGATCATCTCGGCCCAGAGCGCTGCCACTGCCATCTCGCTGGGCGCGTGCTCGGTCGTGAACATCAAGGCGGGACGCGTAGGAGGCTATCTCGAGGCACGTGCGGTCCACGATGTCTGCGTATCGAAGGGCGTTCCCGTGTGGTGCGGCGGCATGCTGGAGACCGGGCTCGGCCGCGCGGCGAATCTTGCGCTCGCTTCGCTTCCCGGGTTCACGCTGCCGGGTGACATATCGGCGACGGACCGGTACTTCCATGAGGACATCACCCCCCCGTTCCGACTCCACGAGGGCACGATCGCGGTCCCCACGGGCCCCGGCCTCGGCGTCGAGGTTCTACGCCCTGTTCTGGACGCCCTCACGACTCAGTCCGAGACGGTCACGGGAGCCGAGCACTGAGCTCAATCGCAGATCGGCACCTCCGCTGACGGCGATCAAGTGTGAACTCTCGCGACAAGAGAGAGCTCAGCCCTCTTCTCGCGTGTAGGGGATGCCGAGCGACGCCGGCGTCCCGACGCGACGGTTGGCCCAGCTCGTCGACGCTGCTGCCAGTGCGATGACCGTCATCAAGAACGGCAACGCCGAATAGAACTCAGAAGGAAGCACGGTGATCCCGCGAGTCTCGAGCGTCGGCCCGAGGGCCGAGAAGACACCGAACAGGTAGGCCCCGAGCACAAGCAGGTCCGGGCGCCAGAAGGCGAAGATGACCAGAGCGATGGCAATCCAACCGAACCCGGCCGTGAGGCCGTCGGTCCAGATCGGGGCGAGGGCGAGGGTGAAATAAGCACCCCCGAGCCCGGCGAGCGCTCCGCCGATGAGCGTGTGGATGTACCGGTACGCAGTGACATTGATCCCCATGGCGTCGGCGGCAGCCGGGTTCTCACCGACGGCCCGCAGGTAAAGTCCCGGCCGGGTCCGGTACAGGTAGTAGAGGACAGCGAGGACGAGCACCCAGGAGGCGTAGACGAAGGCGTCCTCGTTGAAGATGATCGGCCCGACGATCGGCAGGTTCTGCAGCCCGAACAGGTTGATCCCGTTGAACTGGTGGCGTCCGGCTACGCCTCCGATGTTCCAGACCTGCCCGAGGTAGGAGGACAGGCCGATGATCCCGGCAAAGATCGTGACGGCGAGGCCCGAGACGATCTGGTTCACACGGATGGTGATCGACAACACAGCGTGGATGAGGGCCATCGCGGCACCGGCCACCATGGAGGCCAGGACGGCCAGCAGCAGCACTAGCGCGGTCGCCCCGTGCGTCTTCTGCGAGACGAAGAACGCGGTCACCGCGCCCATGAGCATCATTCCCTCGACACCGAGGTTGAGCACCCCGGAGCGCTCCGCGAGCAGTTCGCCGAGACCGGCGAGGACGAGCGGGGTGCCGAAGGCGATAGCCGACACCAGGACGGCAATGACAATGTTCGAGTTCATGGCGTCACCTCGGTCCCGTAGGCCGCTCCGGCGCTTGCCGGCGTAATCGCGCGGCGACGGAGGCCGATACGGTAGCGAGCGAGGATCTCGCCTCCCAGGACGGTGAACAGGATTATCCCTTCCATGGTGCCGACAAGGCCGGTCGGGAACGAGGGACCCTCCAGGGCAAAGCCCGCGTTCGTGAGGCCGCCGATCAGCAGCGAAACGAGCACTACGGCGAGGGGATTGTAGAGAGCAAGGGCCGCGACGACAATGCCCGTATACCCGTACTGCGCCTGTTGGAGCCCGCGAGGATCGAGCACGTGCCCGAAGTCGCCGATCTGGCTGGAACCGGCTATTCCTGCGATTCCTCCGGATATCGCCATCACCGAGACGATCTTCCGCTTGGTGCGGATGCCGGAGTAGTTGGCAGCCTGTGGCGAATCGCCCATGACCCGCATCTCGAAGCCGTAACGGGTGGAACGGATGAGGACGAGCAGGCCGACGGCCAGGCCGATGCCGAGTATGAAGCCCATCGGCAGCGTGAACGACCCGATGGTGATCCCTGGCCAACTGGCGTTTGCTCCCAGCGTCTTGCCGGTCGGGAACACTGACGCGCCGGGCGTGGTCAGGTCCCGCCAGTACGAGCTGCTGTCGTAAATCAGGTAGTACATGAAAAAGCCGGCAACGTAGTTGAGCATGAGCGAGGTGAGGA
>ODAK010007237.1_pt1 | contig 11144 bp, 9 predicted proteins | sample 1539591 | NCBI WGS metagenome assembly ODAK01 (sample SAMEA3539303, study PRJEB22396) | soil metagenome | biome: tundra; feature: field; material: soil | place: USA | collected 2010-05 | depth 0.15 m | reverse complement strand
GCCTGCGGCTCCACGGGAACGACACCCACACCATCGACACCGGTTTCCGGTGCCACGCCGTCAACCGCCGCCGCCGGCGGGTCGTCTTCACCCGCCGCCGCCGATGAGGGTCCCGGTCCGGAGTCCGGCACCGTCAACCTGACCCTGTCGAGCGGCTATTCCGAGATGGACCCGGTCTACAAGAAGGCTGCCGACGCGTACCACGCGTTGCACCCGAACGTCACGATTACCGTGTCGAGCACCGACCTGCGCAGCTACGAGCAGAAGCTCACGATCGCCCTGCCGACCAAGACCTCGACGGACATCGTGGAGCACAGCCTGGCGTTCCTCACGCCGTTCGTCGACCAGGGTACCCTGGCACCGGTGCCGGCCTGGCTGCAGTCGTTCGTGACGAGCGGCGTCTTCGACAAGTTCGTCCAGTCGCACGTGACCTACAAGAACCAGGTCTGGGGCGTGCCCGAATTCGTCAGCGCGGTCGCCCTTTACTACAACAAGGACATGCTGACCGCGGCCGGCCTCCAGCCGCCGACGACGATGGCCGAGATCATGGCCGACGCACCGCTGCTCACCAAGTACGACGCCAGCGGCGCGGTCAGTCGCTCCGGCCTCAGCCTCCGGCTCAGCGGCCAGGGCAGCGGCGTGGCCGAAAAGTTCTGGCTCTGGCTCATGCAGTACGGCACACCCCAGGCGCCGCTCGGCCTGCTGGCCGAGAACAGCGCCGGCAAGTTCAGCGCGAGCTACGCCAATGACAGCGGCGTCAAGGTCCTCGAGATGTACGTCAACGGGGTCAACAAGCCGCCGCTCTTCGACGACACCAAGATCGGCTCCGACACGAAGGCGTTCGAGCAGCAGCTGACCGCCATGTTCATGCGCGAATCGAATGTCATCGGCGACATCGCCGCGAATGCCCCGACCCTCAACTACGGCGCCGTGCAGCTGCCAACGACGACGCTCCACAGTACGGAGTCCTTCGACGTCGCGGCCTCCTCGCCGCACCAGCAGACCGCCTGGGACTTCATCAGGTTCCTGATGGATCTGCCTCAACAGCAGTCGATCGCAACGATCTCGGGTTGGGTTCCCGCCCGGATCGACCTCGACTACTCCGCCCTTCTCGCGCAGCAGCCCGCCTGGGGCGCGATGCTCGTCAAGGATCCCAACTACCAGGCCGGCTACCAGACCGACTACCTGCTGCCGGAATGGGACGAGATCGAGACCAAGCTGGCCACCCACCTCGTCGCGACCTACCCCGACAAGACCCTCGTTGACAATCCGACCGGCGCCATGCAGCGCCTGCAGCAGTTCGCCGACGAGACGAACTCGATCCTCAAGGCCCACAACGACTTCGGGCAGTGAGTTCAGTCACCGGCGCTGAGTAGCGTCGCCATCCCGGGAGATCCCCGGCCTCCGCGAGGCGTCGACCGCCGCGTGGAGACCGGGCTCCGAGCGCAGGGAGACCGATGACCGCACCGGGCACGATCGCGCGAGGCTTCGGCCGGGTTCGTGCCCGCCTGCCATCGGTCCCACCCCGCCGGCGCAAGGTCTACCTGTTCGCGTACGGGTTCCTTGCGCCGATCGTCGCGCTCTTCGCCTTCCTGCGGATCTTCCCGATCATCTACACGGTCGTCCTGGGGTTCTTCAACTGGTCCCTGGTGAGCCCCGACCACACCTTCGTCGGGCTGGACAACTTCGCCAACCTGCTGAGCGACCCCAACTTCCAGACGGCGTTCCTCAACACGACGATCATCGCGCTCGCAACGACGGTCGTGTCGATCGTATTGGCCTTCTTCGTGGCTACCGTCGTTGCCTACGGCGGCGGCAGGATCGGCGGCCTGATCGAGATCCTGTTCTTCCTGCCGGTCGTCACGCCGCTCGTTCCCGCGACGCTCGGCTGGCGGTCCATCCTCGACTACCAGCACGGCCTGCTGAATGCCATCTTCGGGATCTTCGGCGTCCCCAACCAGGCCTGGACGACGGATCCGACGCTGGCCATCGTGTCGGTCATCCTGATCTCGGTGTGGGCCCAAGTGGGCTACAACATGATCATCCTGCTGGTTGGGATGCGCTCGATCCCGCGTCTCTACTATGAGGCTGCGGCGGTCGATGGCGCGAGCACGTGGCGACAGTTCCGCCACATCACCTTCCCCCTGATGGTCCCGATCCTGCTGTTCGTCACGGTCATCACGACGATCCAGGCCTACAACGTCTTCACCCAGGTGTTCGTGCTGGCATCCGACGTCCAGGGGGCGCCCGGCTACCTCGTCCCGGTGCTCGTCTACGACATCTTCCAGAACGGCTTCCGCTACTTCAACTTCGGCTATGCCGCGGCCGAAGCCGTCTACCTGTTCCTGGTCGTCATCGTCCTGATGCTCCTCCAGTTCCGCCTCTTCAACCGGCCGACGGACTAGGTCGAGGACGAGATGAGCAACCGAACCCGAGGCCGCATCATCCAGCTCGTGATTCAGGTCGTCCTGGTGGCGCTCGGGCTGGTCATGGTGTTTCCGCTGTTCTGGCTGATCAGCACGTCCCTCCGGCCGGCACCCGAGCTGCTCGAGTCACCGCCCCAGCTCCTGCCCCAGCACTGGACGCTCGATAACTACGCCAACGCGTTCGCCGCTGCGCCGTTCGGGACGTGGCTGATCAACAGCGTCGTGTTCGCCACGATCTCGACCCTGTTCATCCTGCTCACGTCGCTGGTCGCCGGCTACATCCTGGCCAAGTTCAAGTTCCCGGGCAACAACTTCCTGTTCATCCTGATCCTGGCCACGGCGATCGTGCCGTTCGAGATCTACATGCTGCCGGTCTTCCTCGAGGTCCAGTCGCTGGGGCTGATCAACACCACGGCCGGCCTGATCCTGCCCTACGTCATCCTCAGCTACGGCATCTTCTTCATGCGCCAGAACGTGATGGCGAGCGTGCCCGAGGAGCTTCTCGACGCCGCCCGGATCGACGGCCTGTCGGAGACCGGGATCATGGTCCGGCTGGTCCCCCGGCTTCTCGCCCCGGCGATCAGTGCGCTTGCCATCTTCGCCTACCTGCAATCCTGGACAGCGTTCATCTGGCCGCTCCTGGTATTGAATGACCAGAACCTCTTCCCGGTACAGCTTGGCCTGGCCCAGTTCAACAGCAGTGTCTCCGTGAACTACGCGGTTCTCAGCGCAGGAGCGGTGGTGGCAATGTCACCAACGGTGATCGCGTTCCTGGTATTGCGCCGTCGGATCATCGAAGGCGTGACGCTGACTGGCTTCAAGTAGCGGCCCTCGTTTGCGCGTACAGATCAGTGCAGCGGCCCGGGGCAGGATCGCAGGCCCGCGAGCTTTGCGCCCGAGCGCTGGGCCAGGGAGAGGAACCTGATGGAACGAAGGCTGGACGTGGATCGTGTGCGGGTCTGGGCCTGCGACACGAGCAGCGAGATGGGGGCCGCTGCGGCGCGCACCGTCGCCGAGCGACTGAGGCTTCTCCTGGAACGTCAGGAGGATGTCCGGGCAGTCTTCGCGGCTGCCGCATCACAGGAGTCGTTCCTGGACGCGCTTGCCCTCGAGCCCGGAATCGACTGGGCTCGGGTCCACGTGCTCCAGCTGGACGAATATGTCGGGCTTGGGTTCGATGACCCACGGTCGCTCGGCCGCTGGCTGGCGAAGCGCGTGACCGAACGCTTTGGGATCGGACGTGCCAGCTACATGCGCGGCGATGCGCCCAGCGTGGCGGACGAGTGCGACCGGTTCGAGGCGGAGGTCAATGACCGGCCGATCGATCTGGGGCTCATCGGCATCGGCCAGAACGGACATCTCGCCTACAACGATCCGCATGTTGCCGATTTCTCCGATCCGCGTTCGGTGAAGGTTGTCCAGATCGACGACACGAGCCGGGCCCAGGCCGTCCGCGATGCCGCGTTTCCAACGCTGGCCGAAGTTCCGCGTGAGGCATTCACCCTGACCATGTCGGTCCTGCTGCGGATCCGGATCCTGTCGATCGTCGTGCCGGGTTCCCACAAGGCGACTGCCATCGCCGACACCTTGCTTGGCCCGATTTCTAATGCCTGTCCGGCGTCGTCCCTGCGACAGCACGGGGACGCGACGCTGTACGTCGACGCGGACTCGTTCAGGCAGGCAGGGGCGCGCCTGGCCATGCCTGAAGCCGGTGCCCCAACTGCAATGACAGGCACGCTGTGAGCGGCCTGGCGATCCCGTCCGCGGGCGAGCTCGACTTCCTGTCGCTCGGCAGCGTGGTCATTCGCCTCGACCCGGGCGTGGTCCCGTTCCGTAAGGCGCGGGACGCAGCGATCCACGTGTCGGGCGGCGAGTACAACGTCGCAGCCAATCTCTCGGATTGCTTTGGCCTGCGCACGGCGATCGCCACGGCGATGGTCGACTATCCGATCGGGGCGCTGGTCGACGAACGGATCCGGGCCATGGGCGTGCAGCCGATCTACCGCCGCTACGCCCACGATGGCGTGCGCGGGCCGAACATCGCCGAGGTCTACAGCGATCGGGGGTACGGCGTTCGGCCGCCGGCTGTGTTCTACAACAGGGCCAACGAGGCGGCCGCGCGCCTCGCGCCGGGAGACTTCGACTGGCCCGCCATCTTCAGTGGCGGGGTGCGTTGGTTCCACTCCGGCGGCATCTTCGCCGCCCTCTCCTCCACCACGTCCGAGCTCATCGTGGAGGGTATGGAGGCGGCGCACGCGGCTGGAGCCGTCGTGTCACTCGACCTCAACTACCGGGGAAAGCTGTGGGCGCCTGAGGGTGGCCTGGCGCGGGCGCAGGCGGTGATGGCCCGCATCGTCGAGCACGTGGATGTCCTCCTGGGCAACGAAGAGGACCTCCAATCGAGTCTTGGCATCGCCGGTCCCGAGGTCACGGCCGCCTCAAGCCTGGACCCGAGCACCTTCCTGGCGATGATGGATCAGCTCGTGGTCAGGTTTCCGCGCGTGCAGGTCGTGGCCACGACCCTGCGCGAGGTGCATTCGGCGAACCGCCACACCTGGAGCGCCGTCGCCTGGGTCAATGGCTCACCCCACGTGGCCCCGGTCATGGACCTTGACGTGTACGACCGGGTGGGCGGAGGAGATGGCTTCGCCGCTGGATTCGTCTTTGGCCTCCTGACCGGCGCCGACGTCGATGAGGCCCTACGGCTGGGCTGGGCCCACGGTGCGCTTGTCGCGACGTTTCCAGGCGATACCACGATGGCCACGCTCGAACAGGTGCGGGCGCTGGCACACGGTGGCTCGGCACGGATCCAGCGCTGATCGCCCTCACCTCGCGCGGTTCCCAGTCAGCCCTCGCGAGGATCGGCTGAGGACGACGCTGGCCACGACGATCGCACCGCCGATCAACTGGACCGGCGTCACATCCTCGCCGAGGAGCAGGACGGCGAACAGGACGCCAAGGAACGCCTGGACGTACTGGTAGACCGCTGCCCGCGATGCGCCGATGCGCCCCACCGCCGTGTAGTACAGGAGGTTGGTGACGAGGCCGGTGAGCAGGATCGTGTAGCCGAGCGCCGCCCACCCACCGAGCGTCACGCGGGCGAAGTCCTGGGCGACGATCGACGGAAGGGCGAGTGGCAGCAGGATCGCCGTCCCGATCAACATCTCGTACGTGAGGATTCGGTAGACGCTGTAGCGGACGAGCAGCGGCACGACGAGGATCGCCGAGATCGATGACGCGAGGACGTTGCCGAACGCGAGTGCGTCGCCCAGCAATCCGGATTTGAAGAGTGTCGCAGCCGGCCCGCCGGCCACGATCAGGACGACACCGGCAAGCCCGATCAGCACCGCGATCCAGTGCAGTCGCCCCGATCGTTCGAGCCCGACGAGGGTGGCGATGACGACGGTAACGATCGGCGCGGTTGCTCCGAGCAGTGCGTTGTCCGAGGCCGTCGTGTAGGTGAGCGCGTACACGAACGAGACCTGACTCAGGGTGATCCCGAAGAAGCCCGCGACTGCGAGCCGCGGGAGATCCTCCCGCCGGACCTTGAACGATCCCTCCCGGATCCGCAGGATGACCAGCAATATCAGTCCCGCGGTCCCGAATCGAAGGACCGGCAGCGCCAGGGGCTGGAACTGGCTGATGCCGTATTTCACGACCGAGTAGTTGAGCGCCCAGAGCGTGACCGCCGCCAGCAGGATCACGTCCGACGACGCGGATCTGGTGCTGACGATGCGCCACGGCCGGCGCCGTTTGGCGGCGCCCGGCACGCTCGACGGGACGCCCGGATCGATCCCGCGGGCGCTCACTCTCGGCTGGGAGTCGAAGGCATGGATCGTCCGGATTCAGTGGGCTGCGCCGGGTCCGGGAACTCGGCTCGGGAGGCCTGCCGCGTCTTCAGTCAAGGGCACCCGCGACGAGTTGTCCGGCGACGATCGTGGCGACGAGCTTCGGATCGGACGAGATGGACGGCTGGCGAAAGATGGTCAGGTTCGCGACCACGCCGATGCGGACCGTCTCGTATCCGCGGGCAACGCCCAGGCAGAGGAGGCGCGACGGGTTGGCTGTGACCATCCGGATCGCATCGCGGAGGGTCACGCCGGCATGGCGGACGGCGTTGCCGATGCACACGGAAAGCGTGGCGGCCGAGCCGGCGAGGTATGGCGTGCCCGTGAGGACGAGGCGTCCGGACGCGAGCAACTCGACGTCCCCGCCGACGGCCGAGGCGTAAACGCCGGGCGGCAGGCCAGCGATCTTGATTGCATCGGACACGAGGACACTCCGCTCGACGCCCTTGGCCCGGATCACGGTGCGCATCACCGCCGGCGGCAGGTGGTGGCCGTCGAAGATGAAGCCAGCCGACAGCCGGTCCTCGGCCAGCTGGTCCCAGATGTAGTTCGGGTGTCGCGGAATCAGGGCGTGGGCCCCGTTGCCCAGGTGGGTGGACCAGCGCGCCCCGGCATCTGTCGCAGCCCGGATCTGATCTGCGTTCGCGAGCGTGTGCCCGATCGAAGCGACCACACCGTCGGCCACGATCGCCCGGATGTAGGGGACGGACTCCTCGTACTCGGGCGAGACCGTGATGATCCGAATGCCTCCGCGGGCAGCCTCCTGCCAGCGCCGATATTCAGCGATGTCAGGTGGCCGGACATGCTCGAGCGGGTGTGCCCCGCGCGGCCCGTCCTCGCGCGCAATATGGGGACCCTCGACATGGATCCCCACGATCGACGCGGCTACGAGTGGGTCGGCACTACACGCATCGGCGACGGCGCGCAGCGACCTCAGCATGTGCTCCTCTGATTGCGTGCAGATCGTCGGGCAGACAGCCGCCGTCCCCCACTGCCAGAGGGCTCGGACCATCTCGCCGACGTCGCGCGCCTTGGCGTCAGCGGCGTTCGGGTCGTGGCCCTGGAAGCCGTTGACCTGGGCGTCGATCCAGCCCGGCGCGATCCAGGCATCACTCGTCGGGTCCCGATCGAGCCTCTCGAGCTCGGCCACGACGCCCTTGCGGATGACGATTCGGACGGCGCCGCCATCCTCGATCAGCCTGCCCTCGAGGACGAGCTCGCCCGCGCGGGCTGACACGACGTTGCGCTCGGCGGTTGCCGCCATTGCCTGCCTCCTCAGACCGACCTCCTGCTCGGCCTCGACCGGTGGCCCGGCCACGCTCCAGAGCGGCGTTTCGGCTCAGCAGCATTTCCCCGGCCTAAGACGACAGGCACCCGGATCACGGCCTCCAGCTGGTCGGTCGCGGTCCTCGACGCCTCGCCTCGAGCGCGAGTCGCGCCGCGAACCGTTTCGAATCGGCGTGGCGCCTCGTCGTCTCCGACCTCGCGCGAGTGGAGAGCTGCGACGCGAAGGCACCGCGGTCGCGCCGCTGGAGGGCCACCGGGCCGGTCGCCTCGGGGATTGTTGATTGCCCGACAGTAGACCATCTGCCAATGTCTCGCATCGGCGCCTCGCCGGCCTCCTCGCCCGACGGGCTTTGAACCGGTCTCGGATGCGCGGGTCAGCGCGGGGCTGATCCGCTGGAGGCGCGCGGGCGGGGCGGTGGCGTTGCACCGTGCCACGGATCGTAGTCCGGGTCGAGCGGTTCCTGGGGCGGGCGGAGCTCCTCCGGGACGTGCTCCAGGTTGAGCCGGATCCGGGTCCAGGTCGTGAACCGGCCGCGCATCGAGTCGGTCAGGATGTCGGCCGGCTGGAGCTGCGGCCAGACCTCGGGATGACGGCTCTTCCAGCGGTCGAGGCCGGCCTGGGCGTCCGCCAGCAGGGCGGCTCGGCCGATCTCGATCAGCGGTTTCGAGCTCATTCGCCGCTTCGACGGCTGGACCCGGGGCGGCTCGTCGATCGTCCTGGCGTAGTTCGGCGGCCACGGCGCGTCGCCCAGGCCCTCGGTCTCATGGCGGGCCGACAGCTCGAGGAGGCCGTCGAGCGACCCGATCGCAGCGTCGATCCCGATGCCCGGGTCGCCGATCTCGGCGTAGCGCGCAGGGACGCTCCGGATCGTCAGCGACGCGGGATCGATCGTGGCGACCTCGTCCCAGGTCAACGGGGTCGAGACCCGGGCATCGGGCCGGGGGCGGACGGAGTAGGCCGAGGCGACCGTCCGGTCCTTTGCATTCTGGTTGTAGTCGATGAAGACGCCGTGGCGCTCTTCCTTCCACCATTTCGACGTCGCCAGCTCCGGCGCCCGCTGCTCCACGTCGCGGGCGAGAGCGACAGCGGCCCGGCGAACCTCGGGGAACGTCCAGCGCTGGTCGATCCGGATATTGACGTGGATCCCGCGTGAGCCCGAGGTCTTGGGCCAGCCGACGAGCCCGACGTCCGCCAGCGACTCGCGCACGACGAGGGCAACGGCCCGGATCTGGGGCCATTCGACGCCCGGCACGGGGTCCAGGTCCACCCGGAGCTCGTCGGGGTGATCCAGGTCGTCGGCCCGGATCGGGTGGGGATTCAGGTCGATGCAACCGAGGTTGATGATCCAGGCCAACTGGGCCGCATCGCGGATCACCACTTCGGAGGCGGTCCGGCCGGATGGGAACGACAGCTCGACCGTCTCGATCCAGTCGGGCCGCGACTCCGGCGCGCGCTTCTGGAAGAAGAACTGGCCTTCCGCGCCGTTGACGAAGCGCTTGAGCGCCATCGGCCGGCCACCAGCCCCGCGCAACGCACCGTCGGCGACGGCGAGGTAGTAGCGGACGAGGTCGATCTTCGTCACTCCGAGCTCGGCGAAGAAGACCTTGTCGGGGTTGGTGATGGTGACCTCCCGACCGGCGACCTGGAGGATCTCGGACCTGGTTGCCATCGCCGAACGATAGCGCGCCCCTTCCCTGGCGCAACAGATCCAATGCCCGGCCCGGCCAGGGCGACCCGTGCATACTGCGCGCGGGGCGTCGATTCGAACGTTGGTCGTTCGTCGTAGACATGACGGGCGACGACCGTGCCGGCCCGGCTGCGTCCCAGGAGGACACGATGCGCTACCTGCTCCTGATCTACACCGCGGAGCCAACCGAGGCTGCACCCGCGGACGAGATGCTGGCCGAGGCGAACGAGTACAACGCGTTCACCGAGTGGACCATCCAACAGGGCCTGTTCAAGGGCGGCGAAGCGCTTCATCCCACCTCGGCCGCGACCACCGTCAAGGTCCGCGATGGCCGGACGATCACGACCGACGGGCCGTACGCCGAGACGAAGGAAGCCCTCGGTGGCTTCTACCTGATCGAGGCGAAAGATCTGGACGAGGCGATCGAGACCGCCGCCCGGATCCCCGGCGCCCGGCGGGGCTCGATCGAAGTCCGGCCGATTCTCGAGCTGCCGTCCGGCGACAGCGCCGAGGCCGTTGCCGCAGCCGGCTGACCCGGCCGACGTCGTCGACCGCCTGTTCCGCGAGGAATCGGGCCGGACCGTCGCGACCCTGATCCGGGTCTTCGGCGATTTCGATATCGCCGAAGAGGCGGTCCAGGAGGCGTTCGTCGTCGCCCTCGAGCGCTGGCCGCGAGACGGCGTACCCGCCAACCCGGGCGCCTGGATCACGGCCACCGCCCGCAACCGGGCGATCGACCGGCTCCGCCGGGTACGGGTCCTGGCGACGAAGACCGACGAACTCGGCCGGCGGGCGGCAATCGACGCGGGTATCCAGCCGGCTGAGCCGAGCGAGGAGGACGAAGTGGCCATCGAGGATGATCGGCTGCGGCTGATCTTCACCTGTTGCCACCCCGCGCTGGCACTCGATGCCCAGGTTGGCCTCACGCTGCGCACGCTGGGCGGCCTGGCGACGCCCGAGATCGCCCGTGCCTTCCTCGTTCCCGAAGCGACCCTGGCCCAGCGACTCGTTCGGGCCAAGCGCAAGATCCGGGAGGCAGGGATCCCCTATCGAGTGCCACCCGACCATCTCCTGCCCGAGCGGCTCGAGGCGGTCCTGCGGGTCCTCTACCTGATCTTCAACGAAGGCTATGCGGCATCGGCCGGCGAGGCCCTGGTCCGGCGTGATCTGACCGGCGAGGCGATCCGCCTGGCCCGGGTCCTGGTCGAGCTGATGCCCGACGAGCCCGAGGTCATCGGGCTGCTTGCCCTGATGCTCCTGCAGGATGCCCGGCGCGACGCGCGCGTCGGCGCGTCCGGCGAGTTGGTCCTGTTGGCGGATCAGGATCGGACGCGCTGGGACCACGACCGGATCGACGAGGGCGGAAAGCTCGTTGAACGTGCCCTCCGGATGCAACGGACTGGCCCGTACCAGCTCCAGGCTGCGATTGCCGCGGTGCACGACGAGGCCGCAGATCCCGAGCGCACCGACTGGCGCCAGGTGGTGGCCCTGTACGGCCTGCTCGCCCAGCTCGCGCCGTCGCCGGTCGTCGAGCTCAACCTCGCCGTGGCGATCGCGTTCGTCGACGGCCCCGCCGCCGGCCTCGCCCGGATCGACGGGCTCGTGGCGGCCGGCCTGCTGGGGGACTACCCGTATCTCCACGCCGCGCGCGCCGACCTCCTCCGGCGCCTCAATCGCCGGACGGAGGCCGCGGCGGCCTACCGGCGGGCCGCCGACCTGGTCGGCAATGCTGTCGAGCGGCGCTTCCTGGAGCAGCGACTCGGCGAGGTGACGCGGCCCGCCTGACCCCTGGGCCTTGGCCCTGCCGCCTCGCGCCGCCGGCCCTGCCGCCTCGCGCCGCCGGCCCTGCCGCCTCGCGCCGCCGGCCCTGCCGGATTGTGTACTGAGTACATCAA
>ODAK010007236.1_pt1 | contig 11144 bp, 9 predicted proteins | sample 1539591 | NCBI WGS metagenome assembly ODAK01 (sample SAMEA3539303, study PRJEB22396) | soil metagenome | biome: tundra; feature: field; material: soil | place: USA | collected 2010-05 | depth 0.15 m | reverse complement strand
AGGACAGCGGGCGGTGAGCCACGGTTGGGAACGGTGGTGACGAACATGAGCCATCGGACCAGGCCGAGTCGTGACCTGTCAAGCGGAAAATGTGCGATTACATGACTACGTATTTGGACGAAGTTGCATTATTTCAAAGCGTTGAACGGAAAAGGGCGCAAAGTTCGGCCTAACCTCCCGCCGCCATCGCCTTGCGCGCCCCGCTCCCCGCCGCCCGCACCATCGCCGCGCCCTTCTCGGCGATCATAATCGTCGGTGCGTTGGTGTTGGTCGAAGTCACCGCCGGCATCACCGAGGCATCGATCACCCGCAACCGATCCAGCCCATGCACGCGCAACTGGTCGTCGACCACCGACATCGTGTCGGGGCCCATCCGGCAGGAGCAACTCGCATGGAACACGGTCGTGCCGGTTTGTCTCGCGTACGCGATGAACTCGTCATCCGTCCGGACGTCAGACCCAGGGAGGGTTTCCGCGACGACGTAGCGGGCGAGGGCAGGGGCCTTGAACCATTCGCGCACGATCCGCATCCCGCCGATCACCGCCCGCCGGTCGCGCTCGTCGTCCATGTAACGCGGGTTGATCGACGGCTGGTCCTCGGGACGGGGCGAGCGGGCCTCGACATGGCCGCGGCTCAACGGGCGCATCTGCCAGATGCCGGAGGTCATGCCGGGCTTGTCGTCCAGCCGGCGCACCGGACCCGGGGCATAGCTGGCGGAGGCGAACAACGCCTGGATATCGGGCGTCTCCGACTCCGGCAGCACCTTCACCGAAGCGGCGACCAATGAGGCCGCGTAGGTCAGGATGCCGGTGCCGGTCAGCACGTAGCGCACGACCTCGCCGGCGAGGCCCAGACCGCGGGAGCGTTCGTTCATCGTGGCGATGCCCTGGACATCGCAGGACACCCGGACGAGGAAGTGGTCCTGGAAATTCTTGCCCACGCCGCGTAACGCGTGGTGCACCGGGATGCCGACCCGATCGAGATGATCCGGATCGCCGACGCCGGATAGTTGCAGGATGTGCGGGGATCCGATGGCACCGGCTGACAGGATGACCTCACCCGACGCGTTCGCCGTTTCCGTCGCGCCGCCGCGGGAGAATTCGACGCCGACCGCGCGCCTGCCGTCGAACAACACGCGATGCACCAGCGCGCCGGTCACCACGCGCAGGTTCGGCCGCTTCATCGCCGGGCGCAGATAGGATCGGGCGGTGCTGGCGCGGAACCGGCCGCCGCGGGTTTGCTGCACCCAGCCGATATGGTCGCCGAACCCCGGCGGCAAATCGTTCACGTCATCGCGAAACGTCCAGCCCATCTGTTGCCCGGCCTCGACCGCGGCCTGGCACAGCAGCGGATGGTCGCGGGTAGGCGAGGTGAACAGCGGGCCACCCTTGGCATGCACCGCGTCGGCCTGGCCTTCCCAGTTCTCGGCCTTTCTGAAGAACGGGAACACGTCATCCCACGACCAGCCACGATTGCCGAGCTGAGCCCAATGGTCAAAATCCTCGGGTTGGCCGCGGATGTAGATCATGCCGTTGATCGAACTCGATCCGCCCAGTACGCGGCCGCGCGGGTAGGCGATCTCTCTGCCGTTGAGGCCGGATTCGGCGTCGGCTTTGTAACCCCAGGTCAGCGTGGGATGGTCGAGCAGCTTCATGTAGCCGGCGGGAATGTGGATCATCGGATGCCAGTCCCGGCCGCCTGCCTCAATCAGCACGACGCGGGTGGTCGGGTCCTCGGTCAGCCGGTTGGCCAGCACGCAGCCGGCCGATCCGGCACCGGCGATGACATAATCGGCATCCATTGGCGTTTCCCCCTCGATAGCCACTGTCCCGCGGAGCTGGCATCTAACGGCGCCGGTGCGTTGCTGCCAAGGCTTCACGCCGGAGATGTTGGGAGCGTGGATTTGATATACCCAATCGCAGAGGCAATGCGTGGTGCCGCCTCCGAAAGAAGGCAGCGTTACCACAGAGACAGAAAGAATCCAGCATTTTACTAAGACTTTCTTCTCTATGGCTCTGTGTCTCCGTGGTAACGCTTTCCTTCCATGAGGCCAACGAAGTCGCGGGTTGTCGCGCACGGGTGGAATACCAGCACCTGGCGTGACGGCTCGGAGCCAAGTGTTCCATTGGTCGTGTTTCATACGACGTTCGTCGCCTTGACATTGGATACCATGGCGGCACGCCTCGCCAGCCATCTGGTGCTCATGTTTGTCCCGGCGGTGCCGCATGGCCAATGGGGGCTGAACCGCGTCGATTGCCCGTGGTATCCGACACCGCGATTATTCCGGCGATCGCTTCACCGCACCAGAGAGGACGCGGTCGCTTTTGGGCGGAGTCGTTGTGGATTTGGAACGAGACATAACGGTTCTCCGCTACGCGGGCAGCCATGCATGTCGAATGGGAGCGAACCAAATGAGTCCTGCTGAACCGGAAGGCCGCGAATTGTTCGACGTCGCCTACCTCGTGCTGAGCGGCACCACGACGGCGTCACGCTGTCCCGAACTGGCGCGTGGCCTGGTCGGGCTCGGCTTCGCGGCGGTCATCGCGATCCCGACGCCGAACGCGTCACGCGTGCTGGCGGCGCGCGAAATGGCGGAGGTGGCCGGCGTGCGGGTCGTCGAGTCATACTTCGATCTGGCGATCCGCCCGCGACCGCCACCCGGGGTGGTGCTGTTCGCACCGTGCAGCTTCAACTCGCTTAACAAACTGGCGCACGGCATCGCCGATAATCTGGCGTTGTCGGTGGTCGCGGAGGCGATCGGCCGCGGCACGCCGGTAATCGTCGGTCCCTCGCTGAACCAGCCGCTGCTGGATCACCCGGTGGCGCGGGCATCATTGATGACGTTGCCGACGTGGAACGTGATTGTCGTGCCGCCGGTCGACGACGGTGAGGGGCCGCGCCTCGCGCCATCCCGGCGGTTGCTCGATGCGGTGCGGCCGTACGTTCGCCGGGGTTGATCTCGGGTGTCGCGAGCGTATCGGCGAGGCCTGACCCGGTCACCGTCATTCAGTGCCGGATCCGCCCATCCACCACCTCGATGATCCGGTCGCACCGGCGCGCCAGTTCAAGATTATGCGTCACCAGCAGGAAGCTCGTACCGCTTTCCCGGTTCACCTCGCGCATCAGTTCGAACACCCCGTCGGCCGATTTCGAATCGAGGTTCCCGGTCGGCTCATCCGCCAGCACCAGATCGGGGCTCATCGCCAGCGCCCGAGCGACCGCGACGCGTTGCTGCTGCCCGCCCGACATGTTCATCGCGAGATTGCCCGCGACCTTCGCCAACCCGACACGACCGAGCAAATCGTTCGCTCTGGCCGCGATCGCCGCGCCGGGAAAACCGCGGTCCACCAGCATCGGCATCATCACGTTCTCCATCGCGGTGAATGCCGAGATCAGGTGATGATACTGGAACACAAACCCGATCGTGTGGCCTCGCAGGTGCGTGACGGCCGCGTCGTCGAGCATGCCGGTATCCTCGCCCTTGATGAACAGCCGCCCGGAGGTTGGCTTGTCCAGCAGTCCGACGATGTTCAGCAGCGTGCTCTTGCCCGAGCCGGACGGTCCCATCAGCGCCAGGAACGCGCCATGCTCCAGTTCCAGGTCGATGTCGTGCAGCACCTCGGTTTCGGACGGCAGACCGATATTGTATGACTTGCAGATGCTTTCCAGGCGCAGGACGGGTTCCAGCCGCGGGACGGGTTCCAGCCCCGGGACCGGTTCCAGCCGCGAGACCGGGTCAGCCACGGATCGCCACCACCGGATCGAGCCGCGCGGCACGCAACGCGGGAGCCAGGGCCGCGAGCAATCCGGTCAAGGTCGCCAGGATCGCCGTGTCGATGAACAGCCACCGGTCCATGATCAATGGGAACAGCTCGGTGCCGTCGGGCTGCATGGTGTAGGCATGGTATTCAACGATCCCCACCGCGCCCATCGCCGCGCCGAAGATCGAGCCCAGGAAACCCAACAGGCCGCCCTGCAGCAAGAACACCCGCAGGATCTGGCCGCGCGAGGTTCCCATGGCGCGCAGGATGCCGATCTCGCGCGAACGTTGAATGACAGAAACGACCAGCACCGCGGCGATGCCGAACGCCACCGACAGGCCGACGAAGAAGCGGATCAGCGTGTTGCCCGTGGTCTGCGCCTTGATTCCGGAATAAAATTGCGCGTTCGTCGCGATCCAGCTGTCGGCCTCAACGTCGCTCGATGCCTGAATTTGCCGTGCCACCGCTTCCGCGCCCCAGACATCCCGCACCGTCATATCGATCGTCGTCACCCCTCCGATCATTCCCAGCAGCGACTGAGCTGTGCGTAACGCGACATATGTGTTGCGCTGGTTGACAGCTTTATTGCCGAGGTCGACGAGGCCGGTGATCGTCAGCACGCGATTGGCGCCGGCGGCGACCTGAATATTCAATTTGTCGCCGACCCTCGCGCCGAGGTTCTTCGCGAGCTCAATGCCGATGACAATGTCCTCGCTGGTCAGCCGGGCTTCGCCCTTCACGATGTAATCGGGAAGCGGAACGATGTGGAAATATGTGGCCGGGTCGACACCGGACATGGTGATCGCGCGGCTGGCGTCGCCGCGGACCGCCAGCGCCGAGCCCAGCATGGTGGGAGAGACCGCGGTGATCTCCGGCATCGCCAGCATCTGATCGCGGATTTTCGGCCACTGGTCGATGGAAATCACCCGCTGGCTCGGACGTTGCACGGTCGCGTCCTCGATTTCGCCAGGGATGGCGGCCGGCCCATTGTGCAGTGGTCTCGCGATCTGATCAGACGCCAGTAACTGGATGTGCGGCTGCGATGTCAGGACCCGCTTGATGAAGTTTGCCTCAAGCGAACTCAGCATCGCGGACATGAACACGATGACCCCGACCCCGATGGCGACGCCGCCCACGATGAACAAAGTTTGCAAGCGTCCCTCAAGCAGGAACCGTACCGCCGCGATCCATTCAAATGGCAGCCAGCTTTTCATCCGGACACCGGCCGCACGCGCTGACCGGTCAATACGCCCGACAGCGCTGGAATAACCGGTGCGCCAACCCCAATGCCATCCAGAATTTCGACCTGGGTATTGCCGCGAAGCCCCAGCCGCACCGGCTGCTGGTACGCCCGTCCGTCGTGAATTCCCATCACCCAGGGCGTACTCGACAGCGCGTCGTGTACCGCGCGCATCGGCAACATGAGCGTGTCGTCACGGCGCGCCACCTCGATATCGACGGACACGGTCATGTCCTGGCGCAGATACTCCGGCGGATCGCGCACGGTGAGTTTCACCTCAACCGTCGCGCGCGTGATATCGATGCCCGGGTTGATGTAGGAAACGACTGCCTCGAACCGCTGATCCGGGTAAGCGTCCGCCGACGCGATGGCCTTCTGCTCCAGTGCGATGCTGCCGAGATTGCGCTCGTCGATATGCAGCACCAGTTGCGCGTCGCCGTCGGGCGCCAGGACCAGCAGCGCCTTGCCAGGCTGCACGACGGTGCCGCGTTCGACCGCTCGGGTGATCAGCACGCCGTCGCGCGGCGCGGTGATCGTGGCGTACCCCAGCCGGGACACGGCGGTGTCGAGGTTCGCTCGTGCCTGACGCAACTGCGTCTCCGCCATCACATAATCGCTGCCGCCTGGGCTCGCCGTGTATACCTGCAACTCCGCCGCCCGGACCTGCGCCGACGCCACGTCGAGGTTCTTGCGCGCGTCGTCGAGCGCGGCGCGGGTTTCATACAAATGCGCGGCCAGTTCGGCCGTCCGATCGTAGGTCTTTCGCGCATCGATCAGCGTGGCCTGTGCCTGCGACAGCTGCTCGCGCGCCGCGGGCAACGTCAGTTCCTGAAGCTGCTTCATCCGCGCTTCCGCCTGTGCCACCGCGCCCTGGGCCTGCACGACGGCCGCCTGAAGTTCGCTTGCCTCCACCGCGATCAGTTTCTGGCCTTTGGTAACCCGTTGGCCTTCGTCGACCAGGACCTCCTGAACCGTGCCGACGATCTGGCTGCCGATCTCCACGCGGTACGGCGTTTCGACGTTGCCGCTCGCGACCACCGTTTGCACAAGCGTGCCGCGGGTTACCGTATCGACCACCACCTCGGGGCCCAGAATGGTCCGTGCCGCCTGCCACGAGCCCAGACCGGCAAGCAGCAAAGCGGTCAGCAGGAACCAGCGATGCGACCACACCGCGTGCCGGGCCTTGGACAGGCCGCCACGGGCACCATTCCGCGAGGTCTCGCGCGGCCGCGGTGTGTCCGCCGGCGCTGGCGCCGTTGGTGTCATCCGAAACTCCCTCCGCCGCGGCTGTCAGCGCCAACAGGCCCACGGCCGGGCCATGGATCGTGGTGAACAGAAGTGCATTTCCCAGGAATTTCGCGCGGCGGCATTGCGCCAGATCAACGCGGGCCGGCAGGATCTCCGTCATGGTTCAGGTGTTCTCTGGGGCCGGCTTTTCGGACCCAAAAAGGTGCCGTGCATGAATGACATTGTTCCCGGAGCACTGGGTCCGTGGAAGCCGCCAGTGGCGATCGCGGCGGTCGGGTTGATGCTGACGGCGCTGGCGGCGATCGCCCAACCGGCACCGAACCCCGTGGCGGCGGGCAGGAAGCTCGCGGAACAAGATTGCGTGAAGTGCCATGTGGTTGTTCCCACCGGCAAACCCGGCTGGACCGACGCGCCCGCGTTCGATGTGATCGCCAACCGAGCCGGGGCAACCGCGGCCCGGCTGAGCGCCACCGTGCAAAAGGGTCATATCGACATGCTGAACGACCAACGGCCGAAGCCCGAGGCGGACGCCATCGCCGCCTACATCATCAGTCTGCGGAAACGCTGAGCGCCTCGGCTGCGCGGTGAGGCGGGAGTGGCGAGACGACACTTCTCTCCAGACCAAGACCGGGACGCATGATCGCCGCTACCCGATCGCGCGCACCTGGAGCGTGATCGCTTGAGGCTGGTTGGTCGGAAAGCGTGAAACACGCTCTCATACCAACCCGTGTTGAGGTTGACTCTTCGCCACATGCCTATGGCTTTGATAACGCTCGATGTTGTTATCGCCGGGAGAGTCGGCGTCAATGCGGGTTGGTATCAGACATAAGTACGCCAGAGGTGTGGTTTAACCGTTCCGATTTCGATACATCCGCGTTGGTGTCCCTGTTGTCATGGTATCCGCGCGGTCTCATGTTTTGGCTCGTATGTCATCAGTGCTCGAAGCGGATGACCGCCAACCGTTTCGCCGGCTGGGATCACGGAGCAACGCGCAGGCGGCCGTCGGCGTTTCGCGCGTGCCGAACCAGCCATTCAAACACCGCCAGCATTGGCAACGGCACGACGAACATCGCCGCGGCGAAGCACACCGCCGCGGCGGCTCCCGCGCTGTCGTGCACCCATCCGGCGACCGCGGGTCCGGATGCCTGCAGCAGAAAGTGGCAGGTGTAGAAGACGCCAAACCCGCCCGGCCGTTCGGCCGGCGACAGAATGCGGGTCGGCAATGACGTGATTACGCCCGGCGGCGGTCCGATCGCCAGACCGAATGCGATGCAGGCGAACAGCGGCGGTGCACCGGTGGCGATCAGCGCCAGGGCCACGGCGGCTGCGGTGCAGAACAGCACGATCGTCGCACCGGGCCGGCCGATCCACTGCGCCACGTAACCGCCGAATGGGATCGACAGCATTCCGACCCAGAGCGCCAGGCTGGTCAGCGCGCCGCTTTCGGCTGGTGTCATGCCGCCGCGGTCAGCGAGCAGCACCGGGACAAAACTGAAATATCCGACCACCCCGGCATTGAACGACCCCCACATCAAGCCGGCGGCGATGACCGGCGCGATCGTCCGCCACGGCGGCAGGCCGAGGGGACGCGCGCGTTGCCGGACCTCCGGGATGCTTTCCGGCGGCTCATTGGGTGGCGCGCGGTAGAACAGCGTCACCAGGAGCATGGACAGCAGGCAGAACCCGCCGGCGAGCAGCGTTACCGTCCGCCAGCCGAACGCCTCGGCGATGCGCGGCTGGCTGAACAAGCCCAGGGCGATGCCGAACGGCCAGGTGGAGAGGATGACCGCCATGGCGAGCACGATCTCGCGGCGCGCGAACCAGTCGGCGGTCATTTTGGTGATCACGAGATTGAACAGAATGGCGCCCATGCCGCTGATCAGGCGCCCGGTGAAAACCAGCCCATAACCGTGCGCCGACGCCATGAGCAGGCCGCCGCCGGCCATCGCCGCGAGGCCGGCGGCGCAAAGTTTCTTGTCCCCGACGCGCTGGATGATCAGCCCGCCAGGCAGCGACAGAAACACGCCGGAGATGTGGTACAGGCCGATCAGCGTGCCGATCTCGGTAAAGCCAATCCGCAGCTCCCCGATCAAGGACGGCGCGGCGGAGCCGATCGTTTGGTATTGGAAACCCATCGCGGTTCGCGCGACGAACAGCACCCCCAGAATGAGCCAGCGCCGGTTCATCGAATGTTTTCCGTTATGCGCGGCGAAACCTGCTCAATTGTCGCCGGTTTGACAAGACATGAGCGGGCACGCGCCGTATCCGCGTGACCTTCCCGAACCTCCACCCGCCCTGTAGGATCGGAGCGGACGCAGCGAGGGACCAGGATCATGACACGGCAGATGACTCTGGTGGGATTCCTGCAGGCGCAGAACTGCACGAACTTCGTCGGGTCCTGGCGCCATCCTCTGGCGGAGCAGGATTTTACCTCGGCGGAGTATTACCGCCGGGTTGGCCGGGCGCTGGAAGCCGGCAAATTCCATCTCGGCTTCTTCGACGATCGCCTCGCGATGCCCGACATGTTCGGCGGCGATCACGCGCACACCGTCGCCAACGGCATCCGCTGCGTGAAAATGGATCCGATCACCATTCTGACCGTGATGGGCATGGCGACCTCGCGTCTGGGCCTCGGGTCCACCTTCAGCACCACGTATTTCGAGCCGTTCCATGTCGCCCGCGTGTTCGCCACCCTGGACCTGATGACCGAGGGGCGCGCCGCGTGGAACGTCGTGACCTCCATGAACGACGGCGAGGCCCGCAATATGGGCCACGAAGCGCATCAGGATCACGACGGCCGCTATGACCGCGCGGACGAGTTCATGGAAGTCGTGATGGGTCACTGGGACGCGTGGGAGGATGACGCGATCGTCGCCGACCGTGCGAGCGGGCTGTTCGCGCATCCCGACAAGGTGCACCGCCTGGACTACAAGGGCGCGTATTTCCAGTCGCGCGGCCCGTTCACCGTGCCGCGCTCCGCGCAGGGTCATCCGGTCATCATCCAGGCCGGCCAATCCGGCCGCGGCACCACCTTCGCCGCGCGTTGGGCCGAATGCGTGTTCGTCGCCTATCACGGCATCGAGCAGGCGAAGCGCGATTATGCGGATTTGAAAGCCAAGGTCGCAGCGACGGGCAGGGACCCCGAGAAAGTTCATGTCTGTTCCGGCGTGTATCCCGTGGTCGCGGAAACCCGCGCCGAGGCCGAGGACAAGATCGCGCTGATCGACAAACTGCCGAAAGAAATCGACAGCCTGTCGCTGCTGTCGGAAGTGTTGAATTTCGATTTTTCGAAGCAACCGATCGATAAGCCGTTCACCCAGGAAGAGATGGACAGTTGGACCGGCGCGCAGGGAATGCGCGACCGCCTGAAGCGCGAACTCGGCAACCGGCTGCCCACGCCGCGCGATTTCATCACCATCACCCGGCGCGGCACCTTCCATGATCACCCGCGCTTCGTTGGTACCCCGAAGGATGTCGCTGACAGCTTGGAGGAATGGTTCGTCAACCGTGCCTGCGATGGGTTCGTTGTCGCTGCGTCCCACGTGCCGGGCGCGTATGAGGAGTTCAGCCGCCTCGTTGTCCCGGAACTGCAACGCCGCGGGCTGCATCACCTGGACTATAAGGGTCCAACGTTGCGCGAGAATCTGGGTCTCGACCGGCCGGCGGTCGGCGATTGGCGCAAATACGCTTAGTCATGGAGGAGAAAAGAAATGAAACTGTTCTACGCACCGGGCGCATGTTCGATCGGCATTCATGTGTTGCTGGAGGAACTCGGCAAGCCATATGATGGCGTCGCCGTCAATCTGCGCGAGGGCGCGCACTTCAAGCCGGAGTTCACCTCGGTCAATCCGAAGTCGAAGGTGCCAACCGTGGTGGATGACGAGGGCACGGTGCGCACGGAATTTCCGGCGATCGCGTACTGGCTGGCGCGGACCAATCCGTTCGCCAATCTGTTGCCGGACAATATCGATTTGCAGGCGCGCGCGCTGGAACTGATGGACTACTGCGTCGCGACCATCCATATGCAGGGGTTTGCGCGGATTTTCCGGGCGCCGAATTTCACGCCGACCGCGTCGGATGAGGCGGCGGTGAAAGCGCGTGGCACGGAAATCGCCGAGAAGGGGTTCGCGACTTTGGATGCGGCACTGGCCGGGAAGGATTACGCGATCGGACCGTTCTCCATCGCCGACGCGGCGCTGTTTTATGTCGAGTTCTGGGCCAAACGCGTGGGCATCGCTCTGCCGTCGAATTGCGCGGCGCACCTGGAGCGGATGCTGGCGCGGCCGTCGGTGCAACGGACCTTGAAAGCGGAAGGCCTCGCCTGAGACCATGGAGCAAGACCTCGCGATAGCCCAGGTGCCGTTTTGGTATTTAAGGCATGGGGAGACGGACTGGAACCGGCAGGGGCTGTCGCAGGGCAGTAACGACATCCCGCTGAACGAACTCGGGCTGATGCAGGCCAGGGAGGCGGCGGTGCGGCTGCGCAATCGAGGCATCACCTCGATTGTCGCCTCGCCGCTGTCCCGGGCGCGGGTCACGGCGGAAATCGTTGCCGAGGCGCTTGGCGTGGAGGTGACGATCGAGCCGGACCTGCGCGAGGTCAGTTGGGGCGTGTATGAGGGCCAGCCGTTGGCGGAATGGTTCCACGGCTGGATCGAAGGCCATACGACGCCTGAGGGCGCGGAGAGCTTTTTCGAATTGCGCCGCCGGTCGGTGGCGGGGTTGAACCGGGCGGTGGGTCAGCCGCCGGCTGTGCTGGTCGTCGCGCATGGCGGCGTGTTCCGTGCGATCCGCTCGGTGATGAAGCTGGAGATCAGCGGGCGGACGCGGAATTGCGTGCCGATGTGGTGTGAGCCGCCGCGGGCGCCGGGTGGGGAATGGTCGTTGACGATGCA
>ODAK010007234.1_pt1 | contig 11145 bp, 1 predicted proteins | sample 1539591 | NCBI WGS metagenome assembly ODAK01 (sample SAMEA3539303, study PRJEB22396) | soil metagenome | biome: tundra; feature: field; material: soil | place: USA | collected 2010-05 | depth 0.15 m | reverse complement strand
ATGCCCTCCTGACCGGCTCCGCCAGCATCGAATACCATGCCTTCGACACTTCGTTTACGGGTGACCTCAATATTACGTGCCCGACCAACACCTACTCCGGCACCTGGAACGTGGTTCAGGGCGCGCTGCTGGGCACCGGCGCCAACTCTCTTGGCACCAATACCATTATCGTCGCCACCAACGCCGCCCTTGAAACCACTTACGACATCCACAATCCCCACGGCAGCCTCCTCCTGAACGGGCAGATGTTCCTGCACCAGAACGACACCTTCGGGGCCGTTGCCATTAACGGTAATCCGATGAGCCCGGGCGTCTATTCCTTCGCCACCCTGGCGGCTACCTACACCAACTTCCCCGTTACCTGGAAGCCGCAGACGGGGGCGGCCGGCTTCTCAACCGGCTCGGGCAGCCTCACCGTCCTGGGCCTGGTGCCACCAACCATCACCGTCGAACCGGTGGCTTCCCAGACGGTGTACGCCGGCCAGACGGCGCAGTTCGCGGTCACGGTGGTAGGGAGTCAGCCGTTGACCTATCGCTGGCAGGCGGGGGCCGTCGGAAGCGGTGTTTATACGAATCTTCCCAACGGCGGCATTTTCTCGGGCTCTACGACCTCAAATCTGATTATCAGTCCCGTGGCTTTGGGGAATACCGCAGATTACATTGTTGTGATAACGAATCTGGCCGGTTCAGCCACCAGCACTGTGGCGACGCTGACGGTTCAGCCGACCTTTCCTCCTGAGCAAATTACCATGTCAGGCCAGGAAGCCATAGGCAACGACTGGGATACCGGCAGCTTTTGGAGCGACGGCAACCCGGCCTCGGTTTCCGCGGTCGAGTACCCGGGCAGCACTTATGAGCTCTTACCCGGTTCGCTCATGCGCAGTCCCGCCGGCACCGCGCTAGCATACACCTTCCCGGGGATCGTCATCACGAACGATGGAAACGGGATTTACGCCGATCCAGCAAACGCTGAGATTCGCTTCAAACAGGCCGGTTCGGTGGGCACGGTCGTCTTCCCAAGGTTGGTTGTGAACGGCGGCCGGTTTGACCTCGGCAATGCCGGCGTGGTGGACCTCCAAGGTGAAATTGACATTCTCAGCAACGCGGTCTTCTATGTTGACACCGGCGGCGGCGCCGGCCGGTCGTGGCAGATCGACGCCTTCCTTACCGGCTCCGCCAGCATCGAGTACCACTCCTTCGACGCTTCGCTGACTGACGATATGAATGTTACCTGCCCGACCAACACCTACTCCGGAACCTGGAACGTGGTGCAGGGAGTCCTCCTGGGCACGGGCGCCAACTCGCTCGGCACCAACAGTATCACGGTGGGCGCCAACGGCGCGCTGGAAACAACTTACAATCTCAACAGCTCTAAGGCGGTTCTCACCCTCAATGGGCCGATGCACCTCTACCAGAATGACACTTTCAAGTCGGTGTTTGTCGGCAATGTGGCCTTGGCGCCGGGCATCTACACCTTCGCGCAGTTGAACACGGCTTACGCCAGCTTCTTCCCGGCCTCCTGGGGTTCGGTGCTCGGATCCACCAGTTCGACCGGTTCCGGCTCGCTTACCGTCCTGAGCGGCGCGCTAAGCCTCTCGACCACCACGCCGGTTCCGTCCATCGGCCAGAACTTCAACGTGGTGGTAAGCATTCCGCCTGGCGCCAATAGCTCCGGCCCGGTCACTGTAACCGTCGCCAACGACAATCCGACAGTGGTGAGCCTCCCGGGGGGCAACCCCAGCCTCATCTCTGTGGTCTTCGCCACGGGCGCCGCGAACGCGCAGTCCTTCTCCGCGCAGGCCCTCGCCGTCGGCACCGCCCATCTGACAGCCTCCGCGCCGGGACTGACAACCTCCCTCCCGCTGGGCATCTTCGTCCGCCACGCTCCAGCCTTGATCGGCCACTGGACTTTCAGCGACGTAAACAATCCTTACGCCGAGTCGTCCGGCTTCAGTCCTGCGACAACGCACGACGGCACCCCGATTGGAGCCGTCGCCTTATCGAGCGACCACCCAGCGGTGCTAACCGGCAACTCCCTGGATCTCACCAGCGGCGGCGTGCTGGAAATCCTCAACACCCGCACCGCCGAAGCTGGCTACACTAACACCTTCGACAACGAGGTCGTCGCTGGGCTGACCGTTTCGTCCTGGGTCAAACTCAACACGAACGGGACTCTCATCGCTTGGATGGCCTTTGCCTCCAAGCGCGGCGACGACAATGCCGGCTACCAACTGCGCCGCTTCAACACCGGCCCGGACGCCTGTTTTACCATCCGTGGCACACCAGGGGCCGATGACCCGCAGGGTGCGATCAACTACGAAGATGGAAAGTGGCACCTCATTACGGGCGTCTGGGACGGCGGTGCCGGCACACGCTTGCTGTATGTGGATGGGGTGTTGGATACCGCTGCCAGCCTGACCAACGACTTCGCTCCCATGTCCATGGCTCCGACCAATTCCCTGGTCATCGGCGGAGAGGACCGGTCGAATGACGGCACGGGCGCCACCATCACGAGCCAGTGGATGGGCTACCTGGCCGACGTGCGTGTCTATAACTATCCGCTGACCCCGAGCCAAGTCGCGATCTTGTTTAACCCCGCGTATGTTCCGCCTGTGACTCTGGGCTTCCAGTTCTCCGGCGGCAGCCTCACCTTGAGTTGGCCCAACGGCACACTCTTGCAGGCCGCGAACGTGACGGGGCCTTGGGTCACAAACAACGCCCCCTCGCCTCTCACCGTCACGCCTACAGGGCCCAGGATGTTCTACCGGGTCAAAGTGCAGTAATTGTGCAAGGATGGGCGTAGGCTGAGATGGCTTGCGCCCTTTAGTTTCCACCCCGTGAGGTTTGAAACCCCACGGGGCCGCCGACCGCAAATGCCAGCCTCTTTCGTTGTTCTTGTTCTGGGATCCTTACATGCGCCGTCTCTCTTGCCTCGCCTTCGCCGCCTGCGCTTCATTCCTGTTGTGCTCCTCCAAGCCCGCCCAGGCGGGGACCAACCTCACGACCACGATCGTTGAAGCTGGTGGCACCGATTGGACTGCGGCCATCTGGAAAACCAACGGCACGGGCGCCTCGGTCGCTCCCGTCGCGGGCAATACCTATGAAACCGTATTCAACGGCACTTCGATTGGAAACGGTTTAAGTAACACCCGCCTCCGAAACCCTGCCGTGGCTGGCCTGCAAACCTTCCCGGGCAACTCCTTGATGCTGGACACCAACACCGAATTGCGGGCGAAAGGTGTGGGAGCTATCCTGAATTTCCCGGGCGTGGGCGGCAACCCGGGTCTCATCGTCAATGGCGGGATGCTCAATGGCGGGGAAGATACGACGTTCGCCATCACGGGCAAGGTCCAGGTAGCAGTACAATCCTACATTTCCCACGGAGCCAACGGCGGGGGCGGAGGCATTTCTCCGCTCCGCGCCTTCAATTTCACGGGCGTGCTCTCCGGCACCGGAAACGTGGTAATCCTAAACGCCGGCACCACTGTCGCCCAGCAAGTTTCGGGCAGCTCGAACACGTTTTCGGGCCGGTGGATTGTGCAGTGCGGCTGGCTTTTGGGGGCCACCACCAACTCGCTTGGAACCAACGGTATCATGGTGGATCCGCTCTACACGGGTTACCTGACACCGATGCCCAACGCCACCTCGCCCAACGGCCCGGCCTGGCTCGAACTTGGCTATGACCTCAATAGCGCGGGGAGGCTGATTCTGACGAATGGCGGCCTGATGGTGTTGCATCAGAACTGCATCTTCAGCTCGGTGATCATCCAAGGCGCGGCCTTGAGTGCCGGCACGCATTATTACGCGGAGTTGGCGGCCAGTTTTCCGAACAATTTTGCCGCCGGCGGTTCCGGCAGCCTCACCGTCCAGCCGTATGGTCCGCCGCCGCAGTTCCCCCCGCAGATTACCACCCAGCCCTTGTCGGCGACCCTTTACACAGGCAGCCCGACGCAGTTTGTGTCGACCGCTTCAGGCGCTTCGCCGCTCCACTACCAGTGGCAGAAGGGGACCAATGCCGTTTATGCCAATCTGACCGATGCCGGCGACGTCTCCGGCTCGAAAACCAACATCCTGGTCTTCAACGGGGTGGTGCTGGGCGATGCGGCCGACTACCGGCTCATTGTCACCAACGCCCTGGGCGCCGCCACCAGCCAGGTCGCGACGCTCACCGTGCTGTTCACCGACACCAACCGCCCGGCGATAACTACGCTCAATCCCCCCGCCGGGGCCACCGTCAGTACGCTCACCCAAATCCAGGTGACCTTCAGCAAGAATGTCATCGGCGTGGACGCCGAGGACCTGCAAATCGACGGGGCGCCAGCCGGGTTTCTTTCAGGTTCCGGCTCGAATTATCTCTTTGGCTTCAGCCAGCCCCCGGCGGGCACGGTCCAGATCACCTGGGACGTGGACAGCGGGATTAGTGACTTGTCAGGCAATTCGTTCAACCCCTCGGTCACTTGGACCTATCAGCTCCTGGACAACATCCCGCCGGTGCTGGTTTCCACCGCCCCGGCGGCGGCGGCGACGGTGGACCGTCTGACGCAGGCCCAGGTCTTCTTTAGCAAAGCGGTGTCCGGCGTGGATGCGGCTGATTTTCTGGTCAACGGCCTGCCGGCCACGAATGTCACCGGCAGTGGCTTTGGCCCGTACAGTTTTCAGTTTGCCCAACCTGCCCAAGGCGTCGTGGGGTTCTCCTGGGCCGCCGGCCACAACATCCACGATAGCGCCTCCAACCTCTTCGGCGGCAGCGGCTGGAGCGTGACGCTTGACCCTGCCTTCGCCTCGGCCCTGACCAACCTGGTCATCAACGAGTTCCTCGCCGCGAATGTCAGCACCAACGGGCTGGTTGACGAGGACGGCCAACTGAGCGACTGGCTCGAGCTCTACAACCGCGGCACCGCACCCGTCAACCTTTGCGGCTGGTCGTTGACCGACTCCGCCGACCAGCCGGCGCAATGGACGTTTCCGGCAACCAATATCGCCCCCGGCCAGTACCTAGTCGTGTTCGCCTCCGGCAAAGATCGCCGAACCCCCGGTGCCAACCTGCACACCAATTTCAAGCTCAGTGCCGCCGGCGCGTATCTCGGCCTGTACGGCTCCGATTTTCCGCCACAGGTGGTCTATGAATACGCGCCGGGGTATCCCGAGCAGCGCAACGACATCTCCTATGGCCTCGACAGCGCAAACAGCCAGAAGTATTTCGCCGTGCAGACCCCGGGCGGTCCGAACAGCTCAAACACCCTGGCCGGCCTGGTGGCCCCGGTTCACCTGAGCACGCAGCATGGCTTCTTCAACCAGCCGTTCAATCTGGTCCTGACCACCGAAACTCCGGGCGCCACCATTCTTTACACCACCGACGGCAGCGAGCCGGGCATCAGCGGCGGGATTACCAATGGCACCCTCTATACCGGCCCGATCAATATCAGCCGGACCACGGCCATTCGGGCGGCGGCGTTTGTACCGGGGCTGCTGCCGACGCTCGTCGCCTCGCAGACTTACCTGTTCGTGGAAGACATCGTCCGACAGCCGAACAATCCGGCCGGCTACCCGACCGGCTATGTCTGGACTCCGACGCCGGGCGAGGTGGCCACCGGCACGCTCGCCGATTACCAGATGGACCGGGCGATAGTTAATGATGTTCAATACTCCAACGCCGTCCGTACGGGGTTGGTTGCGATTCCGACGATGTCGGTCATGACTCCGGTTGACAACCTGTTCGGCCCGGTTAACGGCCTTTACACCCATTCGGTCGATCACACGCTCGAGGTGCCTGCTTCGATGGAGCTGATTTACCCCGATGGCACTCCTGGGCTGCAAGCGGATTGTGGCCTCCAGATGCAAGGCGGGGCCTCGCGCATGCCCGAAAGGACTCCGAAGCACTCGTTCCGCGTGGATTTCAAGAGCGGCTACGGGCCGAGCAGCCTGAGCTACCAGGTCTTTGGCGATTCACCGGTCACGAGCTTCAAAACGCTGGTAATGGATGCCGGCTACAATTTCTGGTGGCACTATGGCGGCGCGGTCAACCCGGACGATCAACGCTACCGCGCCCAATGCGTCCGCGACCAGTTCATCAGCGATTTGATGCTCGCCTTGGGCCATCCCTCCTTTCACGGCCAGTTCTATCATCTCTATCTCAACGGTCTCTATTGGGGGCTGCACTATATTCACGAGCGGCCCGATGACGACTTCGCCGCCAGCTATTTCGGAGGGGATAATTCCGATTACGATGTCATCAAGAACACCAGCGATAACCTCCAGGTGGTCGCTGGGGACCTGACTGCCTGGAACGCGATGCTGGCGCTGGCCAACAGCAGCCTGACCAACAACGCCCAATACCTCCAGTTGCAGCAGTACGTGGACGTGGACAACCTGATTGAATACATGATCGTCAATCACTGGGGCGGCAACGATGATTGGCCGCAACACAACTGGTATGCCCTTCGCAACCGCACGACGGGCGGGACGTTCAAGTTCATGATATGGGATGCCGAGCAGGTGTTGAAGAGCGTGACGGAGAACGTAACCACGGTGAATGCGGCGAGCAGTCCGGCCCAGATCTATAACGCGCTGTGCAACAATGCCGAATTCCGCCTCCTTTACGCGGATCACCTCCAGAAACTGTTCTTCAATGGCGGTTTGTTCTATACTGACCCTAACCCTGCCAACGCACTTTGGGATCCGGCCCATCCGGAGCGCAATGTCCCGGCGTCCTTCTACATGAAGCGCATCAACGAGATTACCAACGCCATCGTCGATGAGTCGGCGCGCTGGGGCACCTATTTCCTCACTAACTACACCCGCAACAATCAGTGGCTGATCGAGCTCAACAACCTGCTCGGCTTCACCAATACCGCCGCCAACACCGCCAACTATTTCCCCCAACGCTCGGCCAATGTGCTGAATCAGTACAAGGCCATTGGCCTGTTCCCGAGCGTTAGCGCCCCGCTCTTCAGCCAACTGGGCGGCAATGTCCCGTTCGGCTATGCCTTGACGATGACCAACCCCAATTCGGGCGGCAGGATCTATTACACCACCAATAACACCGACCCGCGGGCCTTTGGCTCAGGGGCGGTGGCCCTCGGGGCGCTGGTCTATTCCAACACCCCTCTGGTGCTCAACGCCGGCACCGTCGTCAAAGCGCGCGTGCTCAACGGAAGCTGGAGCGCCCTCGTCGAGGGCGACTTTACTGTGGCCTCACTGGGCATTCCCATTCGCATCACCGAATTGATGTATGACCCAGTCGGCGGCAGTTCCTACGAGTTCATCGAGTTGGAAAACATTGGGGACGTCACCGTGGATATGAGCGGGTACAGCTTTTCCGGGGTGACTTATGTCTTCCCCAGCGGCACGACGCTGGCGCCGGGCGGGGTCATGGTCATCGCCAATAACGGCAACCCGTCCGCGTTCGCCAGCCGCTATCCCGGCGTGGTCGTGGCTGGTTTCTACGGCGGTAACCTTTCCAATAGCGGCGAACGCATCGCGTTGCTGGACCAAAACGGCGACACGATCATCGCGGTCAATTACAACAATGCCGCCGGCTGGCCGGTGTCTGCGGCGGGCGGCGGCTATTCTTTGCAGATCATCAATCCAAACGGCGATCCCGACGACCCCGCCAACTGGCAGGCCAGCCCCACCCTCAACGGTTCGCCGGGCATCGTGACCCCGGTGGTTTTCACCAACACCGTGCGGCTGAACGAAGTCATGGCCGAGAACAACGGCCTGATCAACAACGGCGGAACCTATCCCGCTTGGGTCGAGTTGGCCAATACGGGGACCAACAGTGTCAGCGTGGCCAATTGGAGTTTTAGCAACAGCGGCAACGCCAGAAAATTTGTCTTTCCCAATGGCACGACGATCTCCGCCGGCGGTTTTCTCGTCGTGTGGTGCGATACCAACATGGCCGCGCCGGGCCTGCACAGCGGCTTCATTCTCAGCCGCAATGGCGAAAACCTCTTCCTTTACGACGCCTCGACCAACCGCGTGGATGCCTTCAGCTTCGGATTGCAGTTGAGCAATTACAGCATGGGGCGGGTGGGCATCGACGCAAGTTGGCAACTCAACCAGCCCACGCCGGGCGCGCCCAACATCGCCACCAATCTCGGATCGGCGACCAACCTGGTGATCAACGAATGGCTGGCCAATTCCGTGCCGGGCGGGTCGGATTGGATTGAACTCTACAACAAATCGTCCAGCAAGCCGGTTATGCTCACTGGTTTGTATCTCGGCACGAGTAACGAGCTGTTTGAGATTCGCTCCGCCTCCTTCATCGCCCCGCTCGGCTATGTCCAGTTGTTCGCCGATAAGAACCCGGGGCCCGACCATCTGGATTTTAAACTCACCGCAGCCGGGGACGCGATCACGCTATTCGACTATTCAGGAGCGCCAATGGATTCGGTGAGCTTTGTCAATCAGATCCAAGGGGTATCGGAGGGCCGGTTGCCCGACGGTTCGCCCAATATTGTCAGTTTCCCTGGGACGGTCAGCCCGGACGCCAGCAATTACATCAGCAGTAATGCCGGCCCGATTCTGAACGAGGTGATGGCCCGCAACACTTCGGCCGTGTACGACGGGCGGGGCAACACTCCCGATTGGATCGAGATTTACAATCCGACCTCCTCCAGTTTTAGCCTGGCCGGGATGAGCTTGGGCAACAACCCTTATGGCACAGGTCAATGGACGTTTCCGGTTGGTTCCACCATCGCCTCCAATGGTTACGTGGTGGTGTGGCACGATTCCTCGCGTCCTGCTTCCACCAATGCGTCGTCCGACCTCAACACGGGCTATAATATCAGCGGGGATGGGGACGCCGTCTGCCTGTTCAGCGCCACCGGCCAATTGGTCGATTCGGTCGCCTTTGGAGCGCAGATCGGAAACTTGTCCATCGGCCGCATTGGCGGATCGTGGAACCTGTTGTCCAACCCGACGCCGGGCGCGCCCAACGCCACGACCGCGGCTTTGGGCAACGTCATGAATCTTCGCGTCAACGAATGGATGGCCGATCCTGTCTCCGGAGGTGACTGGTTCGAACTTTACAACACGGACAGTCTGCCGGTCTGCCTCAGTGGCTTGTTCCTGACGGACGACCCGTCCATCGCGGGCATGACCAACACGCAGATTGCCTCCTTGACTTTCGTGGCCGCCAAAGGCTGGGTGGAATACCAGGCCGATGCTCGGTTGAGTGGCGGGCCAAACCATGTCAACTTCAGCTTGAATAAGGATGGTGAAACCATCCGCATTTATACCACCAACCTCGCGCTCATCGACGCCATCGATTTTGGCCTGCAGAGCAAGAGCGTCTCGCAAGGACGCCTGCCGGACGGCGGCAGCAATATCGTGAGCTTCTCCGCCACGCCGACGCCAGAGACGAGCAACTATCTTCCGCTCCAGAACGTGGTCGTCAACGAAGTCCTGAGCCACGCCGATCCGCCGCTGGAAGATGCGATTGAATTATACAACCCGGGCAACACCAACGTCGCGATTGGCGGCTGGTTCATCAGCAACTCGGAAACTAACTTCAAGAAATATCGAATACCTGATGGGACGGTCCTGCCGGCCGGCGGCTATCAGGTCTTTTATGAATACGAGTTCGATGGCACCAACGCCGCGCCCTTCACGTTCGATTCGGCGCATAGCGACCGGGTGCTGCTCTCGGAAGCCGATGGCTTGGGCAATCTGACCGGCTACCGGGCACAAGTTTCCTTCGGGGCGGCCGAGAACGGAGTTTCCTTTGGCCGGTTTGTCACGAGCGCGGGTGTGGATTTCGTTTCCCTGGCCGGCCGCAGCTTCGGTGTGGATAATCCCTCAACCGTCGCGCAGTTCCGGACCGGAACCGGTTTGACCAATTCCTATCCCAAGGTCGGCCCGGTAGTGATCAATGAAATCATGTACGACCCCCCCGCCGTCGGTAGCATCGAAAACACCACCAACGAAAACATTGAGCTTTTCAACATGACTGCTGCCGCCGTTCCGTTATATGACCCGGCGGCGACAACAAATCATTGGATGCTGAAGGGCGATGTTAATTATGTCTTTCCCGACGGGGTGATCTTGCCTGCCGGAGGCTTTCTGGTTGTAGTCGGTTTTGATCCCGTCGCCAATCCCGCCGCGCTGGTGGGCTTCAGAGCCGCCTACAACCTTGTCACCAATACTCCCATTTACGGGCCTTACACCGGCGGCCCGCTGGACGATGGTGGCGCCACGGTCCAATTGTCCAAGCCCATTACGCCCGAAATTGCGCCGGCGGTGGACGCTGGTTTTGTCCCCTACATTTTGGTGGACAGCGTCACCTACAGCAATGCATCTCCGTGGCCCGCGGCCGCCGCGGGCGGCGGTATGTCGCTCCAACGCAACTTCCTGGGCAACTATGGGAATGAACCGCTCAACTGGGTTGCTTGCGCTCCCAATCCGGGGTCGAGAAATTGTCTTAGTGACACCGACGGCGACGGCTTGCCGGATGACTGGGAACTGGCCAACGGATTGAATCCTTACTCGGCGGCCGGCCCTGACGGGGCCAACGGCGACCCCGACGGAGACGGCTCTACCAATCTCCAGGAGTACCTTGCCGGCACTGACCCGCACGATTCACGGAGCTTCCTGAAGATCGACTCTGTTAGTTTGCTGTCAGGGGCAGCGGCGATTCGTTTCACCCGTGTTGCCGGTCGTAGCTATTCCGTCCAGTACCGCAACAGTCTGGCCACAGGTTCCTGGCAAAAACTTGCCGATGTTCCAGCCGCTTCCACCACGGCGACGGTCCAGGTCAGTGATCCCTCCGCCGGCGGCGCTACCAGCCGGTTTTATCGCCTGGTAACACCCAAGCTGCCGTAGAGTGGCGGCAGCTAATGGCCCTTTTCCGGGCCTGCGATTTCGACCTTGCACGGCTCCCCTAAAGCCTGTATTCGTCCGGCATGGAGCCCCATGAAGCCCTGGTGGCGCTGAATCTGATCGAGCACGTCGGCCCTGTTCGCGTGCGGCAACTGCTCGAACACTTCGGCGATGCGCCCGCCATCCTGCGAGCCTCCAAATCCCAGTTGCTCCAGGTCCGGGGCATCGGCGAGGACACGGCTGAGGCTATCGCCGGTTGGGAAACGACTGCCGGCCTCAGTGCCGAGCTCAAGCGCATCGCGGATTCCGGCTGCCGCATTGTGA
>ODAK010007233.1_pt1 | contig 11146 bp, 13 predicted proteins | sample 1539591 | NCBI WGS metagenome assembly ODAK01 (sample SAMEA3539303, study PRJEB22396) | soil metagenome | biome: tundra; feature: field; material: soil | place: USA | collected 2010-05 | depth 0.15 m | reverse complement strand
GCCACACATAGCGGGCCAAAAACGGCGGACAGATGGGACCACGATGCATGCGATAACGGTAAGTCTTGGCGTGCGCAGACTTGCGCGCATGAAAATCGGGAGTGGCCTCGCTTACCTCCAACACGCGGATCGAAGGCGGCAGAATGTCGTTTAGCGCAAGCGCCCAGTTTTTGATGGGAATCGGCGACGCCGTGACAAAGCTCGCGACTTGGGCAAGCGCATGGACACCGGCGTCGGTGCGGCCCGATCCCTGGGGCAGTACGTTTTCACCGCTTAGCCGTCCAATAGCGTGAGCCAATGCACCTTGCACAGTTGCCCGGCCGGGCTGCACCTGCCAGCCCGCGAACTCGGACCCATCATAAGAAAGGATCAGTTTCAGATTGCGCACATGTTTTTCCGAGTCCTGCGCTGCTTGAGCATCATCCGTTGTTATTTGCAAAGTCTTGCCGCTCGCGTCTCAGAGAGCGCCGCAGCGCGTCAGATATACTATTGCACTTACGATCCATTTACTTCATGGAAAAGACTGCCTTTTCAGCAAGAATGCAAGGAACTCTTGCCCGGCGTTCTACGTAACAACAGAGGTGTGGATCACGACTTCCGTTTTTCTCAGCCATGCTTGATGGAGATGATGCGAATGCAGCGTTCTAATTCTATTTCCGCAATGTTCGGTGTGCTCCACGGGGCAGCGGCCTTGATTCTAGCCGCCTTGATGATACCTGCGATGTGGGCACAGGATACCCCGTCCATGCCGGCCGCTCCATCGGCACAGACGCAAAGCGCGACGCCCCCGGCATCGCAGTCGTTCAACGTGAAGGAATATTCGAAGCCGCGCTCTGCTTTTCCGAACGTTGTTGCTCCCTACACCCCACGCCGCGTCGAGCAGCCGAACCTGGCCAACACTCCGCGCATCGACCAACTCTTGCACGATGGCAAGCTTTACATTTCGATGAACGATGCGGTCGCGCTGGCTCTCGAAAACAACCTCGATATCGCGATTGCGCGCTACAACCTGAACATTGCCGATACCGACATTTGGCGCGCTAAAGCTGGCTCCAACACCATTCTCGGTGTTAACAACGGCATCGTGCAGAACACGCCCGGCGGCGGCGTGGGCGGTCTCGGCACACAAGTTGGCTCCGGCCAGGGCGGGACTTCGGTCGCGGCGGGCGGTGCCGGCGCCGGTTCGGCCGGCCTGGTGGGATCAACCTTCGGCAGCGGCCCGCAGATCACCAGCTTCGACCCGGTTCTTACAGGTACTCTGCAGATCGATCACAACAGTATTCTCCCATCCAGTACTTTCAGTCCTTCCTCTTCGGTCAACACTACCACCGGAAACTTTTCGTACCAGCAGGGATTCGCTTGGGGAACCAATCTCTCGGTGGGCTTTAACAATACGCGTCAGGCCATTGCGGACGCACCTTTCAATCCACTAAGCCCGCAACTCAACTCGAATTTCAATTTCCGGCTGACGCAGCACCTGTTGCAGGGCTTCGGATTCGCTCCCAACACGCGCTTCATTCAAATTGCCAAGAATGATCGTGAGATTTCTGACGTGGCTTTCCGCCTGCAAACCATCACCACCGTCGACCAGATTGAGAACATGTATTGGAACCTGGTGTACGCGTATGAGAATGTGAAAGTGCAAAAGGAGAACCTCGCATTCGCCGAAAAGACGCTCTCCGATACTAGAAAACAGGTTGAGATAGGAACGCTCGCGCCCATCGAGGTGGTACGGGCGCAGAGCACCATGGCCAGCGACCAGCAGACCCTGACGCTCGCCCTGACCGATCTTCAGCTTGAGCAATTGCTGATGAAGAATGCTCTCAGCCGCACGCTCGTCGACCCGACCCTGGCCGACGCGGAAGTTATTCCCACCTCCACCATGGAACTCCCCGCGCAGGAATCAGTTACGCCTACCCAGGATCTGGTAAACGATGCCCTTCGTCATCGTCCCGAACTGGCGGAGGCGCACATCAACCTTACCAACACCGAGATCAGCAACAAGGCAATCCGTAGCGCGCTGCTCCCGGCCGTGGACCTGTTTGCCTATTATGGCGGCGCGGGGCTCGGGGGCTCGCAAAATCCCGCCAACCTCTGCACCAGCCCTCTTGCTCAGCCGCCTTTTTGCGCCACGGCCTCCGCCAACCCGGTCGGCTACGGCTCGACATTGAACCAGCTCATCAATTCCACGGCCCCCGACAAGGGCGCAGGAATCACGATCAACATTCCACTTCGCAATCGTGCCGCCCAGGCAACGCAGATGCGCTCGGAGTTCGAATACCGGCAAGCCCAATTGCGCATCCAGCAGATCGAGAACCAGATACGCATCGAGGTCCGCAACGCCCAGTTCGGAGTCTTGCAGAACCGCGCCAGCGTGGCTTCCGCCCAAGCGGCGGTGGATTTGGCACGCGAGTCGCTCAATGCCGAACAAAAAAAGTACGGACTGGGCGCCTCGACTTCGACTCTCGTCCTGCAGTACCAGTCGGGCATGACCGGGGCCGAAGTCACGCTTGTTTCCGCTAAAGCGGCCTACGAAAAAGCTCAAATCGAATTGGATCGGGCAACGGGCCTCCTGCTGGAGCATGCCAATATTCAGATCGCCGATGCCGAGCGCGGCGAGGTCACGCATACGCCAAACATTCCGCACGTAGCGGCGAGGCCGAGCGATCAGCCGCTCCCAGTCATCCCGCCAGCACCGCCGCAGCAGTAGGAGATAGCGCTGGGCCCTTGGAAACTGGCCCGATTTGGCCCGTTTTCTCTGGTCTCATTTTTCACTTCTCCCGCGCCCGCGCTAGCACTATGCTTGAAACGGAGGTACGCATGCAGGAGCAACAACAGGTTGGCAAAGCGCGCATCATCGGATACAGCATCGGAATTGCTCTCGTTGTCATCGTCGTCGTGGCTAAGCTGGTTCTGAAGGTCTGAAAGACTATGGGTCTGAAAGTCCGATAGTCGAGCGCAGCGGACGCGCCCCCGCAGGGCAGCAGTCTCGTGACTAGCTACCGGACAGTCGCAGCGAGTATCCTCTCCCCGTGACGCTCTCGGTCATCATCCTCATCCATAACGAAGTAGCCGACATCTTCCCTGCCTGTGTAGGGACGGGCACTGCCTGTGTGGAGACAGGCATTGCTTGTGTGGGGACGGGCGCACTCGCCCGTCCAAGCGGAGCGCAGCTCCGCAGGCCCTCCTCCGAAGTGCCCCGGAGGCTCGCGTGATCCTTTCGGTGGTGATCGTCTCCCACAACGAAGAGGCAAACATCGCGCGCACACTGGCCAGTGTGCAACCCCTCGTCGCCGGCGGCAAAGGCGAGATCATCGCAGTCGACTCCGGCTCGACGGACCGTACCGTGGAAATCGCGGAATCATATGGAGCGAAGGTTTTCATCGAAGAGTGGAAGGGCTATGCCGCACAGAAAAATTCGGCCATCGAAAAGGCTGCGGGCGATTGGATTCTGAGTTTGGATGCGGATGAAGAAGTGGGCGAAGGAGCTCGAGAATTTGCTCTGGATTTCTTATCGGGAAGGCTTGGGAGCGTGTTCGCCGACTTCGACGGAGTTGAATTCGACCGCCGCAATTATTTTCTGGGGCGTTGGATACGATTCGGGGGATTCTATCCCGACCCAAAGCTCCGTTTATTCCGCCGCGGCAGCGGCACTTTTGAAGAACGGTTGGTGCACGAGGATGTACAGCTCAGACCGGGGAAGAAAGCTTTCAACCCCTCGACAACCTATGGCGAGCACAAAGACTTCGACCTCCTTCATCACTCCTACCCAACCCTCGCCGACTATCTCGACCACATGAACCGCTACTCGTCGCTGGGCGCGGAGATGGTCGTGGCTCAGGGACGAGTCCGCTTCAGCGCGTTCAACATCGTGCTGCGCCCGCTCGCCACTTTCATCTACAACTATTTCTTCCGCCTGGGTTTCCTCGACGGCCGCGAAGGCCTGCTGCTGCACCTTTATCATGCTGTCTATGTGTCGTGGAAATACGCCAAGGCGTGGGAATTGGCACGGAAGAAATCCCAGTAGAGACGCGGCTCGCCGCGGCTGCCACTATCTCCGAAGCCCGGTGCCCCAGGTTCGCGCCCGTTCTGTGGGCGCTAACCTGGGCAAACGGGGAATGGCGTAGTCACACCCGCGTCACCCGCATGATGTCGTGTTGCACTTCGACGTGTCGCGTTGGAAACTTCGACTCAATATCAGCCGTCACGTCGCCGACCGAGGGAATGCCGTCGCGCCCCGTCAGTCCGCGCGCGTCATCCAACAAAATGATGTGCGCAAACGGATGGCTCAAAATCATCTCCAGCTCCGCCGAGAGCCGCTGCTGGTCGCCCTGTTTGCCGACCCAGCCGTAGTATCCGGCGTCGAGCCAGAACAACGCCGGCCCGTTGAGCAAGGCAAGCACTTCGGGCATGACGGCCCGGCTGTCACCACAAAAAATCCTGATATGTTGCTCGCGCGCAAACTTCCGCTGCGCCCGCTCGGCCAGCGCCGGAACAAATTCGATGGAATAAATCCGGTCGAAGCGGCGCCGCATCGCTGCCACCATCTCGCCATAGTAGGTTCCGGTCTCAACCAAGGTTTTTAGCCCAAACTTTTCGGAGTATTCCCGCACGACTTTCTGCTTCAGCAGATGAGGAGAGCGCTCCGGCCGTCCTCGCAAAATCCAGTACCAGTAGTCCGGATAGTGCCCAATCGCCTTGTACGCGCCATAGACCGGGGTGCGCTGCAACAAACGCCGAAAAGCTTTCAGAGAACCCTCCGCTGAGTAAGAAGCAAAAGCATAGGGATGTGCGGAAAGCCGGTCAAGGGAGAGAAAGCCACGAGCTTCGAGCCGCGAGCAATCGATGTTGTTCAGATCCATTAATACCACGTTCTACTTATCTGTTAGGTTGCGGCTCTTAGCGCCGGATTTGATTGCTCGAAGCTCGTGGCTCGTGGCTCGCGGCTCGTATATCATCAAATGCAGCGTGGGGAGCCGAATGCCCGAAAACAAATCGAAAACAGATCTACGCAAACCGTCCTTAGCCGAGAGCCCAGTCTCGGATGTGTTCGAGAATCGCCATCCGGAGCAGTCCGAAAAGGACTGGGCCGAAAAAACCCTTGCGCCCTCGCTTGAGAAGTCTCCCGAAAAGCCCATCGGCGCGCCAACGGGCGTTAACCTTGATGAACAGGGCCAGCCTCGTTTCAGCACGATCTCGAATCTTCCGATCCGGCGTCTCTACACGCAGGCCGATCTGCCCGCCGACTGGAACTACGATCAATATCTAGGCTATCCCGGCCAACCGCCCTACACGCGCGGCATTCACGCGACTGGCTACCGTGGCAAGCTTTGGACGATGCGCATGTTCTCGGGCTTCGCCTCTCCCGAAGAGACCAACCAGCGCTACAAATACCTGCTCGAGCACGGCGGAGGAGGCCTCTCGGTCGCGTTCGACCTACCCACGCTGATGGGTTACGACTCCGATCACGCGGCGAGCGAAGGCGAAGTCGGCAAGTGCGGAGTCGCCATCGATTCGCTCGAAGACATGGAGATTCTGTTCGACGGTATCGATCTCGAAAAAATCACCACCTCGATGACCATCAATTCTCCCGCGAGCGTGTTGTGGGCAATGTACCTGGTCGTCGCCGAAAAGCAGGGCGCCGATTGGATGAAAATTTCCGGTACCCTCCAGAACGATATCCTGAAGGAATACATCGCGCAGAAGGAATACATCTATCCCCCCGCGCCTTCGATGCGGCTGGTGATCGACACCTTCGAGTTCGGATCGAAATTCACCCCGCGCTTCAACACGATTTCCATCTCCGGATACCACATCCGCGAGGCCGGTTCGACCGCTCTGCAGGAATTGGCATTTACCATCTACGACGGTGTCGAGTACGTGGAATGGGCGCAACGCCGTGGCCTGGACGTCGACGAGTTCGGTTCGCGCCTGAGTTTCTTCTTCAATGCGCATAATGATTTCTTCGAAGAGATCGCAAAGTATCGCGCCGCCCGAAAAATCTGGTATCGGCTGATGAAGGACCGCTTCGGTGCGAAGAACGATCGCACTCGCCTGATGCGCTTCCACACCCAGACCGCCGGAGTCTCCCTGCCTGCGCAGCAACCGATGAATAACATCGCGCGTGTGGCAATCCAGGCGCTGGCTGCGGTCCTCGGAGGCACACAATCGCTGCACACCGACGCCTATGATGAAGCGCTCGCCCTGCCCACCGAAGAAGCTGCGCGCATCGCGCTGCGCACCCAGCAGATCATTGCCTACGAGTCGGGCGTAGCGCAGACCGTAGACCCTCTCGGCGGAAGCTATTTCGTCGAGAAGCTGACCCTCGACATGGAAAGAGGTGCTTTCGACTACTTCGAAAAACTCGACCATATGGGCGGCATGGTCAAGGCCATCGAGCGCGGATACCCACAAAAAGAAATCGCCGAGGCCAGTTACCAATACCAGCGCGCCGTCGAGGCCAATGAAAAGATCACCGTCGGCGTGAATGACTTCGTAGTTGAGGAGGATTCGCCGAAGATTCTGTACATCGGCGAATCGGTAGCGAGGGCGCAAGAGAAAAAACTGAAGGCCCTGCGCACCCGCCGATCCAACGAAGAAGTCGAGCGGCGGCTCGAAGCCCTGAAGCAGGCCGCTGCCAAGACGCCGTCCGCCGGAACAAACGGCAACATCTCCGATGCAAACACCATGCCGTATATCGTGGACGCGGTCCGAGCCTATGCCACCATTGGCGAAATCTGCGAAGCGTTACGGCAGGTGTATGGAACCTATACGGAAGTCAGCGTCACCTAGGCCGATTGCCGCGTAATGACCGTTCGCTAACGCGAAGATTATCGTGTTACGATCACGCCCGTACATGTTCTTCGAAATCATCGGAGAGATCACCGGAATCACGATCATCGCATCTGGCCGCTCTATCCGTGAGCGGAGAAGACTATGGAAGGTCCACGGCAAGGGCCGCTGGCGCAAGAAGAAGGGTTTCGCCACCGTTAAGCTTTCAAATGGTACGATGTGCGAAGCGGAGCTACATTGGTATGAAGCGCATGGCATCGGCAGCAAAGAATTCAAAATCAAACGGATCCTCGGACCTGAAATCTCGTGAGCATCGCTTCATGATTTGTGTACGCAACGACGATCATCCGGCGTCGCTCGAGTTGCGAAAGCTCTACCAGTTCATTCGGGATTCGAAGGCGTCCAAGGTCCGTCTGGTCCGCATCATTGACGAATCGGGTGAAGACTACCTTTATCCAGAGGACTATTTTGTTGCGGTCAAACTCCCTCAAAGTGTAGGACGCGCGGTCCTGCGCGCTGCACGTTAATTGCGCCCCAGGCTTGCCACGAAATGTAACCTATCCTTGTTCATGCCAGCCAACATTGAGATCAAAGCCGTCCTGAGAAACCGCTCTGCCGCCCTCGCTTGCGCTGCTCGCCTCGCCGGCTCATGGCCGGAAATCATCCATCAGGAGGACATCTTTTCCCGATGCGAAGGAGCGCGGCTCAAACTGCGCATCTTTCATTCCGACGATGGCGATTCTACGCACGGAGAACTGATCCGCTACCAAAGAGAAAACCGGGCCGACGCCCGCTGCTCGCACTATTCGATCGCTCATACCTCCGACCCGTGCATCCTGCTCGACATCCTGACGAAGACTTTGGGAGTAGTGGGCACGGTCAGGAAGACGCGCACTCTGTATCTAGTTGGGCAGACGCGCATCCACATCGACCAGGTCGAGGGGTTGGGGGATTTCCTGGAGCTGGAGGTCGTCCTTCGCGAAGGTCAAACGGAGGAAGAGGGCAAGCGAATCGCAAACACATTGCTCGCCGAGTTCAAAATCGACGAGCAGGATCTGATTGCCGGCGCTTATGTCGACCTGCTGGCGGCAAAAGCAGCCTGAATCGCCTAAGCCGCTTTCAGGAATTTTCGGGAAAGATGCGAACCTAATCCCGGACCCGAGAGCCCGGAGCCGAAAGCCCAAAGCCGGTTTTCTACTTCATTCGATTGCGATAAAGACTTCCATCCACCTCGCCGACCATAGCCTGTATGTCGAGCGGGACCTGCAGAAATCCCGCTACCTCATCGGCGACCGCCTGCGGCTCGCGCAACACGCGATGATAGTGCACGCGGCACACCTTGACATTCGCCTTGCCTGCCAGCCACTTGTTGACCTCAATCACGTGCCGCTGGAATAGCTCCGCCATCTGGGAAGAATTGCCACCCGGTTCGTAAGTGCCGCGGCGCTTCAGCATTTCCTCCTGCGACTTCAGCACCTCCGGCATCGGCCGCTGCATCAAGACAATGCGGTATTCGTGGCCGTCCGGAAGCGACAGGATCAGTTGCGAAATAACCTTCACCACCTTGCCCTCGGCTTCCGCAATCAGGCTTGGATCTTTAGGAAGCTGTTTGATCCGTTCCCACTCCAGATAGCCCTTGGGATTGTCGGTGTCGGCTTTGCGTTCGCCGTCGGAGAGCACCGGCATGCCTCCCGCAGCCAGCATCTGCATCATGAGCGAAGTGCCGGAGCGCGGCAGCCCGGAAACAATCGTGATCATCAGTACCTTTCCAGCAAATATTGACAGACCAGATTACACGCACCCTCGACTGTCCTGCATCGTCAGATGCATCGCCGATCGCCCATTGCGCGGCGTCCATCGTTCTGCTACCTTGCGTAGCTGCTGGTGAAGGAGGGGAACCGTGGCATTTTGTCCTGTTTGTGGAACGCAGATCGTGGAGGGAGCAGCGTGCCCGAAGTGCGCCGCAGGCGCAGGCCAGCCGGGTGTACCGGTGGCGAGCGTAACCACCGGCGGCGGGCTGGAAGATAACGTGGCCGGAGCGCTGGCTTATGTGACGATCATCCCAGCAATTGTGTTTCTAGTGTTGGAGCCGTTCAACCGGAAGCGCTTCGTTCGCTTCCATTCCTTTCAGTGCATCTTCTTTGCCATCGCCTGGACCGTGCTCTGGATTTGCCTGTCCTTCGTCGCGCACATTCCGTTCCTGGGGTGGGCGACCCTGCTGATTTGGCCCCTGGTCAGTCTGGTCGGGTTTGTGATTTGGCTGATTCTGGTCCTCAAGGCATACCAGGGACAGATGTTCAAACTGCCGGTGATTGGAGATATGGCGGAGAAACAGGCCGGAGCGTAGGGCTTCGCCAAGTCGCATTAACGCTTCGACCATGACCTTTTCGCTTCAGGCGCGTCCATTGGAAGGAGTAAGCTAGAGGGTGATTGTTTACTGGACTCCAGCCTGGAAGTTCGCGGTTGCGCCGATATCGAGCGGTCAGCGTATCGGTCGGCGCTCACTTGGCGCTGCTCGCCGTAATCGTGTTTCACCATCCCCAAGTTATTGATGTCAGTCCAACCTGGCTGGCTTGGGGAAATTCCCAACATTCCTACCACATCACGTACCTGCCTGCGGGAAACGAAGACAATCCCGCGGATGAGGCAAAGTTGTTGCCGCCGACTCCGCCTGCTGCCAGCCAGTCAAATGTGAAGCCGCGGCCGCAAGCTCGGAAGCCGCAGAAGATCGAACAGCCTCCGCAGCATCAGCTCGACGCGAAGGCAGACGAGGGAAACGAAAATTCCAAAGCTGGATCTCCATTGGGTACGGTTGTTGACGGACCAATTTCCGGCCACGAAGTACACGTCGCCTATCCGGTGGTGTATCCGGATCCTCCCGTGAACCGTGCCGAGCTACCGCGTGATCTCGTTGGGGACGTCGTAATCGAGGTCACGATCGACTCCGAGGGCAAGGTCGTCGAGACCAAGATCATGCAGGCGATTGGCCACGGGATTGACGAAAAAATTGAGGCCACGCTTCGGCGATGGCACTACCAGCCGGCGACGCTCGACGGCACGCCGGTCGCTTCTCACCACGACGTGCATTTCCACTTTCCATCGTGAGGCAAATCAGTGTCAGCTCTCGGGAGAACCGTGGGCATTTCCTATCCGCAGGTCGTTTTAGCGCCCGAGCGAACCAGCGTAGGGGAGTATTCGCCCTGTATTCGCCTCTTGTGATAAACTTCCGGCCCATTGGGAGAAGAGAAATTGGCGAAGTCTAAAGACATATCGAAAGCCGCCAGCCACCAGAAGGCAATCAACCACCTGAAGAAGTCCGACCCAGTGCTGGCCGCGATTATTGATCGAATCGGACCGTGCCGCATGGAGTTCGGCGAGCCTACGTTCCACAGCCTGGCCGAGGCGATCCTGTATCAGCAATTGAACGGCAAGGCTGCTGTGACGATCTTCAATCGATTTACCGGGCTGGCTGGCGATCCGCTGACACCAACGGGCATTCTGAAACTGACGGATGTCCAAATGCGCGGCGTCGGATTGTCGAGGCAAAAGACGGCTTACCTGCGCGATTTGTCAGAAAAAACGCAGGCGGGGTTGCTCGAATTTGAGCGCATGCCGGAGATGACGGAGGAAGATGTGATCGCCCACCTGACACAGGTAAAGGGGGTGGGCGTTTGGACCGCGCACATGTTTCTGATGTTTACCCTGCGGCGTCCGGATATTCTGCCCACCGGCGATTACGGCGTGCAGGCCGCGATCAAGAAGCACTACAAAAAGCGTAAATGGCCGAAGCCGGATGTGATGCATAAGATCGCCAAACCGTGGGCACCCTATCGGTCAGTTGCCTGCTGGTATTTGTGGAGAAGTCTGGATGTAAAGACGATGTGAGAAACAAAAAACCCTCTCAACCAACGAGAGGGTTTGCGAACTGGTTGGAGAAACTTACGCCGCCGCGCGCACCACGTTACCTGCCTGGAAGCCTTTCGGGCCCTTGAGCAGATCGAACTCCACCATCTCACCTTCGTTTAGCGAACGGTAGCCGTTCTCCTGGATGGCGGAAAAGTGCACGAACACGTCTTCACCCGTGGAGCGCTGGATGAACCCGTATCCTTTCGCCCCGTTGAACCACTTCACAGTACCCTTCTCTCTCACAAATAACTCCTTTCACCTCAATCGTAAGAATTATTCTTTCGTCCCTTATCTGTTTGTCCCCTCCGCTTGTGCCGTGCATTGATCACAAGAGACGAGACACCCCCTCAAAGGGCGCAAGAATGTGGGTGGCATCACCGCGCGGGCCGGACGCACCGCGCCAACAGAAACAGCTCCCCGCATTTCGCCGGGCAACTGCCCGCGACGA
>ODAK010007232.1_pt1 | contig 11148 bp, 13 predicted proteins | sample 1539591 | NCBI WGS metagenome assembly ODAK01 (sample SAMEA3539303, study PRJEB22396) | soil metagenome | biome: tundra; feature: field; material: soil | place: USA | collected 2010-05 | depth 0.15 m | reverse complement strand
ATGGTTGTAATGGCCTTCGCCGTCCGCCTGCCACAACTCGATCATCGCGTTGGTAACCGGCGCGCCCTGCATATCGAGAACCTTGACTATGAGCAGGATCCGCTCGCCTCTCGCCGCAGGTCCCGCCATCACGCCCGCCGAATTGTCCGGTGTCAGGGCGAAATGATAAAACGGCCCGATCGGCTGATTTGCTGTAGGTGTAAGATCCATTTCCCTATTCCTCAAACGGCGTCGCATCGGGTCCGCGCAGCACCAGATCGAAGCGATACCCAAGCGCGAACTTTTCTTCCGTAAGCCCGATGTCGAAATTCGCGAGCACCCGGTGCTTTGCCCTGTCCGGAACTGCCTGAAACACGGGATCGTACTCCAGCATCTGATCGCCCTCGAAATACATCTGCGTAATGAAGCGCTGCACAAACGAAGGCCCGAACAGCGAGAAGTGGATATGCGCCGGCCGCCACGCGTTCGGATGGTTGTTCCACGGATACGCGCCCGGCTTGACCGTCAGAAAGCGGTACTTACCGTCCTTGTCAGTCAGCATTCGCCCGTGCCCCTGGAAGTTCGGATCGAGAGGCGCCGGAAAGTCGTCCAGCTTATGCCGGTAGCGTCCCGCGGCGTTGGTTTGCCAGACTTCAATCAGCGTGTTCGGAAGGGGATTGCCATTGTCATCGACCACGCGCCCTTCCACGATCATCCGCTGGCCGATGGGTTCGCCTGCGCCCTGCTTCGTGAGATCGCGATCCGCTGCCCTGATGGGCGTCGAAGCGAAGACCGGCCCGGTCCTCTCGCTCAGCGTATGCGGAATGAAAACTAGCGGTTGCCGCGGTGCCCGCCGCGCCGTGGAGTGGTACGGCTCGTAGAGATAAGGCGGTTGATTTTCAGGATCGAGACGGGAGTGGCTCATTGCAAACCGCAGTTTACATCAGGGCCGGTTATCGCGCTCCAGAAGCTCCATCGTCAGGCCGCGCCGTTTCCATCGCCGGCCTACGCGCATGGACAGGGCGGTCGCAATCTCCTCGGCATTCAACTCCGGCTTGTAACAGTAATAGCGCGCGAGAAATTCCCTGATGCCGGGCCGGGCGAGAAAACGCAAGGGATCCCACTCACGCTGATAAACGACCACCATTTCCGGCGAGAGTCCCCCGATTCTCTCCACTTCGGTTCTGCTGAAATCGCTCATCTCCAGAACCCTTCGCGGCACCTGCACGAACCCGAACTGCGGATTGCGCAGCGCGTCCGCCACGGGAAACACCGTCGCTACATTGCCTCCGTCTGGCAGAGCGTCGCCCCTCTGCTCCACCGCGTAAGCCGTTTCTTCCTCCAGCTCGACGAAGCTCGCGAACGCGAGATTGTTCTCGAAAGGAAAAGGATAGACGGGATTCACAAAGTTCGCCGCCACAAGGCAGACGACGAGCCCGGCCAGCGCGAGTTGACGCGCTCTCGGCATCAGCGCCTGCAGGGAGGTTGCGAAAGCGATGTAAATCACCGGCAACGCGGGCAGCGTATAGCGTTCCAGCACAGCGCCGCCCAGCGCGCTCACCACCAGCACATTTGCCAGCACGAACGCAGCCGCGATCCGCCATGGCCGTTCCCGCAGCATCGGCATCCGCCGCCATGCCCAAATCAGAGCGAGCGTTCCGATGAAATGCCCGGTGCCGATGAACAGAAAATAGACTCTGCGCGACAGTGCCAGCAGGAACGGAACCGGGTGCAACGGTTCGAAAAGATTGTACGCGGTGAAAGCCGAGTTGCCGAACCAGTGACCCGTCGCCTGATGCAGGGCAAGCAGCCAGATGGCCAGGCCAGGCAGCGGCAGCACAAACCACAAGGCCTGAGTGCGTTGCGTCCGGGTTTTTGCCTCGTAAAGCATCCAGCCGCCAAACAGCGCCGGCACAACCAGACCTGTCTCTTTCACAAGCACAAGCAGCACGCACATCAGCGCGGAAGCCCGCACGCGGTTTTGCAGAAACAGCAGCAATGCCAGACAGGAAAGGCACATCGCCGGCATATCGAGTTGTGCCAGCATCGATTGCGCAAAGAACAGCGGAGAGATCACCAGCAGCGCCAGGGCTGCAAACGCCGGAGTACCCGTCGCGCCGCGCGCCAGTTCGATGCCGAGCAGAAACGTGACCAGCGCTGCCCCGGCGGCCACCAGCAGCATGGCGATGCGGGTAGCTACGATGGAATAGCCGAAAACCGTCCAGAACAGGGCCAGATACGCCATCACTCCCGGCGGATGCACGTTGGGAAGAGTGGAAACCGGAATCCAGGAGCCTTTGCGAAACAGATCGAGCGACGCCGGAATAAACTGCCCGATCTCGTCCCAGTAAAAAGGAAGACGGAGCAGCGGCCCATGCACCAGGATTAGAAAGCCGGCGATCAGCCCGAACACCAGGGCGTACGATCGCATGCGTACCGGTGGCCTTGAAACGACCCGCCCGCGAACTTTCTGTCCGCTTAAGGTCGGCATGCCGGGAAGCTATTGAACGAAGCCCGAACCTGCCCGCGGCTCCAGCCGGATTTCGCCGAAAGCCGACTCATACTGGCTGACATTTTGCTGCAGCACGTTCAACAGGGCCTTCGCCTGCTGCGGACTCACATAGATCCCCTGAAAATTCTGGATCTGTACGTTGTCCTGCGAGGTCTGGTTGATGTTACCGAACATCAGAAAGAAGTCCCACAAATTCACCCGGATCTGCACGCTGTTGGCGTAGCCTTCGCGGTAATCCGCTGCTTTCTCAAGTACAATCCGGGGTTGGGACGGTGTCATCGCATTTCATGGTAGCGTAGCTCCCGGGGACGCATTCCCCACTTTCGGAGCAGCGGCCTTTTATGGTAGCGTTTCGTATTTACGCTTCTTGCTCAAATAGACTTTTGCTGGCGGGCTGACTGCAGAACGTGGGCTGGCATGACACCGGGTTGGCATGAAATTGGATACAGGCGCGAACGCATTGCTCGACCACTACTACCCATCCACCCTCGAGAGTGTCGATCTCGCCGAAGGCGAGATCCTGAAAGCTGCCGGAGAAGCCGGTTTTGACGAGGATGACCAGCATCGCATCGGCATGGCCGTTCGCGAGTGCATGGTAAACGCCGTCGTCCACGGCAACCGCTACAACCGGAATAAGCAGGTTCACGTCAACGTGTTCGTCGAAAAAACTGAACCGGCGCCGCGCTTTACAATCCGGATCACGGATCAGGGCGAAGGCTTCGAAATGCACGAAGTTCCCGACCCGCTGCACGACAACAATCTGCTCCGTCATTCGGGCAGGGGTCTGTTTTTAATGGGCGCTTTCATGGACGACATGAAAGTGCGTAAAGTGTCCCCCGGGGGCACGGAAGTTACCCTGGTCAAAAACATTGGCCAGCAGCAGGAAGCTTGAATTTCTTGAAATCTCAGGGAGGTTATTTGTGAGTGTTAAATTGAACACCCGCCAGGTGGGTGATGTGACGGTAATCGATGTTTCCGGCCGGATTACGCTCGGCGAAGGGTCGAGCGCGCTGCGCGACGCCATGCGCGAACTGATGGCCCAGGGCCACAAGAAAATTCTCCTGAACCTCGGCGATGTTACTTACATCGACAGCTCCGGGATCGGCGAACTCGTCTCCGGCTTCACGACTGTCGCGAACCAGGGCGGCACACTGAAATTGCTCAGCCTGACCAAGCGCGTCAAAGATCTATTGCAGATCACCAAGCTCTACACCGTATTTGACGTCCATGAAGACGAAGCGCACGCGGTCCGCAGCTTCTAGTGGGTTTTCAGGGCGGGGGGCTTTCTAGCCTCCGCCCACAAACTGTACGATTTCTATTTCCGCGCCGCTTTCAAAGCCCGTAGCGGACCATGCTTCGCGTTTGACGATCGCCCTGTTCAGTTCGATCGCCACCCGTTCCGGCTCCAGCCTGAGCGCACGTACAACGTCGAGCAAGCTTGTTTGCGCAGGAAAGCTGCGGCGCTCGCCGTTAACTGTAACCTGGTTTTCAGTAGTCACGGGTTCCCGTGGATTATTATAGTCGTGGGCGGATTCTATCAAAAATTTCCACCCTTAAATTATCAAGCTTAAATGCCTACAACACTGGCCCAAACCTGGTTCCCTGTTCTTCTGCAGGCCGTCCTCGCGATGGTCATCGCGGCCGCCCTGGTCGGACTGTCTTTCGCGGTCGGCCGGCGGCTGAAGAACAAAGTAAAAGATATGCCCTACGAGTGCGGCATTGCTCCCACTGGCGACGCGCAGCACCGCTTCAGCGTCAAGTTTTACCTCGTCGCGATGCTCTTCATCCTGTTCGACATTGAAGCCATCTTCCTCTATCCCTGGGCTGTCGTCTTCAAACAGCTCAAAATGTTCGGCTTCATGGAGATGCTGGTGTTCGTCATCCTCATCCTCGCCGGCTTCTTCTTCATCTGGAAGAAAGGCGTGCTCGACTGGGCTCAGGAGCCCTCCGCGCCTTTGAAACCGGTTGCCCTGCTCCTCGATCTCACTCCCGCCGAACCCCGCCGCAGGGAGCTCACCACCAAATGATTCCTGAAGACCTTCGCACAAACCCTCTGGCATCCGCCTTCGACGACCTCGCCACTACCGCGAAAGTTACTTTTGGCGAACTGACCATCGAGGTCGCGCCAGCCAATATCGTCGCTGCGGTGAGCCGCGCCAAGCACGACTTGAAATTCGAACGCCTCAGCACTGTGACCTGCGTCGATCGCTACCCGTCCGAGCCGCGTTTCGAAATCGTCTATCACCTGCAGGCGATTGCCGCCAAACAGCGTCTCCGTCTCAAAGCGCGCGTCACAGGCGAAGATCCGGCCATCGAGTCCGTTTTCTCCGTTTACCGTGGCGCCAACTGGTACGAACGTGAGGTCTTCGACCTCTTCGGTGTCCGTTTCCTCAACCATCCCGATCTGACGCGGATCATGATGCCTGACGACTGGGTCGGCCATCCTCTGCGCAAGGATGTTCCGGTTACCGGGACCCGCTACTAGGAGTCTTTTGAAAAGAATGGAATCAGCATCATGAGCGACCCGACCGATTCCGCGGTATTGTCTGACGGGGGTATCACGTCTGAGGACGAAGTCCAGCAGGACTACGAGCGCCATGAAGGTACGAAATCCGGCACCCGCAGCATGGTCCTCAACATGGGCCCGCAGCACCCGTCCACCCACGGTGTGCTCCGCCTGCTGCTCGAACTGGACGGCGAGACTATCCTCAAAGCCGCTCCGGATATCGGGTATCTCCACACCGGCATCGAAAAGGAATTCGAGGTAAAAACCTACCAGCAGGGCGTCACCCTGACAGACCGTATCGATTACCTCGCGCCGCTTTCGAACAACCTGGTTTATTGCCTCGCCGCAGAAAAACTGCTCGATCTCGAAATTCCGCCGCTGGCCCAGTGGACCCGCGTGATGCTCTCTGAGTTCACGCGCCTGAACAGCCATCTCGTCTGGCTCGGCACCCATGCCATCGACATCGGCGCGATGAGCGTCTTCCTGTATTGCTTCCGCGAACGCGAAGACATTCTGCGCATCTTCGAAATGTTCTCCGGCCAGCGCATGATGACCAGCTATTTCCGCATCGGCGGACTGGCCCTGCCTCACCCCCGCGGCTGGCAGAAGCGCGTCAAAGATTTCGTTGAAATTTTCGCCTCCCGCGTCGACGAGTACGAAGAGCTTCTCACCAACAACCGCATCTGGACCGGCCGCACCAAAGGCATCGGCTACATTCCGCTCGAAGACATGATTGATCTGGGCGTTACTGGCCCAATGCTTCGTGCCGCCGGCCTGAAGATCGATATCCGCAAAGATGCGCCTTACTCCAGCTACGAAAAATTCGATTTCGAAGTGCCCACGCGCACCGAAAACGACGTGTTCGCGCGTTACATGGTCCGCATCGATGAGATGCGCCAGTCTCTGAAGATCATTAAACAGGCGCTCGAAGGCATGCCCTCGGGCTCACATCAGGCCGACGCGCCCGGTATTGTCCTGCCCGATCGCGAAAAAATGAAGACGCAGATGGAATCGCTCATCTTCCACTTCAAAATCGTGACGGAAGGTTTCCGCGTTCCCGAAGGCGAGGTTTATCAGACCATCGAATCGCCGCGCGGCGAAGTCGGCTGTTACATGGTCAGCGACGGTACGCAGAAACCGTACCGTATCCACTGGCGCGGCCCCAGTTTCGGCAACCTCCAGGCCATCCCGAAAATGATCGAAGGCACTCTGATCGCGGACGTCATCGCCGGCCTGGGCAGCATGGATTTCGTCCTGGGAGATACGGACCGGTAGCCAATGGCGAACGAATCGAACTTTGAAGAAAAAATGGACGCGATGCGGATGAATCTTGAGCTTGCGTTTCACGACATTGAGGCTTTGCGGAACAGCATCGAAGCCCAGCGAGCAAGTATCGAAGCCCAGCGAACGAGCTTTGAGGCTCAGCAAAAAAGCTTCGAAGCTGATCGCGAGAGTATAAGGGAACTGCGGGTAGCGTCGGCCCATCAGTACGAGACCGCCCAGGTGTTAATGAAAGCGACCGAGAACCTTCTGGCCAAGGTCAACCAGCACGAGCAAAGAATCACTGGATTGGAGCGGCGGGCCTAAACGCATGACCTTTTCCCCCGAACTCGAAGCCCGCTTCGAAAAATTTCTTGCCAAGTACCCCGCTGACCACAAACGCTCGGCCATGATCCCGATGCTCATCTACGCACAGGATGAAGTCGGCTCCATGACCCCGGAGCTCATTGACGAAGTGGCAAAGCGCGTCGGCGTCACGCCCCTCCAGGTGAACGAAGTTCTCACGTACTACTCGATGCTCCATCAGAAGCCGATGGGTAAGTATCACGTCCAGATCTGCACCAACATTTCCTGCCTGCTCGTTGGCGGCGAAGAGCTTTGGAACCGCGCCACCCAGATGCTGCACATCGGCCACAAAGAAGTTACCGCCGACGGCCAGATCTCGCTCGAAGAAGTGGAATGCATCGGCGCCTGCTCCTGGGCCCCCGCCATCCAGGTCAACTACGACTTCTATCACGACGTCACGATGGCGCAGCTTGAAAAACTGATCGACGGCCTCTCCGCCGGCAAGCGCCCCGAACAAGTCACCGAACTGGTGAAGGTCAATCCGTAATGCTTTATAACCCACCCAATCCGCTCGAAGTCAGAATCCTGTCGCGCCGGTTCGGGATGCCGAATTCGCACACTATCGAGACCTATCTCGCCACCGATGGTTACAAAGCGCTTGAAAAAGCCATCGGCATGACGCAGGACGAAATCATCAACGAAGTCAAAGCCTCCGGCCTTCGTGGACGCGGCGGCGCCGGCTTCCCCACCGGCTTGAAGTGGAGCTTCGTGCCCCGTACGTCGCCCAAGCCGAAGTACATCATGGTCAACGCCGATGAGAGCGAGCCCGGCACCTGCAAAGATCGCCTGCTCATCGAATACGATCCGCACCAGATGATCGAAGGCATCATCATCGCCGGCCTCGCTGTCGGCGCGCAGATGGGCTACGTTTACATCCGCGGCGAATACCGGTATCTGATCGACATCGTCGATCGCGCGATCGACGAAGCCTACGCGCGCGGCTACCTCGGCGACAACGTTCTCGGAAAAGGCATTAAATTCCACCTCGCGACGCACTCCGGTGCCGGCGCTTACGAATGCGGTGAAGAGTCCGCGCTCCTTGAATCGTTCGAAGGCAAACGCGGCGTCCCCCGCATCCGGCCCCCATTCCCGGCTGTTGCCGGCGCATATCAGTCGCCCACCGTTCTCAACAACGTCGAGACATTCTGCTCGGTTCCACCCATCATCCTGCAGGGCGGGGCTTACTTTGCCGGTCTCGGCACGCCGAAAAACGGCGGCACGCGCCTCTTCTGCCTCTCCGGACACATCAACAAACCCGGCGTCTACGAACTGCCCATGGGCTTCAATCTCATGCGCATGATCAATGAAGTCGGCGGCGGAATGCGCAACGGCAAGAAGCTCAAAGCAGTCATTCCCGGCGGTTCCTCCTGCCCTGTTCTCAAAGCCGACGAGTGCGATCTCGCGATGGATTTCGATACCCTCGCAGCCGCGAAATCGATGCTCGGCTCCGGCGGCGTCGTCGTCATGGACGAAGACACCTGCATGGTCAAAGCGGCCCTCCGCATCATGCGCTTCTATGCGCACGAAAGCTGCGGCTGGTGCATTCCATGCCGCGAAGGTACAAGCTGGCTGCGTAAACTTCTCACCCGCTTCCACGAAGGCATGGGCCAGCGCAGCGACATCATCCTCATCGGCGATCTCGCCCGCAACATGCTCGGCCGCACCTTCTGCCCGCTCGGCGACGCAGCCGCGCTCCCGACCATTTCCATCGTCGAAAAATTCGAGGAAGAGTTCGTCGCCCATCTCAACGGAGAGCCTTGCCCCTACGAAAAATCCTCTCGTCTGGTGGCCGCATGACCCAGGCTCTGCAATTCACCCCCTGTTCCGAGCTTTCCCGTTCGCGCCGCTGTTTTTACAGAGCCGCGACCCCGGACATCCCCTTTAGGGGTGCCGGCGTGAGGGAGTCGGTTGTCGCTGAGACGAAAGACCTCTAAAACTAATGGCTGATCTGGTCAAATTCACAATCGACGGACACGAGCTCGAAGCCCCCGCGGGCACGCTCGTCATCGAAGCCGCCAAACTGGCAGGCATCGAAATCCCCTCGTTCTGTTACTACGAAGGCTACTCGCTGCAGGCCGCCTGCCGCATGTGCCTCGTCGACGTCGAAAAGATGCCGAAGATGCAGGTCGCCTGCACTCTTCCCGTCGGGCCCGGCATGGTGGTCCACACCGATTCCGCCCAGGTTCGCACCGCCCGCAAATACACCCTCGAATTCCTGCTCACCAATCACCCGCTCGATTGCCCCGTCTGCGACAAAGGCGGCGAGTGCGAACTGCAGGACATGGTGTTCCGCTACGGCGCAGGCGAAAGCCGCTTCACGGAAAACAAAATGCACGTGGATGAGCAGCAGTGGTCCCCCGTCGTGTTTTACGACGGCCCCCGCTGCATCCTCTGCTTCCGCTGCGTCCGCGCCTGCAATGAAGGCATGGGTGTCGGCGCCCTCGGCGTAGTCAATCGCGGCGCTGTCTCTCTCATTGCGCCCAACGAAGGCGACCATCTCAACTGCGACGAATGCGGCCAGTGCATCGACATCTGCCCCGTCGGCGCGCTCACCAGCGGAGCTTACCGTTATCAAACCCGCCCCTGGGAAATGGAGCACGTCGGCACCATCTGCACGCACTGCTCGAACGGCTGCAAGACCACCCTCGGCGTTCGCAACGACAAGATCATCCGCGGCAACAATCGCGATCGCTCCGGCCTCAACGGCGAATTCCTCTGCATCAAAGGCCGTTACGCTTTCGATTTCTCCGATCACGAAGAGCGCCTGCAGTCGCCCATGATCCGGGTGAACGGCAAGCTGGAACCGGCCTCCTGGTCGAAAGCCCTCTCGACCATCGCCGCGAAATTTGGCGAGATCAAAGCCCGCAACGGCAGGTTCGGCATCGTCGGCTCGAACCACACGACGAACGAAGAAAACTTCTACCTGCAGAAGTTCGCCCGCGAGTGCCTGGCCACCAACAACATCGATCACCACCGCACCGGCGATGTCGTCACTCTCGTCGACGCGCTCTCGGGCACCAACGGCGGGCTCGCCACCACGCTCGATCTTTACGAGCGCAAAGCCTTCCTCATCATCGGCGCCGATCTCGCCGTTGAACAGCCTTTTGTCGCCTTCCAGATCCGCTCCAACCAGCGGCACCACGGCGCGCACACTTACGTCGTAACTCCAGGCAACGTTCGTGAAGACGACCAGTCCACACGCTCGATTCGCAGAGCTACCGGCACGGAACTCGAAGCGCTCCCCGAACTCCGCGAAGCCCTCGCCGCCGAACCCGAACTCGTCGTCATCTTTAACGACTCGGTCAAAGGCGACGACATTCGCAAACTCGTCGAGTTTACCCAGTCACTCGGCAACAACGTCAAATACCTCCCGCTGGTCGACTATTCAAACTCCCGCGGCGCAATCGACATGGGCCTCACGCCCGAGTTGCTCCCTGGCTTCCATGCCTCCGGTGCACCCGGCCTCAGCATTCAGGAAATGCGCGAAGCTACCGACCTTGACGCCCTCTGGGTCGTCGGTGCGAATCCTCTGAAAGACGGACCCCTCGGTTCCTCCAAAGCCTTCGTCGTCGTGCATGACATGTTCCTCACCGAAACCGCACAGCGCGCGGATGTCCTGCTGCCCGCCGCCAGCTCTTACGAAAAGAATGGCACCGTGACCAATGTCTGCGGAGAAGTGCAGCGCCTCAAGCGCGCCATCTCCACCATCGGCACCAAGACCGATCTCGAAATCATCGGCCTCATCGCGAAAGAGATGGATTACGCCCGCCACATGGGACCCTGGCTGCCAGACACCGTTTACAACGAAATTCGCCGCACCGTAAAGGGCTATGACATCCCGCTCGCCCTTGTCACAATCGCCGCCCAGCAGACCCTCCCGGTCAACGGCCGCGTGGGTGTTGAAAGCCGCGCCGACCTGGTCTGGTCGGCCCACGAGAATCTCTTCACGTCCGGAACGCTTGGACGGTATTCTAAAATACTGAATTCAGTTATAGAAAAACGCTTGTCCCACGCGCTTCCGGATAAAGAAGAGTACGTGCGCGGTTAACCACGATGGAATTTATAGTAATCACCCTCATCAAGACTGCGATCATTGCGTTTGTACTCCTCACAGTTCTCGCCTACCTCCAGTGGGTGGAGCGCAAAGTGATCGCGCACGTCCAGGTGCGCATGGGTCCCTCGCGCGTCGGCCCCCACGGGCTCCTCCAGCCGCTCGCTGACGTCATCAAGCTCATCACGAAGGAAGGCGTCATGCCGCCCCACGTGAACAGCTTCTTCTACCTGCTCGCTCCATTCCTCGCTGTGTTCATGGCGCTGATTTCGATCTCGGTTATTCCGTTCGGAACTTCCATCACCATCGGCCCTTACACCACAGCGATGCAGCTCACCGACCTCAACGTCGGCCTGCTCGTCATCCTCGCCATCAGTTCCATGGGCGTCTACGGCATCGCGCTCGCCGGCTGGTCTTCGAACAATAAGTACGCGCTGATCGGCGGCTTGCGCAGTTCGGCGCAGATGATCAGCT
>ODAK010007231.1_pt1 | contig 11148 bp, 9 predicted proteins | sample 1539591 | NCBI WGS metagenome assembly ODAK01 (sample SAMEA3539303, study PRJEB22396) | soil metagenome | biome: tundra; feature: field; material: soil | place: USA | collected 2010-05 | depth 0.15 m | reverse complement strand
GCACGGCGTACAACGTGGGGTCGGCGGAAGAAATCTCGATCGTGGACCTGGCGCGCACCGTGATCCGCGAGGTCGCGCCCGGAGCGGAAATACGCATCGCGCGCCAGCCCGTGCCGGGAGCGCCTGCATTGCGCTACGTGCCGTCGACGGATCGCGCGTCAGGACTCGGACTGCGCCCCTGGGTCTCGTTAGTAGACGGCGTCCGGCGCACCTGCGAATGGCACCGGCGGGGCCGCGCTACGCGACAATAGAAGCTCATGGTCAAACTATCCGACTACGTCATACAGTTCTTCGTGGACCGCGGCATCACCGATGCGTTTCTGGCCTCGGGGGGCGGTATCATGCACCTGCTGGATGCGGTGGGGCGCAACCCGGACCTCACCTACTACTGCAACTACCATGAGCAGGCTTGCGCGGTAAGCGCCGAAGGCTACGCGCGGGTGGCTACCCGTCCCGGACTTTGTCTGGGAACCACCGGCCCTGGCGCGATTAATGCGCTTTCCGGTATGACGGGGGCTTGGGTGGACTCGGTTCCGGTGATCCTTCTAGCGGGGCAGGTGAGGAACGATATCATCGCGGACTACGAGCACGTCCGCCAGGTGGGGCCGCAGGAAGGCAATATCGTGGCTATGGCGAAACCCGTGACGAAGTACGCAGTCACGGTTAAAGATCCGAAAAAGGTCCGTTACGAGTTGGAGAGGGCGTACCACCTGGCCACCACGGGCAGACCGGGACCGGTCGTGCTGGAATTCCCGCTGGACGTGCAGGGCGCCATGATCGATGAATCGAATCTGGAGCCCTATGTCCCGGCGCCCGAAGACGGGACCAGGCGGAAGGCCGTAGCAGCGGGCGTGGCCACGCTGATCGGGGAGATCCGTTCGGCGAAACGACCGCTGTTCGTGGCCGGGAACGGCATTCACTGCTCGCGATCGCGAAGGCTGCTGTACGACCTGCTGGAACGCACCGGGGTGCCGATCGTTCTACCGTTGACGGCCAAGGATCTGGTGCACGAAACGCATCCCTTGCAGATGGGCGTATTCGGGCCGGCCGGCCAGCGCCGGGCCAACTTCGCGATGCAGAATTGCGACCGTTTGATCGGGCTGGCGTCCGGTCTGAACCTGCACAAGACCGGTTTCAACCTGGCCGGTTTTGCTCCCAAAGCCCGCAAGGTGCTGGTGGATGTGGACCCGGGCCAGTTGCACCACCAGGTACTGAAGCCCGAGGTCGCCATCGAGGCGGAGATCCACGAGTTCCTTGAGGAGTTCCTCCGACAGAGCGAGGGGATGGATCTCGCGCCACCGCGGCGGTGGACGGATGCGTGCCGGGAATGGAAGCGGCGCTATCCGGTGATGACGCCGGACTACTACCAGGACGCGGAGCACGTGAACACCTACGTGGTGATGGATACGCTGTCCGATATCGTGGAAGCGGACGACCTGTTGGTCACGGGCATCGGGACCGAGGTGGCCAGTTTCTGGCAGGCGTTCCGAGTGAAAGCGGGACAGCGGGCGTTTAACTTTGGATGGGGCCCCATGGGCGGGGACCTGCCGATCGCCATCGGAGCGTGCATTGCGAGCGGCAGGAAGCGCACGGTCTGCGTGACCGGCGACGGCAGCATCCAGTGGAACATTCAGGAACTGCTCACCATCGGCAATTACAGGCTGCCCATCAAGATTTTCATTTCCAACAACCACGGCTACACCAGCATCCGGTCGACACAAACCAACTTTTTCGAGGGCAGGTTCGTCGGCGCGGATCCCGGCTCGGGCGTTGCCAGCCCGGACTTCGGCAAGCTTGCCGCCGCTTATGGCATTCCCTACATGCAGATCCAAAACAATGCTGAACTGGCGGACGGAATCAAACGCGCTCTCGCCGCGGACGGTCCCACTATCTGCGACATGAACGTGGCGGTGAATCAGGGCATCTCTCCGCGGGTCTCATCCTTCCGGCGCGAGGATGGCACCTACGAGTCCAGGCCGATCGAAGATATGGCTCCTTACTTGCCGCGCGACGAAGTGTGGGAGAATATGCATCTGTTTGACCATGAAGACCAATAGGCGCAGACCATGACAGGGCGAGATGTCACGCGGTTATTTGCCGGCGCTACCAGCCCGATCAGCGACGTGATCGCGTGCATCGACCGCTCCGGGCGGGTCAGTTTGGCGTTGATCGTCGACGAGAAGCGGCGCTTGTTGAATACCGTCACCGACGGCGACGTCCGCCGCGGCCTGTTGGCGGGCTGTAGTCTGACTGATTCCGTCGCCAAACTCCTGGACAGGAAAGCCCTGACGCCCCACCCGGCGCCGACCACCGCGCCGGCCGGGAGCGACGACGCCACCTTGCTCCAAATCATGCAGGATCGAGGCGTCCGCCAGTTGCCTCTGCTCGATGCCGAGGGCCGCGTGGTGGATATCGTGATCCTGGGCGATTTCCTGCCGCAGGTGGTCAAACCGATCCGGGCTGTGGTCATGGCCGGCGGCCAGGGAATGCGCTTGCGGCCTCTCACCGAAGACATACCCAAACCCATGCTGCCCGTGGGCGGCCGGCCGGTGATGGAACGCATCGTCGAGCAATTGCGCGATGTGGGTATCCGGCACATTCACGTCGCCACCCACTACCAGTCCGAAAAGATCGTCGATCACTTCGGCAGCGGCGAATCGTTCGGCGTCAGCATCGACTACGTGAAGGAAGAAACCCCGCTGGGAACCGGTGGCGCACTCGGCCTATTGGAAGCGTCCGACGAAACCGTGCTGGTGATCAACGGCGACATCCTCACCCAGGTGGATTTCCGCTCTATGTACGCCTTTCATCAGGATCAACGCGCCGAGATGACCGTGGGCGTGCGGCGCTACGATATGCAGGTGCCCTACGGGGTGGTGGAATGCGACGGAGTGCAGATACGCGGTCTGCGCGAAAAACCGCAGCTAAACTTCTTCGTGAACGCCGGAATCTACTTGCTGGAGCCCCAGGTATTTCGCCTCATCACTCCCAACCAGCACCTCAACATCACCGATCTCGTCTCCCAACTGGTGGCTGCGGGAAGTGTCGTGGTGAGCTATCCAATTTGCGAATACTGGCTCGATATGGGGCAGCACGAAAACTACCAGAAGGCGCAGGAAGATGCGCGGGAAGGCAAATTGCACAAGCCGGCCAGCAAGTTCTGACGGATAGAAAATGAGCCATATCGAAATCGCGGGACGCAAGGTAGGCATGGATTTTCCGCCGCTGGTGATTGCGGAAATCGGCATCAATCACGAAGGCAGCTTCGAAAAAGCCGTTCGCATGGTGGATGATGCCGCCGCCGCCGGCTGCGAATGCGCCAAGTTTCAGTCGCACGTCATCGAGGATGAGATGATTCCCAACGACGTGATCCCCGGCAATGCCAAAGAGAGCATCTGGGACATCATGCAACGGTGCGCGCTCTCCGAGGCGGAAGAGATCGAGCTCAAGCGGTACGTGGAATCGAAGGGACTCATCTACCTCTGCACTCCATTTTCCCGCGCGGCGGCCATCCGGCTGGAGCGGATGGGCGTGCCGGCGTACAAGATCGGATCGGGCGAGTGCAATAACTATCCGCTGATCGCGCACATCGCGAGCTACAAGAAGCCGGTGATCCTCAGCACCGGAATGAACGATCTCGACAGCGTGGCTCTGGCGGTGGAAATTCTGCGCCGGGCCGGGGTTCCGTTTGGGTTACTCCACTGCACCTCCATGTACCCTACGCCGTACCACAAGGTCCGGCTGGGCGCCCTCGCCGCCCTCGCCAATCGTTTTCCCGATGCGGTGGTTGGGCTCAGCGATCACTCCCTCGGTAACTATACCTGTCTGGCGGCGGTCGCATTGGGCGCGCGCGTTTTGGAGAAGCATTTCACTTCGGACATGAGCTGGCCAGGGCCGGATGTGCCCATCTCCATGGACCCCGCCGGGTTGCGCGATCTGGTGCAAGGTTCCCGCGCCATTTTCGAAGCGCTGGGCGGCAGCAAGGAGATCCTGCCCGAGGAAAAGCCCACCATCGATTTCGCGTACGCCTGCGTGGTGGCCATCCGGGACATTGCGCCCGGTGAATCGCTCACCATGGACAACGTATGGGTGAAGCGGCCCGGCACGGGCGAGATCAAGGCCGTGCATTTCGATTCGCTGCTCGGGAAAAGGGCCAAGTCCGCAATTCCGTTGAACGGGCAACTTCGCTGGCACGACCTGGAGTAGAGCCTTTGATTCGCGGGCGGGTATAATACGATTAGGTTTTGATAAACTTCCTTGGAGGCCCTAAGTTTGGATTGGAACGGGAAGATCGCGCTGGTAACAGGCGCCGGCGGGTTCATTGGCAGCCATTTGTCCGAACGGCTGGTGGAGATGGGCGCGCGCGTCCGTGCCATGGTACATTACAACGCACTGGACAGTTGGGGATGGCTGAACACCTCGCCGCGCGCCAAGGATATGCAGGTCATTGCCGGCGATATCGCGGACCGGGGCAGTGTGCGCCAGGCGATGGAGGGCGCGGAGTATGTCTTTCACCTGGCGGCGCTGATTGCCATTCCGTATTCCTACAGCGCGCCGGCTTCCTACGTGCGGGCCAACATAGAAGGCACGCTGAACGTCCTGGAAACAGCCCGCGAAATGGGCGTGGTGCGCGTGATGCACACCTCGACGAGCGAGGTGTACGGCACAGCCCGCTATGTTCCAATCGACGAGGCGCACCCGTTGCAGGGGCAATCGCCATACTCCGCCACCAAAATCGGCGCGGATAAGCTGGTCGAAGCGTTCCACCTATCGTTCGGGCTTCCGGTTGTGACCGTGCGGCCGTTCAACACCTTCGGCCCACGACAGTCCGCTCGCGCGGTAATCCCGACTATCATTACACAGGCCCTGACCGGACACACCGTCCGTCTGGGTAACCTGCTCCCGACGCGCGATTTGAACTACGTCGACAATACGGTCAACGGGTACGTGTTGGCGGCGTCCGCACCCGAGGCGGCGGGCCAAACCATCAACCTCGGCTCGGGGCGGGAGATCAGCATCGGGAGCCTTGCGCAACTGATCGGACGGCTGACTGGACGCGAGGTGCAAATCGAGTGCGAGGCAGGACGAATGCGCCCCGAAGGAAGCGAGGTGGAACGCCTCCTTGCTTCCAATGCTCGGGCACGAAGCCTGCTGGGGTGGGAGCCCGCCGTAACCCTGGAGGAGGGTCTGGAACGGACCATCGAATGGATGCGGGCACACCTGGAACGATACCGGCCCGGTGTGTACATTACCTGAATCCCGATCCGGATATCAAATGGAGGTTTTCGAGTATCGTGACGCCATCTCTGGCACAACGGAGGGTCGCCATCACGGGAGGCTGGGGGTCGCTGGGAACCTGTCTGGCAAGATTACTGATTTCTTCTGGGTGCCGTGAGATCGTCGTCTTTGACCGGCTCCCGCCCGGGTTCCAAACGGAACGATTGCGTTATGTATCCGGCGATATCCTCAACGCCGACGATCTGGAGCGGGGTCTCGGTGGATGTGAAGTCGTCTTCCACCTCGCCGCTCTAGCCGATCCCGCGGGCTCCCTTACCGAACCGATGCGCTACGTGGAAGTGAATGTTCTGGGAACCGCCCGCGTGTTGGAAGCATGCCGCCGGCTGGGTGTGCTCCAGATCGTTTATGCCTCCACCGGGCACGTTTATGGATTGCCTCTCCGCATCCCAGTCGACGAGCAGCATCGCGCGGAACCGCGCTCCATCTATGCGGCCAGCAAACTGGCTGGTGAAGTTGTGGCGGCGGGATACGGCAAGTCGTTCGGGAGCGCAGTCGTGATCGCACGGCTTTCTAACCTCTACGGCGGCACGTTGGGAGCAAACACGGTGCTCGGGCGGGCGATCCAGTCCGTTCTGTCGGAGGGAACCCTGCAGCTTCGCAGCATCGAGGAGGTCCGGGACTTCTTATACGTCGAGGACGCCGCCGAGGCTCTGCTGCGGCTGGCCACCTCGGATGGGACGCAAAGCGGAGTTCACACGGTGAACGTCTCGACGGGTTGCGGTATCGGGATTGGAGACGCCGTTAGAGAACTGATTCAGGCGGCGGAGGATTGTGGACTGCCACGCCCGTTAGTGATGCCCCCCAGCGGCCAACCCGACTGCGAGGTTCCCGTATTCGTACTCGACAATCGTCGCCTCCGCGAACTGACAGGCTGGGCGCCGACGACATCTTTGCGTCAGGGTCTGGCGGACACGTTAGGAAGGCAAATCAAAAAGCATGGCTGACTCAAAGAGGAAGATCGCGGTCTTCACGGGCAACCGCGCGGAGTATGGGCTGCAGTACCCGATTCTCCGGGCGATTGCCGCCGATCCGCGGCTGGAGTACTTCCTGTTCGCGGGCGGCGCCCACCTGCAGCAGGATTACGGGAAAACTCTAGCCGAAATCGAAGCCGACGGATTCCATGTTCACGGACAAGTCGACATCCAGATGGATCAGGACAGGCTGTTTGGGACCGCGCAGGCGATCGGGGCCGGCATCCTCAGCCTCAGCCGCCATCTGGATGAGCTGCGGCCGGATTTTCTCGTGGTTTACGCCGACCGGTTCGAAAGCTTCGCGGCCGTCATCGCGGGCACTCAGATGAACGTGCCCACGGTCCACATCGAAGGCGGAGATTACACCGAGGGCGGCGCGCTGGACGATTCGGTTCGCCACGCTATGACCAAACTCGCGCACCTGCACTTTACAACCAATGCGCACGCTGCCGAGCGGCTGCGTAGACTTGGAGAAGAGCCGTGGCGAATCTTCAACGTCGGTTATCCCGCGCTCGATCTGATCGCGGCGGGTCTGTACGCCTCGCCCGCCGAAGTGGCCGGGAGTCTCGGACTGGACGTCGCGCGCCCGGTGGTTCTTTTCTGCCAGCACTCGGTCACGACGGAGTTCGAGCAGGCCGCCGATCAGGTTTCACCTTCACTGGATGCACTGATCTCCCTTGTCGGGAAGGGTTACCAGGTAGTGATCACCTACCCCAACAACGATGCCGGCGGCCGGCGGATCATAGACAGGCTAGCGGAACTCCAGGCGCGCGCGTTGCCCAATATTCATATCGTGCAAAGCCTGGGGCGACGCCGGTTCCACGGCATGCTGAACCTGATCGGCCGCGCCGGTTGCGGCGCCCTGGCGGGCAATTCGTCGGCGGGCATTAAGGAAACGCCCGCGTTTGGCTGCCCCGCGGTGAACATCGGCTCCCGGCAGCAGGGGCGCCTCAGGGGCGACAACGTGATCGACGTTCCCTATGACGCGGCCGCCATCGCCGCGGCCATTGAGAGATGCACCCGGGACGAAGCCTTCCGCAGCCAGTGCCGGACCTGCGAGAACCCGTACGGTGGTGGTAACGCCGGGCCTAAGATCGCGGAGGTCCTGGCCACCATGCCGATCAACCTCCAACTGCTTCAGAAAAGGATGACATACTAGTGCCAATGACGACCGTTTCGAGTTGCGTGATCCGCGCTGGCGGCGTCACTCTGCGGAAAAAGGCCAAGCTGGCATGACACCGTCTCCCACCGGACTACGCGAGCTTTTGCGCGAGTTGCTGGCCGCGCCACCGAACGAATATGAGAACCGGCTGGAGCAGGCATACGAACAGGCCACGTCTCCGGTGGGCGGGTGCGCCGTGGTGTTCGGCACAGGCCAACTCGGCCGGTTCGTGCTTCCCGGTTTACGGGACGCGGGAATCGAACCGGTGGCTTATTGCGACAACAATCCGGCAGTGTGGGGGACGTCGGTGGACGGCGTCCCGGTGCTCTCGCCCGCAGAAGCTGTGGCGGGGTACAGGGACGGCGCATTTTTTCTGACCGCGATCTACAATGCGTCCAAAGCGCGGCTGCAACTTGAGAGCATGGGGTGCACGCCGATCGTGTCCTATCCGCTATTCTTTCAGAAGCACCGCCGTCACCTGAACGACGAGCGACTGGACTCTCCGAGCCGGGTTCTCGGGCAGGCGGCGGATATGGAACCAGCCTATCAATTGCTCGCGGATGACGAATCGCGCGTAGAGTTTCTGGCTCAGATCCGCTGGCGCTGCCTGCTGGATTCCGGTCGTCTTCCCCCGGCGCATGTCGCAGAGGAGGCGCCGTTCCCGCCGGACCTCGTCCGGCTGCGCGATGACGAAGTCTACGTGGATTGCGGCGCTTTCGACGGCGACAGCGTCCGTGCCTACCTCGCGCGAGTGGGCGACCGTTTCGCACGGATCTACGCCTTCGAGCCGGACCGGACGAACCTCGCGAAGATGGCGGAATCCGTAGCAGCCCTGCCGGCGGCCCTCCGCACGCGGATCACCCTGGTTCCATGTGCGTTGGGAAGAGAAGACGGCGTAGTTCATTTTCAGGCGGAGGGCTCCGCCGGTTCGCGGGTTACCGTCGACGTGGGAACCATCGAAGTGCAGCGGCGCAGCCTCGACAGCTACTTCGGAGATGAGATCCACCCCACATTCATCAAGATGGATATCGAAGGAGCGGAGGTGGACGCGATTCCGGGTGGTGCGGAAACCATTGCATGCAGCCGCCCGGTGATGGCGGTCTGTGCGTATCATCGTCCTTCGGACCTGTGGAAGCTCCCCGTGCTGCTCAAGGAGGCCTATCCTGGATACATGGTTTTTCTCCGGCGCTACGCGGAGGATTGCTGGGAGACAATTTACTACGCGATCCCACCGGGGCGCCTCCCCTTCGCGGGTGGGCAATAGCGGCGCCACTCTATGGCATTCATCAGCATTGTCAGCGGCTGCTTCAACGAAGAGCTGAACGTCCGTGAGTGCTGGGATCGCATCACGCGCGTCATGGCCGACACGCTGGCGCGCCATACTTACGAGATCATTTTCATCGACAATTCCTCCACCGACCGGACGGTTGCGGTGCTGCGCGAAATCTGCCAGCAGGACAAGCGCGTCAAGGTCATCGTTAACAACCGGAACTTCGGCCACATCCGCTCGGGTTATCACGCCTTTCTACAGGCCCACGGCGATGCCGTGGTGCTGATGGCCTCGGATCTGGAAGACCCGCCGGAGATGCTCGCCGAATTCGTGCGTCGTTGGGAGGAAGGGCACAAAATCGTCCTCGCGCAGAAAACCGGGAGCGACGAGTTCCCTTTGTTCCACCTGATTCGCAACCTGTACTATGTTGTGGCCGACCGGCTTTCCGAAGTCCCCCTGGTCAAGAACGTGACCGGGTTTGGGCTGTATGACCGCCGGGTGGTTGAGAACATCCGGGAGATTGACGACCCGTATCCCTACTTCCGCGGCCTGATTTGCGATCTCGGCTACGAATTGTTCCTGATTCCATTTCACAAACCCATACGGAAGCGCGGGATAACGAAGAACAATTTCTACACTCTGTACGACATCGCAATGTTGGGCATCACGAACCATTCGAAGGTTCCTCTGCGGCTCGCCACGTTTTCCGGTTTCTGCCTCGGCGCTCTCAGCTTCCTGATTGCGTTCGCCTATCTGATCTACAAGCTCCTCTACTGGGACAGCTTTCGGCTCGGCACCGCTCCCGTGGTGATCGGCATGTTTTTCTTCGGCGCGGTTCAGTTGTTCTTTGTCGGCATCCTCGGCGAGTACATCGGCTCAATTCACACTCAGGTGCTTCACCGCCCACCGGTAATTGAAAAAGAGAGGATCAACTTCGACTAGCCTGGCTGTCCGTCAAGCGCCGGCGACGGTGTCGTCCGGTATTCCGGTTCGAAACGTCCCTTCAACGCCAGGAACTTCTTTTCGAAGAAGTTGTAGCTGAGGCTGGCAAGTCCGAAGGCGAGGGAAAACTCAAATGCGATTGTCGAATAGCGGAACCACGCGGCGGTACGAATGGGAGCCGGCAGAGGCTGGACAGCCTGGGCAACGAAATAGAAAAGCGGCACGTGAAACACGTAAATCCCGTAAGCGTACTTCCCGACGCGCGTGAGCGGCTTCCACCGCAGGCAGGTCTGTAGCGGCGTGCGCTCCGAATCGGTGAGCACGGCACATAACAAAATCGCGGCGAATCCCGCCGCCAACAGGGGCAACCCGCCGGTTTGATTAAAGCCATCCTCCCGCTGTGGACCGCCGAATAGAACCGCAGCCAGGTACGCCGTCAGGCAAAGTGCTGAAAACCACGGCATCGCGGAAACTGCCCGTCGCGGAATGCGGAACCGCCTCACCAGCACCGCGCAGGCGGCGCCGAATAGCAGACCGTCCATTCGAGAGATGGTGGCCACGTACAGCATTTGGCTGGTTCCATGGTTCAAAACCCACCATAACCGCCCCCCCATGACCGCCATCTCGGCGCACCCCAGCGCGCGCAACAGCCATCGGGGCCGCAGAGCCAGCACTACCAGCGGCCACAGGAAATAGAACTGCTCTTCCACCGCCAGCGACCAGAAATGACCCACAATGTTGGCGTGCCACACGTCCTTCCAAAGTACAAGCCAGTTCATGAGGTAGGTCGGATACAACCACCAATCCGCCCGCAGGGGCATCCAATCGGCACGGACAATGGAGGGAAAGACGAGCCACGCCAGGAGCAGAAAGCTGTAGTAGAGCGGAAAAATCCGCAAGGCGCGGCGGCTGTAAAACGAGCGGAAATAGTTCGTGCATTCCCTGGTATCCAGCAGGATGCCGGTAATCAGGAAACCGGAGAGCACGAAGAACAGGTCCACTCCGGCCCAGCCATGCGTGAAACCAAGCAGCACCAACTGTCTGAGGAGCGAACCGGAAGCCGGCAGAGACACGTGGTTGCACATGACGGCCAGGATGGCCAACCCACGAAGGCCATCGAGCGCTACCAGGTTGCGGCGGGAAAGGGGAATCGGGCCATTCATCGTTGGGGAACCTTTTGAGGATAGCATGACGCCGCTGTCCCTCCGGCCAGTCGGGTCCCGTTACCACAGCAACCCGTAATCCGTCCGTAGGTTCGGACGACCCGGTTCCGGTAGGGCTTGGTGGAGCGAAAGGCACTGATTTTGGCGAACCGGGAGTGGGGGAAGCTGAAGAGTGGCCTTTGTAGAGCCCCAAAGCATGTCGGCATTGATTGCGGCACGCCGCTGGAACTGGGACGACACCTCGACCAGCGTTATCGCGAAAAGAGGCTGCAACACGCGCCCCTCGGGGTCGACCGCCTGCGGTAGACGGTGAGCAGCCCGAGGGTAGACGCTTGAAAGGAG
>ODAK010007230.1_pt1 | contig 11148 bp, 2 predicted proteins | sample 1539591 | NCBI WGS metagenome assembly ODAK01 (sample SAMEA3539303, study PRJEB22396) | soil metagenome | biome: tundra; feature: field; material: soil | place: USA | collected 2010-05 | depth 0.15 m | reverse complement strand
CGGAGCCATACGATCATGCCCAGAATCTTACCGGAACGTTGTCAATCGAGCTTGGGGCCAAGTCATTGATATTGCGGGTGTACGATGTTTTGATGAATGACAGCGGCTATGCGGCTATTCGTTGGAGTGAGGGGCCTTGGGCGAGAGGACGCCACATGAATTTGCAAGACAGATCGCGGTTAGCCGCGATCTGTCTTGCTCAAAAACTGCCGGAGACTAACTCTGGAACTGTGACGGAAAAAGGGGACCGATCACTGAATCCGCAATCATACTCAGTTGTGTGCGGATTTAGGGGAGCAGGTCACCTTCTCTTGGGAATGTCAGCTAACATGTCTGCTCTAGGTAGCACAATAGGCATTGCTAGTAAATTGAGGCATTCAAGAAGAGACCTCTCAAAATATCTTCCTTTTGGATCGAGAACGCGATGAACCTCGAAGATGAAGATATACTTCCCCTTTTACACCGTCTTCTGTAATTCGCAGAGGAAAAGCATCAGGCATCAAACTTATCGATAACTCGTTGGTGGAATTGCAGACAAAGAACTCATTAACGGGTCAACTAGGGCTGCAGCTACCTGCGCCCGAGATGCAGGTGAGTTACTGATTCGACCCAATTCGCGAACTTGACTCAAAAACTTCATCACGGTCCGAAGGGAAGAGTCTGCGTCTGGCTGACTTGAGACTGACAGTTCCATCGATCCGCCCCCGTGCTGCACCAGCAGCCTGGCGTTTCGCTGGAATGTTCCCAGCATATGGACGCGGAGCGCGCTTATGCCTGCCTCGTTCTGGGGGAGAGCTATGTTGCCCATGGCTCCCGCGTCGGTGGTTTGAATCCAGGCCTGTTCCGAACCCAGCCAGCGAATGAGTCTCTCGGAATTGAGAGGCGAGGCCGCAAGGAGAAGGTCAGTTGCGGCGATCGCAACTGTGCGAAACTCCTGCTGCGTCACAATTCGCGGCATGATCAGTTTGGCTTCCATCGTCTTCATGCCGCTTCTCTTCCGCCAATCAATCAGGTCGGTCGACGACGTGGGATACATGAAATCAGCCAGCCGAAAGTGAACACGAGCGCGGTTAGCCAGCAACAATTCGAAGAACTGCGAACTTCCGTGTGGTTTAACGACTGGGGGCAGGTCGGTCAGAACTGGCAGTCCGGCAGCCACGATTCTGCTCAGCATTGGGCCGGTCGCGGTGTCTCCATGGTTCGGAAGCGAGATGGCTTCAAGTGTGGGGTTATCCAACATCCGGTCTAGGTCCCGATAAATGACCGGAGTAGTCCGGCCGAGTTCTCGGAGTTGATGTATGGCCTGAGTTGCACGGTTCGGGTCAGAGTCGGCAAGCCCGACGATCTCTGCGCCAGGGATGGCAGAGAATAGCGCCAGATGTTCGGAGGCGGAAGCGCCGAGGCCGGCAACGCCGACTCGCACCTGCCGCGAGGACGAAAGCAGCCAATGACTGCGGGTAGCCTCTGCTGCGCTGGCTAGACCAGCTGCCAGCGAGTAGTGCATGAAAGAGCGACGAGTGAGCAGCATCAGTGCTTCCCTCCAGGATTGGCAGCACAGGAGATCCATGAGGTCTTGGTGATTGGCGGTGAAATGGCAACAATGCGAGCCATGACGTCTTCGCCGTCCTGTGGAAACATCTCGCTGAACAGTTCCCCCGCTGTGGTGAGGGTACAGGGTGGGCGAGAATCAGACAGCGAGACCGCGCCTTCTTGACATGCATCAGCCTTGTCCTGTGGTGGCGAGACATTGACTTGGCGCTGAATAGCGATGATACGCCCGATGAGATTCGGGCTGTCGAGGGGCGATATCCAGGACGCGAAACTAGATTTGTATGCACTCGGCTGCAACAGAATGTCGTGGAAACGCTCCTGTCCTTTGCGTCCAAGCAGGTCAGGGACCTCCTCGGTAAGCAGAAGACCGAAGATGAGATGTGGGCTGTTGACGGCTTTTTGGCTCTGCACGTTCAGCGACTGGGAAAGCGTCACGGTTGTACCTTTGCTGTCCTTGATGGATATTATTCCGCCCCTAACTTCCAGCTTTAGTTCTTGCACGAGATCGTGGAAGGCGACCAAACGGCTGGGGAGAAATTGGATCCAGACCGGGTCGGTCGGTTCGCTCGGAAAATCCTCAGTCGTCGAGACCAGATTGCCGTTTTTTTCCACCACTAAGCCCTCTCCGAGGATGACTCGCCGGAATTGGACACGAGCGAATGAGTTCTCCGGGAGCTCTGGGAGTGCGTTCTTCGGCTTCGGCGGATCAAGGACGAAGCTTGATGTAACCCAGAGTGGGTTGACGTCGGAAGAGTCGAAAGTATGGCCAATCGGACCATGAAACCGAGTCTGGGGGTGCTGTTTGTCAGGGTACATGGACCCGTAGTCGTCGTAGTCCGTTGGAATGCTGGAACTCGCGCCTTCGAAGGAGATGGGGTCCGGGCCCGCTTCTTTGGACTGAGGTAATTTCTTCCCTTTTTCGTCGAAAAGTTGTTCGGATATTGTTATGTGCGCGCGGATGTCCTCGGCCAAGCCGGCTATTGCGTACCAAGGACCTTGGACTACGACGAGCACGCTAGCCGCGTGGGGTTGAGAGTTGTCTGTGGAGCCGGTCAACGGGACGATAAACTTGATAGCGGGCTTCGGTGGCTTGTAGTCCTTGGGCACGCTGGCGTCGGCTGTGAGGCGAGCGGGGATTAATCGGCGAGCCCAACCCCCGTCCGCCCCCGGAACCGAGGCGAACTGGTTCACGGTGGATGCGGACCGCGTGGGAAGCACCTCGCTAGAGAGTGGCGGGTTTTCGGGAACCAGCGAACCGTAACGGTTGTAAACGGTGACACCCGCGCGATAGTAGGTGGCGCCCAACTCCGTTCCGCGGTCGTCGTGGGCTGCAAAACTCGCAGGCGTGTCCTTGGAGCCGGCTTCTGCTCTGGGCTTGACGAAGGTCATCGGCCGAATCGTAGCGTCAGAGGCCAGACGAGTAGAGAAGGTTTCAAGCTCCCACTCCAACAACTCGGCCGTCACAACTTGAGCAGGGAAGATCTTAGTTTTGGGATCAGGCTGAGTCACTTTGGCAAAGGGGAACTTACGAGAGGGCCTACCGTCCCAGCGCCAGACTTGGGTTTGAAGGTCGGCGCCCCGCACCTGTTGCCAGGCGGTGTTGTAATTGGCTGCGGTCTGGTCTGGCGGCGTCAGAGTGAAGTCAACAGAAGTTGCGGCCGGGCTTGCTGGAGGCGTGATCTTGAAGGCGGCAAAGATCTCGGGAACCGAAGGGAGGCTTTTGTTTGCGGACTCTAGCAGGAATGTGTACGGCTGCAGAGTGGAAACGTTTTCGGAATCGAGGACGATGCCGGGCGCAAAGAGATTTAAGTGGGCCGCGTCAACCACTGGGGTGAGGGTAACCTTGGCAACGCCGCCTGGTGGGAGCGTGACGACCCAGCCCGATGGGTCAGTCGACTCCACAGTGGCCGTAGCTGCTGTCACCGACGTCGTGAACGTGAGACCGAGAGGGTCCGACGCATTCTGCAACACATTTGTGGGTAGCGGTTTGGTGGAGGTTTGCCAGGACTTGGCAGAGTTGTTTACGGTAACAGGCTTACCTTCGAACCAGACTTCGATGTTGAGGGAGACAACCGCGGGGTCGTCGAGAGCGACTTTGTTTTGCGTGCTCTCCTGGCGGGCAAGTACATGGAATCGGCTCCAAATGTGTCTACGCTCTTCCCGGATCGTGTAGTCTCCGGGTGTCCTGCTGTCGAGCGCTGCCTTCCAACGGTCCCAGGTCTGCAGATCGGTTGTGGGCTTACGAATTTTCAGCGTAAATCTGTCGACACCCGCTTTGACCTTGGACTTCCCGCCGGTGTAGGTGGTGCCGTAGAGATTGCCCTGCGCGTCCAAGTAAGGAGTGAGCATGACCAGCGGGTGCGCCGGCTTGTCGTGATTAGAGCTGGCAATGCTGGTTGGGCTGGGATAGATCTCGCTGGACCGGGGATAAACGTCGGTTGGAATGGCGGGAAAGTCGATCTTATCCACGCTGGTCGGATTCTCTGAGGAGCCGAATCGCAGGGCGGCTATCGGGACGGTTCGCTTGTACGGGATGTCCGAAACCGAAGGAGCGGGAGCGCTGGTTTTGACAGCTTCGAAGCTCAGGATGGCGGGCCCCAGCGTTGGATCGGCGAAGGATGGGGGGAGGGCTCCGGAGTTGCTCACACGCCCGATGAGAAAGTCGTAGCTGCGTCCGAAAGCCAGCCCAGGAATTTTCCACTGGGTGAGGTGGTCGTCTTCCAGGCAATTCCTGACGGCTGGGTGCTCGAAGGAAATTAACCGATCTTTGGCGCCGGCCGGCTCGGGCACAAGTCCCTTGCTGAACCCGTGGGCTGGACTTTCCGACATCAGGGGCTGGTTATTGTAGGTGAGAATGGCGCGGCGCAAAGCGTCCTGGTTGTGCTGCGGAACGGGGATCACGATCGGACTGGAGAGGCCGGTGATGGCTTGAATTGAGGGTTTGGGCAGTTCCCCCTGATTGGACGGCGGTGTCGTCATGGGGTACCCGACGTCAAGACAGCGCCAGACTCCTTCTTTCTTCTCGCGCATTAGGACGCAAAGGCCGGACATTTGCCGCAGGTTGTCCGCAGCGTCCTGGTCGGAGTTTGCGGAGAGACCATCGAGCATCACCGACATACCTTCGGAGGTGCGGGTAGCCTGAGGCGATGCGGTGCCCTGTGCATTTGTGCCCTTAGTGTCGAGTCGGAGCGGTACCAGAGTGTCCATTCGCTTGATCGCCGAAGCTGTTGCGGCGTCGACCAGTAGATTGGCCGAAGCACTGGGCAGCGCATTGAGCAGACTCTTGAGCCGTGCGCTCAACTCGATCGGAATGTTCTTGCGCAGGTTGTCTCGGCTGGCGTTGGCGATGATCGCACCCCAACTGTCGTGGAGGTTGCCCTGGAGCAGGAGGTCGCGGACATTCAGGTCGGCCAAAGCCGAAGCTGCGCTGTTTCGGAAAGACTGATACTTTGCGCCGTCAATTTGAGCCGTGTTGTCTTTGACAAATCGGTCCCACTGTGCCAGCAACAAAGAAGAGAGCAAATCCGACTGAGTGAACCGAAGCTGCAGATGTTCCAGCGCGATGAGGCGGTCCGAGAGGCCCGCGGTGGATGTCGAGATACCTGGAGTGATCTGTGACCAGTCTGTTGAAGTTGAGCTTGGAGCGGAGAGCTTCCCGTCTTTGCGCGCCACAAACATCTGCGCGTGGTAGAGGATGGTGTTGCCTTTCTTGTAGGTGACCGAGCTGTCGTAAATCAAACCGAATGTCGAGATGTCTTGAGAGAGCTGTGACCACTCTGTTGGGGTTGAGCTTGGAGCAGAGAGTGTCCCATCCTTGAGGGCCACAAACATTCGTGTGTTGTAGACGACTGTGTCGCCCGTCTTGTAGGCGACCGTGCTGTCGTAAATCGATACGACCGGAGCCTCTGGCGTCGCGCCGATTAAGGAACTACTAGCGAGCCTCGCATTCTGCTTGAGAAGCAAAAGCCATTTGTCCTGAACCGACGCTTGGTCGGAGTTGGCCCGATCTTGCGTGAGCTGGTCTGTCACTCTTTGCCGTAAGTCTTTGGCAAATGCGAAGCGCTTGTCGTATTCGGGTGTCCCGCGCCCTTCGCCGACCCATCGGTCGCAGAGGCGCTGGAGGAGGGAACTGCCGTCGGGCCCAAACTGACAGCCGTAGGCAACGATGTTCCGCTGGGCCGTGAGCACGGCGGCGATGTAGTCGCTGAAGCTGGCGGCTACCGCGGTTTGCAGCTGGGTGCAATTGTCGTTGCAGTCTTTCCGCACCGGACCGATCAGGCGTGCGGGAAGATCGAAAAGGTCGGCGCAACCGGCGACCAGATGGGCTTGCCAGTCGGTGATTTCGGGCATCGTAGAGGTGAGAATCTGTTTGGCAGGAGTCAGCGATGGAATCGTAAGGGGCATAGTGCAGGTAACGAGCCCAGCCTGATCGTAAGAGACGCAGACCCTGCCTTGCGCGTCGGCGGGCTGTGAAGTTTTTGGGGTGAATGTGGTATTGGTTCCCGCGATCTTGGTGTTGAACTTTACGGCGGCAACGTACGTCCCATCCTTTGCGATGGGCGTGGACGGATCAACCTTCACAATGAAAGCGAGGTTCAAGAGGTGAGGTATCGGGAACGGATAGCGCGATAACTGCGCGAGATGAGCGGGCCACGGATACTGGGGGCGGATATCTTTCCGCGCGGATGCGCCTTGTTTTGGGTTTTGTGGATCGGACCATCCGAGGTCCTGAGCAGCGAGGGCCGCCGAGAAATCTTTGCCGATCCGATCGAGGATCGACTGGTCGAGTGCGTAGCGGGCGCGGGGATGCAGCGTAGGGTTGGTTTGGGTGGAAACGAATTTCAGTGGTGTTCCCAATGAACCGCCGGCAAAGGGCCAGATATTCACTTCCACATTGGTCCAAAGCCAAGGCTGGAGCAGAGGCGCTTGATTCTGAATTACGGGAAACGATAGTTTGCCGTCATCTCCGATGGGGACGCCAACTTGAAGTACGACGCCAAAGTGGTAACTGGAGCTTCCCGCTGGGTACGGGCCAAGGTATTCGAGTGTGGTAAGAACTTGAATGTCGTTCGACATGAAAGAGTACTCCGCCTTAATTGATAAGCTGAAGGTAACGGACTGCATACTCAGCGTAGTTGTCCAGTTCGGATTGGGGAGGAATTGAGCTGATCGACGAGGCGTCCAAAACGAGATACGAGTCAGAGCGCTCGGCCCATGGAAACGGCAGTGACTCGTTGTAGGCCAGCCCCCCGCCCGAACCGAGCCGACAGGAGACCTCTTCGTGGACATCAAGCGTGAAACACCAGCAGATTTTAATGGAAATACTGAAAAGCCCGCGGCAAGTGAAGGTGCCATTTTGGTAGGTGGCGTCCAGCCGCAGCACGATGTTGGCGGAGACTATGCTGAGGATGGAAACCTCGCCGCCGATAAGCAGGAAAATGCCGAGGCTCAAGTCACCCTGGCCACTGTTGAAAACGAAGCGCATCCCGAGGTTCACGTGAACGCTTCCGCGGATTGGGCCGAGCGCGATCGCCAGCGCGGCCGAAGCGTCGAGAGCCATGTCAACCTGACAAGTAAGTGACTTGCCCGGAGTGTAACGGGCCGTGGCGACCAAGTGCCCCCCGCCCCCAAGAATGAATACAGAAATGTTGAACGGGGCGTTTGGCGAAGCGAGTCCGAAGCCGGCGTAGAGTTCGAAACCATTGCCCCAGCTAAGGCCAAACAGGAAATTGAACGTGAGATTGGTGATGCCGGAGGTTCCTAGACTGGTGTCAGGGATGGGCAGCGAGAGGCGCGTCTCGATGCCAGTGACAGAAGGGTAGATACCAAAACCGCTGTCGGGTGAACTGTACAGCGCGATGACCTGTTGGATAAAAGACAGGGCAGCGGAGAGCTGGACACGGTCGGGTGAAACATCCACGTGAAGCTTGCCGTCCTTGTCATACGAAAGAGAAGTGGCCGTGAGGGTGATCATCGGCGCGCCGCCGATCAGCAACTGCCAGTCCCCGTTTATTGAACCCGTGGCCTGTTTAGAGAGCTGCCCGTTGGCGCCAGCCTGAGCGCGCACTTGAGCACTGAAGCGCGGAGTGACGATCTCCAGCGCCATGGGACCCACGGAGAAAATCGTGGCCGTGTCGGTCTTCAGGTCAATATCGGCCTGCACCCAGGCAGTGCGGGAAGTCGTGTCGAGGCCATGCGTAATTTTGACCGCATCGTTCGACCCGGCCGGCATCTTGAGCGATGGGAAAAGATTGTCCAGCTTGAGGCCGGCGAAGTCGGGAAAGATGTTGCTGAGGTCAAGCTTAGGCAGGTTCGGGACCGGCAGCACACGATCCGAGAGCGCAAAGGATGGAACCAAGGTGGAGAGCGGAGAGAGATTGGGGACGAGATCCTTGATTTTGGTGAGTATGGGAGTGAGGTTGACGTTCGGCGCAAGCTGACCATAGAAGTAGGCGGCGTTCGGTAATGAAAAGCCGAGATTCGGGATCGCCGGAACTGAACCAAAGGCGCGGTTAAGCAGCACGGGAATGGAAGCGCCCGACGGCAATTGGATGTCGACGGGTGGCAGGGCGTGGGCGACTGATTCAGCCATGCGGCCGAGAGCGTCTTCGAGGTTGCGGCGATAGGCTTCGAGTTGGTTAACGGCAGCATTATGCAGCTTCGTTGCAGCATCGCAAACTTCTTTCGCGATATCTTGCGCGCAACCATTCAGCAAATCGCCTATCTTCTGAGAATCGGGGACGATGGCGTTCTGAATCGTAAGAAGCTCACCGTTTATTAGATCGCGAAACTGTAGGGCAATTGAGTTGACGATCGGATTCACGTCGGTCCGCGCGACGGTGGTGATTCCGGCTGTAGCCTTGGTTATCCACTGATCAAGAACGGCGTCGACCTTGCTTGGTATCTGCTCGATGGAATCCGGGATTTGAGTAGCTTTCTGGGCATACAGCTTGACTTGATTTAGGAAGTTTGCCTCGCTGGGCTTGGTGGGGTCAGGATCAGGAAAAACTAGCGACGCCACAGCGGTTTGGGCCAGATGAATCGCGCCGGACGTCGGGTTATTCAGAGAGTCAAGCGCAGCGTCGATCTGGTCGTCCGCCCCAGAGTTGGCATAAGCAAGCAATGTGTCTGCCTGACTGAGCACCGTCTGGAAAGTGCCAATCTCCTGATACAAACGGTTCTCCCACAGGTGGCAGACGGAGCCGACGCCGGGCATCCAGGATTCTGCGCCAGATTGCACTTGAGTTCGCACCTGAATGAGAGTGCGATTGATGCGATCAATGGGGGTTGACAATCTTGCTCGCATCTGGTCAACCGAAGTCTGCAGGATCTTGGCATCGTGACTTGCGACAATTGAAAGGTCGACGAAAACTTTGGTGAACTCGGCCTTGCTGGTTAAAAGTTGAGACTGAAGTGCGACGATAGTCGTGAGGATACGTTGCGCAAATTGAGCCAACACATTCGCGTTGACGGGAAGGCCGTTCAAGCGTTCCTTGAAGGCGTTGACCTCCGCATCGACGACCACACGAATATTTTTTTTCGCATCACTGATCGCTGATCCCACGATGTTCTGCGCCAGGGTCAGCTGAGCCTTCATTTCGTCGGCAAGGACGTCGATCTCCTGAATCGCTTGATTTGTGAACTTCTGCAGCAGCGCGGTCTCTTTGGCTTGCACAGCCCCCGCGAGTGCTTTCGCCTGAGCGATCAGGGGCTCGGCCAGCTGACCAGCCGCGGTGCAGACCTGCTGAGCAGGATTGGCAACGTTTCGCGGATCGAGTCGAACGGCGTTGAAAAGGTCGTTGCGGACTAAGTCGTGGATGGCCTGAATATCCTTCTGCAGCTTGGGCGGCACTTGCGGCCCACGTTGGAGCGTCACGCTCGCGAGATTCGCACCGACGGCCTGTGCCGCCCGGCCATTCACCAAGTTGACTCGCCCGTGCCCGGCGTCGAGCTGGTGGGTGAATGTCGCGAGACCGAAAGGTGTCGGTGGGTCATAGGCAGGAATTTCGTGGGGGTTGTTGCTGGTAAAGGCCGGGTTGCACGCCGGTAGTGGAACGGACAAGAAGTCCACGGCCGACACGATGGGCCAGTTGTGCGGGTCGGAGTCGGCGTTTACGTCGGTCTCGGTGTAGAAAAAAAGCTTGTCGACGGACTTGATGGCGCACTCGACGTCGGCTCCATCGGCCCCTGCCATGTTGAAGACGACTGAGGGCAAAGCATACGCATACTTATTTGTAGGAGAGAGTTTAGAGTCCGGCTCATACCACAATGGAATCTTCCAACCGTTGTCGCCGACGTTGGATGACCAGGTACCCGAGACGGGGATTATGCGCTGTTTGAACTCAATGGACTTGACGCAACCACCGCCGGGATAAGCCTGGGCAGAGTTCGACAGCGCAGCGATGGGCTCCAGAATCTCGACAAATTCGCGCACCTTCCGCAGCACGGGACGGTAAAAGAACTTTGTCTGAGAGGCCTGAAACTGGGGCGAGGGGGAAGTGTCGCGCTCGTACTCGATCACGTAGCGGGCGAGGTTGTGGAAAACGCCGATGCGCCCCAGCCGCGCTACGGAGACTTTACTCGATCGGCCGATCTCAGTGACCGACGTGATTGTAGAGAGGTCATTATCAAAGCCCGCTTTGACGGTGCCGGTCCCGCCCAGCGGAGAAAGAGCAAGACCGCTGGTGACGGCGGACGACGACTTTGGATTCCGCACCGTCGCATGAAAGATGCGAGGGGATTCGAAGGGCCAGGAGACTCCGCCTCTGAGCCCCTTAGAGTGATTTTTGCGCGGAATGAGTTCGTTGGTTGGGAACGTATCGTCGTCGACAGAAGCGATATCTCTGGGATCCACACTGTAAAAGAGGTCAGCGGCTCCGCGGAATGTGCATTGCACGCCTTGCGAGAGCGTGAAGACCTCAGGTGCCGCAGAGGCGCCAGCCACGCCGAGCGTGGCACCGTAGCTGCTTCCCGAAGACCGAAGTTCGAGAAACGCAACACGCTTAGAGTAGAGCTCTGCGTACAGGGACCAGTTCCATCGCTTTGTTTGGTAAAGCTTGCTTGGATTACTATTCGCGTCCTTTGGATCGATAGGAGCGTCCGACTTATCCCATTTGTTAAATCTGGGAACCCTCCCGGCTATACGGCCGATGAGCGAGAAAACCTCCGCCAGGCGGAGCAGCGGGTGATCGATTGAGCATGAAAGGCCGTACAAGAGCTCGTAGTTGAGCTGAACAACACCGGCACCGGCGTCGCGTTGCCCGGGGTAACCAAGGATCCGCCGGAGATTCCAGGGAGCATCCGTAAAGTTTTGCGGGGTGTACGAGGCCTGAAGTTTCTGCGGCGCCACCGGGGAGAAGCGGAAGTCGAGGGGCTGAATGGGATCCTTATCTTTCGCGTCTAGCTCGGTTCCCTTGGGCATTTCTTCGCCAATGCCCTGGGGCGGTAGAATCAAGGTGAAGGGTTGGGCGTCGGTTTGAAGTTGCCAGGCTGCTCCGCCAAGCTCACCGGTGTTCCATAGTGCAAAGGTATTAGAGTTCGCGCTAGTACCGTGACCGCGTGATTGCGTAGCCAAACTTGCGCCGAGCCTGTTTGCGG